>Ga0194132_10000277_pt1 | contig 107336 bp, 80 predicted proteins | sample TA2KigOf80mmetaG_FD_148612 | JGI IMG/M metagenome (GOLD analysis project Ga0194132, IMG submission 148612) | Freshwater microbial communities from Lake Tanganyika, Tanzania - TA2015054 Kigoma Offshore 80m | ecosystem: Environmental > Aquatic > Freshwater > Lake | place: Tanzania: Lake... | reverse complement strand
AGAAGGCCAAGCAGGCCCAGAAGCCGTCGTCCAGGCCGAAGCCGTGAGCCACGCCCAGGGCGCCACCCGCCGTACCGACGGTCCGTCCAGATTCCCGCGGTCTTACATGAGCGGCGACACCGTCTGCCGTCCACGTCACCTCAGGTGCGAGCAGCTCGAGCACTGCGCGTTCGTCCCGTGCTTCTACTGCCGCCGTGAACTGTTTGAGCAGACTGACCCTGGCGGCTTCGGTGGCCGCGAAACGTTTCTCGTCGCGCCTGACCCGTTCGCGCGCGCGATGGACGATCTGGCGGCACGCCGCCTCACTCTTGTCGAGCACCGTCGCGATGCGGCGGTAGTCCGCGTCAAAGACGTCATGGAGCAGGAATGCCGCCCGTTCCTCCGGCGCGAGCCGCTCGAGCAAGACGAGAAAGGCAACTGACAGGTCCGACGAGACCTCGAGATTCCGATCCGGGCGGGATGACTCATTGCGCATGAGCGGCTCCGGAAGCCATGGACCCTGGTAGGCCTCCCGCTCGGTCTTCAATCGCCGTAGTCGATCGATGGAACGCCGGGTCGCCGCCGCGACCAGCCACGCTTCGGGGTTGTCGATGGCAGCTCGGTCAGTTTGGTGCCACCGAACGTAGACATCCTGCACCACGTCCTCGGCTTCCGCCCGGGAGCCCAGCATGCGGTATGCGAGACCGAAGAGACGGCCGTGCACCCCCTGGAACGCGGAATCTGCGATCTCTTGTTCGAACATGGGTCCTCTCAGACTGGGGATCGATGATGTCCTCACGTTTACTCCTTTGGTGGGGACATCGCAAGCGCGGCGGTACCCAGGCTGAACTGTTGCGGCCCAATCAGGTCGTCGAGTGAACAGCGCGTCACAACCACCGCGCGTCCGCCGTCTGAGTTCGTGCAGGTGGATGTATTGGAGAAGTCGCATGCACATCAGACAGATCTCGCTCACGCCAGATCCATATGAACCGTTTCTGCTCTCCCAAGCCCATCGGGTCGGCGGCCTCGTCTTCGTGTCGGGACAGGCCGGCATCGACCCCGACGGACGCATCGTCGGCGTGGGCCAGTACGAGACGCAAGCCGGCCAAGCCTTCGCGAACCTCGACAGAGTGCTCCGCAGCGCAGGTTCGAGCCTCGCGAATGTCGTCAAGGTCACGATCTTCCTCACTGACATGACCCATCTCGACCAGGTCGTCGAGCTGCGCCGGCAGTGGTTCACACCCCCATACCCTGCGGACACGATCGTCGAAGTCACATCGCTCTACTCCCCGCAAGCGATGTTCGAGATAGAGGCCGTCGCGGTCGTTGACGAAGCAGCGCAGTGGCTAAACCGCATATAGCGTCGGCTTGACCATCCGTGCGCGATGGCGACGGATCAGGGCGGCGACCGAAATCGAAAAGATCGTTATGGCGCCTCTGTTCGTTCTGACTGTGGCCATCCTCACGGCGCGCCTCGCCGGCCGTGTCGCCGTGGCGTCCCTGCGTGGGTGGGACGCCTCGACTCGTGCTGGCCTGGCGGTAATGCTGCTGTTCACCGCGAGTGCTCATTTCACCAGCGTGCGACAGGACCTGATTCGCATGGTGCCGCCCGAGGTGCCCAATCCGGAGCTCATGGTGACGTTCACCGGCATCTGTGAAGTCCTTGGTGCCATCGGACTGCTCGTGCGCGGCACCCGCCGGGTCGCCGCCGCGGCGCTGATCGCCTTGTTCGTCGCCGTGCTTCCCGCGAACGTCCATGCGGCGCGAGAGAACCTGATCGTGGGCGGTGCGGCGGCAACGGCGTTGTGGCCTCGAATTGGGCTGCAACTCCTGTTCATCGGCCTTGTCTGGTGGAGCGGGTGGCGAAAGGGTGACATCAGTGAGGGCGAACCGGGACACAACTCAGCACGTGGGGCGTGACGTCGACGAGACCAGGGTATGCCAGCGCCTCGTGGTGAGGGATGCCGTGGAGGCCGCGTGGGACGCCGACCTGTGGCTCTTGGCCATCGGTGCGATGACTCCGCTCGAGGCAGCGCGATCGGTCCTCGCGGCGTGCCCTTTGGCGCGAATCCGAGTCGTGTCAGAAATGTGTCAGGTGCCTATCGAAACCCCGCTCGAGCACCGGGACCCACTGACGCATACCGAGGAGCACCGCTGTCGAGGGAAGTGTCTGAGGAGGTGAGAGTTGGTGTGCGCTGAGGTGTTTCGCTATGCGACGCCGGAATCGATTTCCAAGCGTGCTCCTTCAACCACTCGGACATCTCTCCGTTTAGAATCAACGATTTGCAGGCGGTCTGAATCACATTCTCGCAAAAGGGCCCTTCAAATCCTAATGTTCCCCGATGCGATTTGTATTTAGCGGTTTGCCCACAGGCGCCGATCAGATCGTCGCGGACATTGTGTCAGACGTCTTAAGGTCGCCCGATCACTTACAGCGATTTCGTTGAGTCGTGTCGCCTCAGCGCGTCGACGCTTTCGCATCCGCTGGCGTGGTTCGTGGCACCTGATGGGGGGACGCGGTCCAGACGGATCGGATGCTTGGTTGGAACTGCGGATTTGGTCACGTTGCCCTCGACGGCATCGGCGGATCGTTCAATCGCGCAGCGATCGTCCTCTACGGCGTTTCGTTCCACACATACAGGAACGTACCGTCGCTCGCGGTCGCAACGGTGCGTCCGCCTTTCCGGGTCGCGCGGTTCAACGCTGACCGTACGTTCTCCTTGCCGGCTGTCAACTGTGCCAATGGCACCTTGAGCGCGACGCCCTCCTGTATCTGATCGAGATCCGAGAGGATCTTCGTCACGATCGCTTTGTGCTTTCCATTGCGACCTTGTGGAACATCCGCCTGCGCCATGCCCTTGAAGTTCATCGGCATCGACTTGCGTCGACCGCTCATCGCCCACACTCCTCTCGGGCAGGCACAATCGTTAAACTAACGTGACGTAATCGTATTCTGATGATAGACGTCAAGTATACACCCGGGCCGCTAAACAAAGCGCCCGCCGGCTCTCTCACGGGGCGCTTGGGCGACGTCGCGTACAGCGCCCCCAAATCGAGCACAGTAGCCGACGCTAAAGAAACCGAGCGGTTCCCTAAAGAGGTGACCCGCATGACGTGCGCTCAGGTACTGTTCATCGATGAGAAGAACCAACGGTGCCACGCGAAGGTCGCGAACGCATTTCGAGCAGGTGCCCATCGATGTCGTGAAGAGGGTTGCCGCGGAAGACGTTTTCCGAGAAGAAAACGCCACAACTGACAAGGTGATTCGTGAGCCAGCGCCTGGAAAGAGTCGGGCCCCGAGCGTGCCCGCACGGTCGCTCCCCAGGAAGAGACGGTGATCCATGCTCCACGAATTCATCACCACCTATCGGGACGCGATCATCACGAGGACGAAAGAGAAACTGACCGATCGGCCTTGGCCGCTCGTGTCAACGAGTGAGCTCGAGCACGGAGTACCGCTGTTCCTGAGTCAGCTCTCTGAGACTCTTCGGTGGGAGACGACGCCAACGCCATTTTCCCAGAACGCCATCGGTGCGTCAGCGGTGAAGCACGGGCGCGAGTTGCGGGCACTCGGGTTCAACATTTCTCAGGTCGTCCACGATTACGGCGACATCTGTCAAGCCATCACCGAGGTCGCCGTCGAGCGGCACGTTCCGATCACGACCGAAGAATTTCACACGCTGAATCGCTGCCTCGACGCCGCGATCGCGGAAGCCGTGACGGAACACGCGCGCATCACCAGCGAATCGAGATCAAGTGAAGAAATCGAGCGATCCGGACAACTGGCTCACGAAATTCGCGACATCCTCAACACCGCGCTCCTCGCGTTCCACGCGTTGAAACTGGGAACCGTTGCCGTGAACGGCAGTACTGGAACCGTACTCGGCCGCAGCCTCATGAGCCTGCGCGACCTTGTCGACAACACCCTGTCGGACGTGCGAATGGCCGCCAACCTCCAACGGAGCGAGCAGGTGCAGGTCGCCGCTTTCCTAAGCGAAATCGCCGTGGTCGCCAATCTGCACGCCGAGTCCCGTGCCCTGCGGTTCGCCCTCGAGCACGTGGGCCCTCAGCTCGCCGTGGACGCCGATCCGCAGCTCCTCGCGTCCGCCGTGATGAACCTGTTGAACAATGCGTTTAAGTACACGCCCGCGGGCGGGCGCGTGGTGCTCCGGGCGCTGGGCGACGACGGGCGCGTGAGGATCGAAATTGAGGACGAGTGCGGCGGCATTCCGGACAGCACCGGCGACCCGTTCAAGGCGTTCTCCGATCGGCGCAGGAACGACCGGACCGGTCTCGGCCTCGGCCTCTCGATCGCCCGAAAGGCAGTCCGAATGCACGGTGGGGAAGTCGATTTTCGCAACCTGCCTGGTAAGGGCTGCGTTTTTGTCATCGAGATGCCCTTGGCTGTAGAAAGTACGCCCGTTCAGGACGCCGACGTATGATTGCTCGCGTGGGCAGTTTGTCGGCCGCCTGGCTGACGCCGTGAAGTTTTCCACTGCCATACGAGAAGATCGGCGGCCCACTCCTCTTCGCCCATAATCGTGACGGGTCTTCCTCCTCGGAAGTGCGATAGCGCGCCCTCCGTCGCCAACTGTTACCTCCCGTGGTAACATCTTACATCCGTGGGCAAGCACCGGCGGGGCGGGTACGTCTTCATCACTTGGAAAGGCGATCACCCGCCGCGGCATGTGCTCGTTTATCGCGACGGCAAGCTGATTGTGAAGTGGGATTTGGACAACCAGAAACCAATGAAAAGCGCGGCGACGCGGCGCATTCTGGAGCTGATCCACCAGCTCGAAGCTGAGGGCCTGCTGTGAAGATCCGCTCTGTCAGGCATAACAATCGGAAGAAGGTGTTTGAGGTCGCCACCTCGACGAAGACGCTCGTCTTCCCGTTCTCGAAGGCGGCGCCAGGACCCACCACCGAGGACCCGGTCACGGAGCTCTCCGTTGACGCAGAGGCTGGCCGGGAGGCGTTTACCTACATCCTCCACTCCGGCCGCACCGGCACAGTGCACGTCGAGCAGGTGCTCGAGTACAACCAGGATCCGACCTACCTCCGCGATCTCCTCTTGTACCGACTGACACTCGAAGCACAGAAGCGAGTCGCGGAGAGCCCGCTCTCGAAGCGCGAGATCGTGCGCCGGCTAGGGACGTCGGCGGCGCAGTTGTATCGCCTGCTCGATCAGACGAACTATCGCAAATCTGTCGATCAGCTGCTCGCGCTGCTGCAAGTGCTTAACTGTGACGTTGACCTGGTCGTTCGAACGAAGACCGCCTGACGCGACACCCCTGAACGCGTGCTCCTTCAGGACCGCGTCGACTGTGACGTAACTGTGACGTGACCGTGTCGATTCCGCGAGATCTACTGAGCTTTACGGCGATCGATGGCGTGGACGCGATCGCTGCTGGCGCGGGGCGTCCAGCCCAAGGCCGAAGGACGAGGGACGACCCAAGGCCCAAGGCCCACAGCACCAAGGCCTCACGGTGCGCGTCGCAGAAATCGAAAGCGCTCTCATAGTTCCTATGATCTCCGCCGCGCAGAGGACCAGCAAACGGACGAGTAGAGTATCCTACGCACTCGTACGGTGCGTGCCATCCGCGATGACTCCTCGTGAGTCGTTCTGCTAGCAACCTCACGCACTCGCATGCGGGGGTCGCACCCGAATTTCCTCCAACCGCGGCCTTCACGCAGAGATTGACATGAGCGCGAGCACGTGCTTCGACATCAAGACTCCCGACGGCCTGACGCTGTTGGGACGCCGTTGGCCCCTCGGATCGACAACGCCACGGGGCCGTGCGCTGCTGCTGCACGGCGTCGGCGAACATTCGGGACGCTACGACGAGGTCGCGGCTGCGATGACGAGCCTCGGGATTGAGGTCGTCAGCTACGATCAGCGCAGTTTCGGGGCGTCACAAGGCAACAAGGGTGAGATCCCCGACGACACGGCCCTGGTCGCTGACGCCGTCTTCGTCTTCGACTTCGTCCGACGAGAGGGTCCGACCGATCCGCCGCCCTTCCTCGTGGCACACAGCATGGGCGGCACGACTGCGGCCTACGCCGTGGCAACGGGCCTCATCACACCGCGCGGTCTGGTACTTTCGTCGCCGGCGTTTGCGCCGACCATGACCGAGCTCGAGGAACATGCCCTCCGGAAGCTGCTGCTCCTCGCGCCGAACGCACCCCTCGCTAGCGGCATCAAACCTGGCCAGGTGACCCGCGACCCATCAGAGCAGAGGAAGATCAAGGCCGACAAACGCATGCATACGACGGTGACACCCAGACTGGCGGTGTCGATCGTCGATCAAGGGCGCGCGACGCTCGCCAATCCCCGACGGATCCGTGTGCCGACAGTCCTCCTGGTGGCCGGAGCCGATCTCGTGGTCGACCGCGACACCACACTGCGTTTCTTCGCCAGGATGCGGCCGGCCATCCGGTCGCTTCACCTCTACAAGGCGCTGTTCCACGAGGTGTTCAAGGAACTGCCCGACGATCGAAAGCGGGTTTTCGCTGACTTCGATCGCTCGCTGCGCCGCCAGCTCGGCGTGACTCAGGCGAGACGGCGTCAAGGCGTGCGTCTTGGGAGCGTGACCCACGTGCGGCACCCGAGAACGAGCAGAGCGAACACGCGCCGCGGCAGAAGCTGATCACGAACCGTTCTCCCGAGGAAACACCATGACGCACTGCATTCGAAGCGCGAGTCGGCACATCGGGCGTGCGGCCGCTACGGGCCTCGCTAGACATGGGGCGAAGCAGAGCAAGATCGGCAGGTGGGGGCTGCGGTTCGATAGGGGGGGTGGAACATGGACGATGGGCAAGCCACGAGGACCGCTGTCGATCGGCTGAACGCCGCGATCAATGCGCACGACATCGAGGCGCTGATGGAAGCGTTCGCCGAGGAATGTGTGTTCGAAAACACCGGCCCGCCGCCCGACGGAGTTCGGTTCGAGGGGCCGGCGGCCGTGCGGGCATTCTGGGCACGCTGGTTCGCGAAAAACACCGATGCGCGCTTCGAGGCCGAGGAGATGGTGGTGTGCGGTGACCGCGCCGTGGTCCGGTGGGCCTACCACAAGACCCGCGACGGATCCCCGTGGCACCTGCGCGGCATCGACCTCTTCCGTGTCCGCGACGGCCGAGTCACAGAGAAACTGGCGTACGCCAAAGGGTAGTCACGAGCCGTCCACGGGCACAAGACCGTTCAGCGGCGGGGCTGCCGACTTCGGGGTCTGGCTCGTGGGCAACGTGCCCAGGGGTGTGGGAATGCCTAGGACGCCGTGGGGCAATCCCGACATTCAGGGCGTCCGGGAGCCACGAAGGCCTACGGCCTCGAGAGCATCTCGACTTCGCTGGAGGCCGTCGTCCTTTGGTCTTGGTCCTTCGGGGTGGGTCCGTTCCTGGGCCGTGGTCCGGCCTGAGGCCTTCGGTCCTTCGTCCCACGCGGGGCGTTCAGTGCCCAAAGGACGAGGGACGACCCAAGGCCCAAGGCCCACAGCACCAAGGCCTTACGGCGCGCGTCACAGAAATCGAAAGCGCTCTAGTAGTTCCTATGATCTTGGTCTCCCGTGGACTTTCGCGATCGTCGTTTCGCGTTGCGCGATCGCTCCTCTGGTCTGTTCCGTCAGGGGATACAGCGTCCGCCAGCCGCCCGGCATCTGCTGTTCGAACGGCACGCCCGGCGGCAGTCGGCCGACGCCCAGCGGCAAGTTGCGGAGATTACGCGAGCCGCCAGTCAGGGTATGGTTGGTGCGCAACACCAAACCGCCGAAATCATGGCCCGTGCAAGCGCGGAGCTGCGCGGCAGCATCGACGCGTTTACTGCCGTCAGCGACAGAGGCTCCGCTGGGGCGATGAAGTGGTCGAAGCGGATGACCCTCGCGACGTACGCGCTGCTGATTGCGGCGCTCGTCCAGGCGGGCGCAGCAGTCGCGCAGGTTATCGTTGCGTTGAACCCGAGTTCTCCGGCGGCGATAGCGGCTCCTGCAACCGACGCGATCCCGGATCCGCTATGAAGGACACACTCACACGTCTTCCGACATTCGTGGCCTCCAGCGCTGAAAGCAAGGTCTGAGTAAGTTCGGCGCATCGTGACGGAGGGCTGGCCTAGATTAATTGTCTACAGGCCGCAATCGTTGACTAGAGAACTGACGTGCCCCCCGAACGGAAGCACGCCGACGTACAGTCCTTCGGCACCACCACGGCCGAGATCCTGCAACTGCACGCGTGGGTTGTCCGTTGCCTTGTCGGCCTGGCCGAGCGGGCGTCCCGCCTGACACAGGAGCGGAATGCGGCCGTGCTCGACGTGCTGGCCGCGGCCTACGCGGCGGCGGGCCGGTTCGACCGTGCCATCGCAACGGCGTGCGCGGCGCTCGCGGCGCTCCCGCCCAGCCAGCGCGAGCTTGCTGCCGCGATCGAGCACCGCCTGGATCTCGACACGAAGGGCCTTCCCTACCAGCGGCCAGACTGACTTCAGGAGACGGAAGGCAGGGGTCTTACACCAGGCACCGCCCCGGCGCGGCGCGGGCAGGTGCGCAGATGTCGGCTAATCCACGGCGATCGCCAATCGACGGACCTCGTAGCTGTCCACGGTGTCATTTCGTGTGACGGTCGGACCACTCTCGATGCGCAGACCGGGCAACGCCAGCAGTCGGCGCACGAACACGTCGGTCTCGGCCAGGGCGATGAACTCGCCCGCGCACCGGTGCGGCCCCGCGCCGAAGGCGATGAGCGAACGGGACACGCCGCGGTCCAGTTCGCGCTGCGGCTGCAACGTCAGGGGAGCCTGCTTCAGCACCAACGCGTCGACGTTGATGTCGTAGGCGTGGAAATGCACCAACGCCCCGGCTGGGAGCGTGTGCGCTACGCCATCGCTCACCAGAGTCGTGGCTTCCGGCGTCCGACGCTTGATCGTGGCGACGACCGGCTCGAGCCGCAGGATCTCGTGCAGGAGTTCGTGCCGCGCCTCCACCGGCGCCGTCAGCATCAGGTCTTTGAGTGCCGGTCGTTGCAGGCAGTGCCAGAGCACGATGCTGATGAACTCCTGCGTGGTGGCCATGCCCGCCGCGCCGTACACCACGCACTCGGCCAGAATGGCGACCTCGCTCTTGCCCTTGGACAACATGTAGGAGATCACATCGTCTTGTGGCTGGCGACGGCGCGCGGCAATTGCCGGGCGCACGTCGAGCCACCAGAAGGCCAGGCTCACAGCTTTCCCGGCGATGGCCCCCCACGCCCGCCTCAGGACCGCGAGCGGCGGTGCCCGAGTGCAGCATCGCATCGAGGCGGCGGATCAGCCCGGGAGTCGGGTCGAGACCCACGACGACAGCCGCCACTGAAGCCGCCATCCGCACGCTGAGGTCGTTCAAATCGGCGCGTTTGGTCTCCGCTAACTCGGCCGTCAATTCGTCGGCCAGGCGCTCCATCATGCCCTGGTGCTTGCGCGTGGTCGTCGTCGGGGAGAAGAACTTCGCAATGGCGGCACGCTGCTGGCGGTGAACCTCGCCGCGCTGATATAGGACGGGGTCCAGGCCCGACTTCAGGACCACCTCGGCCTGAAACCCGGCTTGCTCGAGGTCCTCCAGCAGCAGCGCCCTGGCCTCGGCGTAGCCGTGAATGTGCCAGTGACCGGCATCATCTCGAGTCACCCGCGGCGTGACCGTGTAGGGCCGCGGTACGGTTTTGGAGTCCGTTGTGTGGGCCTCGAGCACCTCGGACCGAACGGGGCAAGATATGCGCATCAGGTTCTCAACTGTGAAGTCGCGACAGCGCTATCGTAGTGCGAACGCATCCCCGCCACCAGGCTGCGCGCGTCGAGCCTTTCACGGCGTACCGGCCTCGCCGATCGAGCACCTGGAATAGAAGCAGTTGTCGTGCCGGTCGCCGAGTCCGCGAAGATGGTCGACGTCTCGGAGTGACTCGAGAGCGCGGGCGGCTGACGAGAAGGCATGTGAGGGGAGGCTGCGGCTGGCAGGCGAAGCGGCATCGCCAGGCCGGTGTGTGTTCTCATCGTCCCGCCGGCGACGCGGGAGCGTCTTGGTCGGGCGATCCGGTTGTCCGGGATCAGACGCCGTCTGCGATCACGCTACAAAGGCAGCGCGACCGCGAGCGACACGAGGGACGCGGACGGCGAGTCGGCGTCGCGTATCAGCTGGACTCCGGCGAGGTCGTCGACGTGCCCGAGAATGCGGTAGTCGCCGCCCTCGTATCGGCCGCCTCGCTAGAGACTTGACCCACTCGAATCTGGCTTCTTGAGTCGAGTGTTCAGGTCAAACCGTCCGCGCGCCAGCGCGGCTGTGATCAACATGATGTCTCGCGAGGCGGAGCCACATGCTCGTCGGTCCGAGGCGCAGCCTCGCTAGAACTTGATGGCGTACACCAGACGGAACTGCCGGCCAATTTCCGGAACCAGATCCTTCAGATAGTTCAGGTGGCTGCGGTAGAAGCGGTCCGTGGCATTGTCGAGACGCGCCGTGATGGTCTGGACCGCGCGGGCCGACGGAATCGAAAAGGTCGCGTAGAGGCGCAACAGGCCGTAGCCTGCGGTCTCGGTTTCACTGCCGAACACGCGGTCCTGTCGAGCCACTGCCGTCGCGTTGCCGCCGAGTTCGAGCCGCCCCGTCGTGAATCGAAGTCCGCCCATGAAGCGTTGCGGCGGAATGCGCGGCAGCGGCTCCCCGTCGATGGTGCGCTTGGCGCGCACGAGATCGTAGGTGAACTCGGCGCCGAGCTGAGACGTTAGCGTCACATCGGCGTGCGCTTCGATACCCCACAGCGTCGCATCGGCTCCGTTGTACTCGGCGAACGGAAATTCCCCTCCGTGGCCTTCTTCCCCTTCTTCCTCGCCGTGCTCAATGCCGAAGCGTGCGTCGAATTCGGCTTCGCGCTCTGCGAACTCCTCTTCGGTGAGCGGGCTGCGGAAGACGAAGTCGCTGATGCCATTGCGGAAGAAGGTCAATTCCGCCCGCACGCGGCTCGAGCGGCCGCGCAGTGACAGGTCGAAGCCCAGGGCGCGCTCCGACTTCAGGTCGGGATTGCCGATTTCGAACGTGAGGTTGCCTGGGTGAGGCCCAAAGAAGTAGAGCTCCTCGAGCGCCGGGTTGCGCGCCGCGCGCGCGAGGCTGGCCGCGATCACGAAGTTGTCGTTGGCCGCGCGAGGCCGGATGAGCGCGCCGACCGAGCCGGAGAACTCGGTGAAGTCGCGCGTCGGGAGGCTCCCCTGCGGCTCGAAGCTCGTCCGGTCGACACGGCCACCGAACTGCAGGCTGAAATGCGGCCAGGTCAGCTCCTCGTACAGGAATGCGGCGGCCGTCTGCTGGTCCACTGGCGGTGACAGCGCTTCGGCGCCCTCGGCACTGAACTCGCGATTCAGGAACCAGCCGCCAATCGACCCGGCCAGTCGGCCGGCCGGCTTGTGCGACAGCATGAGCTCGCCTTCGACGGTGTTGTTCTTGAACTGCGTCCCCACCTCGTCGCCCTCGAGCTCCGAATGCGTGTAGCGCCGTACGCCCAGCGTGGCCCGATACGACGTCAGGGGGCCTTCGAGCCCTTGGCCGCCGGCACGCGCCGAGAACGCGTGGCGCTTGGGCGTGAGGCTGATCTGCCCGTCTTCGAAGATCGGCACGCCGTACTTGGTGTCGTCGTAGCCGTAGCTCACTCCGGCATACTGGCGATCGCCCGTCCACGCCCCACCGACATTGATAAAGCCGCTGCGCTGTTGCGAATTCAGCACCTCGCCCTCGGACGTGTTGTAGCTGTCGGTGCGCTGGCCGCCGCCGCCGAAGTGCAACGCGAACGTACCGTTGCCCACGTGCACGTCACCGGCGCCGCCGGCGGGCCTCGAGTTGTTGCCGAGGTTCAGCATGAACGAGCCCGTCGGGGTCGTGACCTTCTCAGTCGGAATCTGGTCGGTCACGATGTTCACCAGACCACCGATGGCGTTGGCACCATAGAGCAGTGTGGCCGGACCGCGCACCACCTCGATCCGCTGCGCAGCGGCCGGATTGACCGGCACGCCGTGATCGGCCGACTGGCTCGATAGGTCACCAATCCGCTGCCCGTCCTGCAACACCAGCACTCGATCGCCGTCGAGACCGCGTATCACCGGACGCGCCGGACCAGGTCCGAGCGAGCGCATGGTGACGCCGGGCTGCCACTGCAGGGTCGCGCCGATCGTATCGTTGAGCTGGCGCGCGAGATCCTCGTTGGAGAGCACTGATGTCGGTTGAAACGACTCGAACTGTGGGCGTGGATTGGGACTGACCGACAGCACCTCGGCAAAGTGCAGGTCGAGGTCCACTTCGAGATCCAACGTCGCACCAGTGGCCGTCACGGTGACCTCGGTCCGGCGGCTGCTGTAGCCGTCGGCCCGAACCGAGACATGGTAGTCGCCGGGCGCAAGCCCATCGATGCGATAGGTGCCGTCGGCTCCCGTGCGGGTCTCGCGGCGGAGCTCTTCGACCACGACCGCGGCACCGCTCATCGGGTCGTTGCTGCCGCTGCGGGTCACGGTGCCCGACAACGCCGCGCCTCCTTGAGCAAACGCCGGCACCGCTGATGCGAGCATCCCGACCAACGCATAGGAGGTGACAACGGAACGAAGAACGGCCAACTGCTTCACGTGAGAGCCTTTCGAAAGGGGTGTCTCAGCCTATCGATCAACCCGCGCCTCAGCGAGCAAGACCCTTCCAGTGGGCGGATCAAGCGGGTGAACGGTCTCCTATCGCCAACAACCGGGTCTCTGAGGGCCGGGAGCTACTGGCGCTCAGAGGTTCGCGCGCCGTGTTCAGGTCATGGCCAGGCGGATGCCAGGGTGCTCGCTTGGCTCCAGAATCGGGAGCGCACGGAGCGGTTCGTGTCGTCGGCCGTTGATGGGCGTGTTCAGACCACTAGTCGGCGGCCAGTGGCTACTCGTGTCGAGCGAGCGGCACGGCGCGAGGGAGACGCCGTACAATTGCCTGTCTACATGCCGCAGGAATTGCTCCATGTTGCCGGCTACCTGACAGGTGTCGCGCTCTACGCCATGTTGTTGATCATGGCGCTGAGGGACGCCTCGAGCGATCGGCTGACGGTCGGCGCCGCGGGTCTGGGCCTCACGTGGAATGTGGGCGAACTGACGGGTCACGGCCTCAGCGCCATGGGTTGGCTGGCTGCGGAGCCGTGGACCTCGGCGCTGGCGTTCACCGCGCTGGGTTTCCTCGCGGCCGTCGTCATCCATTCGGTCGCCCGGGGCACGCGGGATGAGACCGTCGCAGGCGGCGTCTGTCCGAGGGTGCTGACGACACTCGCCTACGCCGGCTCGGGTCTGTCGGGCGCGCTGCAGATCGGGGCCGCGCTACGCGGTGCACCTGTACCGGACTCGGTTGCGCTCCTCCTGCTGACGTTCGTGCTCATCGCTCTGGCTCCGGTGCTCCTCGTGGCGACCCGGCGGCAACCGAATGGGCGCCGCGCCATGTGGATGACGGCGCTGACCGTGTTCGCAATCTCTGCTCTCCATGTCACCAACTTCCATGGCCCGCGCGAATCGTGGGCGACGGAGCTGCTAGGCCACCACTCGTCGATTCCATTGGCGTTTGCGATCCTGTATCAAGACTATCGCTTCGCCCTGGCGGACCTCTTCCTCAAGCAGGCGCTGACCCTGGTGCTGGTCGTGGCCGTCGTCTTCGGCTTCTGGTCTCTCGCCGGCCCCACCCTCACACGCACCCCGGGGTCGCCGGAGGCCATCGGTCTGCTCCTCGGACTCTGGGTGGTTTCTACGTACCTGTTCCCGATGATCCGACGGACGGCCAACGTCTTCATCGATCGCGTCGTGCTGAGGCGAGCCGACGACCGACGGACGCTCGACGAAGTCTCGGCGGCGTTGCACGATGCCACCACCGAGGACGACTTACTCGGCCGCGCCTGTCGGGCACTTGGTCCGGCCTTGAGTGCAATCGGTGTCACCTGGGAGCAACGGCGCGGGGACGTTCCCACCCAATCCGATCGCGCGCGTGTCGCCGTTCCTACCGTGGAAGCGCCGCACTACCAGCTGCGCGTCGGCCGTCTGGCTGGTGGCCGACGGCTGCTGTCCGACGACCTGACCATGCTCGACCGCATTGCGGCGGCCGTTGGCCGCCGCATCGATACGCTCCGGATCACGCGGGAGCGTTACGACCGCGCCCTGCGCGAACGCGAGATGCAGGGCCTTGCCACCCAAGCGGAACTGAAGGCCCTGCGCGCGCAGATCAATCCGCACTTTCTCTTCAATGCGCTCACGACGATCGGCTATCTGATTCAGGAGTCACCGGGCCGTGCCGTCGCGACGTTGATGAAGTTGACGGCCTTGCTGCGCGGCGTGTTGAGGGCCGAGGGCGAGTTCACGACGCTTCGACGGGAGGCTGAACTCATCGGGTGCTACCTCGATATCGAGCGGGAGCGCTTCGAAGAACGGCTTGACGTCGCCGTGACGATTCCAGACGTCCTCGCGGACATCGCGATTCCGACGCTCGTCGTCCAGCCGCTCGTCGAGAACGCCATCAAGCACGGGATCGCAGGGTCCCGATCCGGAGGCCGAGTGACGGTGGAGGCGCGCCTCGACGAGGAGCGTCGCCTGTGCGTGTGCGTCCGAAATACCGGCGCGCCCTTGCAGTCCCGCCTGAACGCGGTGGGTGGCGGCGTCGGGCTCCGCAACATCGAACAGAGACTCGCCTGTTACTACGGCGCAGCCGGCACCGTCACGCTCGTGACGACGAAGGAAGGCGAGACGATGGCCGAACTTCGCGTGCCGGTCACGGACGCCATCGGACGTGGCGTTGCGCTCGGCAAGGCGAGGGTGCGCGCATGACGCCGACGACAGTGCGCGTGATCGTCGCCGACGACGAGCGGCCGGCCCGCCGGTTTCTCGTCAATCTGCTGAAGGAATGTGACGGCGTTGACGTCTGTGGGGAGGCCGCGTCTGGCGCAGAGGCTATCGCGCTGATCGAGCGAGTCCGCCCGGATCTGGCGTTGCTCGATCTCCAGATGCCCGAGGTGGGCGGCCTCGACGTTGTGCGCCGGATCGCCGCCGATCGCTTGCCGCTCGTGGCGTTCGTCACGGCCTTCGACGACTTCGCCATAGAGGCCTTCGAGCTGAATGCCGTCGACTACGTGCTGAAGCCGGCGGAGCGAAACCGAGTCGAGGCGACGCTCGACCGTGCTCGCCAACGGCTGCAGCGGGCCGAACCTCCAGGGCTTCGAGCGGCCGCGCTGGCCAACGCCGCCGCCGCCTACGAACAGGGCGCCAGGCAACCACACCTGGAACGGGTGCCGGTGAAGCGGCGAGACGAGGTCGTCCTGCTGTCAGTCAGACAGATCGCGTTTGTCGAATCCGAGGGGGAGTTGCTGCACATCACGACAGTGGCCAAGGAGCGCTACACCCTCACGCACCGGCTGCACGCCCTCGAAGCTCGACTCGACCCTCGACGCTTCATCCGTCTGGGCCGCGGGACGCTTGCCAACCTCGATCTGATCACCAAGCTCAGCCCGATGCCGGGCGGCACCTACACCGCCACGCTCTCGAACGGCCTCGAGCTGGCGGTCAGCCGCATACAGTCGCGCATCCTTCGAGACACGCTTCTCAAGTTGTAAGACCGCCCGCTCGGAATCAGGGAGTGCATCCAGAGCCGGCGCGCGTCTTCACGCCCAATCCCGGTTCACGCCGATGCTTTGCTCAGCTGTGCGACCGATGTCATGATCAAATCTCCGGCGCGTGCTGATTTTCGACCGGGAGGCGCGGACACCTGGGCATCGGACACGGTCGGTCCGCAGAGGAGAAGCGCGATGAAACGCGAGCTCGCGAAACACCAGGGGTCAGTGGTCTGGACAATCTTCCTCGGACTCGTCGTGGGAGTCGTCGCCTTCATCGGAACGATTCCGGTTCGAACGCAGCCGGCGTCGCCGGCGGGTCCGGTCACGCCAGCCTTCCTTGGCCCTGAACGATGCTACCGATTGACGTTCCCGATCGCCGGCGTCCCCACGTGGAAGGTGCTCGAAGTGCTGGACGGCGGCTGGGTGCGAGCTGAGGTGGACGCGGGCAGCACCTCCACCCCTCGCGACAGTGCGTGGATCAACACCGCGCAGGTCATCACCGTGCGCGAAGTCCGGTGCTCCGCGTGAGCACGACGTACCACCTCGGCTGCGTGACCACCTCATTCCGGCACGGGCCGGTGCGGAACGATGACGAGCTCACTGACACCCCGAGCGCGTGAGCGGCGTGAATCCCGGTTCGCGGAGGTGGACGATGGGGCTCGCGGTGGTCGGCGCGGTCATGGGCTTGGCGGCGGGACTGGCAGGGCTCGGCGCGTGGCGGTGGCAGGCAAAGTCGGCGCGCGTGGAGGTGACGCTGCGGGCGCACGAACGGGGCCCTGGGCGCCCCTTTCAGGAAGACGATCTCGCCACGCTACCGCCACCGGTCGTCCGCTACTTTCGCCGCGTCCTGAAGGACGGTCAGCCGATGATCACGAGCGCGCGAATCACCTGGACGGGCCAGTTCAACATGGGCAAGCCTGGCAGGGACAACTGGCGCCCGTTCACCGCGGACCAACTCTTTGTGCCGGCCGCGCCCGGCTTCGTCTGGAACGCGCGTATCGCGCTGTTTCCGGGCGTTCCGGTTCACGTCCGCGACAGCTTCGTCGAGGGAAGGGGATCGATGCACGGCGCGGTCGCGGGGATCATCCCGGTGGTCAGGGCCGCGGGCACGCCCGCCCTCGCCTCGGGCGCCCTTCAACGGTACCTCGGCGAAGCGGCGTGGTTGCCGACAGCCCTTCTGCCGCGGAACGGCGTCACGTGGACGGCCATCGACGAGTCACGCGCGCGTGCGACGATCTCGGCCGACCAGACGACGGTCTCGCTCGAGTTTCGCTTCGATGCCGACGGACACCCAGTCTCGGTCTTCGCTCCCGATCGTTTCTACGACGACGGGAAAGGCACGCCCGTTCCGCGACCGTGGGAAGCGAGGAACCTGCGGTTCAGCCAGCAACACGGGATGACGATACCGACCGACTCGGAGGTCGAGTGGCAGTTGCCGACTGGGCCGTTCGTCTACTGGCGGGGCCATCCGGTGGCCATTGAGTATCGCTACGAGGGGGCGCCGGACGCCCGAGAGCCGTGACCAGCGTTCGCACGTCGACATCCTGCTGAGCGGAACGCCTGGAAGAGCCTGCGTGGCGCGTACGGCTCCGTTGTACATCCCCGGGTTCCTTGTCGTCGCTGGCATGGAACCTGCTCGCGGAGTTCGACGAACGGAGCGACCCAATGGTGCAGTGGATCCGGGACCGCGGCCTGACGCTCGTGCTAATGGCGCTCTTCCAGGTGTTCCTGGTCGCCCAGTTCGCCACGGGCTGGCACGAGTACAACTCCACGCAACTCGCGCACGGGCGGTCGACGGCGTCGCTCGCGGCGTATCTGCGAACGGGCCATCCTTGGGAAGCACTCTTCGAGAACTGGGAAAGCGAGTTCCTGCAGATGGCGGTGTTCGTGTTGCTCACGACCGTGCTCGTGCAGAAGGGGTCACCTGAGTCGAGGCGCCCTGGCGTGACCGAGCCCGTCGACCTCGACCCTCGACGGTTCGCCGATCGGCCCGATGTTCCCTGGCCGGTGACGCGCGGCGGCTGGGTGCTGCGACTCTACGAACACTCGCTCGGGCTCGCGTTTCTCCTGCTGTTTACCGCCTCCTGGCTTGGCCATGCGATTGGCGGGTTCTGGGAGTACGCGGCCGAACAGAGACTGCACGGCGAATCGAACGCCCGGTGGACTGATTATCTGTCGTCAGCAACGTTCTGGTTCGAGTCCTTTCAGAACTGGCAAAGCGAGTTCCTGGCCATTGCATCGATGGTCTGGCTCTCCGTGTACCTCCGACAGCGCCGATCGCCGGAGTCGAAGCCAGTGTATGCCGCTCACGACGAGACGGGGCGCTGAGGCGTTCGCGGCGCCGCTGCCGTCGCGAGACAACCCGCCGTGCCGGCGGATCGACGAGCGCGGGCAGACTGGCAGCCGCCATCGTGTTTGTCGCGATCGTGGCGCGCACACGGTGGAGCAGCCACGGTCGATGATGGCACCCCTCACCTGCCACGCAACTCAGAGACGACGTAACCGCTCCGAAAGGCGACGCCGCACGGGTTGGTCACGGGTCGCTCAGCCGAACGGTGCCGTGGCAGTATGATGCCAGTCGTGCCCCATGCCCGCATGGCGACGCTCCCTATCGGCGTCGCGTGAAGCCACGGACGGCGAGGAGGGCCAGTGACGGAGGCATCCTCGGCGAGGCAACGTATTCCGTGGGCGTTGTCCGTGCCTGGGCGATGGCTGTGCGCCTATGCCCTCGTGGGGGGCGCCGTGACGTTCGCCGGCTGGCCTCTCGACGTCCCTCGCCTGACCGACTGGCTGAACACCGGCGTCTCGGTCCAGCCGAACGCCGCCGTGCTGGTCCTCGCCACGGGCCTCGCAATCGGCCTCGGTGTGGCGGGCGTTCGCCGAGGCGCGCAGATGCTCGGAGCCGCGGTGTCGCTGACGGCCGCGCTCGTCCTCGCGCAGTACGTCATTGGCGTCGATCTCGGGTTCAACCATCAGCTGCTCTTTGGTCGCACGTGGGGCCAGGCGACGACCCTCACACCCGGACGCGTGGGCCCCCCTGCGTCGAGTGCGCTGGCCTGTCTCGGCGCAGCCGTGGTGATGTTGGGTTTCGGCACGCCCAAAAGCCGTCGCATGGTGCCTGCGCTCGCGATCACGGCCATCGCCATTGCGGCCTTCTCGATCGTGGGCTATCTCTTCGGCGCGCGACAGTTCTTCGCGTTGCCCTGGCTCACGGCCATTGCTTTGCCGATGTCGACGTTCCTCATCGCGCTGGCGAGCGCGGTCCTTCTCTCTGTGCCAGAGCACGAGCCGGTGCGAACACTCCGCGATCAATCGGTGATCGGCCACTTGGCGCGCCGGCTCACCGCGGTGCTCGTCATCACTCCTTTGGTCCTCGGGTGGCTTCGCACGAAGGGCGAGGCGCTCGGATACTACGACGCAGGGACAGGACGGTCGATCCTGATTCTTTCGCTGATCGCGATTCCGCTGGCCGTCCTGTGGCAAGCGCTCCGTGTCGTGCGCCTGCACGAGCTCGCGCGACAGCGCTCGGACGCCGCCCTCCAGAAGGCCAATCGTCAGAAGGACGAATTCTTGGCGATCTTGGCGCACGAACTGCGGAACCCGCTGGCTCCCCTGAGGACGACGGCGGCGCTGCTGGAGCAGCAGGGAAATCTCCAGCCCACGGTCCTGGCGCGCGCCGCTGCGGTGATTACCCGTCAAACGCGGCAGATGGCGCGCCTGCTGGACGATCTGCTCGACGTCACGCGGCTCTCGCGCGGCCGGCTCACGCTGCAACGCACGGATGTGCTGCTGCGCGACGTGCTGACGGCCTCGATCGAGACGAGTCGTCCGCTCATCGAGCGATTCGGCCATCGGCTCGAGCACACCAGCGAGGTAGACGATGTCACGTTGCACGCCGATCCGGCGCGGCTGACCCAGGTCTTCGCGAACCTCCTGAACAATGCCGCCACCTACACGCCGCCAGGCGGTCGTATCGAGATCGCCGCAACCCGTGCCGGGGACGAGGCGATCATCCGAGTGCGCGATAGCGGCGTCGGCATCCCGGCCGAGCTGCAGGCCAGGCTGTTCGAGCCGTTCACGCGTGGAGAGCAACGGCCGGCGGAGGGAATCGGGGGCCTCGGGCTCGGCCTGGCGCTCGCCCGTCAATTCGTGGAACTGCATCGAGGAACCATTCGCGTGGCGAACCGCCCGGACGGCGAGGGCGCCGAGTTCACCGTGGCGCTGCCGATGACGACGCGAGGCGCGGGGGCTGCCGCGTCGGTGCAAGCGGCGAGGTCTGCGTCACATCGCACTCGCGTACTCGTCGTCGACGATACGCCAGACGTCGCCGACACGTTGGCGCTTCTGCTCGAGTCGTACGGCTGTGACGCGCGGACGGTCTACACCGGAGAGGCGGCGCTCAGCCATGCCAACGACTTCCGCCCGGACGTGGCGTTCGTGGATCTCGGCCTTCCCGACATCGACGGCTGCGAGGTATGCCACCGCTTGCGCCAGGCCGATTGGGGTCGGGCCATGGTGATCGTGGCGCTCACAGGATGGGGACGTGACGCCGATCGACAACGGACGGACGCCGCGGGCTTCGATCGACATCTGACCAAGCCCGTCGATCCCGAGATGCTGCGCGACATCCTGGCCGCGCCGGCGACGGCTGCGAATCGGGCCGGCGGGGGCGAGGGCGCCGCACGTGTCGACTGACGGCTTTCACTGAAACCTGACCCCGCAGCGGCTTCATCGCGCAGAGGCGACCTTCGAACCTCCGCCTGTTGATGCCAACGTCGCCTGGGCATTCGGACGGTCTGTCCGACGATGCTCCCGGCCGGAAGAAAGGGCGCGCGGCCGCCGCGCACTGGATCTCCTGAGAGCGGCGACCGGGTCGTGTCACCGGTGAAACTCCCGTGGTCCACACGCAGGCCGGGCTGCAGGGTCAGTCGCGAGGTCACCTGCCAGCGATCCTGCACCCATGCGCCAACCCGCATTGATGAGATCGACGAATTAAGGACCGCTGGCAGGCTCTGACCGAGTCGGATGCTCGAGGCGTAGACCTGAGCCCTTCGATGTCGTAGTCGCCTTCGGGAAAACGCCGGAAGAAATCCGCAGGCGCGAGCTCGTCGAAGGTCGGTTCCTCGCTCTCGAACGCAAGCTGCGTCAGGGCCTGGGCGCGCAGGCGGCCCTTGCTCACCAGGCTCAGGAGTGAACGAGAACCGGTCGCCCGATTCCATCTGGACGTTGACTGGCACCCAGGAGAAGCGCTGAGACTCCACCAACCTTTGATGGTCGGTGATTCGATAGAAACGGTGGTCCATGAACTGCTGCCGGACCCAGCCGAACGGCCCGTCCTTGCGGGGACTGGGGCGGAACTCACAGGCCCAGTCCGTGCGGAATGCCGGGGCGCCACGTGCTCCGACCACGCGTGCCACCGCCATGATTGCTTCATCGTCCACCCGTCGATGGCGGTCAGGCGACGGTGACGAATGCCGCCAAGATTGCCGCGAGTATCAGCGACCTCCTATCGTTTCCCGAGCTGATCCACGGCCGATCTGACGCCCTTGGCCAAGACGGCGGCCGGCCCCGTCCCGTAGTAGTGAACGAAGATGACCGTGGGCGATACGCCGGTCATGTGGTGGTGCAACGCCACGGCGTTCAGGCCGTTGGCACGAAGCGCCTTGAGCACGGGTGTCACTTCGTGGTCGAGCATCGCGACGTCGCCCGCGACCATGGCGTCGGCGTCAGACCCGGCGAACGCGGCCCACGTATTGAGCCCCATCCGAGCGTTGATCACGGCGCCATGCTCCCGCAGATTGATGTCGGGCCTCCCGATGGTGATTTTGAACACGGAACCGGTCTGTTCGCCGGCGTGGCCGATCATCTTGGCGAGTGCCGCGCTGTCGAGGATGGCCGTGGCCTGGACTGCTGTCGGCGCCGCCGGTGCGCGGGTGACCGCCTGGTCGATGAGGTCGATCGCTGGCTTGATCCGTGTCGACAGGTCACTGGGCGTCCCCATGCCGTGCACATGCATGAAATACATCCGGGGTGCATCCCAGAAGAAGTGATTGTGCAGGGCCGTCACATCGAGGCCGCTGTTGAGCACCGCCGACATCACGGGATTCACCTCGTCCTCTGTCAGCACGAGGTCGCCCATCATCACGTCGTGGCCGGCGTCACCCTTCGTCAGAGCGATCCAGCCTCCGAATCCGAAGGGGGTGGGCGCAGGTCGCCCGCTAATCGTCACGGCGACGTCGTTCCGCGGAATGTTGACCTTGAGCACACCTTCCTTGTAGTCGCCGCCCTTGCCGAGCGCCTTCAGAACGGCCTGGTATTCAGCGGGCACGTCCTGCGCCAACGCTGGAGTGGCGCCGCCGCTCGCGAGCTAGGCACAGACCATGGCGACAATCGCCCCTCTTGTCGACATCGTTCGCGTTTCCAGGGCTCCCCTCACTTGACTTTTGATCTCTTGTAACAGAGTGACTATACTCTGAAACGACTGTTACCAAGTCAAGTGAATGCCCACACAGCCTCAGCCAGAACGACTCGCGCCTGCACCTGCCGCGACGCCAGGCGCCCATCGCTGGCTCCTGTTCGTTCATCAGCTGCCGGCGAGGCCATCGAACCTCCGGGTTCGCACGTGGCGCCGTCTGCAGCAGCTCGGGGCCGTGGCGGTGAAACAGGCGGTGTATGTGCTGCCCGACTCGCCAAACGCACGCGAGGATTTCGAGTGGCTGAAGGCGGAGATCAAGGGGGCCGGAGGCGATGCGAGTGTCTTCGTGGCGGACAGCCTCGACACGTTTTCGGCTGATGCCCTCGTCGAGGAGTTCCGGCGATCACGGCAGGACGCCTATATGGCCCTCGCGCGCGACGTTGGCCAGGTCTTAGGGCGTCTTCACGCCACGCGCCGGCCACGCGGGACGCGAAGACCGGCCATCGGCCGCCTGCTCGAGGTCTTCCGCGAACGCCTGGCAGCGCTGGAGCACATCGACTTCTTCGGCAGCGCCGGCCGCGACCGCGTGATGACGCTCCTGGCGCAGCTCGACGACCGAATCCGTGGCGCACCTCGCGCGGCCTCCACGTCGACCAGTGGTCCCGTGGACCGTGCCGCGTACAGCGGTCGCGTGTGGGTGACGCGCCCGCGTCCTGGCGTGGACCGCATGGGCTCGGCGTGGCTGATTCGACGGTTCATCGATGCTGACGCGCGATTTGCGTTTGCGGCCGACCGCGATGCTCTTCCGACCGCGGCCGCGATTCCATTCGACATGTTCGGCGTGGAGTTTAGCCACCAGGGCGAGGGCTGCACGTTCGAGACACTGTGCGCCGTCTTCGGCATCATGGATCCGGCGGTGACTCGCATCGCCCAGATCGTGCACGACCTCGACCTGAAGGATGGCCGCTTCGGCGCCCCCGACGCAGGAACGGTAGCCACAGTGATTGAGGGGCTCCAGCTGACCACCGCCGACGACGACCTTTTGCTGGAGCACGGAATCACGCTCTTCGAGTCGCTGTACCGGGCGTTTGCACACTCGGCGCGCGCTTCGGGCCCACGGCCGCTCGCCAAGACCCGCGCTCGCAGCCCCAAGGCGATCCGACGCCGACCTCCGGCGCGGACACGGGGCCGGTAGATCGCGGTTCATGCGCCATGGCGACGCGTCCACCGCTCCGATCCGGCACCCCGTCGCCCAGCAGGACCACCCTGCCGGCCGGCGTTGAAGCGACTCGCGCATCAAGCGGTCTGGTGCGCCTCTGTGCAGCCGGATTCATTGCGTACTGTAGCTACGCGATCTGCCGATCACCACTCCTCCCGCTCTTCGCTCACGAGCTCGGCGCAAGCCCATCTGTGATCGGCTTCGTCGTCGGCGCCTCGACGGTCACGGGCATTTTCGTCAAGATGCCGGCAGGCGCCCTGTCCGACATCCTCGGCCGGCCGCCCCTGCTCCTGGCTGGCGCGCTCGTGTTCGCGCTCATGCCGTTTACCTACCTCGGGGCTTCAACGCTCGCCGCGCTGATCGTGCTCCGCGTCGTACACGGCTGCGCCACGGCCATTTTTGGTCCTGTGGCATCGGCCACGGTGTCCGATCTCTCCCCCGTCGCGCAGCGGGGCGCTTGGCTCGGCACGTATGCCACGGCTCAAGGCGCCGGTCAGGCGATTGGACCAGTGCTGGCCGGGTACCTCATCGCCGCGGGTCGATTCGACCTCGCGTTCATCGTGGCGGGCGTCATCGGGCTGGCGGTTCCATTCATCGTCGGCCCATGGTCGCCAGGCCTCCCGGCTCACGACGCGCCCGCGCGCTGGCCGGCATTCAAGGCCGGCATTTTGGAGGTACTGCGCCATCGGCTGATTCTCGTGACGAGCGTTGCCCATGCCGCGCAGTTCGTGCTCAACGGCGCGCTGAGCGGATTCCTGCCGCTCTATGGTCGGGACGTCGTCGGTCTGACCACGCCCCAGCTCGGCTGGCTCATCGCCGGACAGACAGTGACGACCCTGGCGATACGTCCGGTCATCGGGTCGATGTCGGACCGGGTGGGGCGTCGAGGTGTCATCGCGGCCGGCCTGACGGTGTGCAGCATCGCAGTGTGGGCGCTGTCAGTCACAGCCAACAGCGGGATCCTGGTCGCCGCCGTTATGACTTACGCCGGAGGTGTTGCGACGACCACGGCGGCCACGAGCGCCTTCATCACCGACGTCTCACGACGCGCGCGTTATGGAGCCGCTCACGGAGTCTTCGGCACGATCTATGACATCGGCGATGCGGCAGGCCCGATTGGTGCGGGCCTCCTGGTCGCGGCAGTTGGCTATGGGCCGATGTTTCAAATGCTGGCCGTGTTCGGCCTGGTCATGGCAGTGGTCTTCGCCGTCGCCTCGAGGCCGGCTGTGCGGGAGGGCTCGGCCAGTTCGGCGAACTGACCGGAAGCCTTGACGAGGAATCGAGGGAGAGGATATGCGCATCAACTACCTGAGTCTTCTGATACTGGCCACTGCCACCACCGTTGGATATGCCGCCAACCGGGTGTCCGACTTCGCCGGCGACACCGTTGGCCAGCCGCCGAACGGCTTCGTCTTCGGTCATACCGCCAAGGTCGGCCGACCGGGCACCTGGGTCGTGCAAGTTGAAGGCACGAACCAGTACCTGGCCCAGACCAGCGCCGATGCCACGCGATCGCGGTTCCCCGTCGCGGTCCTGAGCGACATCTCTGCCGTGGATGTGGATGTCTCCGTACGGTTCAGGCCCGTCTCGGGGCGCGTCGATCAGGCCGCCGGGTTGGTCTGGCGGTATCAGAACGAAGACAACTATTACCTGGTGCGCGCCAACGCACTCGAGGACAACGTCGTGCTGTACAAGGTCGAGCGCGGCCGGCGCACGGATCTGCCGGTGAAGGGCGCGGGCCGCACCTACGGAAAGGCCGCCGAAGTGCCGGCCGGCCAGTGGAGCACCCTCCGCGTCGTCGCGACCGGACCCCGATTCGAAGTCTCTCTCAACGGTGTGAGGCTGTACGAGGTCGAGGACGCCACGTTCGCTGCCGCGGGTCGGGTCGGCGTCTGGACCAAGGCCGATTCCGTCACCCACTTCGATGATCTGACGGTCGTCTCAAGGTAGGCCATGCTGCACCGATCTTGCTCTGCACTCAGCGCCGGTCTCGCCGTCGTCACCGTCCTCGCGCTGGCTGCGTGTGGCGGATCTGGTCCAGGTTCGCAGGCGCCGCGTACGGTCACCATCTACGTCTCGACCGACCGTGTGTTCTCCGAGCCGGTCCTCCGCGCGTACGAACGGCAGTCCGGCGTGACGGTGAACGCCGTCTATGACACCGAGGAGACAAAATCCACAGGACTCGCCAATCGCCTGCTCGCCGAGCAGGCTCGACCCCAGGCCGATGTGTTCTGGTCGAACGAGCCCGTGCGCACTCTGGTACTCAAGTCGCGCAATGCCCTCGCGCCATACCGTTCCCCGAACGCCAAAGGGATCCCGATGGCTCTCGTGGATTCGGATGGCTATTGGACGGGGTTTTCGGCGCGCATCCGTGTGATCGCGTACAACACCACGCTCGTGAAGCCTGCGGAGGCCCCACAGTCGGTCTTCGACCTTGCCGATCCACGCTGGCGCGGCCAGGTGGCGATCGCCGATCCCCGGTTCGGTTCGACCTCTTTCCACGTGGCTGCCCTGTACGCCGCGGCCGGTGACGAGCGCATGGACGCGTTCTTTCGTCAATTGAAGGCCAACGACGTCAAAGTCGTCGATGGCAACTCGGTCGTCCGCGACCTGGTCGCGCGCGGCGAGGTCAAGCTTGGCCTCACCGACACCGATGACGTCAACGTCGCAATCGAAGACGGGCAGTCGATCGCCATGGTCCTCCCGGATGCGGCCGGCCTGGGCGTGCCCGTGATGCCCAATATGGTGTCGCTGATCGCGAACGCACCGCACGTCGAGGAGGGCCAACGTCTCATCGACTATCTCCTCTCGCGCGACGTCGAAGAACAGCTCGCCCGCTCGGAGGCTGTCCAGATCCCGCTGCACAGGGGGGTGCCTGGTCCCAAGAACATCCCGGCCATCGAGACGTTCACCCCGATGACGCTGGACTTCACGAAAGCGGCGCAGAGGGTCGAAGACGTGACCGGCAGGCTCGCCGGCATCCTCGGTCTCTGATGCCAGGAACAGCAGACATCATGTGGGGGTGGCGCTCCAGTCGCACCGTGGTCATCGGGCTCGCCGCTACCCTCTTCGCCGTGAGCTGCGTGCTGCCACTTGCGTCGTTCCTGATGACATCGGTTCGTGGCGCGACGACGGCATTCGCACTCGACGCTCGCCAATGGGGGCTGCTGGTCAATACTGCGGGCCTCGGAGTCGGCACCGCCGTTCTGGCGACCGCGATTGGCGCGCCCTTGGGTCTGCTGTTCGCTCGAGCCTCGCTTCCCTATAAGGTGTTGCTGCGGGCTGCGCTGGCCGCCCCCCTGCTCCTGCCTCCCTATGTGGTGGCACTCGCGTGGACGTATCTGGGGAGCAACCGCGGGCTGTTGGCAACGGTCGCGGGGTACGACACGCTTGCGGCCTGGACGTACAGCCTGCCTGCCGCTGTGCTGGTCCTCGCTCTGGTGTTGTATCCCCTGTCGATGCTGGCCACCGAGGTCGCCGTACGGCGGATTGATGGACGGCTCGAGGAAGCCGCCTTGATGGTGGCGGGACCACGAGGCGTGTTCTGGCGCATCACGATGCCCCTCGTGGCCCCGGGCATCATGGCCATCGCGTTGGTGATCTTCGTCCTGGCCGTGTCCGAGTTTGGCGTGCCGGGCGTTCTGCGTGTCCGCGTATACACGACCGAGATCTTCACGGCCTTCGCCGCGCTCTACGACCCAGGACGAGCCGCGCTCCTGGCCCTACCTCTGCTAGCCCTGTGCCTCGTCGTCGCTATCGCGGCCGTCGCGCTCCTCGGTGATCATTTCGTGAGCGTTCGCCGCGGCGCGGGCGCACCGAGTGCGCTGCGATTCGAACGCTCGAACCCGCTTCTGGCGGGGATCACGGTGGTGCTCGTCACCGCATTGGGCCTGCCCATCGCCGTGCTCGCGCGGGAGGCGCTGAACAGCCGATCGGTCATTGCCGTGCTCAGCGGGGCTGGTGAGGCGATTGCAAACAGCCTGAGACTTGCGACCATCGGCGCGTGTACCGTCGTCGGGATCGCAACGTGGCTGGGCTACGCGCGGGCACGGATAACGGGCAGCCTTGGTCGCCTCGCCGACGTCGGACTGGTCGTGCTGTTCGCAGTACCAGGTACGCTGGTCGGCGTGGGGCTCATTGACGTGTGGAATCGCCCAGGCCTGCTCAGCGCTGTGTACGGGACCGATAGCATGCTCATCCTTGCCTACCTCGCGCGGCTGCTCCCCGTCGCCGTGCTGACCCTGGCCGCCAGCGGTCGCGCGGTCCCCCTGTCGCACGAAGAGGCAGCGGCCGTCAGCGGCGCAGGTTGGCTCCGCACCATGTGGCGGATCGTCGTGCCGCAGATGCGTCTCGGGCTCATCGCGGCGTGGCTGGTCGTGTTCGTGCTGGCCTTCGGAGAACTCGGCGTCAGCATTCTCGTCGCGCCGCCCGGCGAGACGACGCTGCCGATCCGTATCTACACGATTATCGCCAACGCGCCGTCCTCATCCGTTGCTGTGCTTGCGCTCCTGCAGGCCAGCATCATCCTCTTGCCGCTTACCGTGCTTGCGGCCGTCCTCGCGCGCCGGGAGGCGTCGTGAGCGTGCCGGCCGTCGCCGTCTCGCATGTCTCAAAGCGCCTGGGATCCCACCAAGCGCTGACAGACGTGTCGCTCGACGTGATCCCAGGGGACGCGGTCGTGATCGTGGGCCCGAGTGGGTGCGGAAAGACGACACTCCTGCGGCTGATTGCGGGCCTCGAGGTGCCGGACGCCGGGACGATCAGTACTTACGGCGCGCGCGTGGCCGGGCCAAGTCAGAGCCTGGTGCCGCCACACCAACGCGGCCTGGGCTTCGTGTTTCAGGACCTGGCTTTGTGGCCCCACCTGACGGTCAACCAGAATCTCGGCTTCGTGTTGGGTTCCGCGCACGTACCGAGGGCTGAGCGTGCATCACGTGAGCAGCAGATGCTGGAGATGATGCGAATCGGCCAACTCGGCGGTCGGTACCCACACCAGCTCTCGGGGGGCGAGCAACAGCGGGTGGCGTTAGCCAGGGCGTTGGTTGCTCAGCCCAAGGTGCTCCTACTGGATGAGCCGTTTTCTAGTCTTGATCCAGACCTACGCGCCACTCTGCGCATAGAGCTCACCCAGTTGCGGCGGGACCTGCAGGTCACGATGGTGTACGTCACGCACGACGGCGAAGATGCTGCCGCCCTTGCCGACACGGTGGTGGAGATGCGCGCGGGTCGGATCGTTTCGATCACAACGCATAACGGACGGAGTTCGTAGTTGAACTCCTCTCCATCCTCACGTGTCGCCGGGCCGCTGACTCGACCGTCGACGCCCGGCACATTGCGGCGCCGGGCCCGTTCTTAAGTGGCTGTCGCCAGAGGTGAGGGTGAGCCTGCTGGCAGGTCCACGCGGCCCCCATGCTCGCCAGCCAGTCGAACGGTGAGCGCGGCGATACCAGCACCGGCAGCGCGGCGGCGGGGGCAACGCGGCACGAAGCGCCTCCTCGCTCACGCCCAGCGCCTTCGCGGCGGCGGCGAAGTCCAGCCGACGCCCTCCGTTCTCGCGCACGGCGCTAATGAGCGCCTGCTCCGAGACACCCAGCGTCTTCGCCGCCTCTCCGAACCCCGACCTCCGCCAGCACAACCGCCACGACCACCGCGCAGCCTCCAGTGCAGCCTTCCAACTTCTTCGCCTCTGGGTTGAACGGGGCGATTACCACCGTGAGCTGTACGCTCTCGGGCGGCACGACGACCACCTGTTACCAGGTGGTCACGCGCGGCGCGCCCACGGAACACGCTGCCGGGCCATGGTGTCCCAGCAACATCAGTGACGGCAGCGTGGCCGGCATGTGGATCGAAAACAGCACGACTTACGACCTGACCGGGGCCTTCATCCGCGACCTCGCCACGTTCTACAACGACAGCCGGTGGCAGTTGTACGACCCGGTCAGTGGCGCCATCAAGGTCACCAACACGCAGGCGGCATTCGAGGCGGCCGCACAGCCGAGTGCCCCGGCCGCGTACAACAACTACTGCGTGGAAGGACAGTTGTCCTATGTCGGCGGCGGCATCTCACGCACCTTCATCCCCGTCACGCCCGTCGCCCTGAGCAGCGGCACCGGGTCGGTGGGTACGAGTGGCGTCGGCGTCGCACTGAACGGCATCACGATCGATGCCCCGGCCCCGGTCGCCCAGATCAAGGCCGCGTACACCATCGCGGCCTTCGACGACTGCGGCGGCCACCTCAATCCGCGCACCGGCTACCACTACCACGCCGCGACGGGCTGCACCGCCCAGGTCGCGAGGCACGGATGGCCACGCGGCGCTGATTGGCTACGCCCTCGACGGCTACGGCATCTTCGCCAACGGCGGCGCCTCAGACCTGGACTCGTGCCGCGGCCATAGCGACTCGACGCGCGGCTACCACTACCACACCGCCAACGCCGGCGCGAACATGTTCATCGGGTGCTTCAGGGGTCAGCAGGGGTCGGTGCAATGATCGACGTGCCGCTCGTGGACCGCGCGGCCCGAACTCTCGCGGCTGTCCTGGGGTGCTGGCTGGTCACCACTGCCACCGCCAGCGCCCATCTGATGCCGGCTCAGACCGGTACGATCAACGTGGTCGACGGAGCCGGCTACGTCGTGCTCGCCGTGCCGGTGTCAGTCTTGCGCGGCGTCGACGATAACGGCGACGGCGGGCTCGACCCGGAGGAACTGGCGCGTCACGATCAGGCCATCAAGGATCAGCTCGCTCCGCGGTTCACGCTGACTGCCGACGTGCCAACCACCTCGGTCAGTCCGATCACGCTGCTCTCGCCGCTGACTAAGGACGACGCGGCCGTATCAACGCCATTCCTTCTCGTCTTGCGGGAGGTCGGCTTCGCGGCGCCGCCACGGTCGCTGCGGCTCTCGACCGATCTGTTCGGCGCATCGCCCGACGAACGGCAGATCGCGTTGCGGGCGACCTACGGCGACAGCGTCGAGATGGCCGTGCTGACGCCGCGCAAGACGGAGCACAAGTTCTTCCAGAACGTGTGGGCCACCCTCTTCGATTTCACGATCATCGGCTCCGAGCACATCCTGTTCGGCTTCGATCATCTGCTCTTCGTGTTGACCATCCTCATCGTAGGAATAAGCTGGCGCCAACTGGCGTGGACCGCCACCGCCTTCACCGTCGCACACAGTCTGACCCTGGCAGCGGCAAGCGCGGGCTGGGTCACCGTGCCGGCCGCGGTCGTGGAGCCACTCATTGCCGTGAGCATCGTTGGTATGGCCCTCGACAACCTGTTCGGCGCCGGGCGAACCCGCACGCACCAGGTCCGGCTCGCCATCGTGTTTGCCTGCGGTCTCCTGCACGGACTGGGATTCGCATCCGCCATTGCCGGGTTCGGACTGGATTCGCGGCATTGGCTGGCAAGCCTGGCCGGATTCAATCTCGGAATCGAACTCGGGCAGGCGCTCTTTCTGGCCGCGCTCGTGGCCGTGGGATGGCTGGCCCGAAGAACCGTCCCGATCCTCGCGACCGCAGGGACCATGCAAGTCACTTCAACCGTCGCCGTTGTCCTGGGGTGTGAAATGCTGTGGTCGAGGCTCTTTGGGTAGACGAGCCGGTCAGGGGAACGCTGTCATGCGCATGGCGATCGGATTCGGTCTGGCCCTCGCGCTTCGGCGCGCGGCCTTCCGGAACTGCTCGAGCACGCCGGTATCGACGCGGATCGCGATCAACTGGCGTGGAGCCTCGCCGATCGGCGGACGCCCGACGCGACGCATCGCCCGGAGAGGATAGACGACATTAAGAGGAGTGGGTGACGGAACGCCCGTTATCCGACCCGGCCCCAAGCGCACCGCTCTTCTCCTTCCCCGTTCGCACGGCGCAGATTAACACGGCCCTGCACCAAGAGCATGTCGGTGCTCGGATCACAGTTCCGATACGCATCGCCAGGGAGGGCACACCTCGGCCCTGCCGCACGGACGCGGGTCGGACAGACGGTGCGCGAACGCGTCAGATGGCCCAGTCGTCATGCTGGACACGGACACGTGCTCCTACATCATGAAGCGGTCGCATCCGCTGGTGTTGAAACGACTGCAGTCCTTCTCTGTCGACGACGTTTGCATGTCCGTGGTCACCAAGGCGGAATCGCTCTACGGTGTCGAGGTGTCCCCCCGCCGCGCGCATGACGCCGCCGCCCTGGCGGCCTTCCTCCCCTACATCGAAGCGGTGGACCTCGACGGCAAGAACAAGAATGAGGCTCGGCGGACCTGCGGCATGGGGCCAGCAAATCAGGCGAAACGTTAGGAATGATTCGACTTACGTCGCGACTGTAGTCTCAAACCGCGGAAAACGGCGAAGTGTTGAGGGTGAGCTGTGGAAGCGCCGCGCACCTGGTCGACCACGTCCTCCCCGACGTTGGGATTCGGCAGTGGGTGCTGACCCTGCCGCATCGATTGCGCTACCAATTGGCGTGGCGTCACGACTTGTGCCGACCGCCAACGACCTGTTCATCGCTGCGCACGCCCGAGCTCTGAGACTCACGCTGGTCACGAACAACATCGCGGAGTTCGAGCGCGTGCGTGACCTGAAGCTCGAGAACTGGACGCTGCCGGCGCGTCGTTCACGCTGACAACTCTGTTCGCGATCGGCGCAAGATTCCCGATGCAGCTGGCGTCTTTGTGAGTAAGCGGCGAGAGCCGTCACGCCGGAAGTGTGTTTGGCGGAGAGGGTGGGATTCGGACTGCGTCCACCTGTTGAAAACAAAGAACTTAGCGGAATTCGACTTCCGCCAGATCCGCTAGAACCGCTCAAAGGCCTGGGTAGACGCACGTATTGCGCACGCGGCGCCATATACGAATCGTATATGGCATCCTGTGCCGACGGCAACGAGACCCCGATTCGCGGGCGTCAGCGAGGACGCCGAATCCGCACCTTCGTTGGCGTCGCCGAGACGACACAACCGGCCCAGGTCTCGACGTCCTCGCTTCGAAAGAGCGCCAGGATCCGCTCCGTGAGAGCGGAGCGTCCAGGTTGCGGTAAGCGTACGAGCAGGACGCCCTCGTGGGTGCCGGGCGTGTACTTCCTCTCGTCGGAGAAGTCGAGGTCCTGCGTGATCAGGAAGCGTCCCGCCGCTTGGGTCACCGTCCACACTTCCCCGTCGTCCTTCCCGGCGAGCCCCTCGTTCGGCACCGTATCGACGTCGTGTCCCAGTTGGGAGAGGAGCCCCATGAGGGTGTGGGGCAGGTTCTCGTCGAGCTTGATCTTCACCGCACCTGAGCCGCGGGGACCGGAAGGTCCTCTTGCGCCGAGGCGGCCGCGAACGCAATCGCCGCGCGAACGTCATCGGCGGTCAGAGTCGGGAAATCCCCAAGGATCTGCTCGATGGTCGCGCCCTCGGCCAGGCTCGCCAGGATAGTTCGAAGCGTGACTCTGGTTCCCCTGATCACGGCGTCACCGCCGGCAATCCGAGGATCCCGTTGAATCCGTTCCTGATAGTTCAGGGGCATTGGTGGCCTCGGCCCCATTGTACGCGGCCCCAGGCCGGCAGAGGCCCTTGGCCACGGTGGGACGGACGGCACTAGAATCGGGCCGACGATGTATCTACGGCTTGCGCTTCGCCGCCTGGCCGCCACGCCTACATTCACCGTGGCCGCAGTCGCCGTGCTCGCCCTCGGCTCAGGTGCGACGCTCGCCGTCTTCACCGTGCTGAACGCGCTGGTCCTGAAGACGTTGCCGGTTGAAGATCCTGGCCAACTGGTCGCTATCGAGGTTCGGAACGCTCGTGGTGAGCCCTCTGCGATGGCCCGTCCGTTGTTCGACGCCGTGTCCGAGCGGCAACGCTCGCTCGTTCAGGTGACGGGCATCCTGGGTGGATCGGTGGTGAGCGCAGCGGTCGGCGATGCCGTGCACCAGGCCGTGGTCGATGGCGTCACGGCGGACTACTTCCCACTGCTCGGCGCACGCGTCATCGAGGGTCGCCCCCTCGCCCCGGGGGACTATCGAGCCAGTGCGTCAGACGCCGTTCCCGTGGCGGTCATCAGTGGGGGGTATGCGTCTCGAATGTTCGGTGCGCCGCCACAGGCGCTGGGCCGGACCGTCATCCTCGGGGAAACGACGGTCCGCGTCGTCGGCGTCACCGCGGATTGGGTGCGAGGTATCCAGGTGGGTGTGCGCACCGACATCCTCGTGCCGGCCCCCCTAGTCGAGCGCATCATCGGACTGCCGCCGAACTCGGTACCGCTCCGATACGTGTTCGGACGTCTGGCCGACGGCCGCTCCATCGAACAGGTGCGCGCCGAGTGGACCGGCATCTGGCAATCCGAGATCGCCACCGCCGCCGCGGCAGGGGAGCGGCCCGCCGATACGGGCGAGCGCCGGCTCGTCGTCACGTCCGGAGCCACCGGCGTGTCGTCGTGGCGGTCCCGTTATCAGCGTCCCCTCCAACTCACACTGATCGCCAGCGCATGGCTCCTCGTCATCGCGTGTGTCAACTTGGCTGGTCTCCAGTTCGCGCGCATCCTCCGTCGCGAACGGGAACTCGCGGTGTCACGCGCGCTCGGTGCCACCGCCTGGGACGTGATCGCACCAACGCTGCTCGAATCGCTGCTGCTCTGTCTCGCCGGCCTGCTGCTCGGCGCCCCGCTGGCTGTGTGGAGCGCGCGCGTGGCGGTGGACCTGCTATCCACCAGCTCAGTGCGGATCGAACTCGACCTCTCGCCCGACTGGTCCACATGGGCGTTGCTGGCTTCCGTGACTACACTCGTGACAGTGGGAGCGGGGATCCTCCCTGCGTGGTTCACCACCCGACGCTCCGGTGCACTCGGTTCACCGTCCCGCGTGGTCACCGGACCCCCGCGGATGGGTTCCGGGCTGGTCACCGGACAGATTGCACTTGCCGTGGTGCTCCTGTCCGGCGCGGCTCTGGCCGTCGGTACGTTGCTCCGTGTGTCGCTGCGCGATCACGGGTTCGATGCAGATCGGGTCCTGGCTGCACAGCTCATGAACAGACCTGGCGGCTACACCGGGCTCGACGATGCGATGTACTACCGAACGCTGGTGGATCGCATCGCGGCCGTGCCAGGCGTGTCAGCCGTGGCATTTGCGCGGCCGATGCCTGGGGCCCTGAGCGCGCCGCCGGTCCAACTGCCTGTCACGGCGCCGGAGCGGCACGCCAGCATCGACGCTGGCGTGGTGTTCGCGTCACCGGGATACATCGACGTGCTCCGGCTCCCGTTAGTGGCCGGCCGCGACCTCACGTGGCGAGACGATGCCGCCGCACCGCGGGTGGCATTGGTGTCGCGGGCGCTCGCACGCGACCTCATGCCCGGTGGATTCGTCGGCGGACTGCACATCGACGTGGGGAGCCTGCCGCAACACCGCGGCCTTGAGGTCGTGGGCATCGCCGAGGACGCGAGCGTGTTGAGCGTACAGGATCCGGCCCCTCGTGTCGTCTATGTCAGCGCCCTGCAGCAGCCCCCGCCCATGGCGCGCTGGCCGGGGCTGCTGGTGCGCACACGCCCCGGTGTGGAGTCCATCGAACTGGCTGTGCAGCGTGTGCTCGACGAGCTCGGACGGGAGTTCGTGCTACGGGCGGACTCGCTGCCCGGCCTCATCACGAGGGCACTCGCGCGGGAGCGACTGTTGGCGGGCATGGCCGTCATCTATGGCGGGCTGGCGATCGCGATGGTAGCGATTGGGGTGTGGGCGCTGCTCGCGCAGGACGTCACGCGGCGTTGGCGCGAGTTCGGCGTCCGGCTGAGTCTTGGCGCTTCCCCGGCGATGCTCTACCGCGCGGTGACCACACGCGCGCTGCGGCTCACCGCGGCAGGCATCGCGGTTGGCGCGGCCCTGACGTGGATGCTGTGGCGCGTGATGGCCTCCGCCATCGGCGTCAGTGGCGAGGCGGAGCCGCGGGCATTGGCGGGGGTCACGGGCCTCTTGCTCTTCGTCGTGACGTGTGCCGCGGCGGGACCAGCCCGCAAGGCCGCGCGAACCGAACCGATGTCGGCGATCAGAAGCGAGTAACACCGCAGCCCCGGAGTGGACGGCCTGCCGAACTACTACGGGCACGGGGTGGGAGGGTGGAACGCCCACCCGGAGCACGAGTTCTGGATGCGCGATCTGCGAAATTGAGCCGGAATTCACGCGCGCCGAATCGCGATTCGCACCGACTCACGCACGTATTACGCACGCGAAAATCACTCGCGCCTGTATCCTATTGATTATAAATGACTTATTGTGGCGGAGAGGGTGGGATTCGAACCCACGTGCCCTTGCGGACAAGACGCTTTCGAGGCGCCCCCGTTACGACCACTTCGGTACCTCTCCGCAGGCAGGACCGAACCGAGCGACCTTTGATTATAGCCCACCGCAACACGTGGTTTTCGTCTTGGCGGAACTCCCGGTCGCGCATGCCACGGCGGGACAGCGAAGACCCGCTTGTGAGAGGATGTCGTCCTCGCCGCACGGCCAGGCAGCCGAGACGGACGCCAACAGGCGAAACGGGACCGCTAGCCGTCGCGACACGCACCCGTCCACGAAAAAGGAGCACGCACCATGCGGAAGCGGTTTTCACGGTATGCGACGGCGTTGGCCACCACAGGCGCGCTCACCGTGGCCCTGGTCTCGACCGCCACAGCGCAAACCGCGGTCGAATCGAGCTCGGAAGCGCGCTTTCAGCTCGACCTGGCCGTGCCCGACGCGGCGCTCAAACCGTTTCTGCCGCAGGGCTGGTCGCTGAACGTCGCAACCCAAGGTGCCGCGAAAGACTGCAACCTCCGCGCGGTGTTCATCGACCGCCTGACCGTCAACGCGCCGGACGGCAAGCCCGTCGGCAAGGGCTCCAACCGCCTCGTGTACCTGGCCGCTCCGGTCAAAGACGCCAGCGGCGCCAACGCGCAGCTGGTCATCGGCGGCCTCACGGCCGATCCGGCCGACGCGCCCGGCCCCTTCGGCAACTACATCCACGCCACGACGGCGACGGCCAAGCGATCGATCAGCGCCGAGGGAGGCGCGGTGCTCGAAACCCAGGACTGGGTGTTCCAGGCCCCCAGCGGCGAGCGCCTCGAGATGCACATCACCTTCGAGCGCGGCATCGCCAACCGCAACCCCGCCAACGAGGTGAAGTTCTACTCGGCCAAGCATCCGGCCAGCTACCAGATCTCGAAGCAGGAACAGGTGCTCGAAATCCTTCGGAACCCGACGACGAATCCGCCAGACCGGGTGAAGCAGTACTCCTTCAAAGGATCAGGGGGCAGCTTCGCGAAGATCTTCGACGGCACGGAGCGCACGGTCAGCTGGGACAACATCATCTGGCTGAATCGCACGGTCTCGGTGCCGTAGGGAGCAGCGGGCAGCGATAGCAGCGATCACGGGACGCGGGCGGCGCTCACCCGAGGTCTTCTTCACCGGGAAGTAGACTCTCCGCGGCGGTCGCGGAAGAACGCCTGCATGAGGGCCCGGCACTCCGCTTCCCGGACGCCGGCCACGACCTCCACGCCGTGATTGTGACCGGGGAGCTCCGCGCCTCGCACGGTCGAGGTGAGTGCCCCGGTCCGCGGCTCAGCCGCGCCGTACACGAGCGTCGCGATGCGGGCGTGAACGAGCGCGCCCACGCACATGAGACACGGCTCTACGGTGACGCACAGCGTCGCGCCCGTGAGTCGGTAGTTTCCGACCTGCCGGCACGCGTCGCGGATGGCGACGATCTCGGCGTGCGCCGTCGGGTCACCCGACGCGATCGGCTGGTTACAGCCGCGCCCGACCACCGCGCCTCCGACCGCGACGACGGCGCCGATTGGCACTTCGCCGAGGTCGCGTGCCCGACGCGCCTGGTCGAGCGCCAGCGCCATCAGCGCGTCGTAGTCCACCGGTGGCAGGTCAGCCGGCATGTCCGTGCGCCGGGTGACGACGCCGGCCGCGCGACCACGCGACGGCCGCGCCACCGTGGAGCCGGCGCGGTTCCGCAGCCGCTGTCGCGCCGGGCGTTCGCCTCACCGAATAATCCATGATCAGAACTAATGAGTCAGATATGATCATTGTATTTTACTTCTGGCTTGGCGCTGAGCGATAACACTCTCGCTCGCTCGTTCCCGCGAGCCTCTCTTGGACAACCGTATGTTCGACTCCTCTCACCCGGATCGCCGTTCCGCGCGTCCCGACGCGACGCACGAACTGGCTCGACCGTCCGGCAACCCGTCACGCCAACCGGGACCGCCCGACGCGATCGGCCTGTACGACCCCCGCCACGAGCACGACGCCTGCGGCGTCGGCTTCGTCGTCGACGTCAAGGGCCGCAAATCGCACGCGATCGTCACGCAAGCGCTGCAGCTGCTGATGAACCTCGCGCATCGGGGTGCCTGCGGCTGCGAGACGAACACCGGTGACGGCGCGGGGATCCTCATTCAGACACCGGACCGGTTCCTGCGCAAGGTGGCCCCGGCTCCGCTGCCGCCCGCCGGCGAGTACGGCGTGGGCCTGGTGTTTCTCCCCAAGGACGCGGCGGCCCGATCGGCGCTCGAAGCGCTCTTCGCCCGGATCATCGCCGAAGAGGGCCAGCAACTGCTCGGCTGGCGCGACGTCCTGACCGACGACCGCGCGGTCGGCCCGAGCGCCGTCGCCGTCGAGCCATGTTTTCGGCAGATTTTCATCGCGCAGGGTGATCTCGGGCGCGCACCCGAGCGCACCAGCCGGCTGACGGCCGGCACCGACACCCGCGCACGGTTCGAGCGCAAGCTGTACGTCATCCGCAAGCGTGTGGAGCACGAAGCCGATGCGCTGCCCCTCGACCCGGCAGCGAGGAAGGCCTTCTACGTCCCGAGCCTGTCGAGCCAGACGCTCATCTACAAGGGCATGTTGACGGCCGGACAGATCGCGCCGATGTTCCCGGATCTGAGCGACCCGGATGTCGAGTCGGCGCTCGCGCTGGTGCACCAGCGGTTCAGCACCAACACGTTCCCGGCGTGGCCGCTCGCGCATCCGTACCGCTACATCGCGCACAACGGCGAGATCAACACGCTCACGGGCAACATCAACTGGATGCGCGCCCGCCAGGGGCTCCTCCGATCGGACGTTCTCGGCGACGATCTCCAGAAGATCCTGCCGATCATCCGCGAAGGCGGCAGCGATACGGCGACCTTCGACAACGTCCTCGAGTTCCTCGTCATGACCGGACGCTCGCTGCCGCACGCCGTCCTGATGATGATCCCCGAGCCCTGGAGCGGCCACGAGAGCATGGCGCCCGAGCTCAAGGCGTTCTACGAGTACCACTCGTCGCTCATGGAACCGTGGGACGGCCCGGCGTCGATCGCCTTCTCGGACGGCACGGTCATCGGCGCGGTGCTCGATCGCAACGGCCTCAGACCGTCGCGGTACATCGTGACCAAGGACGGCCTGGTCATCATGGCCTCCGAGGTGGGCGTGCTCGACGTCCCGCCCGAGGACATCATCCTCAAGGAGCGGCTCCACCCCGGCCGCATCTTCCTGGTCGACACCGCCCGCGGGCGGATTGTGTCGGACGAGGAGGTCAAGCGCGAGCTCGCGCAGGCGCAGCCCTATCAGGAGTGGCTGAAGAACCTCATCGACATCGACGATCTGGATCCGGCGCCCTACCTGCCGCCGCCCAGTCACGAGACGGTGACTAGACGCCAGCAGCTCTTCGGCTACACGCACGAAGACCTGCGGCTGCTCATGGCACCCATGGCGCTCGCGGGCGAGGAGGCCATCGGCTCGATGGGCACCGACACGTCGCTCGCCGTGCTCTCGAACCGCCCGCGGCTCCTGTACGACTACTTCAAGCAGGTCTTCGCGCAGGTCACCAATCCGCCGCTCGATGCGATTCGCGAGGAGCTCGTGACCTCGATGGAATCGACGATCGGGCCGGAGGGCAATCTGCTCGATCCGCGGCCGGAGTCATGTCGGCAGATCAAGATCAAGTATCCCGTGATCGACAACGACCAGGTCGCACGGCTGCGCCACGTCTACGATCCAGGATTCCGGACGACGCGTGTGCCGATGTTGTTCGATCTCTCGGCCGACGGTCACGGGCTCATGAAGGCGCTCGACGAGCTCAATCGCCGCGCCTCGGCCGCCGTCGACGCGGGCTACACGATCCTGATTCTGTCGGACCGGGACGCCGACCGGACGCGCGCACCGATTCCGAGCCTGCTCGCCACGGCGAGCGTCCACCATCACCTGGTGCGACAAGGCACGCGCACGCGCTGCGCGCTCGTCGTCGAGTCGGGCGATGCGCGTGAAGTGCACCACTGCGCGCTGCTCCTCGGCTACGGCGCGGGGGCCGTGAACCCTTACCTGGCCTTCGAGACGCTCGACGACATGATCCGCCAGCGGATGCTCGTCGGAACGACGCACGAGAAGGCGGTGAAGAGCTACATCAAGGCGCTCAACAAGGGCATCTTGAAGGTGATGTCCAAGATGGGCATCTCGACGCTGCAGAGCTATTGCGGCGCGCAGGTCTTCGAGGCCGTCGGGCTCGATCGGGCCTTCGTCGACACGTATTTCACCCGTACGGCCTCGCGCATCGGAGGGATTGGTCTCGACGCGATCGCGGAGGAGGTCCGTCGTCGGCACGAGCGGGCGTTCCCGACCCGTCCCGTGGGCGAGCACGATCTCGAGTGGGGCGGCGAGTACCAGTGGCGGCGTGACGGGGAATACCACCTCTTCAACCCCGACACGGTCTTCAAGCTGCAGCACGCCACGCGCAGCGGTCAGTACGCGATCTTCAAGGAATACTCGCGACTGGTCGACGACCAGAGCCAGCACCTCTGCACGCTGCGTGGGCTGCTCGAGCTCAGACCGGCCGCGACCCCCCTCCCGATCGACGAGGTCGAACCCGTCGAGTCCATCGTCAGGCGCTTCGCGACCGGCGCCATGTCGTACGGATCGATCAGCCAGGAGGCGCACGAGACGCTGGCGATTGCGATGAACCGGATCGGCGGCAAGTCGAACACCGGCGAGGGCGGCGAGGATCCGGCCCGGTATGTCCCCGATCCGAACGGCGATCTGCGGCGCAGCGCCGTCAAGCAGGTCGCGTCGGCGCGTTTCGGCGTGACGAGCGAGTACCTGGTGAACGCCGACGACCTTCAGATCAAGATGGCCCAGGGCGCCAAGCCCGGCGAGGGCGGGCAGCTTCCGGGGCACAAGGTCTATCCCTGGATCGCGAAGGTGCGCTACGCGACGCCCGGCGTGGGGCTCATTTCTCCGCCGCCGCATCACGACATCTATTCCATCGAGGACCTCGCGCAGCTCATCTACGATCTCAAGAATTCGAACCCGCGGGCTCGGATCCACGTGAAGCTCGTGGCGCTTGCCGGCGTCGGCACGGTGGCGGCAGGTGTGGCCAAGGCGCACGCGGATGTGGTGCTCATCTCGGGCCATGACGGCGGGACCGGCGCGTCACCGCTCACCTCGATCAAGCACGGCGGCGTTCCGTGGGAGCTGGGACTGGCCGAGACGCAGCAGGTCTTGATGATGAACAACCTGCGCGACCGCATCACCGTGCAGGTGGACGGTCAACTCAAGACGGGTCGCGACGTCGTCATCGCAGCGCTCATGGGGGCCGAGGAATTCGGCTTCGCGACCGCGCCGCTCGTCGTGTCGGGCTGCATCATGATGCGCGTGTGCCACCTGAACACGTGTCCCGTGGGCGTGGCGACCCAGGATCCGGAGCTGCGCAAGAAGTTCACCGGCAGGCCCGAGTTCGTCATCAACTTCTTTCGCTTCATCGCCGAGGAAGTCCGCGAGCACATGGCGAAGCTCGGCTTCCGGACCATGGACGAGATGATCGGGCGGGTCGACCGGCTCGATTATCACCGCGCCGTCGAGCACTGGAAGGCGAAGGGCCTCGATTTCTCGGCCATCCTCCATCAGCCCGAGAGGCCGGCCGACGCCCCGCGGCGCAAGGTGGTCGAGCAGGATCACGGGCTCGCGACGGCGCTCGACAACGAGATCATCGCCCGCTGCCGTGCAGCCATCGATCGCAAGGTGCCGGTCGAGTTGTCGCTCCCGATCCGCAACGTCAATCGGACGGTCGGCACGCTGCTCGGCTACGAAGTGACCACGCGCTGGGGCGGCGAGGGCCTGCCGGACGGCACCATCCGCTTGCACTTCACCGGGTCGGCCGGTCAGAGCTTCGGGGCGTTCCTGCCGCGCGGCATCGCGATGACGCTCGAAGGCGACGCCAACGACTACATCGGCAAAGGCCTCTCCGGCGGTCATCTCGTCGTCTATCCGCCCAAGAAGTCGACGTTCCTCGCCGAGCAAAACATCATCATCGGCAACGTCGCGCTTTACGGCGCGACCTCGGGCGAGGCCTACTTCTGCGGTCTCGCGGGCGAGCGCTTCGCGGTTCGCAACAGCGGGGCGCTGGCGGTGGTCGAAGGCGTCGGTGATCACGGGTGCGAGTACATGACGGGCGGGCAGGTGGTCGTGCTCGGAACGACGGGCCGGAACTTTGCGGCCGGGATGAGTGGCGGCGTGGCCTACGTGCTCGATCGGTCCGGTCAGTTCGCGCGCGACTGCAACACGGCGATGGTCGACCTCGAGCGGCTCGACGAGCCCGAAGATGTCGCCCTCGTGCGACGTCTCGTCGCCAACCACGTGAAGCACACGAGCAGCCGTCTGGGCGAGCGTCTGCTGAACCGGTGGGAGCAGACCGTGAAGCAGTTTGTGAAGGTGATGCCGCGCGACTACCGGCGCGTGCTCGTGGCGCAGGCCAAAGCCGCGGCCGCGGGACGTGCGGCGTCGGTCGAGGAGCTCACGGGAGCGGCGATCAATGGGTAAGGTCACCGGTTTCATCGAGGTCCCGCGGAAGAAGTCACCGGCGCGACCGATCGCGGAGCGTGTGCACGACTGGCGCGAGGTCTATCTGCCGTTCCCCGAAGCGGCGCTTCGGGATCAGGCGGCCCGGTGCATGGACTGCGGCATCCCCTTCTGTCACCAGGGATGCCCGCTCGGCAATCTGATCCCCGACTGGAACGATCTCGTCTATCGGGACCGGTGGAAGGCGGCCCTCGAGCGGCTGCACGCGACGAACAACTTCCCTGAGTTCACCGGGCGGCTGTGTCCTGCGCCGTGCGAGGGGTCGTGCGTGCTCGGCATCAACAGCGATGCGGTCTCCATCAAGGCCGTGGAGGTGTCCATCATCGACCGTGCGTTCGAGGAAGGGTGGGTTGCGCCCCGCCCGCCGGAGACGCGCACCGGGAAACGCGTCGCGGTCGTCGGCTCCGGTCCCGCGGGGCTTGCGGCCGCGGCGCAGCTCAATCAGGCCGGACACTGGGTGACCGTCTTCGAGCGAGCCGATCGCATCGGCGGGCTCCTCCGCTACGGGATCCCGGAGTTCAAACTCGAGAAGCGCGTGCTCGACAGGCGCCTCGATCTCCTCGCGGAGGAAGGCATCGTCTTCAAGACATGCACGCACATCGGAGTCGATGTGCCGGTGTCCGAGCTGCGGGCGGAGTTCCAGGCCATCGTCCTCGCGGGTGGATCGACGCGTCCGCGCGACCTGCCGGTTCCCGGCCGTGAGCTCGAGGGGATTCACTTCGCCATGGAGTACCTGACACTCCAGAATCGGCGTTGCGAGGGCGATTCGCTCCCCGCAGCGCAGTTCATCACCGCGAAGGACAAGCACGTCGTGATCATCGGCGGCGGCGACACCGGCGCCGACTGCCTCGGCACGGCGCACCGGCAGGGCGCCGCGTCGGTCACGCAGCTCGAGCTGCTGCCACAGCCGCCCAAGGATCGTGCGACCAACAACCCCTGGCCGCTCTGGCCCAACATCTTTCGGGTCTCGAGCGCGCACGAGGAGGGCGGCGAGCGCCTCTACTCGATCGCGACCGACCGGTTCACGGGCGACGATCAGGGACGCGTCCGCGCGCTGCACACGAACCGCGTCTCCATGATCACGAAGAACGGCCGCATGGACCTCGAGCCGGTGCCCGGCAGCGAGACGACCATTCAGGCCGAGCTCGTGCTGCTGGCGATGGGCTTTCTCGGACCCGAGCCCAACGGAGTACTCGCCGAGCTCGGCGTCAAGATGACCGAGCGCGGCAACGTGTGGCGCGACGCAAACTGGATGACGAGTGTCCCGGGTGTCTTCACCGCAGGCGACATGCAGCGCGGGCAGTCGCTCATCGTCTGGGCCATTGCCGAGGGCCGCTCCGCCGCACGGGGCGTGGACCACTACCTGATGGGTCACTCCTCCCTACCCGCGCCTTTGGCGTAAGCGCGCTCACTCGCCGCCTCGCGCAGGTCTCGTTCCGTGCGCGACTCGGTCGGCATACAATGCGCCCAGGGCGCCCACCCTGAGCGCCCTGGGCGCGTACGATTCCCGGAGGTTCCTGTGAGCCGTCGATGCCGAGTTGCCGCGTTGGGTTCGCCTGTTCTCGCGGGGCTGCTTGTCACCACGACTTTTGACGCGCCGCGCGCTCAAACGCCGTCCCCCACGCCGTCGACCGCACGCGGCGAGTGGCCGACCTACGGCGGCGACCTGATGAGTCGCAAGTACTCGCCCCTCGACCAAATCACCAGGGACAACTTCACGCAGCTCAAGGTCGCATGGCGTGCGAAGTCGCCCGATGCCATGCTCAGCATGACGTTGCCTGGGGGCGGCGAGTGGACGGCCGACTTCAAGAGCGTCTTCACCGAGCTCAACCGTCTCGACCCGAAACGGTGGCGCGACAAGCAGCCGCCGTTTGTCACCAACTTCAAGGCGACGCCGCTCATGATCGGCGGGACGTTGTACCTGAACTCGCCTTCGTCGGTCGGCATGGCGCTCGACGCGAAGACCGGCGCGGTCAAGTGGATTTACAACCCGAAGAGCTACGAAACAGGCACGACGACAATGACCGCGCGATGGAATCAGCGCGGCGTAGGCTACTGGACCGATGGCACGGAAGAGCGGATCTACTGGGGCACCGGCGACGGCTACCTGATCGCCGTCGACGCGAAGACCGGTCGGCCGATCCCGAGCTTCGGCGTGAACGGAAAGGTCGATCTGATGGACGGCCTGCCGCGCGCCAAGCGGGGCGAGCGCGACTACCTGAATGCGCTCACCTATTCAGTGCAGTCGCCGCCGTTGATCGTGCGCGATCTGGTCATCACGCCGGCGTCCATCTCGTCGTTCCTGATCAACAAGGAGCAGATTCCGGGCTACATCCGCGCCTATGACGCGCGCACGGGCAAGCAACGCTGGGTGTTCAAGACCGTTCCGACGCCCGGCGAGTTCGGGAACGAGACCTGGGAGAACGACTCGTGGTCGTACTCGGGCAAGGTGACGACCTGGTCGATGATGAGCGCCGACGAAGAGCTCGGCCGCGTCTACCTTCCAACGAACACGACGGCGCCCGACTACTACGGCGGCCATCGCCCCGGAAACAATCTGTTCGCCGAGAGCATCCTCTGTCTCGATCTGGAGACCGGCAAGCGGATCTGGCACTTCCAGGCGGTCCACCACGGCCTCTGGGACTACGACAATCCCGCCGCGCCAAACCTGCTCGACATCACGGTGAACGGGCGTCGCATCAAGGCGCTCGCGCAAATCACGAAGCAAGGTTTCATCTACACGTTCAACCGCGAAACCGGCGAGCCGATCTGGCCGATTGAAGAGCGGCCGGTGCCGCCGTCCGATATTCCGGGAGAGAAAGCCTCACCCACCCAACCCTTCCCGACCAAGCCGCCGGCGTTCGAGCGGCAAGGCGTGACGATCGACGACCTGGTCGATTTCACGCCGGAAATCCGTGCGTTTGCCGTGGAGGCCATCAAGCCATTTCGGATTGGGCCCCTCTTCACACCGCCGACGCTCGAGGGCACCATCATGCAGCCTGGCCAGAGCGGCGGTGGCAACTGGTCAGGCGCCGCCGTCGATCCGGACACGGGCATGCTGTACGTCCCGTCGAAGCAGGGCTGGGGCATCAATCGGATCGAGAAGGGCACGCGTGGCAACCTGAACTACGTGCAAGCCCCGCGGCCGGCGCCACGGATGCCGGAAGGCTTGCCGTTGCTCAAGCCGCCGTACTCGCGGATGACCGCCGTCAACATGAACACGGGCGATCGCGCCTGGATGATGCCGGCCGGCAACGGTGACCGCTATCGCCAGCTTCCCCGCCTCAAGCCGCTCAACCTGCCGCCGCTTGGGGGCGATCACAGCACGGCGGGCCCCCTGCTCACCAAGACGCTGCTCATCTATCCGCTCACGGCGGGTGGGTCCACGGGCGGACCGCGCCTCGTCGCGTACGACAAGGCCACCGGCAAGGAGCTTGGCTCGGTCGATCTGCCGTCGGCACCAATTGGCACGCCGATGACCTACCGCGTGGACGGCAAGCAGTTCATCGCGCTCACCGTTGCGGAGCCACGCGACGGTGAAGTGCCGGAGCTCGTGGCCTTCGCGCTGCCTTGATTGATCGGGGCTCTGCCCCGAACCCCGGCTCGGTCGCTCGCGGGGCCCCTACGCCCCGCACCGCTTCCTCGCGGGCGCGCTTTGCGCGCCGCCGTCATGCGACCCCAGCCGCCCGTCCGCTCCGGAGATCGCATGACGGGACCACCGGGCTCTGCCCCGAACCCCGGCTCGGTCGCACGTCTGGCATTCTTTCGGGTCAGATCCGCCACAGGCGTGGCGGCCGACTGCGGTCGGTCCGCCAGTGGCGCTCGAGTATCAACCCCTGCCCGATGTCGTCGAACGTTCTCCTATCCCTCGTGCGATGACGACCGCGGAAAACAGCAACAACACCGCACCCACGGGGACGAGGACGATGCCAAGGCCTGGATCACCCGAGTAGAACTGCACGCCCGCGAGAAAAAATCCGCCGGGCAGCAACAGGCTGGCGCCCACCAGGCCCGTCGACACGCGGCGCAAGCGGTCCGTCGGCACACCGGACAAGAAGGCCTGCGAGAGCGCGAACCCGAGATGCACCAGGCCGACGAGCGTGCCGTGTGCGTGCGCGAGTGTCCACATCAGGCGTCGCGTGCTGTTCGACGCATCGAGGTAGGCGCCGACCTTGAAACCGTGCAAGCCCTCGAGAATCAGCCCGAGCAGGCCAAAGAACGCCAGCGACCACCAGCCGATGCGGAGGTGCTTGGTCGTCAAGGTGCCGCCGAGCTGAACATCCGATTTCGGAGAAGCCAAGCCCGGGCGATCTTAGCAGGTCAGAGCCGCGTCTCGGCCCGACCCGCGGCGAGCAGTCCCGTTCCGATTCGTACCAAGAACCGACGTTGACTTGGTCGCGACCCGCGGACCAGGATGTGGGGCGCGCGCCCGGTGCGCGCTGGAATCGTGCGCAGCCCCGTCCTCATCCTGCTCGTCGGCGTCGCGGCCTTCCTCGGCATCGCGGCCGTGGCCACACGCGACCCTGGCGTCCCGGAGCCGCTGGTTGCCGGTCGGCCCATTCAGCGCGCACAGGACGGCTTCACGTCCTCGAACACGTGTCAGGCCTGTCACCCCGCCGAGTACGCCTCGTGGCATGCCTCCTACCACCGCACGATGACGCAGGTCGCCACGCCACAGACCGCCGTCACCAGCTTCAACGACGTCATCGTGTCGAGCGTCCACGGTCGGCCGATGCGCCTGTCCGAGCGCGGCCAGCAGCTGTGGGCTGAGTTCGACGATCCCGACTCGCCCGATCCACCAGACCGACGTCCTCGTATCGAGCGTCAGGTCGTCATGAGCACCGGGTCGCACCATCAGCAGATCTATTGGTATGCCACGGGCCACGGTCGACTGCTCGGACAGCTACCAGGGGCGTACATCATTGCGGAAGGCCGCTGGATTCCTCGGCGCATGGCGGTGCTCCATCCGCCGTCCTCGCTCGTCCACTCCGAGACCGGGCATTGGAACAGCACCTGCATTGCCTGTCACTCGACCCACGGGAAGCCCGAGTTCGACACGCCGTTCGGATCGCAACCGCTACAGACGCAGACCATCGACACGACGGCCGTCGAGTTCGGCGTCGCGTGTGAGTCGTGCCACGGGCCCGCCGCGGCGCACGTGCGTGAGAACCAGAATCTGCTGACCCGCTACGCGCGGCATCTCTCGGCTCGTGTTGATACGACGATCGTCCAGCCGACGCGCCTCGAGCCGAAGCGGTCGTCCCAGGTCTGTGGCCAGTGTCACGGCGTCTGGGAGTTCTACGATCAGGCGGGTGAACGAGAGGCCAACTCAGGCGGCCTGCCGTATCGTCCCGGCGACGAGCTTTCGGCGACTCGGTTCGTCGCTCAGCCCACGGTCAACGCCGACTCTCCCACGATGAAGGCGCTCTTGGCCGACGATTCGCTCTTCATCCGCGACGCGTTCTGGTCGGACGGCAAAGTGCGGGTGTCTGGACGCGAGTACAACGGCCTGCTCGAGTCGCCGTGCTTCAAGGACGCCAGGACAGATGACCGCACCATGACGTGCTTCTCCTGCCACACGCTCCACAAGACGGCTGACGACCCGCGGCCGTACAGGCAGTGGGCCGACGATCAGCTCTCGAAGGGCAAGGAAGGCAACCAGGCCTGTCTGCAGTGTCACCCGGTCATCGCCCAAAATCTGGCGGCACATACGCACCACAAGGTCGAGTCGAGCGGGAGCTCCTGTTACAACTGCCACATGCCGTACACGACGTATGGACTCCTGAAAACTATACGGAGCCATACGGTGAGCAGTCCGTCGGTGGCCGAGAGCGTGGACCATGGGCGACCCAACGCCTGCAACATGTGCCATCTCGATCGCACGCTCGAGTGGGCGAACAAGGCGCTCGCGGACTGGTACGGCACGCCACCAGCGCCACTGACCGACACGCAGCGGACGGTGTCGGCGTCGGTCCTCTGGCTTCTCACCGGGGATGCGGGCATTCGCGCCATCGTGTCTCAGGCGATCGCCTGGCCATCCGCGCAACAGGTCTCGGGCACCGACTGGATGGCGCCGTACCTTGCGCAGCTGCTCGACGACCCTTACGACGCGCTTCGATTCGGCGCCGCGCGCTCGCTGCGGGCTCTTCCAGGTTTCAGCGGCTTCTCGTACGACTTCGTGGCGCCATCGACTGCGCTGCGCGAAGCGCAGCTCCGCACGATGACGACCTGGGACCGCGTGCGCGAGTCACCCAAGCGCGCCGACCCCGAGCTGCTGCTCAATCCCGACGGCAGCCTGCAGATCGAGGCCGTGCTCGCGCTGCTCAAGCAGCGGGACAATCGCCGGATGCTGCTCCGCGAGTAGCTCGAACGGTGCTTTTGGCCTCTTTGGAGCGGCGAAGGCTCGTCCACAATCGCGTGCCAAGTGGTGTATAAGGTCGGCAGCGCCGTGGGTCGTCCGGAGCCCGCACGCGCGGGAGGGCACATGAAACGGTCAGTTCGTCGGTGGCGTTGGCGCGTCCTGCCGCTCGCTGGTCTCCTGGCATGGATGGTCTCGCCGGTCATCGGTCAATCCGGCAGCCGGTTCACGACGAAAGACGGCGAGTGGGCGACCTACGGCGGCGACCTCGCCAACACGCGCTACTCCCCTCTCTCGCAGATCACCGCGGAGAACTTCAGCAAGCTCGAGATCGCCTGGCGCTTCAAGACCGAGAGCTTGGGTCCGCGCCCCGAGTATCAATTCGAGTCGACGCCGCTCATGGTCAAAGGCGTCCTCTACTCGACGGCCGGATCCCGTCGCGCCGTCGTCGCGCTGGACGCCGAGACCGGTGAGCTCCTGTGGATGCACAGCGAGCGCGAAGGGGAACGCGGCACGGCGGCACCGCGGCAGCTCTCGGGGCGCGGGCTCGCCTACTGGACCGACGGTCGTGAGGAACGCATTGTGTACGTCACGCCCGGTTACCGCATGCTGGCGCTCGACGCCAAGACCGGCGCCCCGATTCCGACGTTCGGCAAGGGCGGAGTCGTCGATCTCAAGCTCGAAGCCGACCAGACGATGGATCTGGTGAAGGGCGAGATCGGGCTGCATGCCACACCGCTCATCGGCGGCGGCACCATCGTCGTCGGCGCCGCCCATCTCTCCGGGGGCGTACCGCGCGGCAAGAGCAACCAGAAGGGCTACGTTCGAGGCTACGACGTCCGGACCGGAAAACGGCTGTGGATCTTCCACACGATCCCCTCACCCGGCGAGTTCGGCAACGACACCTGGCTGAATGACTCGTGGTCGTACACCGGCAACACCGGCATGTGGGCGCAGCCCTCCATCGACGAAGAGCTCGGCCTGGCCTATCTCCCGATCGAGGCACCCACGGGTGACTACTTCGGCGGTCATCGCCCCGGTCACAACCTCTTCAGCGAGAGCATCGTCGCGGTCGACCTGAAGACCGGGCAGCGGCGCTGGCATTACCAAACCGTCCATCACGGCATCTGGGATCACGACATCCCGTGCGCGCCGATCCTGGTGGACATCACGGTGAACGGGAAATCCATCAAAGCCCTCGCACAGCCGACCAAGCAGGCGTTTCTCTTCGTCCTCGATCGGGCAACGGGCAAGCCGATCTGGCCGATCGAAGAACGTCCCGTCGAGAAAGGCGACGTCCCCACGGAGTGGTACGCGCCGACGCAGCCCTTCCCCCTCGACGCGAAGGGCAACGTGTTCGCCTACGACCGCAACGGCTTCTCGAAGGACGACCTCATCGACTTCACGCCGGAGCTTCGTGCCGAGGGCGAGAAGCTGATCTCACGCTACAAGATCGGTCCGATCTACACCCCGCCGGTCGTGAGCACGGCCGAGGGTCCGCTCGGCACGCTGCAGATGGCCATCAATGGCGGTGGCACGGTCTGGGGCGGCGGATCATTCGACCCGGAGAGTCGCATCCTCTATGTCTACTCTCGTCGTCAGGCCGGATCGCTCGGATTGGTCAAGCCCGATCCGGCAAAGAACGACATGACGTACGTCCAGGGCAACGCCCTGACGGGCGTGCGCGCGTCTTCACCGATGGGGGCGGCGCCGGCCGCCGGAGGGACGACGGCGGCTCCGTCTGCGTCCGCGCCTGCGGCGAGTGCCGCTCCCGCGCGCCCTGCCGGCGGCGGAGGCGGCGAAGGCGGAGGGGCGCTGACGATTCAGGGGCTCCCCATCGTCAAGCCACCGTACGGCAGCATCAGCGCCATCAGTCTCGACAAGGGCGAGATCCTCTGGCAGATCCCGCACGGCGATACGCCGGACGCCGTCCGCAATCACCCCGCGCTGAAGGGTCTGACAATTCCCCGCACCGGGCAGGCGGGGATCATCGGCACGCTGATCACCAGAACAGTGCTCGTCGCGGGCGAACCGCAGCTCACTGCGGCCGCCGGCCACCCACGTGGTGCCTTGCTGCGGGCGTACGACAAGGCGACGGGCAAGGACGTGGGCTCGGTGCTCATGCCCGCGCAGCAGACTGGCTCGCCGATGACCTACATGCTGAACGGCAAGCAGTACATCGTCGTCGCGGTCGGCGGCGGCAACTATCCAGGCGAGCTCCTGGCGTTCCGGCTGCCGGGGTAGCGCTCTCGCCCCCTGAACACACCGTAGGCGACGAAGGCGAGGACGAAGAACGCGACGGCGAAGGCGATGCCATCGCGCGGGCCGGTCACGAAAATGTAGCCCCACAGCAGCGCCGAGACGACGGCCGGCACCGGATAGAGCCACATGCGAAATGGCTGCGGGATATCGAGCCGATACCGCGACAGCAGGATCACCGCGCCCGCCTGCCAGATGAACTGCAGCAGAATCTGCACCTGAATCAGCCAGCTGACGATCCGCCCGAGCGAGAGGAAGCAGAACGGCACCGCCATCAGACCAATGGCGACGACCGACACGTGGGGGACGTGCAGGGTCGGATGTACGCGGGCGAAGATCGCGAAGAAGTCGCCCTCACGAGCCGCGGCGAAGAGGATCCGCGAATAGCCCAGGATGAGCGCGAAGATCGACGTGCTGGCGACGAACAACACGAGCGCCGTCATCACGCTGGCCGCCAGCCGGCCGGTCTCGGCATCGGCGAAGGTGCGCGCGATGAAGAGCGAGGCAATCGTTCGGCTCTTGGCGACCTCCTGCCATGGGACAAGGCCGATGATGACCGACGTCATCGTGATGTAGAGAGTGGCGACCACCACGATCGACAGGACAATCGCACGCGGCACGGTCTTCGCCGGGTTCTGCACCTCCTCGGCGATGTTGCACACCTGGTTGTACCCGCCATAGCTGTACATCGCGAGAATCGCCGTCGCGCCAATCGCCGAGAACAGCTCGCCGTCGAACCGGTAGGCCGCCGGCGGGAAGTCGAACGCCTGCTCGAGTGAGAAGTGGAAGAGTCCAGCCGTCACGACCCATCCGACCGTCACCAGCACACCAGCGAGCATGAGCACCGTCAATCGGCCCGTCGAACGGATGTCGCGATAGAGCAGCGCCGTCATCGCGAGGCAGACGCCACCGGCCACGAGGTTGTGGGCGAGCGGAGACATGGTCGTCCAGAAGAACTGGAGGTAGTCGGCAAATCCAACTCCTCCGCTCGCCACGGTCAACGGCGCGACGAGCAGGACCTGAAAGAGAAACATGAACGCCAACACGCGCCCGAGACCGAACGGCCTGTACGCCTCGAGAAGATAGAGGTACGGACCGCCGCTCCCCGGTAGCGCGGCTCCCAGATGGGCATACACGAGCCCATCGGCGAGCGACAGAATGGCGCCCGCTATCCACGCGTACACCACGTGGGGTCCGTTCATCGCCGCCGCCATGAGCGGGATGGTGAGAAACGGCCCGACGCCGATCATTGTGATGATGTTGGTCGACGCGGCGTGCACGAGGCCCATGCCCCGGTCGAGGGTCGGCCGCATGGCGCTCAGTACAGCGTGTACGCCGTCATTCGGCCCATCAGGACGACGGTGGCCCACAGCACGATTGAGAAGAAACCGGCCAGGCGCGCTGCCAGCGGTGGACGAGGTCGCAGGTCCCATTCGGCGATCCGACGCTCGATCGTCTGGTGGTACACGCCCGCGTTCAGGCCCGCGAGGACGAGCGCGCCGGCTTTCACCCGGAAGTAGGGGTTCTCGTACGCGTCGCTTGCGTAGGCGACGAGCAGCAGGCTCCCGGTCACGAGCATCACGATGAATCCGGCGATCGCCCAGGGCATCAGCTGCCGATAGACGATCGAGGCCGGAATGCGGCGCATGCTCAGCCCGAGCAGCCGTAGATCGAGCCACACGACGATCCCCACTGAGAGCACCATGCCGAGCACATGGAGCGCCACCGTGATCTGAAAGCCCCAGAGCGACTCACGAACGAGGAGCGCAACGGGCGTCTGCTCGAGCCACTTGAGGAATGCCAAGGTCCCGTTCTGCATCGGTGTGCCCAAGAAGCCGGGTCGAACGGCTTCGCATCAGGTTCGCCCGCTATTCCAGCAGGATGAAGGCGAGGCCGCAGATCATGGTCGCGGTCCAGAGGAGCACGCTCGTCGCTCCGACGCCGACGGCTCGACGCCCCTGCAGCGTCATCACCGACGCCCGCTGGACCATGACCACGTGGAAGACGAGCGCCGCCAGGAACAGGATCATCTTGGTCTGGAAGTAACTGTTCGCCGCCGCGTTCACGGCTCGCGGTGAGACGAGCAGGAGGCCCGTCAGGACGGTGAGCCCCAGCCCCAACGCGATTCCGCGACGAATGACGTTCGTGACTTCTTCCGCAGGCCACGCGACCAGCGAAATCCCCATCAAGCGCAGGCTCGTGGCCAGAGCCCCGCCGACGAGGAGCGCGATGCCGAGGAGGTGCAACGAGCTGAGCGCCGCGTTCAGCGCGAGCGACTGTCCGATGGTCGTCGCGAGCGGCGTGGACTGAACCCAGGACAGCAACTGCGCCATCACGCTCACATCAGCCGGCGCACGTCATCGGCGTCGTGGGGCGACGGCATGCCGACGCCCTGACCGTAGTCGAAGACCTCGGCAATCGTTCGCGATCCGAAACGATCGTCCAGCAGCTCCAGATGATCGGCCGTGATCAAGGTCGGATGGGGTACGCCGCACGCTCGGCTGAGCGCCAGAACCTCCTTGCGAAGCGTCAGAATGTAGTTCGCGACTCGAACCGCTTTGAGTGACGGATCGAGCCCCCGCATCAACCAGCGGTTCTGCGTCGTGACCCCGGTCGGACAGTGGTTCGTATGACACCGCTGCGCCTGGATGCAGCCGATCGCCAGGAGCGCCTCGCGTCCGACGTTCACCAAGTCGCAGCCCAACGCAAAGGCAAACACGGCCGCTTCAGGAAACCCCAGTTTGCCGGAGCCCACGAACACGACCCGCTCGTGTACGCCCTCGGCATGGAAGATCTTCTGAACGCGGCTGAATCCCACCTTGAACGGCAGCGCGACGTGATCGCTGAAGACCAGCGGAGCCGCGCCGGTGCCCCCTTCCCCACCGTCGATCGTGATGAAGTCCAGGCCGCGATCGCCACGGGCCATGAGCCGCACCAGGTCGGTCCAGAAGCGTGACTCCCCGACCGCCGACTTGATGCCGACCGGCAGGCCGGTCCTGGCGGCAATGGCCTCGGCGAAATCGAGGAGGCTGTCGGCGTCTCGAAACGCGCTGTGCCCGGCGGGGCTCACGCAATCGCGATCGCGCGCGATGCCACGAATGGCCGCGATCTCGGCGCTGATCTTCGCTTTCGGCAGCAGTCCACCCGCGCCAGGCTTCGCGCCCTGACTGAGCTTGATCTCGACCGCTCGAATGGAAGGCACGCGTGCCACGGTCTCCTCGAGCTGAGCCATGCTGAAACGGCCATCCGCGTCGCGGCACCCGAAGTACCCGGTTCCCACCTGGCAGATCAGATCGCCACCGTGCAAGTGATAGCTCGAAACGCCGCCTTCACCCGTGCTCTGAAGACATCCGCCCAGCTGGCAGCCTCGATTCAAGGCCTCGACGGCCGGCCCGCTCAGCGACCCGAAGCTCATCCCCGAGACGTTGATGACCGACGAGGGTCGGAAGGCCTTCGGCCGTTTTCTGGCCGCCCCGACGACTTTCGCGCAAGGAATCTGAAAACGGGGATCGAATCCCGGGTCGCCCGGGAAGAGCGTCGGCAGCGGAAACGCCGAGTGCTTGATGATCAAATAGCTCGGGGCCAGCTCCATCTCGTTGTCGGTGCCGAACCCGAAGTAGTTGTTCTCTTTCTTCGACGAGGCATAGACCCAGCGCCGCTGGTCGCGGCTGAACGGCCGTTCCTCGTCGTTGTCGGTGACGATGTACTGGCGGAGCTCGGGGCCGATGGCCTCGAGAAGGTAACGGAAGTGGCCGATGATGGGAAAGTTCCGCAGGATGGCGTGCTGCCGCTGGACGAGATCGTAGGCGACGATCCCGGCAAGCGCGGCGAGGACCGCGAGGAGCCAGACCACGGCGGCATTCTACGCGAGTGTTGGCCAGCTCGACCTTGAGCACCGGGCGACCGACGAGCGCGATCGCCGACAATAGGGTTTCACCCAAAGCTGTTCAGCTCAGTCGCGTCTGCGAGGTGCCCCGATGTCCAACATGATCGCCCAGAGCCTACTCCCGGAATTCGATCAAGAAATGGCCAGCACACGAAAGACCCTCGAGCGGGTCCCGGAAGACCGCAGTGAGTTTCGGCCGCACGCCAAGTCCATGACGCTCTCACGCCTGGCCGGTCACGTCGCGGAGATCCCCTGGTGGGCCGAGGTCACGCTGACCGGCGACGAGTTCGACACGGCGACCGTGCCGCAGACGCCGGCCGCGATGACCTCGCGTCAGAGCCTCCTTGCAACCTTCGACGACAAGGTGGCCAAGGCGCGTGTCTTGCTCTCGACGGTGAGCGACGCCGACATGATGCGCCCGTGGTCACTGAAGCACGGCGCCAAGACCTTCTTCACGATGCCGAAGGCCATCGTCTTCCGCAGCTTCGTGATGAACCACCTCATTCACCACCGCGCGCAGTTGGGCGTCTACCTGCGCATGAACGACGTGCCGGTCCCCTCCATCTACGGACCGTCCGCTGATGAGGGAAACATGTAAGGCCTGGTAAGACTGCGAGGACAGGTCGACCGGTGCGACGGAGAGGACGGGGAGGACCTCTCCGACCTCCCTGTCCTCCCCCTTAGTGTCTGTCGCTACGCGAGCGCGGACTTGTAGAGCGCGACGAGCTTGGCCCACGCTTTTTCAGCGTCGGGCTTGTTGTAGATGGGCTTCCCCGCCTCGGCGGGCATATCGGGCATGCACCAGCCGTGCAGGCTCTGGTACAGCTCGACCTCTGCGGGGACCTTGGCGGCGGCGAACGCCTCCTTCAGCTTGTCCTTCGCATCCGGCTGGCGGGCATCGTCGTTCGACGCCACGGCGACGTAGAGACGCGCCTTGATCTTCGGCGCCAGCAAGTGTGGACTGGTCGGCTGATCGGTGACGAGACCGCCGCCGTGAAACGATGCGCCGGCGCCAATCCGGTCCGGCAAGGCGGCCGCGGTGCGCATGACGAGCGCGCCTCCCATGCAGTAGCCCTGCGTCCCGATCTTCTTCGACGTGTTGACCGACGACTGCGAATCGAGGAACGCCACGTACGCCGCGGCGTCTTTCTCGGCGGCCCCGGGCGCCTGGATGCCGGCCATCAGCTTCTGCAGCGTGGCGAGGTTCTCCTTGTTCTGGAAGCTGAAGCTCGCGGTGTCGAGCGCGGGAATCGGCACCTTGGCCATGCGATAGAACGGATTCGGGATGAGCACGGCGAAGCCTTCGGCCGCGAGACGCTTGCCCATCTCGCGCACGGCGGGCCTCAGCCCGAACGCGTCCGGCCAGATGAGCACGCCGGGATGTGTGCCGGTCAGCGGATGGATGAACACGGCATCACAGGTGCCGTCGGGCGTCTTCACCTGCACGTCCATCTCCATGACCTTGAGTTGCGCGCTCGCCACGCCGCCGGTCGCGGCAGCGACACCGGCCGCGAGCGACATGGCCACGAAGTCTCGCCGCGACACATCCGTCGAGTCGTCACTGGTCGAAGCCGGCGCGTCGATCGGGTCCTTCGGGTCGGGTTGATCGGTCGCCATCGCGTCACTCCTTTGGTCGTCGGTGCACGCGGCACCTGCGCGTGCGGGACTCTTTCACGAAGAGGCAGATTGTAGATCCGTGGGACCAGGGCCGCCAGGGCGCCACCTCATCCGACACTGGGACGAGCCGCTACTTCGCGCGCAGCACCGGGTAGATGTAGCCGGCCGGCAACACGCGCTCCAGGTCAGGCCTGATCGTCACATACTCGATGTGATCGGGGATCTCGCTGAAGCCATGATAGACGCCGATGGGGATGATGACGACGTCCCCGGCCTTGATGCGACGCGACTGCGCGACAGTGACGAACGTCGCGTTGTTGCTCGGTCCCACTGCGGTGGTCACGATGTCGTGATCGGCCGGCACCGGTTTCACATCCTTCACGTCGGTCCCCATGATCGCCGTACCCTCTCCCGAGACGACGTAGTACGCCTCGGTGACCTTGGTATGGTTGATGCCCCTGAGCGGTCCGCCAGGCTTCAAGGCGTTCCGTCTGAGGACCGCTACCCCCATGTTCAGCGGTCCGACATCGACAATCTTGACCTCCCGATCACCCCCGCCGGGGGCCTTCACGACCGCCTGGATCTCTTCCGCCGTCACAAACGTGGCCACCGTTGGCGGGACACCCGACTGCGCCAGGAGCGTGGTCGTCGAGACCAGCAGCACCGCCATCCCACTCCACAACCGACTTCGCATATGACCTCCTCCGACGGCCCAACCAGCGTGTTCTCGTGTCGGCCGCGCGTTCAGCTGTCGGCGCTCGGCGAGAAACCTGTACCGAAGGCGGCACACCGAGGGCGGACCGCTGCGGCAAGTCACCCGACGTCCGCGGTTAACTATAGTGCCTGGCCCCTCACTCGGCTCCTCCGAGCGCCAGCCCCGACATATCGACGGCCCCGTGGGGCGAGGCGCGGGTGCGATGACAGATGCCGACGGTATCTGATAAAAGGCGACCTGCGATGTGGCCGCCGACTGTCGCGCTCCTCGCCGGGCTGCTTCTCCTCACCTCGCCAACGGGCATCCAGTCCGCTTACGCCCAGCCTCTGCGCGAGCTGCGTTGGGCAGGCGACCCGGAGGGTGGAGCGCCGTTTGTCGAAGCGAGCCCATCCGACCCTGGTGTGCTGGTCGGCTTCGACGTCGAGATTGCCGGGCTCATCGCTCGTTCGCTCGAGCGCTCGCCGCGATTCGTATTCGTTGCCTATGCCTCCATCGATCAGTCGATTGGCCGTGGAGATGCCGAGATCGGCCTGAGTGGCATCGAGGACACGCCAGCGCGCCGCGCCACGATGGCCGTGACCGTGCCGTACTACCGATTTCGCGAGGTGTTGAGCGTCCGCACCGCCGATAGCGGGCGATGGCGCACCTTGGCCGACCTGGCCGGCCGACGTGTCGGGACGCTCGTCGGCACGATCGCCCACGACATCCTCGTGCGCGCGCAGGAGCGCGTGGGCCTGACGGCCGTTCCCTACGAAGACGATGTGCATCCCTTCACCGACCTCGTGCTCGGCCGGGTGGACGGGGTGCTCCTCGACCACGTGCTCGCCGAACGCCGCCGGCAATCGGTCGCCGGCTTTACGATCCAGCCGGCCGTCGTGGCGTCAAGCCACTACGTCGGCGTGCTCGCGCCCCAGAACGCCGCGCTCCGCGACGAGGTCGACGAGGCGCTGCGCGGCGCGATGCGTGACGGATCCCTCGAGCGCATCTTGCGGAAGTGGCGCGTGTGGAACGAAGACCAGCCCGATCTCCATCGGCGCGTGCTTGCGCGAGAACCCCTCGTACCGGTCACGGGAACAGACCTCGATCTGCCGCCAGTCACGCGCTCGACGTGGTCGACAGCGGCCGCCTATCTGCCCGGACTGCTGCGCGCCGCCGGTGTCACCGTGGCGCTGTCCTGTGCCTCGATGGTCCTGGCCGTCGTCCTGGGCGTCCTCATCGCATGCGGCCGTGTCTATGGCAGCGGCCTCGTCCGGAGCGGGCTCACCGGCTACGTAGAGCTCATTCGCGGGACGCCGGTCCTGCTCCAGCTCTTCGTCCTGTACTACGGGATTGCCGGTGCCGTGCGCCTGCCGGCGTTCGTGGCGGCCTGCCTGGGCCTGGCGCTCAACTACGCGGCCTACGAGAGCGAGATCTACCGAAGCGCGCTCCAAGCGGTGCCGCTCGGCCAGCTCGAAGCCGCTCGGACGCTCGGCTTTTCGGAGCGTCAGATCCTCACGCTCATCCGCGGACCGCAGGCGTTCCGGCTTGCGCTGGCCCCGATGACGAACGACTTCGTGGCGCTCTTGAAGGATTCGTCGCTCGTATCGGTCCTCACGGTGATGGAGCTGACCAAGCAGACGCAGGTGTTCGCCACCAACACGGGCAGCTGGCTGCTGCCCGGTGTCATCTGCGCGGGTCTCTACCTTCTGATGTCATTGCCGCTCTCGGGGCTCGCCCGCCGTCTGGAACAGCGTTGGAAGGCACCAACCACGTGAGCGGCATGAGCGACCCGCACCGTGAGTCCGATCGGGTGGTCCTCGTCTCCGACCTCCATCTGCGGCGAGGCGAACGCCACGTGCTGGCCGGCGTCACCTTCGACGTCCGCCGCGGCGAGATCGTCGCCCTCATGGGCGCCTCCGGCTCGGGCAAGACAACGGCACTCCGCGCGCTCGCGGGCCTCGAGCCCTTCGACCGCGGCACGATCGACATCGATGGCGTGCCGGTTCCGATCCGGCCAGCTCGCGCGGCCGCGCTCGCGCGCCTGCGAGCCAAGGTGGGCCTGGTGTTCCAGTTCCACTGCCTGTTCGACCATCTCTCGGTGCTCGAGAACGTCACGCTGGCGCCCGTCCACGTGCAATGCCTCGCACGCCCTGAGGCCGAGCGGCGGGGACTGGACCTGCTGCGTGCGCTGGGCGTCGAGCACCGCGCGTCGGCCCTCCCCCGCGAGCTTTCCGGCGGCGAAGCTCAACGCGTCGCAATCGCACGCGCCCTCGCCACCGATCCACCGGTGCTGCTCATGGACGAGCCGACCGCCTCACTCGATCCCGCGCGCCGACTCGCGCTCGCCGCGCTGCTCCGCTCGCTCGCAGGTCAGCATCGGACGCTCCTCGTCGCCACGCACGACGAGGAACTGGTCGAGAGCGCGTCGGCTCGCGTGATCCGTCTCAGGGACGGAAGGGTGGACTGAAGAAGTCCTGAGTCAGGCCCGCTATCGTTGCACGTCGGCGGGTTTGGGGATGAGCGTCGAGATCGGCGTGGCCGATTTCGCGGAGAGCGTCTGAGCGCCGGCGATCGCGCCGTTCTGGCTGAGGAGGTACGCCACGAGACCGACGTATTGCTCTTCTGCGAGAAACGCCTGCCCAGGTGGCATCGAGGTCGAAATGAAGTGAAAGAGGTCGCCCGTCGTCCGCTAGGCCCACGATCCGTAGAACGCGGGCCCCTTGAGCGGCAGCGCCTCGTTCTGGCCCCCGAGATCGGCCTGATGGCACGAAATGCAGAACGACTCATAGGCGTCCTGCCCAGCCTTGGCTTGCTCGGCGGTGAATGCGGCTGACCGGGCGCTCGGTTCGCCGCGCATCGCCGCCGAGCTCGCCCCAAGCACGCCGATCAGTGCGACATCTGTCAGCCTCATCCCATCCGTTCCTGCTCGTGCTTCCTCGGTCCTCGTGCTTCCTCGGTCGCGAGTCCGATTGTACTCACCGGGTCAGCGCCCCCGAAATCGCACCAACCACGAGCTCGGTTGCGGATCACGTGGTCACGACACTAGGATCACATCATGTCCCGTCGCACGCTCGCGGCGCTCGGTCTGCTCGGAATGGCCCTCCTCGTGGGAGCCGCGATCGCCGTACTCGGGCGGCGAGCCCCACAGGGCACGGAGAGCGACGTCCACGCTGATTCGGGTCCGCCGATCGTGATCCAGCTGCTCAAAGAGGCTCGCCGCGTGCCGGCGTTCACGGTGGTCGATCTCGACGGCAAGAGCCATGCGTCGACCGACTGGCAGGGCAAGGTCGTCATCCTCAACTTCTGGGCGACCTGGTGCGGGCCCTGCCGCGCCGAGATTCCCGACCTCGTCTCGCTTCAAGACAAGTACCGCGATCGCCTCGTGATCATCGGGATCTCTGAAGACGAAGGCCCTGTGGACATCGTCCGCACGTTCGCCTCGACCTACCAGGTGAACTACCCGATCGTCATGAAGACACCCGAGCTCGACACGCTGTTTCCGGGCATCTCTGCGCTGCCGACGACCTTCGTGCTCGACAAGGAAGGCGCGGTCGTCCAGAAGCACGTGGGACTGTTGCGCGCCCGCGAGACGGAAGCGACGACGCGGCACCTGGCCGGGCTGCAGGTCAATGCCGAAGTGAAGCGCATCGACGACCCGTCGAAGCTGAATGCCGAAGACGCCGCGCAGTTGAAGACAATCCCAGGCGTCGACCTGTCGAAGGTCTCGGTTGAGAAGAAACCGGCCGTTCTGCAAGCGTTGAACAACGAGAGCTGCACGTGCGGGTGCGGGCTGACGGTCGCCAAGTGCCGCGTGGACGATCCCGAGTGCCCGGTCAGCCAACCGCTCGCTCGGAAGATCGTCGAGCGCGTCATCAATCAGAACTAGCGCCGACGTCCGTCCTCGGGACGTGGGTCTTGGTCCCTGGTCTATCCGTGGGCGTTTGGCCCTGGTCGGCCTGGTCCTCTCAGTCGGCCGTGTCGACCGCCGCGGGCTCTGGCAGCCAGAAGCTGGCAATGACGCCGATCACGTAGATGGTCGTTCCCACTAGCGCGCAGGCGTAGGCGAGCTGAACGGGCAAGGTGCCGCCCGGCATGAACGCCACGAGTTGGGTCGTGACGAGCGCGGCCCCGGTTCCGATCATGCGTCCGCCCACATTGGCCGCGAAGCTCTCGCCCGTGCCGCGCAGGTGCACGGGATACACCCCGGGCAGGTAGTTACCCCAGAAGCTCATCTGCGCGATCGTCATGAGACCCACCAGGAAGATGCCCCACTTGACGAACGTCACACTGCTCGACGGCGCCAGCAGGAACACGATCGGCAAGAGGATGAGGCCGGGCACCTGGAACACGCGCAGGAGCTGTTGCCGGCTGAGGATCCGCACCACGAGAATCGCAAGGATGATGCGGCCGAGCAGACCACCCATCTCCTGATACCACTGGACCGCGCTCACCGTCTGCTCGACGGCGGGTCTCGCCAGCGACCGCACCTCCTCGAGCCCGGGCACCACGCGGGGCATCTGCTGAATCGCGCCGAACGCCGCGCCGTACACGCACGCCATCAACACGGTCGAGACGATCGTGGTCCGCCCCAGGCGACCCTCGAAGAGCTCCCCGAACCTCGGCCGCTTGAGCGTCCCCGCCTTGCGCTTGCGCTCCCATTCGGGCGACTCTGGCAAGAACGGCCGGATGACGATGAGCGGGATCGCGGGGATCAGTCCGGACATGAGCGTGTAGCGCCACGCCTCGTGTCCGCCGTAGATCGACGGGAACGACGAGCCGTAGGTGACCGCCAAATAGTAGACCCCCGTCACCATCATGCCGCCGAAGGATCCGAACGCTTGCGTATATCCGATGACCCGCTCGCGTTGCTTCGGGTCGCTGAAGAGCTCGGCGAGCCAGGCCACGGCGGCGACAAACTCCACGCAGACGCCGACGAACGTGCAACACCGCCAGAAGAGCAGCGCGCCGACCGAGGTGGAGAAACCGGCGAAGAACGCCGAGAACGCATAGAGCAGGATGCTCCAGGTGAGCACCCGCCGACGCCCGAGCCGGTCGGTCAGGTACCCGCCGATCAAGCCGAACACGCCTCCGCAGACGGCCGGGATGTACTGCAGGAACCCCACCCAGCTGTTGACTTGCGGGCTGTTGGGCGGCACCGAGAGCAGTTCCGCCAGCGCCGGTCGGACGATGAGCGGCAGCATCAGCAGCTCGTAGGTGTCGAAGGCGAAGCCGATCGCCGCAATCACACAAATCAGCCACTGAACCGGCGTCAATGGGCCGGCGGCGGATACCCGATCCGGCGCAGACTGCGACGGTCCAGAGAGCGTGCCGGTAGACATGGTCGTGGAGTATACGCCTTCATCCCCCGGATCGCAGCGAAGGGCAGCGTAAAGACGGCCGCAGCCCGCGGGTCAGATCCGGCCGCAGTCAACGACCAGCACGCACCCCGTGCGGCGCGCCGATCGCCACGGTTTTGCGGGGCTGTTCAAGGGGAGGCCCGAGCTGTCAGGCCGGTTGGATGGTGCGGTCCCGCTCCGGATGCTCACCCCAAACGGCCCAGGGAGAGTGATAATCCGAGGCAATAGTCTGCTCAGGAAGAGACGATAGGTCGCTTTTTGGCAGATCTAAGAGACCTAGGATGGGCTCATCGGGGCGAAATGGTCAACCAGGGGGCATTAGACTTGCACAGCATCCGTGGTCGCCTTCTGCGCGACGGCCTTGATTTTCTGCGCCCTCGGAGCATTCATGACACGCGTCTGGTTCAGTCTCGTGCTCGTTACGGCGGTCGCCCTGTCCACGATGCTCCGCCTGTCCGCCCAGCGGTCTGGGACCACCCCCGAAGCCGCCCGGGCCGCACAGCCTGGAGAGCGTGCCGCGGCGGCACGGCCGATGCGACTCGAGACCCAGTCCAGCGCAGACATCAGGCAGTGGGACCACACGGTCGATCGTCTGGTCCGCGACGGAGCGCTCAGGCTGCGAGCCAGGCGCCCCGACACGCTGCTGAGCGGGCGCGAGCACGAGCGCTTCGATCAGTACGTCAAGGGCGTTCGCATCCACGGCGCCGACGTGGCCCGTCAGACCGAGGGCGGCACCACGGTGAGCCTGTTCGGCACGGTGTACGACGCGGCCGGGATTGAGATCGCGCCGACCCTCTCCGCCGCCGATGCCCGTGGCGTCATCGGGCGCCTGGCGGAGCGCGAGCTGCCCGCGTCGTATGAACCGGAGCTCGTGCTCCTCCCGCAGGACGGCGGTCCACTCGTGCTGACGTATCGCGGCCGTGTGTTCACGGCGCGCGGTCCCATGATCTACTTCGTCGACGCGCACACCGGCGCGCTGGCGCACGCGTACAGCAATCTGCAGAGCCAGAGCACGATCGGCATCGGAACGGGCGTCCTCGGCGACACCAAGCAGAAGAAGATGAGCGTGAACCGCTCCTCCGGTGGCTTTCGGGCCGATGATCAGCTGCGGCCGCCGCGCCTGGTCACCTTCGATCTGAAGGGCGATCTCATCCGGACGCTTGGTTTTCTCACCGGTCTTGTCCGGCTGTCCGACTCCGACCTCGCCTTCGACGCCGACAACGAGTGGACCGACGGCGCGGTCGTCGATGCCCATGCATACGTCGGCTGGGTCTACGACTTCTTCTACCGGCAGTTCGGCCGTCGTGGCCTGGATAACCGGGATCTCGAGGTCGTGAGCATCGTCCATCCGGTGAACCGTGAGGACATCGACAGCCACACCGACGAGACCATCGGTATCTTCTACCTGAATGCGTTCTACGCCGGCGACGGCGTGATGGTCTTCGGTGAGGGCTTGCCTGCGTCGCGGAGAGACCCCGACGGACGACAGTGGAACTACCTGGCCGGCGGTCTCGACATCATCGCGCACGAGCTCACGCACGGCGTGACCGATTTCTCCTCGAATCTCATCTACGAGAACGAGTCGGGCGCCCTGAACGAAGCGTTCTCCGACGTCATGGGCATCGCCGCGGAGTTCTACTTCCAGCCGCGCGGCACGGGGCCGATGCAGGCCGACTACCTGATGGGAGAAGACGTGATCTCCCCGGGCGGCGTCCGCTCGGCCCAGGACCCCAGCGCCTACGGCGACCCGGACCACTACAGCGTGCGATACACGGGCAAGGGCGACAACGGCGGCGTGCACATCAACGCCTCGATCGGTTCCCACGCCTACTACCTCGCGATCGAGGGCGGGACGAACCGAACCTCGGGCCTCTCGGTGACGGGCGTGGGCGCAGCCAATCGAAGCCAGATCGACCGGGTCTTCTATCGGGCGTTCACACAGCTGATGCCTACCGACGCGACGTTCGCCACCGCCCGCGCGGTCACGCTGCAGGCGGCACGCGACCTGTACGGCGTGACGAGCAACGCGGCCCGTGCCGTGGCCGAAGCCTGGACGGCGGTCGGTGTCGACTAGGCGCCGACACCCGCACCGCGCGACCACTGACTCCGAACTTCGACGGAAGGCTCATCGCATGACGCGTCACTCGCTCGTCGTTCTCGCCCTCCTCGGGCTCGGCACCGCAACCGCGCCGGATCTCCAGGCCCAGACGACGGCCTGGGGCACCAGCGGCTACATCAGCTTCAATGGCCTGTACGAGGCGCGCCAGACGACCATCGGCACGACGACGAGACCGATCATCAATCAGGAGGAGGCGCTCCTGACGACCAGCGCGCGGCTGCCGACCGGTCCGGTGTTCGACATCACCGTCGGCGGGCGCATCACGGGCAATCTCGGTATCGGGTTCGGGTTCGCGTATCGCGAAGAGAACGCCGACGGCCGCGTGGTCTGGCAGGTGCCGCACCCCTTCTACTTCAACCAGCCGCGTCAGCTCGACGCCGCGCTGCCGCTCGATCACCAGAACCTCGCCATCCACATGCACGCCATGTGGCTGCTGCCGCTGTCGAAGTCGTTCCAGATGGCCGTCTTCGGGGGTCCAACCTACTTTCACGTCAAGCAACAGCAGATCAAAGACGTGAAGATCCAGGAGGACTTTCCGTTCGACACCGTTGGCTTGGCCACGGAGTCGACGTCGCTCGAGAAGACGACGCGCTGGGGTCTGAACGCCGGTGCCGACGCGTCGTACTTCTTCTCGCGGTATGTTGGCGTGAGCGGCCTGGTGCGCTATTCTCGCAGCGACGTGTTCGGCGGCTCCGACAGCTCGTTCGACGTCGGCGGAGTCCAGGTGGGAGGCGGCATCCGGTTCCGGTACTGAGCCGAGATCGACTTCGATGTCGCTGGGGCGTCGTTCTTCGTCGTCGGTGGCGGCCTGATACCTGAAGGCTGACGACTGAACACGGCTGGGGAGCGCGTCACTCCGCCACGGCAAACCGCGACGCAATCGATTCCGGGATGTCGGTGGCCTTCATCCCACCGCCGGGCAGGCGCCTGACGCAGATGATCGTCAACGAGCCGAGCGCCACGACCTCGCCGTCCTTCCTGACCTCAGCGGCGTAACGCAGTGTCTTCGCCGTCTTCTCGACGATCTTCACGTGGACGTCGAACTCGTCCTCGAAGCGTAGCGGGCGGCGAAACTCGAACGAGGTCGCAATCCGCGGCCACCCTACCTCGGCGCCGGGTGCGGCGATGCTCAGGCCTGCCGCGCGCCAGAGCGCATGCTCGGCCTCTTCCATGTACTTGAAGAAGTTGGTGAAGTGCACGATGCCGGTCGCATCGGTCTCGGGGAACTGGACGCGACGTCGGAGGACGTGCTCGGAGACGGGCATAGGAGCGTCGGGGAACGCGGGGAGAGCGGCGCGGAACGCCGGACCCGCTGGTACGCGGGACGGCTCAGGTGTACCGAACCGTCTGATGTTCGGGCTTGAAGAAACGTGGTAGCAGGCTGTCGACGCGCAGCAGGCCCTCGCGCGTCAACGCCACTCGGTCCGGACCAAGGCGCAGCACATCCTCTTCTCGAAGCGAGTCGAGGCCCGGCCGGAAGCGCTCGAGCACGTCGACGCCGTACTTCTGCAGGAAATAGGACGGCCGGATCGATCCCAGCTTCAGCTGCAGGATGAACTCGCGGATGAGACGTTCATCGGCATCGGGCTTGAGCGCGCGTGCCAGCGGCAGACGTCCCGCGGCGACGGCGTCGCAGTAGGCCTCGAAGGTGTCGAGATTCTGGATGTGCACGCCGCTCACGTGCCCGAACGAGGCGACGCCCAGCCCGACCATGTCGGCGCCCTGCCACAGTCGATCGCGATAAATGAATGTCGTGCGATCCGGATTTCGGACCGCGGTATAGGCCGACCCGATGTGATATCCCGCACGCTCGAGCGCCTCGAAGGCCTCCTGCACCCAGCGCCGCTTGGTCGACCAGCTGGCCACGGGGCCCTGGCCTGCGCCGCCGCCCGTGAGCAAGTTCCGGCTGATGGTCGTATTGAACGGCAGCTCCATCTGGTAGATGGTGATGCTGTCGGGAGCGAGCGCGATGGTCTTCTCGACGCACGCCGTCCAGTTGGCATCGGTCTCGCCCATCATGCCGGCGATGAGATCGATGTTGATCTGCGGGAAGTCGAGCGCACGCGCGTAGGCGTAGGCGCGATCGATTTCGCCCGACCGGTGCGCGCGCCCGTTCGCTTCGAGGATCGCGTCGTCATAGTTCTCGACGCCCAGGCTCAAGCGCGTGACACCGATGCCCCGAATCGCCGCGAGCTTGCTTTCGCTGAGCGTGCCCGGCTCACACTCGAACGTGATTTCCTCGGCCGACCGCCAGGAGCTGACCGCGTCCATCCGCGAGACGAGGCTTTCGAGCTGCTTGGTCGAAATATAGGAGGGCGTACCGCCGCCGAAGTAGACGAAGTTCAGGGGTCGCCCGACAATCGCCGGCTGCGTCGCATAGAGCTCCCACTCCCGTGCCAGCGTGTCGAGGTAGTGCTGCACTTCGTTGGCGTTCTTGTCCGTGTAGACGCGGAAGTAGCAGAAATGACACCGTTTGCGGCAGAAGGGGATGTGCAGGTACAGCCCGAGCGGCACCGCCGTGGGCGTCGCGGCGAGCGCCGGCAGGGCGTCGCGGGTCACGGCATCAGCGATCCAGGTCGAGAACGGCGGATAGTTGGCGACGAAGTAGTTGCCGACTTCGGTGCGGTCGGGTGTGGCGGACGTGGTCATACGCTGAATCTCGGGCTGCCCGCGTGCCTCGGAGGCGCCCGGCGAACACCACGACCAGGCATCTCGGCACTATACCCGAAAAACCAGGGGTTGGCTCGACCCACGGATCCTGACGAGTGGGCGTCCGCACGCGCCGCACTCGAGCGCGCCCAGCCTGATAGAATGCCCCCATCTATGCAGATTCCGGTCTGGCGGTGGGGACAGCCGTACACGAGCTTGGAGACCGACACGGTCACACATTTTCGCACCGGGGCGCCGATTGCGACCGTCGGCCGCGCCAATGGCGGGATCATCCAACGCGACATGCGCAAGGCGCAACGTGCCCGAGACGCGCTGCGCGAGCTTCCCATTGGCGAGATGATCTCCCGAACGGCCAAGGCGGGCGAACTGTACATGAACGCCGAGCTGCCGATGGGCGACGGCACGCAAACGCCGACCGAATTCGTGCGTGCCCAGTCGGGCACGACGGGGATTCCCGAGCGGCTGTGCGCCGCCAACATGAAGAAGAATGCGTTCGTGCTCGCCGAAATGGGACGCATTCTCGAGTCGCTCACCCGCGGGCTCGATCTGAACGTGCTGTCGAACGGCTACGGCGAAGAGCGCGGCGTCCCGATCAGCTTTCAGGCCGAGAGCCCGGTACTCGGGCTCGTGTTGCCGTCGAACTCGCCTGGCGTCCACACGCTGTGGCTCCCGGTTATCCCGATGCAGGTGGGCCTGGTCCTCAAGCCCGGACCGCATGAGCCGTGGACGCCGTACCGCATGGCGGAAGCCTTCCTGCAGGCCGGCATCCCGCGTGAGGCGATCGCCATTTACCCGGGCGGGGGCGACGTCGGGGCAGCGGTGCTCGAGGGCTGCTCGCGGAGCCTCATCTTCGGCGGCACGGCCACGGTCGAGCGCTACCGCGGGAATCCGCGCGTCCAGCCGCACGGTCCAGGCTTCTCGAAGATCCTGCTCGGCGACGATCAGGTGGATCAGTGGGAGAAGTACCTCGACGTCATGGTCCAGAGCGTCTTCGCCAATAGCGGGCGAGGCTGCATCAACTGCTCCGGCATCTGGGCCAGCCGGCACGGCGCGGCCATCGCGAAGGCGATCGCGGAGAAGATCGCCCAGGTGCGGCCGCTCCCACCAGAGGATCCCGAGTCGAGCCTGGCGGCGTTCACCGTCCCGGGCACCGCCGACGCGATCTCGGGCGCCATCGACCTAGACCTCGCGACGCCTGGCGTGACCGACGTCACGGCGACGGTGCGTGGCGGTACCTCACGAGTGGTCAAGGAAGGCCAGGCCGAGTACCTGTTGCCGACGGTGATCCACTGCGAGTCGCCCGAGATCGCGGCGGCGAATCGCGAGTACATGTTCCCCTTCGTCAGCGTCGTCGACTGTCCCGAGTCGAAAATGCTCGAGTCGATTGGCCCGACGCTCGTGTGCTCCGCGATTACGTGCAACCCGAGCTTCCGCCGATCGTTGCTCGACGCGGTCCACATCGACCGCTTGAATCTCGGTCCGGTGCCGACCATTCAGTTGAACTGGCTGCAGCCACACGAGGGCAATATCGTCGAGTTCCTGTTTCGCGAGCGCGCGTATCAATCCGCGCCGATCCCTTGAGGATTCTCTCCATTACCGCCGGCGCCGCCGGGATGTACTGCGGAAGTTGTCTGCTCGACAACGCGCTGGCGTCCGAGATGCTGGCCCAGGGGCACGACGTGACGCTCCTGCCCCTCTACACGCCGACGCTGACCGACGAGCCGAACGTCAGCCGACCGCGGGTCCTCTTTGGCGGCATCAGCATCTATCTGCAGCAGCGGTTGCCGCTGCTCGGCCACCTGCCCCGTTTCTTCGATCGCTGGCTAGATTCGCCGCGCCTCATCAACGCGCTGGCGGGCCGGTCGGTCTCGAACAATCCGCGGTTCCTCGGCGACATGACCATCTCGATGCTGCAGGGCACCGACGGCGTGCTCAAGCGCGAGTTCGACAAGCTCATCGAGTGGATGGCCGGCGAGCCCACGCCCGACGTCATCAACCTGCCCAACTCGCTGCTCATTGCGTTGGCGCGTCCCATCAAGCGCGCGTTCGGCCGCCCGGTCACGTGCACCCTGCAGGGCGAGGACCTCTTTCTCGGCAACCTCCCCGAGGCGTATCGGGCGCGTGCGCTGTCGCTCATCCATGAGCAGGTGAGCCACGTCGACCGGTTCGTCGCCGTCAGCACCCACTGCGCACGGTTCATGTCCGAGTTCGTCGGCATCCCGTCGGACCGGATTGCGGTGGTCCCGATCGGGATCAACCTGACCGGCCTGCTAGTGCGGGAGGATCGATCGACGCGCCCGCCAGCCGAGGCCAACGTGTTCCGCGTCGGCTACTTCGCTCGCGTCGCGCCCGAGAAGGGGCTGCTCCCGCTCGCAGAGGCCTACATCCGGTTTCGCGAGCGGTCACACCCGGCGCCCGCCCGTCTCGAAGCCGCCGGGTATCTCGCCGCCGATCACCAGCCGTACCTCGATCGCGTCAGGCAGACGCTGGAGCGCGCCGGGCGTCTCGGCGAGTTCACCTATCACGGTGCCGTCGATCGCCACGGCAAGGCGAACTTCCTGCGGTCGCTCGACGTGCTGTCGATGCCGGCGATTTACGACGAACCCAAGGGCCTCTCGCTGCTCGAGGCCATGTCGGTCGGCGTGCCGGTCGTGCAGCCACGACGCGGCGCCTTCACCGAGATCGTCGAGTCGACCGGCGGCGGACTCCTCGTGGCCCCCGATGACCCGAGCGCGTTGGCTGACGGCCTGCACGCGCTGTGGAACGACCGGGTGCTTGCCGAGCGCCTCGGTCGCCAGGGCTGTGCCGGTGTCCGGAGCGCCTACACCGTCCAGCATTCGGCCGCCAAGCTCCTCGCGCTGTACGCGAGCCTCGCGGGCCAACAGCATGGCCTCCACACCAGCCCGGTGTCCTGACCGCATGCTCGACGTCTCCCACGTCACCAAAGAGCACACGACCGCGGCTGGACCGCTGCGCATCCTCTCGGATGTCTCGTTCACGCTGGCGCCGGGCGACGCGGCCGCCATCATGGGACCCTCGGGAAGCGGCAAGAGCACGCTGCTCTACATGCTCGGCGCCCTCGATCCGCCCACCTCGGGCACGATCACGCTCGCCGGTCAGAATCCGTTCGCGCTGACGCCGACGGCGCTCGCCGCGTTTCGCAACAAGAGGATCGGCTTCGTCTTCCAGGATCACTGTCTGCTGCCGCAGTGCAGCGTCCTCGAGAACGTGCTCATCCCGACGCTGGTGAACCCGTCACCGGCCGAGATGACCACGCGCGCGCGGACGCTCATCGATCAGGTCGGCCTCGGGCCGCGCATCGACCATCGACCGGCAGCGCTGTCGGGCGGCGAGCGTCAGCGGGCGGCAATCGCCCGGGCCCTCGTTCAGCAACCCACGCTCCTCCTCTGCGACGAGCCGACCGGCAACCTCGATCGTGCGTCCGCCGACACGGTGGCCGACCTGCTGTTCGATCTGCACCGGCGCCAGCAGACCATCTTGCTGATCGTGACCCACAGCGCGCAGCTGGCGGCGCGGTGTCCCATTCAGTTCGAGCTGGTCGACAAGGGCCTGGTTCGTCGCACGCCATGATCACCTCCGACCTCGCACGTCGAAGTCTGGCCCACTACTGGCGCACGCACCTTGCCGTCATCTTGGGCGTGGCCGTCGCCGTGACGGTCCTCTCCGGCGCGTTGCTCGTCGGCGATTCCGTACGCGGCAGCTTGCGCGACCTGGTGCTCGGTCGCATCGGACGCGCCGACCTCGTCGTCAGTTCGTCGGCGGGCTTCTTCCGCGAGGCGCTCGCGGCCGATCTGAAGGCCGATCCCTCGTTTGCGGACGGGTTCGCCGACATCGTGCCTCTCGTCGCCGTCGAAGGCATCGCGATCGACCAGGCGAGTAGTCGCCGCGCATCGCGCGTTCAGGTCTACGGCGTGGACGACCGATTCTGGACCTTCCACGGCGTCACCACGGTCACCGGCCCCGGGGCGCGCGATGTGCTCGTCAGTCCCGCCCTGGCCCGAGAGCTCGGCACGGAACCGGAGGGCACGGTCCTCGTCCGCGTCCAAAAGCCTTCGGCCATCCCGCTCGAGTCGCTGCACGGGCGGAAGGACGATGTCGGGCAGACGCTGCGGTTGACGCTGCGGCAGGTCGTCCCGGCGACCTCGCTCGGCGAGTTCGCGCTGAAGCCGACGCAAGGCGACGTCCGCGCGGCCTTCGTGCCGCTCTCGCGCCTGCAACGCGATCTGGGGATGCCGGATCGAGTGAACGCGCTGCTCGTCGCACGGGTGGCACCCACAACGGGGCCGCTCACCGCGTTCGAGCAGATCCTCGACCGGCGCGCCGCGCTCGAGGACGTCGGCCTGAAGACCCGTGTGCTCCCTGCCCGGGGTCGGGTGTCGGTGGAGGGCGACGGGGGCTTGCTCGACGACAGCCAGGCCGAGCGGGTGACGCGCGTGGCGGGCGAGGCAGGCCTGCGAGCCGAGCCGATCATGACCTATCTGGTCAACGCGCTGCGTCGCGGGGATCGGCAGATCCCCTATTCGCTCGTGACCAGCCTCGATCTGCCCCTCGTTGCGCCCACGGTCGAAGCCGAGGAAACCGCTCGCGCCCCGATCGTGCTCAACGACTGGGCGGCGCGCGATCTCGGAGCGCAGGTCGGCGACATGGTGTCCCTCGACTACTTCGTGTGGGTCGATCCCGGGCGGCTCGTCGAAGAGTCTGCGGAGCTCGAGGTCGTGGCGATCGTCCCGCTGGCAGGAGCCGCCGCGGACCGCGACCTCTCCCCCGTCTACCCGGGCATCACCGAGTCGCTCACGCTGAGTGATTGGGATCCACCGTTTCCGATCGACCTCAAGCGTGTGCGGCCGATCGACGAGGACTACTGGACACAGTACCGGACGACGCCCAAGGCCTTTGTCGGTGTACCCACCGGCCGGGCCCTCTGGCGTTCGCGATACGGTTCGGTCACCTCGATCCGCCTTGCGGGACCCGAGGGACGCGCGCTCGAACAGATCCGTGACGAGTACGTCGAGCGTCTCCGCGCGAGCATCGACCCCACGTCGTTCGGGCTCGTGGTGCGCGACGTGCGTGAATCGGGACTGTCGGCGTCGCGTGGCGCCACCGACTTCGGGGAGTACTTCACCTACTTCAGCTTCTTCCTGGTGGTCTCGGCGATCACGCTGGCGGCGCTCTTCTTCAAACTGGGCGTCGAGCAGCGGGTGCGTGAGGTCGGGCTCCTGCGCGCGGTCGGCTTCGGCCCGAGCGACGTGCGGCGCTTGTTCCTGCGCGAAGCGCTCGTCCTGGCGTCCATCGGCAGTCTCCTCGGCGCGGTGGGGGCCCTGGCCTTCGGTCAGCTCATGACCTACGGTCTCCGGACGTGGTGGGTCGACGCTGTCGGCACGACGGCCATCTCCCTGCACGTCTCTCCGATGTCGCTTCTCCTTGGCACGATCGGCGGAGTCGGCGCCGCCGTGGCCTGTATCTGGTGGACCCTCCGCAGCCTCGCGCGCGTTCCGGAGCGGGCGCTGCTCGCCGGTCAGCTGGCCGTGGCTACGGCCCCCTCCTCGTCGCGGATGCCACGCCGTACGCCCGCGCCGCTGGCGGCCGTCTTCGGCGGGCTCGGATTGCTCTTGGCGCTCGCCGGGCTCGCCGAGTGGATGCCACGGGCGGCGGCCTTCTTCGGCGCCGGGGGATCGCTGCTCATCGCGTGCCTCTTTGCGGCGGCCTTCTGGCTGAATCGCGCACCGCGCACGCCGATCGCGGGGCAGGGCCTGTGGCCCACGACCCGCCTCGGGCTGCGGAACGCGACCTACCGCCCGGGCCGCACGGTCCTCTCGATGGCGGTGGTCGCCACCGCCGCGTTCATCCTGGTGTCGGTCGACGCGTTCCGTCGCCCCGGCACAGAGTCGACAACGGATCGCCGGTCTGGCACGGGCGGCTACTCGTTGCTCGTCGATCTCGTCCTGCCGCTCGTCGACGACCCCTCGAGTCCCGACGGCCGCGAGCAGCTCGGCTTGTCCGCGGAGACCGACGTCCGCGTCACGCCGCTGCGCGTTCTCCCCGGAGACGATACGAGCTGTTTGAACCTGTATCAGCCGCAGCGGCCGCGCATCGTCGGGGTGAGCCGGACCTTCATCGAAGAAGGACGTTTTCGCTTCCAGCGCGCCCTCCATCGATCGGAGGACGAGCGCGCCAATCCCTGGCTGCTGCTCCTCCGCGAGCTCCGCGATCAGCCGGACGACACCTCGGCCACACCAATCGTGCCCGTCATCGCCGACGCCAACTCGATGACCTACGTGCTGCATCGCAGTGTCGGCGACGAGATCCTGATCGATCAGAACGGCCGACCGATTCGGCTGCGCCTGGTGGCCGCCCTGGCCGACAGCGTGCTCCAAGGCGAGCTGGTGATGTTCGAGGATCACTTCAAGGCGCTCTTTCCGCACGAGCAGGGGTATCGTGCGCTCATGGTCGAGACGCCGCTCCATCGGGCAGCTGAGATCGGCCGGCTCATCGAGGAGCGCCTGGGAGACTCGGGCGCCGATGCCGTGGGCGCTGGTGAGCGCCTGGCCGAGTTCCACCGGGTCGAAAACACCTATCTCTCGACGTTTCAGACCCTCGGCGGGCTGGGGCTGCTGCTCGGCACGGTTGGACTGGCGGCGGTCCTCCTGCGCAACGTCCTCGAGCGCCGACGCGAGCTCGCCTTGCTTGCCGCAGTTGGCTTCACGGGCTCGCGCCTTCAGCTCGTCGTGATCGCCGAGAGTCTGCTGATGCTCGTGGCCGGGCTGGTATTCGGGGCGCTGTGCGCCCTCATCGCGATCACGCCGGCGGTCGTCGACCGCGGCGGCCGCCTTCCCAGCGAGACCGGTGCCTTGCTGCTCCTCCTCGCCGTCTTCACGACCGGCATCGTCGCTTCGTTCGCCGCCACACGCGCCGCCATCCGCGCAAGGCTTCTTGACGGCCTCCGCGCCGAGTAGGTGTCGACTTCACTTGGCGTACTTCGGCTGATAGAGCTGCACGACGAAGCCGCCGGGCACCTTGAAGTAGGTGACGAGCCCGTAGCCCTGGTCCTGCGCGTCCTGAGCGAACTCGACCCCGCGCCCCTTCAACTCGGCCATCGTCTGGACAATGTCGTCACAGTAGAACGAGATGTCGGCCGTGCCGGACGGTGCTCCATCGTCCTCGGTGGGATGGACGCCGAGATCGGCCTCGGGCGCGTCGAAGATCAGCCAGCCGTCGCCTACGTCCCGTGCTCGCCAGGCCGAGCTTGTCTCGGATGAACGTGCGGAGCGCCTCCGCCTCGGATGAGTAGAACATGGCGTGCATGCCGCGGATCATGGACAGGAGAATACTCCGACCGGCTGGGCTTTGGGCTTCGATGTGGTGCGTCGTGGTTGAGTCTTTGCGCTCGGTTCTGTGGCACACACCAGCCTCGGATGAAGCCCGATACAATCGGCCTGTCGGCACGCAAACCCGCTTCGATTGCGGGCGAGTGGCGTCCGGTTTCGCCGGACCTGAATGAGCGGCGCAACCGACTGCATGTTGATTGGGCGAGAGGGGAACGAGCCATGATCCGAGCCGTATGCGCAGCAGTGACGATCTGCGTCACAGGCGCCATCTTGTCCGCCGAGAACTGGCCGCAGTGGCGCGGACCCTCCGCCAACGGTGTGAGCACCGAAACGAACCTGCCGCTCAAGTGGTCCAAGACCGAGAACATTGCGTGGTCGCTGCGGATGCCGGACCGCTCGGGCGCCACGCCCATCGTGTGGGGCGACCTCGTCTTCCTTCACGTCTCGGACGGCAAGCGCCTGTCGCTCTGGGCCGTCAATCGGACCACGGGTCAGCCGCTCTGGAAGAAGCACCTGAGCGACGGGGATCATCGCCAGCGTAAGCAGAACATGTCGTCACCCTCGCCGGTCACCGACGGCCGGCACGTCTGGGTCATGACGGGAACGGGCGTGCTCAAGGCATTCGATTTCGAAGGCACAGAACGCTGGTCCCGCGACATTCAGAAGGACTACGGCCGTTTCGGCCTGAACTGGGGCTATGCCTCCTCGCCGCTCCTGCACGGCGAGGCGTTATTCGTCCAGGTCCTCCACGGCATGAAGACCGACGACCCCTCGTATCTCTTGAAGCTCGATGCGCCCTCGGGCAAGACGCTGTGGCGCATCGAGCGGCCGACCAAAGCGGTCATGGAGTCACCGGACGCCTACACCACGCCGGCCCTCGTGCGACACGGTGCGTCCCTGGAGGTCGTGGTGACCGGCGGTGACGTCGCCACCGGTCACGATCCGGCAACGGGCAAGGAGCTGTGGCGGATCGACGGCCTCAATCCAGACAACCAGGCGATGTACCGCATCGTCGCCTCACCGGTCGTCGCCGGCAGCACGATCATCGCGCCGACCCGGGAGCGTCCGATGCTCGCCATCCGGGCGGGCGGCCGCGGCGACGTCACCAGGACGCACGTACTCTGGTCCTTCGACAGTGGACCCGATGTCCCAACCCCCATCGTCGACGGCACCTACGTCTACATCGTCCGAGACAACGGGACCATGTGGTGTTTGGATCTGAAGACGGGAGGGGCGGTGTACAGCCGCGAGCGCCTCGCACCAGGGACCTACAGTGGCTCGCCGGTCCTTGCAGACGGCCGACTCTACGTGACGAACGAAGATGGTGTGACCTCGGTCGTGAAGGCCGGTCCGAAGTTCGAGCTGCTCGCGCAGAACGAGCTTGGCGAATACACCTTGAGTTCACCGGCGATCTCCGGCGGGCAGATCTTCATCCGGACGGATTCGGCCCTCTACGCGATCGGCGCGGGCGGGTCGCGCCGGTAACGGACGATGGACCCGGACGAGCTACTCAGGAAGATCGATCGCGGCGAGGCGCCGGTCGTCGTCGACGTCCGTACGACCCGCGAATACACGGCGGGACATGTGCCGGGCGCGCGCCATGTGCCGTTTCAGTCCGTTGGCGCACGCGTGACGAGCCTCCCAGCGGACCGCCGCACCCCGCTCGTGCTCTATTGTGGCCACGGTCCCCGCGCGCGCATCGCCGCCGCCCTCCTCCGCCTTCACGGCTTCACGAACTTGACGTACCTGAAAGGCCACATGGCCGGCTGGCGACACCGGCACCTGGCAGAAGAGCGATGACCCCGAGTCGTCACCTCGCGCGTCCCACGGGCGCCGGTGATGGGCCGACAAGACGCTCGAGAGCCTGGACCCGAGGCGGCCGGCTCGCGCTCAGACGCCGGGCTCCGCCGTGGGCAACAACCGACCGGCGCGATCTTCGTAGCGGTGGATGGCGACGGCAATCGCCACGGACATCAGCACGAGAATGAGCGCTCGCGGGAACTCGATGAATGGCGTCACCAGGCCGCCGACGTTGAGGTCGAGGACGAGCACGCGCTCGACCAGCCACCCGCAGCTGATCGCCGACAGGACGACCGAGCCCAACACGAACAGGGGCCGGTACCGAGTCGTCCGGCGCAGCACGAAGAGCACGGGGAACACCAGCAACACGACCACGGCCTGTCCGATCTCGATCCCCACGTTCCGGCCGAGCAGCGAAATCAATCGTGTCGTTTGGCTGACGTCCAGTCCTCCAACGAGGCTGGCGAAGCCCATCCCGTGGAAGAGGCCGAAGACGAACGCGATCGTGCCTTCGCGATTGACGGCAATTGGCCGCAGGTTGTGAAGGGCGGTTGCCGCAATCGACAGGGCGATGACACTCTCCACGATTCGAGACGAGGGCAAGGGCAACATCTGCAGCCCCGCGAGGAGGAACGTGATCGAGTGCGCCAGCGTGAACATGGTGACGATGGCCAGAATCCGCCACAGAGAGCCGCTGAACGTGGCCACCGGCCGCCACGCGCCGCTCGCATAGACGAGCACCGACGGCAGCAGGAGCGCCAGCACGAACAGGATGTGATCGGGACCCGTTCGAATGTGATCGACCCCCATCCAGGTGCTGGCGACGAAGTTCCGCCACTGGCTGGGTCTGACGAGCTCGATGCGCCGCCTGCGATTGCCTTTGTCGAACCCGACGAACGCTTTCTCGCCGTTGTCGATTACACCGCCCTGCCAGTCGTTGGCGATGAGCAGGAGCGCATCTCGTGCGTCGACCTCGTCGAAGAACGGGTCGAAGCGCACGTCCAGTGCCCGTGGCACCGGGGCCACGGGCACGCGAGCGCTGAACCGCACGACCGCATAGCCGCCCTCGGCCTCGAGCAGCTCCAGGCCGGCGAACTCATAGTCCCAGGCTTGGCCGTCCGACCCGATCGTGAAGTGGCTTCTGATGTACTCCTCTATCCGCGGTTGGTGCGCCTCGAGCTCCCTCAGGACGGCTGCGTCGTCGCCATTCAGCCCCATCCCGAACACCTTGCGCAGATCGCCGAACGGCATCTCGACGCGACCGCCCAACCGATCGGGCGTGATGTCGAGATAGAGGTACGACTGGGCGCCGGTATGTGCCGACGCTCGAATCGGGGTCACGCAGACGGCGAGGACGGTTGCCAACAGAGCGGCAGACGGTCGAAGGGCGGCCACACGCATACCTGTTCAGTCCTTGGCCCGAGTCGTATTTCCCGTGCGCGGTGTTCGGTCGACACCGAGCAACCTCGCGACGACGTTTCGCTGGATCTCCGATGTGCCGGAATAGGAAAGGCCGCCGAGTGCATCGCGAAGGCCGCGATCCATGCCTGCCGCGAGCGTGTAGCCTTCGGCGCCGAAGATTCTCATGGCATCCAGCGCAGACTGCACCGCCGACTCGGAGGTCTGTAGCTTGGCCAGGGCGGCGGCCATCGTGACATCGTGGCCCAGGTCGCTCAGGATGGCGGTCTTGTAGACCAGGAGCCGGGCGGCCTCGTGCGCGAGCTTCATGTCGGCGATCCGGTGCGACACGGCCTGAAAGGCCCCAATCGGCTGGCCGAACTGCCGACGGGAACGGGCCCGTTCGACCGCCAGCTGAATGGTGCGCTCCGTCGCGCCCAACTGAGCAGCATAGAGAAACGCTCGCTCGGCGTTGACCGCCTCGCTGAACACCGCGGCGCCCGATCCCGGCGCCCCCACGACCTCGTCTGGACCGACCAGACAGTTCTCGAAGGTCAGTGTCGTGAACGGACAGCTTTCCAGGCCGACTTTGGCTATCTCCGGGCCGACGACGATACCCGGCCGGTGGGTGTCGAGCAGAAATGCCGTGAGGCCCCATCGCCCGAGCGACGGATCCAGAGTTGCGAACACGATGATCACATCGCACACGGTCCCAAGCGTCACCCACGCCTTGGCACCGTCCAGCCGGTAGCGCCCGTCAGAAAGTGCCGTAGCCCGCGTTGCGATGGCCGCCGTGTCGGAGCCGGCTTCCGGTTCGGACATGGCAAAGGCGCCAATGGCCCGACCCGCACACAGTTCCGGAACCCAGCGCTGTTTCTGCTCGGTCGAGCCCGCTGAGAGCAGCGCGCGCTGCATCGCGAAGACCTGAGCGGACAACGCGAACACCGTGCCCTGGTCGACGGCGCCCAGGCCCAGGCCCTCGAATGTCAGAAGCGCCTCGACCGTGCTGGCGCCCTGGCCCCCGAAGCGGACCGGCGCCAGCAGCCCCTGGACACCGAACTCGGCAGCGGCAACCCAGCGGCCGCGATCGAAGGCGGTGACCGGCGTTCCGAGAGTCTTGGCCGCCCACGTCGCGGCAGCGGTCTTCCTAGGATGATTGAGGTCCAGCAGGGCGTGGACCGACGCCTCAGTCATGGCTCCTCTAGGAGACCCATCGGTCGACCGAGCCATGAACATCAGGCTCGAATGTCCGAGCGCCACAACGCGCCTTTTTGTACATTCACTGCTCTTCCACGAACTGTAGTTCGCTTTTATACGCTGATCTTTGTAGCATATTTGGACCCACGTATGAGTTCGGCTCGCTCCTCAGGGAACAGCGAATCGGCCGGCTTCCCGCGCACGCTGGCGGATTTGGTCGAGACCGTTGCGGCGATCAGGCCCGATCACACGGCTCTCGTCGGACTGGATGGCGAGTTGACATGGCGGGCGGTCTCTCGGCATACCGAGGTTCTGGCGGCCAATCTGGTCGCGGCGGGGGTTGGCCGCGGCGACCGCGTCGCGGTCATGCGCCGCAAGGGCCACGAGTCGTTCGAAGCCGTGCACGGCGTCCTGCGCGCGGGCGGCACGGTCGTACCCATCGACCCCCTTGCCCCGCCGGCGGCGGCCAGACAGATGCTTCAGGACGCCTCGGTCCGAGCGGTTGTCGGAGACGCCCGCACGGTCGGCGCCGTGGATCCCTGGTCGGCCGTGTCGTCCGAGCGTCTGGCGGTGGTGGTCAGCTCGGGTCACGTGGCCGGCCCAGCCGTCATGGACTGGGACACGGCCATCAACGAACGACCCTCCGTTGATCTGCCTGTTGTCGATCCGGATGACACCGCCTACATCATCTACACGTCGGGGTCGACGGGCCGGCCGAAGGGCATCGTGCACACCCATCGCAGTGCGATGGCGTACGCCACGCGGGCGGTTGCCGAGTATCGACTGACTCCGGCCGACCGCCTGGCGGGCATGAACCCCCTGCATTTCGACATGTCGACGCTCGAGCTGTACGCGGCCCCCCTGGCGGGCGCAGCCGTTGTGATCATGTCGGAGCCGCATCTTCAGTTTCCGGCCAGCTTCACTGAACGATCAGCCGAACACCGCGTGACGGTGTGGTACGCCGTGCCGTTTCTGCTCCGTGCCGTCGTCGAGCACGGCGGTCTCGATCGACGCCCGCTGCCGGCGCTTCGGATGGTGCTCTACGGGGGCGAGCCATACCCAGGGGCCTCGCTGCGCCGCCTAATGACCCAGCTTCCACATGCTGAGGTCGTCAACGTCTACGGTCCCGCCGAGGTGAATGCCTGCACGCACTATCACGTGGCCGACCTCTCCACCGTCGGCGACGACGTTCCCATTGGGCGGCCCTGGGCCGGCGCAGACGTACGCATCGTGAACGAGCACGGCGAGGATGCGCCCGCCGGATCGCCTGGGGAGTTGTGGGTCTCGACGCCCACCGTGATGGCGGGCTACTGGCGTCTCGCTGAATTGAGCCACGCGACGCTGCACGCGCGCGTCGGCGGTCCCCCGTGGTACGCCACGGGGGACATCGTCACCCGGGACGCAGTGGGCCTGCTTCGCTTCATGGGACGACGAGACCATCAGGTCAAGGTGCGCGGCGTGCGGCTGGAGCTCGAGGCTATCGAAAGCGTGCTGACCGACGCGCCCGGCGTCGTCCACGCGGTGGCAGGACCTGCGGGGCCGCCGGACAACGCGCCTCACATCGTGGCCGCCGTCGTCCTTCGCGACGGAGTCGACCTCGAGGCGGAGCGGCTTCGCCGCTGGTGCGCCGATCGGTTGCCGGCGGTGGCGGTGCCATATCGCATCCACGCTCTTTCCTGCATGCCGGCCACCGCGAGCGGGAAGATCGACCGGGCTGTCGTGCGGGCGCGGCTGCGAGCCGGCGATGAGCGACATCCGTGAGCGCGTGCATGGATTTGCGACCAGCGCTCATCGAGTTCGTGAACAGCCGCGTCAGCCTCGACCCGTCGCAGCCAATTGTCGGCGATACGGACCTCCTGATGACGGGGCTGGTCGACTCGATTGGGGTGTTCGAGATCGTGGGATGGATTCAGACGACGGCCCGTGTCGAGATCGATCCCGTCGACATCGTGATCGAGAACTTCCGGACCGTCGACCGGATGGCAGGACGACATGGTCGCATCGGTCGAGATCGTCGACCTCAGTCGCCAGCCAGATCCCGGCCAGGCCAGCCGACGCTGGATCGAGGATCGGAAGCTTCGACCACTCAGGGTGAGCGAGCGCCTGTGGGACACGGCACTCCTTCGTCTTGGCGAGGAGGACGCTGTCTGGTACCTCTGTCTGCATCACCTGATCACCGACGGCCAATCGTTCGCGGTCACCTACCGGTACATGTCGGAGCGGTATGTGCTCGCAGAGAACGGCCGCCTGAGCGCGGCGCCAGCGGTTCCCGCCTACAGCACCTATCTGGCGTACGAGCGCCAGCTCAGGTCGAGCGCGTCTGCGTCGAGCGTTTCGACGTATTGGGACGAGAAGTCGGCCGGGCCGAAACGCACCACGAGTTTCTACGGTCGGACGGCTTTGGGCCACACGCCGCGAACCGAGCGGTTGACGCTCGACCTCACCGAGGGGCAAAGCGCGGTGCTTCGCCACATCGCGCGTAGCCGGGGGTTCCAGTCGATCAGCGAAGATCTCTCGCTGCACACGATCTGGGCCACGCTGCTCTTCACGTTGCTCCATCGCACCACCGGACAGGCAGCGCTCAGAATCGGGACACCGTTCCTCGGCCGGCCCAGCGCGACGTTCCGCAACACCATCGGCCTCTTCATCGAGATCGGCGTGCTCGACGTCGAGGTTCGCCGAGACGACACGTTCGTCACGCTGGCTGAGCGCGTGAGCCGCGAGGTGGTGCAGGGCGCGCTTCATGCCAAGCCGGGGACGAGCTCCGCCGAGCTCAATCGCTCCTACGACGTGCTGTTGAACAGCGTGACCAGCCGCTTCGACCATTTCGCCGGCCGGCCGGTGACGACCGAGTGGGTGCACACGGGATATGGCGACAGGCAGCACGCGCTGCGCGTGCAAGTGACGGACTTCGACGCGACGGGTGCGTTTCGCTTCCACTTCGACGTCAACCTGGAGGTCTTCGACGAGACGGCGCGCGTCTGGCTCCTCGACCAATTCCGTGCCGTACTCGATCGCTTTGTCGAGAGCCCCGACAGAGGCCTCTCGACGTTCGACCTGCTCCACCCCGAGCAGCGCCGACACCTCGTGGAAGTCTTCAACGCAACCGACGCGACGTATCCCCACTCGTGCACGGTCGTCGATCTGTTCGAGGCGCAGGTTCGGGCGACGCCTGATGCGGTGGCAGTGCAGGGCACCGACCGAACGGTCAGCTACGCGCAGCTCGATGCCCGCGCCAACCGCCTGGCACGTCTGCTGCGACACCATGGTGTCGGACCGGACACCTCCGTGGCCATCTGCCTGCGACGGTCACCCGACGTCGTCGCGGCCATCCTTGCCGTCCTGAAGGCAGGGGCGGCCTATGTCCCCATCGAGCCGTCGTACCCGCCGGAGCGCCGCCGTCTCATCCTCGACGATGTTGAGCCGAAGGTCGTCATCGCGGCCGCTCTCGAATCCGACCTTTCCAGTTCGACGTGGCCGCTCATCGATCCGGATGAGACAGTCACCGGTCACCTGTCAGACGAACCGCTCCCGGCGACCCGCCTGGACGACGCGGTGGCCTATGTGATCTTCACGTCGGGCTCGACCGGGCGTCCAAAAGGCACGCGGCTGACCCATCGGGGTCTCGTCAACTATCTCTGGTGGGCCAAAACTCAGTATCAACAGGGCCAGCCGCTCGATTTCCCGCTGTACTCGTCGCTCTCGTTCGACCTCACCATCACCTCGCTCTTCGTGCCCCTGATCTCTGGCGGTCGTGCCGTCGTATACGACGGGTCGGCGCGGGGGGAAGGCCTGGAGGTCCTCGATGTGTTCGCCGAGGATCGGGTCGATGTCGTCAAGCTGACGCCGGCGCACCTGGCGCTCGTGCTCGAGCACGGGATCACGTGGCGTCGCATCCAGACGCTCATCGTTGGCGGCGAGAACTTTCCGGCCGAGCTCGCTCAGCGCGTCCGTCACCGTGCGGCTGGCGAGGTCGCGATCTTCAACGAGTACGGTCCGACGGAAACCGTGGTCGGGTGCATGGTTCACCGGTACGACCCTGTCGCGGATGTCGGCTCCTGGGTGCCCATCGGACAGCCCATTGCCAACACGCGCATCCATGTCCTGGACCAGTACGACCAGCCGGTCCCGCCCGGCGTCGTGGGCGAGATAGTGGTCAGCAGCGATGGGGTGGCTTTGGGCTACCTGAACCGACCGGAGTTGACCGAGGAGAGGTTTGGCGACGATCCCACCCGTCCTGGAGCGAGGTGGTATCGCACCGGCGACCTCGCGCGCTGGGGTGGTGATGGTCGACTGGAGTTCCTCGGTCGCAGCGATGCGCAGGTGAAGATTCGCGGGGCGCGAATCGAGCCCGGAGAGATCGAGTCGGTTCTGCTCGGTCACCCGCGGATCGAGGCCGCTGTCGTCGCCGTCGTCGACCTAGGCGCCACCGCCTCAGCCCCCGTGTCCTACTGCAAGACCTGCGGATTGCCGTCGAACTATCCCGGCGCCGCTCTCAATGAAGCCGTGGAGTGCGCAGACTGCCGCGCGTACCAGCAGTACCGCGAGCAGGTCGCGAGGTATTTCCGGACGCCGACCGACTTGCGAGAGCTCCTGCACGCGGTCCGGGGCCGCATGCACGGTCAGCCATACGACTGTCTGGTATTGGTGAGCGGCGGCAAGGACAGCACCTACATGCTGTACCAGTTGGTGCGCGAGTACGGCGTGCGGCCGTTGGCCTTCACCCTCGACAACGGGTACATCGCCGCAGAGGCGCTCAACAACGTGCGATCGGCCTGCGCCGACCTCGGTGTCGACCTGCACGTGGCCACGACGCCGTTCATGAACGCCATCTTCGCCGACAGCCTCAGACGTCATGCCAACGTCTGCAATGGCTGCTTCAAGACGATTTACACGCTCAGCATGCAGCTGGCGCGCGAGCGTGGCATCGACACGATCGTCACAGGGCTCTCGAGGGGACAACTGTTCGAGACCAGGCTCGCGGACACCTTCGCCGCTCGAGAATTCGACCCGGACACGATCGACCAGTGGGTCAGCGACGCCAGAACCGCCTACCACCGTGTCGACGACGCGGTCTATCAGCTCCTCGACGCGAGCCTCTTTACGAACGAGCGGAGTGTGAAGGACTTCCGCTTCGTCGACTTCTACCGGTTCGTCGACGTGAGCCTCGAGGAGGTCTATCAGTATCTGCGCGCCCAGACGGTGTGGCGGCGGCCGCCGGACACGGGACGATCGACCAACTGCCTCATCAACGACGTCGGGATCTACGTCCACAAGAAAACCCGCGGCTACCACAACTACGCCCTGCCGTACAGCTGGGACGTGCGACTGGGCCACAAGCGCCGCGAGACCGCGATCCAGGAGTTGGACGACGAGATCGACCTCGAACGGGTCCGCCGCGTTCTCGGCGAGGTCGCCTACGAGGAGCCGCTCGAGCAGGTCGTCGCTGAGAAGCGTCTGGCCGCTTACTACGTCAGCAGTGAGGAGGTGCCTTCGTCCGAGGTGCGCGCCTATTTGACGGCGCATCTGCCGGCCTTCATGGTTCCCAGCTACCTGGTGCCGCTGGCCAAGCTGCCGTTGACACGCAACGGGAAGGTCGATCGTGCGGCGCTGCCCGATCCGAGGCATGTGCGCGCGCGCACGTCGAAGTCGTTCGCCGCCCCACGCACTCGGACCGAGGGCACCCTCGCCGCGATCTGGCAGGCGATCTTCCAGCTCTCGGAGGTCGGCGTTCACGACAACTTCTTCGACCTTGGCGGCGATTCCATCACGAGCATTCGTATGATCAGCGAAGCTCGACGCCAGGGCCTCTCGCTGTCGCCGCGCGACATCTTCACGCATCAGACCATCGCTCGCCTCGCGTCGTTCATCGATGGGTCGGGGGCCATCGTCGCCGACGTGGAACAGCCCCGGACGGGACCCCGTTCGACTGAGCTGCCCGCCGAGATCCGTCAGTACATCGACACGCATCTGACCGACATCGGTGGTTGGGAGGGCGTGGAAGACCTCTATCCGCTCACGCCGACTCAGCTCGGGATGCTCTACCACTCGCTCAGCAGTCCGGCGCCACACACCTACCTCGGACAAGGGATGTGCACGTTCGCTGGCCCCCTCGACGGCGACCGCTTCAAAGAGGCTTGGCGCGTCGTCTGCCAGCGGCACCCGGCGACACGCGCGAGACTCGTGTGGAGCGGCCTGGACACGCCGCTCCAGGTGGTTCCGCGCGCACTGGAGTTCCCGTGGGAGGACCACGACTGGAGAGGACTAGGGGCTCCAGAGACGCTGCATCGCCTGGACCTCCTGAAGCGTCGTTACCGCGACCGTGGGTTCGAACTGGACGCCGGGCCGCTCATGAGTTTCGCGCTCGTCCGGACGGACCATGGGACCTACTTCATCTGGAACAGCCATCACGCGCTCCTCGACGGCTGGTCGGCGCATTTGCTCTTCGACGAAGTGCTGGCCGAGTACGAGGCGCCGCGCGGCGCCGACGCCGAGGCACCCCTCGCCGCGCGGTCGTTTCACGAGCACGTGTCCTGGCTCGCCGCGCAGGACCACCTTGCCGCTCACGCGTGGTGGCGGCAGTACCTTGCTGGCATCGAGGGTCCCAGCGCCCTCCCCTTCCCCGTCGCGTCCGAGAGCGCCGAAGGCGGCCACGCCAGCCTCGCGCGCGAGCTCGGGCTCGCGCCGACCGCGCGCGTGCTTCGGTTCCTCAAGGACCAACGCATCACGCTGAGCACGCTCGCAACCGGAGCCTGGGGCTTGCTCCTCGGCCACTACAGCGGGGCCGAGGACGCGGTGTTCGGGTCAACCGTCTCGGGGCGCGAAGACGGCGAGCCCGGTGTCGACCGGGTGATCGGCATGTTGATCGCAACGCTGCCCGTCAGGCTGCCGATCGATCCCGGCCGGCGCGTGGGCCAGTGGCTGCACGACGCACAAGCCGAGGCCCTCGAGGCGCGCCGGCACGGGCACGTCGGCCTCGCCGACATTCAGCGGCTCACCGAGGTCCCCGCAACGCAGGCGCTCTTCGACTCGATCGTCGTGATCGAGAACTACCCGACTGCACGGACAGCCAGCTCACTTCGCCCGGCCGAGCTTCAGATTGGAGCGCCGAGCAATTACGCGCTGGCGCTGCTCGTTCACCCGGGCACCGCCACCAAAGGGCTGAGCCTCGAGGCCGTATACGACACCACTCGGCTGACGTCGGAGACCGTGTCCCGGCTCCTTGGCCATCTCGAGCAGACGATCAGCTCAATCGCTGACAACGCCGACCGGACACTCGCCGATGTGATCGTGATCACACCCGCCGAACGTTCGACGCTGTGGGCGTGGGGCCAAGGCCCGAGCCATCAGATGCCGAAGCGCCTGGTCCACCAGACGATCGCCGGGCACGCGGCGTCGAATCCAACGGGCCTGGCCGTCATCGCACCCGATGGGTCGCTGACCTACGGCGAGCTCGACCGCCACGCCACCGGGCTTGCCCACGTGCTCCGCGCTCGGGGGGTCCGACGGGGACACTGCGTTGGTCTCGTGAAGGGCAGCAGCTCCCGACTCGTGACCGGAGTCCAGGCGATCCTCAAGGCCGGTGCGATCTACGTCCCAATCGATCCTGAGACACCGGCCGAGCGGCTTGCCCACGTGCTCGGCGAGACCAACGTGCAGGTCGTCCTGGCGGATCGCGAGGTCGCCCTTCCGCAGAGCGCGACCGCAGTGGTCGTCGACCTCTCGGCATTCCCGTGGGAAACGAGCAGCCCCGAGCCTTTCACGGACGCGGCGACGGCCGATGATCTGGCATATGTGATCTATACGTCCGGCTCGACGGGCACCCCCAAGGGTGTGATGGTCACCCATGGGAACATCGCCCACTCCACCGGCGCCCGCTTCACTTTCTACGGCCAGCCGGTCGAGTCGTTTCTGCTGCTCAGCCCGCTGGCGTTCGACAGCTCGATGGTGGGGTTGTTCTGGACGCTGGCCTCGGGTGGCATGCTGGTCATGCCGGCAGAAGATCGCCGTCACGATGTCCGATACCTGAGTGACGAGATCGAGCGACGCGGTATCACGCATCTGCTGGCCCTGCCATCGCTTTATAGCCTGCTGCTCGACGAGGCGCCGACCGGCACGCTTCGGTCCCTCAACACCGTCATCGTCGCCGGTGAGACGTGTCCCGCCGCACTCGTCGCGTCCCATTACGAGCGCAGTCCGCATGCCAAGCTGTTCAACGAATACGGACCAACGGAGGGGACCGTCTGGAGCCACGTCTTTCACGTCCCCGAGGGCTTCACCGGCACGCACGTGCCGATCGGTCGGCCCATACCGAATAGCTCGTGTCGCGTCTTGGACCGCGTTGGTCATCCGGCACCAGTGGGCGTCCCGGGCGAGCTCCTTATCGGAGGACCTGGTATCGCCGCTGGGTACCTTGGCAGTCCGGATCTCACGGCTCAGGCCTTTGGACCAGCACCCGAGTGGCCTGACCCTGGCCCGGGAGGTGCGCTCGACACCCCTTCCTACCGCACCGGGGACGTGGTTCGATGGCGCAGCGACGGACACCTCGAATGCCTGGGGCGTCGCGACCGCCAGATCAAGCTCCGCGGATACCGCGTCGAGCTCGACGAGGTCGAACGAGCGCTTCTCGAGACGGCACCCGTTCGGGCAGCGGCCGTGTTCGTTTCCGATATCGATCAGCCGGACACGAGTCGACGGCGCTTGGTCGCCTGCTACTCGGCCGACGAGGGGTTCGACGAGGCCGCCTGGCGCAGCGCCTTGTCGGCTCGCCTGCCGCGCTTCATGCAGCCGAGCCGGTTCGTACGCCTCGACGCGCTCCCCACGACCGCAACGGGCAAGATCGACCGGCGAAAGCTGCCGGCCTTGGTGGCCGAGGCTCTCAGCGACTCGGTCACCCGCCAGGCGCGCGAACCGGTGGATGAGGTCGAACGGATGCTCCGCGACGCCTGGGCATCCGTTCTCGGCCGATCGGACATCGGCACCGACCAGAACTTCTTCGAGATCGGAGGCAACTCCCTCGATGCGATGCGTCTCTTCGCGCACATCGCGCGAACGCTGGGTCTCGACTTGCGGCTCTCGACGCTGTTAGAGGCGCCCACCATTGCGGGTCTGGCCGAGATCATCCGGACCGGGCAGGTTTCAACATCGCCTGCAGCCGCCGGACACGCGCCAGCGGCATCCGACTGGTCTCCCCTCGTGCTCATCCGAAGAGGAGGCACACGCCCACCCTTCTTCTGTGTCCACGGCGCCGGTGGACACGCGCTCATCTTCAGGAGTCTGGCGGAGGGTCTGAGTACCGAGCAGCCAGTCTACGGTCTCGAAGCCCGGGGGGTCGATGGCCTGGCCCCACCCGACGCGACCGTCCACGAAATGGCGGAGCTCTACCTCGGCGCCCTTCGCAGCGTGCAACGGCACGGGCCGTATCTGGTCGGGGGGTACTCGGGAGGCGGGGTAGCCGCGCTCGAGATGGCCCAGCGCCTGGTGGCCGCAGGAGAGCAGGTCCCGATGGTCGTGCTGCTCGACACATTTCATCCGTCCGTGGAGGCCCGGCGGCTCGGGCTGAAGGATCACGTCGCCGGCCTGGCCGCCGAGGGACTGGGGTACGTGCCTCGACGCGCGCGGGCCAGAGCGATGCGGCAGCTCACCGCGCTGAAACAGGAGGCCCGCCTGCGCTACTACACTGCGCGCGGCGGGCCCGTCCCCCACGACTTGCGCGAGGCGCGCCTCATTCGCCACTTCGGCAACGTCGCGCGGCACTACGTGCCGCGCCCCTATGACGGCAACGTGACGCTCTTTCGCGCGCACGAGATCCATCGGGTCTACGCGCATATGGGACCTCGGCTTGGGTGGAACGCCGATCTCTTGCCTCACCTCGATGTGGTGGTGATCCCCGGCGACCATGAGACCATGTTTTACCCACCCAACATCGGTCTGCTTGCCGGCCGTCTCGAGGTCCTCTTTCAGCGTGTGACACACGCCTGAGTCAGAGAAGGGATATCAACATGTTCGGTCGAACAGCCGTCCGCTGGTCAACGAGTTGCTCCACGATCGCGCGAGACGCCGTGGGGGCATTGGCTGTCGGGTTGGCCTTCGCCCTGGCGTGTGGAACCGCGCACGGTCAGGAGACGAACGCCGGGCGCGTTGTCGGCCTCATCTCGGACGAAACGGCGGCTGTGCTCCCGGGCGTCACGATCACGGCGCACCGGAACAACGAGCCAGACCCGGCACACGCGCACTCTGGGCAGGATGGACGCTTCGTGCTCGAGGGTCTCGAACCGGGTCGCTACACGGTGACGTTCCGACTGCTCAATTTCTCGCAGGTAACTCGCACCGTCGATGTGGCGGGCAGAGCCGACACGACGCTCGACATCGTCATGCAGCTGTCGCTCCGAGCCGACGTCACCGTCACGGGACGCCGGAGCTTTCGGAACCTCGCCGATGTGGAAAATCCCCGAGAGAGCCTGATCGGCATCGCTTCGGCGGCCTCGCAAGGGGCCGTGACCGCTGACCAGCTCGACACCAGGCCGCTCATGCGCGCGGCCGAGGTGCTCGAGGCCGTACCGGGCGTCATCATCAGTCAACACAGCGGGGAAGGCAAAGCCAACCAGTACTACTTGCGCGGCTTCAACCTCGACCATGGAACGGACTTCTCGACGAGCGTCGCGGGTGTACCGGTCAACCTGCCCACCCACGGTCATGGGCATGGCTACTCCGACCTGAATTTCCTGATCCCGGAGCTCGTGAGCGGTGCTCAATACTCGAAGGGACCCTACTACGCGGACCAGGGTGATTTCTCGACCGCCGGCTCGGCGACCATCAATTACGTAAACGTGCTCGAGGCACCGATCCTTCGCGTGAGCGGTGGCCAATTCGGGTGGGCGCGCGGCTTGGTTGCAGCGTCTCCGAAGCTCGGACCTGGCACGTTGCTCGTCGCCGGCGAGCTCAGCCACAACGATGGCCCGTGGCAACGACCCGACGACTATCAGCGCGTCAATGGCGTCGTCCGCTACAGTCAGGGCAATGCCCTGAATGGCTTCTCACTCACCGCGCTCGGCTATCGCGGTACGTGGAACGCCACGGACCAGATCCCGCGGCGCGCCGTCGGAGCGGGCCTGATCGACCGTTTCGGTACACTCGATCGCACGACGGGAGGCGTCACGCATCGTGCGAGCCTGGTGGGCGACTTCCAGCAGTCCGGCCAGCACCATGTGACCAGGGCGTCCGCCTTCGTCTTCTATTACCGTCTGAACCTCTTCTCGAATTTCACCTATGGCCTCGATAATCCCGAGCAAGGCGATCAATTCGAGCAGCTCGACGACCGCCTCGTATCGGGCGTTCGCCTGAGTCAGCGTCGCCTGCAGACGATCTTCGGACGGACGATCGAGCACGGCTATGGCGCCCAGCTGCGTTCACGACCACATCGGTGCGGTCGGCCTCTACCGCACGACAGCCCGCCGTCGTCTTGACACCGTCCGTGAAGACCGTGTGGGACAGACGAGCGCCGGTTTCTACTATCAGAACGAGATCCAGTGGGGGCCGGCGCGATCGATGGTCGGGTTGCGTGGCGACACGTACCGTTTCAGGGTCAGGAGCGCCCTCGCCGACAATTCGGGCACCGCTGTCTCGGGCATCGTCAGCCCGAAAGGAGGCCTCGTCATCGGCCCATGGAAGGGCACCGAGATCTACGCGAACGCTGGCTTCGGTTTCCACTCCAATGATGGCCGCGGCACCACCATGACCATCGATCCCGCAACCGGAGAGCCCGCCGAACGCGTCAGCCCGCTCGTCAGGGCGCGCGGAGCCGAGGTGGGCGTCCGCACGGTGACTCTCCGAGGCGTGCAGTCCACCTTCACGCTGTGGACCCTCTCGCTCGACTCCGAGCTGATCTTCATCGGGGATGCCGGCACCACGGAGGCCAGCCGGCCCAGCCGGCGTTTCGGCTTCGAGTGGACGAACTACGTGAAGCCGCGGCGGTGGTTGAGCTTCGAGGCCGACATTTCAGTGTCTCGTGCACGCTTCACCGACTCAGACCAGGTGGGTGACGAAGTTCCCGGTGCGGTCGAGACCGTCATGTCAATCGGCGCCGATGTCGAGAATCTCCATCGGCTGTTCGCCGGGGCTCGGCTGCGTCACTTCGGCCCGCGTGCCCTGGTGGAAGACGGTCGTGTCCGCTCCAATGCCACAACACTCCTCAACGCCCAAGCAGGCTACGAGATCCGGCGAGGGGTCCGTGCCGTCGTCGACGTCGTCAACATCTTGAATGCGAGAAGCAGCGACATCGACTACTTCTACCGGTCACGTCTGCCCGGCGAGCCCCCAGAAGGCGTGGACGATTTCCACTTCCACCCTACGCTGCCGCGTGCGGCGCGATTCGGCATCCAGTTGAGCTTCTGAGGCCCACACGGCCTCTGACGCTCTCACTTGATCGGCCCCTGGCGCTCCCAGTACAGGTGTCCGCCTGCCAGTTCGCCGGCCTCATTGACAGTCGGTGGTCCGCCGAGCCTCAAGACATTGCCGGTGAGCTGATAGAAGCGCTGCTGCTCGCTGTAGTTGCCTGGCGTCAGATGGCCATGCTGGGTGTGGTAGACGAAGCGCGGCGTGTGGTTCTCGTACGTCCTGAACCGACCGAAGTAACCGCCATAGCTGCGAAACGCCTTGAGCGCCTCCTCTGGGGTCGGCTCCGCGCCGGCGTACTTGGTTCGGCCTTCACGGTCCATCAGATGGACCATCATGTGTCCCGAGGCGGTGTAGATGATGAATGACGTGCCCGCGCGGGATTCGTTCCGATTGCCGTGAAAGACCTCCTTGCCGTCCTTCATGCGGTAGCTGTCGGTGTAACGCAGCTTGTAGAAGCCGACGAACTTCTTCTCCTCGGCCGACAGCGGTGCGTCGGGCATGCGTTGCCAGATGATGCGACGGGTCGCGTTCGTTTTCGAGCCGTCGGGCGCGGGCGGCGTGAGGATCAAGCGCGGATAGCCATTCGGCGTCGTGATGAACTCGTAATATCGCCGCACGTCGGCCTCAGCGCCTGGGGTCAGATTTCCCATCCGGTGGTGGATGAGATATTTGTCGCGTTCCTGATCGTGGACGGTGAAGGAGCCGTAGTACGCCGCGTATCCACGCATCGCGGCCTTGGCTTCCTCGCCTGACGGCGGGTTGGTGGCAAAACGCGCCCGGACCTTGGACATGATGTGCACCCCCATGTGTCCGGTCTCGGCGTAGGTGATGAAGCCGTTCGAGTTGTAGTTCGGGAGCGGCGCCCACGTTCCCGTCGCATCCTTCTCCTCCATCGTCACGAGTTCGTAGGTGCCGATGAGCTTGGCGCGATCGGCTGCCGCAGCGGCGCCGGCGGCGGCCACGGCCCGCTCAATGGACAGCGTGAGTCCAACCAGGGCGATGGTCGCGATTACGGTGGTCGTCTGGATTCCGACGGCTCTGCGCATACCGGCCTCCTGTCTTCACGCGCCTCACGAACCCTTCTCGATCTTTCCGTACATGTGGCCGCCCACCTGCCCGTGCTGCCACGTCCCAGCATAGCGATCGCCGTAGAAAAACACGCGCGCGGTGAAGATGCCGAGCGTCGGAATCTCCACGTCCGTCATCGTGATGATCGGTGTGTCTCCTGCCCACAACATCGTCACCACGACGGGCAGCGTCACGTCCACCTTGCCGTACTGCATGTGGGTGTTGAACCGCCAGGTATCGCCACCCACCTTCTCGACGCTGTTGATCTCGTAGCGGTCCGGGTTGGCGGGGCGATCTTCACGGCCGACGACGGTGAACGAGCCGACGAGGGTGGCGCCCTTCATCTGATCGACGAACGCCTGCTCGAGGACCGACAGCGACGCGCGCTCGACGCGTGTGCCCGGCTGAAGGGTCGCGTACAACCACCCGGCGGCGAACATCGCCACGGCGAGCACCACGACGAACACGAGGCGGATCAGCCTGAACATGTCACGGTCCTTTCGCCGAGCGCGAGCGCCGGCATCGCGGGCGCCGTCGGGCGAGGCCGGTTGCTTGAGCGCGCCGCTACGAGTGCGGTCGGAAGTACAGCACCATGCCGGCCCCGACCGAGGCGAACGCCAGCCCGACGTACCACAGCAGCGACGGGGCGTGCTTGGGCGGGCTAACCGTCATCGCGAAGAGGACGTTGACGATCGGGGCTCCGCCGAAGACGAGCGGCATCACGACGTGGTGTGTGCCACCCGCTCGGAACGCAAGAATGATGCACACGGCGCCAAGGGCACCCAGCGTGCCAGCGATGGTGGCCGCCCACGTCCCTCCACTGTTGAACCCGGTGACACCGCCCTGCGTCGAGAGCAGTGCGACCGGCACGAGCACGGCCACCAGGAAGTAGGCCACGCCGACGCAGAGGAGCGCCTTGACGGGACTGCCCAGTTGCGCCTGTCCGCGGGCCAGCATCGCACCATAGATGCCCCATGACAGGACCGCTCCGACAACGAATACGAGCCAGGTCATTCCTCTGCTCCCTCCGGCATGCCCGTGTTGTGTGCTCATAGGAATCAGGCGCGTGCCGCGGTCGGCTGCGCGTCAGCCGAAGCAGTAAATTACGCCGTCGGCGGAGCCTATCACGACCCGGCCACCGGCGATCGCGGGCGACGAGGTGAGGGCCGATCCGGCCTCGAACTCCCACTGCTTCTGGCCCGTCGCCGCGTCGAGCACGTACAAGCGGCCGTCGCTCGACCCGACGTAGACGCGGCTGCCGGCGACGGCCGGGGAGGAATCTACCCGGGCACGCGTGGTGAACGTCCACGCCGGCTTGCCCGAGGCCGCGTCGATGGCGTGCAGCAGCTTGTCACGGCTGCCGACGATGACGCGGCCGCCGGCCAGGGCGGCCGACGAATAGTAAGGAAACTGACGCTCGGGGTTCTGGTAGCGCCACGCGATCTTGCGGGCCTTGATGTCGAACGCCAGCACTTCGCTGTTGAACGTGCCGAAGTACGCGCGGTCGCCGTCGATGACCGGCGAGGCGGCCGTGTTCGAGCCCGCCGGCACTTTGAAGAGCTCCTTGCCCTCCGCCAGACTGATCCCGCGGAAGCTTTCGTCACAGCCGGCGATGAAGATGACGCCGTCGCGCACGGCGGGCGTGGCGTGGACCGGTCCGTCGGTCTCGAACTTCCAGCGCGGCTTGCCGGAAGCCGCGTCCAGGGCGTAGAGATGGCCGTCGTACGACCCGATGAGCACGGTCGTACCGGTCACGACCGGCGACGACTTGATCTCCTGCCCGGCCTTGAACGTCCACAGCTTGCTGCCGTCGGTCGTCTTGACCGCGTGCAGGTTGCCGCTCAAGTCTCCGATGAAGACCGTGTCGCGCCAGACAGCCGGCGACGACTCGCCAATCGAGGCGCCCGTCGCGTACTTCCACTTGAGCTTGCCGCTTTCGAGATCCAGCGCCAGCAGATCGCCGGTGAGCGCGCCGACGAAGACCGTCCCGTTCACGATAGCGGCCGACGAGTCGACGCTGTCACCCGCCTCGTACTTCCAGAGCAGCTTGAGCGAGGCCGGCGGGTTCGAGGCCGCAACGCCGGACAGGTTGGGTCCGCCGCGGAACTGTGGCCAGGCGTCGGGCGTGGACCCCTGCGCTTGTCCTGCCACCGCGGCGATCGTCCAAAGCACCGCGAGCCACCCGAGACCTCTCGTGCGTGCCACATTCCACCCCGCCGGACGCTGCCTCAGCCCGTGCCCTCGCTACTTCACCGCGAGCGAGTACAGCTGATTGCGGTTCATGACGATGAGGGCCCCGTTGGCGGCGACCGGCGTGCCATAGACGGCGCTCCCCATCGAGAGGGCGCCGAGCACCTTCTTCTCCTTACCCGTCGCGAGGATTGTGATGTCGCCGTCTTCGTTGCCGATGTAGACGCGGCCATCGGCCACGAGCGCCGAACCCCAGACGGCGGACGTCAGGTCGTGCACCCAGTACTCCTGCCCCGTATTGGCATCGATGCAGTGGAAGAAGCCGCTGAAATCGGGAATGTACACGAGGTCATCGAGGATCGCGGCCGTCGAGACGGAGCGGCGAATCTTGTCGAAGTGGAAGACCAGCCCCGTCTTGGTGATGTCACCCCGCTTGGTCGGGTCGATGGCGTAGAAGTGCCCGACGCCCTCACCGTGCTCGGGATCCTGTCCGTTGGCGAGATACACGCGCTCTTTGTAAATGACCGGCGTGGCGATGACTTCGTTTCTCGTCTTGGGCCACACCGAGTCCTTGGGATTGGTGTCGAACTCCCAGAGCTTCTTCCCGGTCTGTGCCTCGTACCCGCGAACCCAGCCGTCTCCCTGCGCGGAGATGACCTGAACCACGCCGCCGATCGTGCCAACGGCCGGCGTCGACCACTGTCCGTGCAGGATGCGGTCCTCGACCGAGTTGTCCTCCCAGACGAGCTTCCCCGTGCTCTTGTTGAGCGCGATGATGGCCGGGGCGCGCGGCGAGGGTACGTTCACATGGCTTTCGTCCTGGCCGTTCGAGGTGCTGAGGAACATGAGGTCGCCCCAGATGACCGGCGAGGAGTTCGAGAGGTTGTGGGGATAGCTGCCGACCTCCTCCATCATGTCGAACATCCAGATCGCGTCGGCATCCTTCGGCCCGGTCAGCTTCTCGTCCTTGAAGGGACCGTCGTTCTCACCGTCGGTGAAGCCCTTGGTATCGAGGCACCAGACCTGTCCGCGGTTGCTCACGTAGTACAGCTTCTCGCCTTCGACGAGCGCCGACGAGGCGATGCCCTGGAACGGCCAATCGTTCGCACGGCCCGACTCGAGCTTGGCGTGCGTGTGCTGCCACAGGAACTCGCCGTCCGACTCACGGAAGGCCATGAGCACGCCGCGATCGCCGGTCTGCTTCGGGTCCCGGAGCCCCTCGTTGTTGGTGCCGACAAACACCATGCCGTTTGCCACGATCGGGTTCCCGTAGCTCTGCGACCCGAGCGCCGCCACCCACTTCACGTTCTTCTTCGTCTTGATGTCCCATTCGGTCGGCAGGCCCTTCATGGTGGACACCATATTGCGGTCGGGCGTCCCGCCCCACATCGGCCAATCGCCGCCCGTGGCCGGGCTTCCCGCCATGAGTCGATCCCGCTGACTGCCGGCGATCACACCGAGCAGCAGGAGCGACAACGCCGAACACCGCCGAAGCGATAGACCAGTGTGCTGTGACCACATGAGATACAGTTCCTATTGATTGGGCGTCAGGGTGAAATTGTCGATATAGGCCCCGAACTCGGCGTCGGCGAAGATCCCGCTGGCGCCCTGACGGTTCCCGCTCGGATCGACCTTCTCGATCATCCACTGCGCGGGCTCGGCCTCGCCCGTCGGCCACGCCTTGCCGCGCGCGCGCACGGACCCGTCAGGACTGTTCTCGACCCGCAGTTTCAAGTGGTACCACGCGTCGGGCTTCCAGCTGAACGGAATGGTGACGGTCCGATCCGTCTCGGGCTCCCACGACTCGATCTTGAGACGCTGGGAATTGCCGTAGAGGATGAGCGAATAGCGCTGACCGGTCACGCCGATGTCGCCCATCTGGCGCCGGCGCGTGGCCACGCGGACGTCGGCTTCGATCGTGTAGTTGGACAGATCGAGTGCGCCCATGTACATCCGGATGCGCTTGAAGAGCGTGTTGTCGGGCACCTTCTGGAGCACCTTCTGCCCGTCCACGGTCGCGACCGACATCTTGCCCGCCTGCGCGTTGATCCATCCGGGCGGCACGGCGCCGTCGGCAAAGCCCTCGAAGGTCTCCTTGACCGGCAACGGCCGCACGACGCGGGCCCGCGCCTCGCCCGACAACGCGCCGACGGTCGCCTTGATCGTGCCGGCCTGATCCTCGTTGTCGCCCGCGATGACGACCGACCCGGCGTTGACCGTGCCCTTGAGACCCTGCAGCAACCAGGACGCCGCTGGCTCCTCCTTGATGAAGCGGCCGCGACCGTCGAACAGCCGTGCGCGCAACTTCGCCGTTTGCCCGGGCTTCAGCGTCAGCTCCGTCGGTACGACCTGCACGTAGGCTGGTGTGCCATCCGCCTTCTCAGGGGTCTCGTTGACGGCAGTTCCAGATGCCTTGGTCGGCGACTTCGGACCGAAGGCATACACCGCATCGCTCGTCATGAAGAAGACGCGCCCACGCGAGATCGCCGCACCAGACAGCACCTGCTCGGGCGTTCCTTCCGATCCGCCGAAACTATTCGTGCTGACCGGGAGCTCCACCTCGCTCAGCACATCGACGCCGTCGGGCTTGGGGCGGAGGATGAAGAACTTGCCGCTCTCGGTGCCCACGTAAATCTTCCCGTCACCGAACACCGGCGACGCCTTTTGCACCGTGCCGAGCTGCTTGTGCCACAACTCCTTGCCGTCCTCGAGGTTGAACGCAACCAGATTCGAGCCGTTGTCGATCTGATACACCCGCGCACCGTCGAGGATCGGCGCCGAGAAGCCGAACTGCAACCCCTTCCGGGCCCACCGCGTGGTCTTGATGTCGCCGGTTTGCGAGCCGTCGATCGCGGCGATCATGCCGAGCTCGGAGGTGTCGAGGTTCTCGTCGCCGTGGGAGACGATGACGTTCGTGCCGGCAACCACGACACCGGTGTTGACCGCTCGCTTCGAGAGCGCCGCGCTCCACACCTTCTCGCCGGTCTGCGGACGAACGGCATGCACGGCGCCGTCGCCCGTGCCGACGATGAGGAGCCGCTGTCCGTTGATGTTCGCGATGAGCGGCGAGGCGTACGCCGTGTCGTAGGGTCGTCCGCCGGGCGTCGAAACGTAGACGATCTCGCCCGTGCGCTTGTCCAGTCCGACGAGCCGATGCATGCGTGCCGCGATCGACCCGTAGTTGGAGATGGCTGCGCTGACGATGACGAGGTCGCCGTCGATGAGGGGCGACATCGTGCGGCCGCCGTGTGTGGTGAACGCCGAGAACTCTTCACCGATCGACCGGTTCCAGAGCAGCTTGCCATCCTTGCTCAAGGCGTGCACCTGCGCGCAGCTGCTCAGCACGTAGATGTTCCCGGTCTCGGGATCCGCCGTCGGCGATGCCCAGCCCACCCGGTGCGGAGGCACGTCGCTCTGGAAGACGTTGAACTTGTATTCCCAAACCGTCTTGCCCGTGTCGGCGTCGAGGGCCATGACGCGTTCCTGAAGGTCTTTGCCGCGGCCCGACGGGTTCTGGACGTATACCCGGTTGCCCATCACGATGGGCGACGACCGACCGCCGTGGGGGACACGCCAGAGGAAGTTCTCCCCTTTGAGCGCCCATTTCTCGGGGAGGCCCTTCTCTGCCGAGAATCCGTCACGGTTCGGACCGCGCAGCTCCGGCCAATCCCCAAGCTCCACCCGTCGTGCGCTTTGGCCGACCAGCGACGAGCTGAGCGCCGAGACGACGGCTGCGCCCACCGCCAACACCTTCAGTTTCTTCAGCATAGGCTTTACTGCGCCCATCCTTACGCATCAGACCGCGTGACCGACACGCGGCAACCTCGTGATAATAGCGGATTCGGGGTGGCCGAGGCCACTACTGCCGGTCGCGGCACGCGCCGGCCTCCGACAGGCCCTTCGCGGACTTCGCGCTTCGTGGCAAGATAGCGTATTCGAGAGCCTGAGGACCAACAGCCGCCGGCCCGCGAGGGCGCTCGTCAGCCACTCGAGAGGTTCACCAGATGTCCACCGGAGTCACGATCGAGCCTTCTCCCGATGTCATCGTCATCGGCGGCGGTCCAGCTGGCTCGACCGCATCGACACTGCTCACCCAGCACGGGTGCCGGGTCACGCTCTTCGAACGAGATCACTTTCCGCGCTTTCATATCGGCGAATCACTGATTCCCGAGACCTACTGGGTGCTGAAGCGGCTCGATATGCTGCCCAAGATGCAGCAGAGCCACTTCGTGAAGAAGCACAGCGTGCAGTTCGTCAACGCCGCCGGCAAGCTCTCGGCGCCCTTCTACTTCTTCGACAACAAGCCGCACGAGTGCTCGCAGACCTGGCAGGTCGTCCGCAGCGAGTTCGACCTGATGATGCTAAACAACGCGCGCGAGCACGGGGTGACCGTGCACGAAGGCATCCGGGTCGTCGACGTCCTCTTCGACGGCGACCGCGCTGTCGGCGTGACGGTTCAGACGGCCGGGGGTGCCCGTCAGGACGTCCAGGCCAAGGTCGTGGTGGACGCGAGCGGCCAGAATGGGCTGCTCCAGAACCGGTTCCGCCTCCGCGTCTGGGATCCCATCCTCAATAAAGGAGCGATTTGGACCTATTGGAAGGGGGCGTACCGAGACATCGGACGCGACGAAGGTGCGACCATCGTCATCCAGACGCCGAGCAAGCAGGGGTGGTTCTGGTACATCCCGCTCCACGACGACCTGATGAGCGTGGGCGTCGTGGCGCCCTTCGACTATCTGTTCAAGAACCGCGGTGAGCGGGAGCAGACGTATCAGGAGGAAGTCGACCGCTGCCCGGCCGTGAAGGAACGCCTCTCGAAGGCCACGCGCACGACCGGCTACTTCGCGACCAAGGACTACTCGTACCGTTCGAAGGTCGTCGCCGGCCATGGCTGGGTGCTCGTGGGCGATGCCTTCGGCTTCCTGGATCCGCTCTATTCATCCGGCGTGCTGCTGGCGCTCAAATCGGGCGAACTGGCCGCCGACGCGATCGCCGAAGGCCTGGAGAAGGGCGACGTCTCCGCGGCGCAGATCGGCAAGTGGGGCCCCGTCTTCAACGAGGGCGTGGACCGCATGCGTCGGCTGGTCTGCGAATACTACGGGGGGTTCAGCTTCGGCAACTTCGTCAAGAACTATCCGCATCTGAAAAACACGGTTACCGATCTCCTCATCGGTGATCTCTTCACCGAGCGCGTCGACGCGGTGTGGGGACCGATGGACGCCCTCAAACCGGACGACGCGCAGCCGATCCCGCTGTGGGACTCGGGGACGCCTCCCGAGATCGCCTCGAGCAAGCTGAACGAGCTCCACCTGCCAGACGGCCCTCGGCCATAAGAGTGCCCGGGCTTTCGTCTCGATCAGCCGTCCAGCCCCAGACCGAAGGACCTTCCGTCGCGGCCTCGACTCATTCATCGAGGCGCCACCAGACGTACCCGTAGGGCGCGAGGGTCCACGCCTCCTCCGGATGCGACACGAGCAAGGGGCGCTGCGCCACGAGGTCATAGCCCCGCTGCCCGGCGATGGCCACAGGGAGGGGGAGCTGGTGGGGCCGTGGCGACAAATTGGCCAGCACCAGCACGCGCTCGGTAAAGTCGGAGCGTACGAACGCCAGCACACTGGGATGCACGTTCCGCAGCAGCTCGGTCCGTCCCCGACCGAACACGGGATTGGCCTGGCGCACGTGAACGAGGTGGCGCATCTGCGCGAGCAGTGAGTGCGGATCGGCCTCCTGCGCCGCCACGTTCAGCGTCTGAAACCCGTACGGGGCTTCGCCGATTGGGGCCGCGACGCCGAGCGTCGCGCTCGGTGGCGCAAAGCCGGCGTGCGGCTCGGCGCTCCACTGCATCGGCGTCCGCACGCCGTCGCGGTCGGGCAGCGCGAGGTCGTCGCCCATCCCGATCTCGTCGCCGTAGTAAATCACCGGTGTGCCTGGCAGCGAAAAGAGCAGCACGTGCGCCAGCTCGATCAGCCGGCGGTCGTTGCCGAGGAGCGGCGCGAGACGGCGCCGGATGCCCAGGTGCAACCGCATGAAGGGCGACGGGGCGTACAGCTCGAGGAGCGCCTCGCGATCGGCGGCAGACAGCGCCGAGAGCGTGAGCTCGTCGTGGTTGCGGAGGAACAACGCCCACTGACAGGTGAGCGGGATGTCCATGGTCTGCTCGAGCACGTCGAGCACCGGGGCGGCTCTCGCCAGCCCGAGAGCTTGGAAGATGCGCGGCATCAGCGGGAAGTGGAACGCCATGTGGCATTCGTCCCCGGTGCCGAAGTAGCCGCGCGTCGCTTCGGGCGGCTGGTTGACCTCGGCAAGGAGCACGCGGCCGGGATACTTCAGGTCGAGGGCAGCGCGGACCTCCTTGAGGTAGGCGTGGGTCTCCGGCAGGTTGTCGCAGGCGGTTCCGTCGCGCTCGAAGAGGTGCGCCACGGCGTCGAGCCGCAGCCCGTCCACGCCCAAGTCGAACCAGAACCGCATGACACGCCACACGGCGCGGCGCACCTGCGGGTTGTCGAAGTTCAGGTCGGGCTGGTGGTAGTAGAAGCGATGCCAGTAGTAGGCGCCCGCCACCTCGTCCCAGGTCCAGTTCGAGGTCTCGGAATCGCCGAAGATGATCCGCGCGTCGGCGTACTTCCCGGGATCGGGGCTCCAAACGTAGAAGTTGCGTTTCGGCGTCCCCTCCTTGGCACGCCGGGAGGCTTGGAACCACGGATGCTGATCGGACGTGTGGTTGACGACGAGCTCGGCAATGACGCGGAGGTCCATGGCGTGCGCCGTGTCGATGAACCGCCGCACGTCCTCGAAGGTGCCATAGGCCGGCTGAATCCGCTCGTAATGCGCCACGTCGTAGCCGTCGTCGAGCAGCGGCGACTCGAAGAACGGGAGCAGCCAGACACACGTGGCACCGAGACGCCGAACGTACTCGAGCTTCTGGACGAGACCTTCGAAGTCGCCGACACCGTCGCCGTTGGCATCGAAGAATGTCTTGACGTGCAGCTGGTAGATGACGGCGTCCTGGTACCACTGAAGGGAGTGTGGGGCAGGCGCAGTCGGTCGACGCGTGCGGCGCGTCTCACGCGGAGCGGTTCCGCGTCCCATCGGCGACCCCGCCGCGCGTGAAGAGAGCGGAGTGTCTGGCGGCTGACACGAGAACTGAGGTCTCGCCGCGCGCCGCATGACGGGTCAGGCTGGATGCGCGCCCTGCGCCGGGCTCAGACGAACCGTCCCGCTCGCTCGAGCCGACGGGCGGCGAGGCGCACTTGCAGGCGGCCCTGCAGCCGCTCGCGATGACGCAGGCGCGTCGCGTCCAGGAGCATCCGGCCGGCCCACCGGTACACATTGTACTCGCCGACCTGCGCGCGCAGCGCCCGCATCCGATCACGCTGCTCAGCCGCGCTCATCGTCAATGCCGCGACGAGCACGTCGGCGACCGATTCGACATCGTAGGGATTCACCACGAGCGCCTCGGTCAGCTCGCGGGCCGCGCCCGCGAAGCGGCTGAGCAACAGCACGCCGCGCTCGTCGTCGCGCGCGGCCACGAACTCCTTGGCGACGAGGTTCATCCCGTCGTGCAGACTGCTGACGTAGCAAACGTCGGCCGCGCGATAGAGACGGAACACCTCCTCGGGCTCGTAGTGGCGATCGAGCAGCGCAATCGGTGGCCGGCCGCGATCCGCGAACCGCTCGTTGATCCGGGCGACCTCGCGACGGACGCGATCACCGAACTCCCGATACCGATCGATGCGCACGCGACTGGGCGCACCGACCTGCAGGAACGCAAGCTGACCGCTCGCGACAGGCCAACGCTCGAGCACCCGCTCGAAGGTGCGCAGCCGCTCCTCGATTCCTTTCGTGTAGTCGAGGCGATCAACCGAGACCACCAGCTTGGCGTCCGCCAGAAGGCCGAACTCTTCTCGAGCGTCCTGGCGGCAGGTCGCGACATCCGCCGACCGGGCGGCGGTGCGATTCGGCCATTCGATCGAGATGGGATACGGACGCACCAGCGTCGTCTGCCCATGATGGACGACCGTCATCTCGCCCCGTTCAATCCGCGCTTCGAGGCTGCGATCGATGCTCTCGAGGAAATTATGACCGTGCTGCGGCGTCTGGAACCCGACCATGCTGCTGCCGAGCAGCCCCTCGAGCAGCGGCTCGTGGAAGGGGCAAATCGACAGCCGCTCGGCGTTCGGCCACGGGATGTGCCAGAAGGTGAGGATGGTCGCCCGGGGGAAGCGGCGGCGGAGCAGCCGCGGCACGAGCGCGAAGTGATAGTCCTGGACGAGGACAATCGGATCGTCGCAGTCCGCTTCGGCCGACACGGCGTCGGCAAAGCGCTGGTTCACGCGTTGATAGTGCGCCCAATCGTCGCGGCGAAACGTCGGGTGGGCGTGCGCCAAATGGCAGAGCGGCCAGAGCGCCTCGTTCGCGAACCCGTAGTAGTACCCCCGCTCCTCCTCCTCGGTCAGCCACACGCGGCGCAGCGAATACTCCGCGTCGCCGGCACTCACGAGACAGCGACCGTAACGATCGGAGGCGGCCCGATCGGCCGATCCGCTGCCGTGCGCGACCCACACACCCGAGCAGGCACGCATGACGGGCTCGAGCGCCGAGACGAGGCCGCTTGCAGGATGGCGAACGACGATTTCGCCGTCGACCCAATCGTGAATGCGGGGCTCGCGGTTGGCGACGACAATGACTCGCTCGCCTTCGAGCGAGTGCCGCAGCACATGCCTCAGCCGTTCGGCCGTCCACGGGCCGCGAACGCTGGTGGATTCCAGCTGGTCCTCTCGCGGCTCGACTGTCGAAGGACGAAGCGCACGGTAGCCCGAACCACGAGCCGCCTGCGCGACCGACGCCAGCCCGACACCGAGGGCCGCGACCGACGCAGACGCAACCCTCGCTACTTCGTCGGACCGCTCGATGAGCGCCGCGAGCAGACGAGAAGCGTTGAACATGGCCCGGCTATTCTACAGACGCCGCGGGACGACTCAAGCACAACCAAACACACTGCAGAGGTTGGTTCGATGCGACCACGCGCGTCTCCGCATCTTTCCTGCGAACGATGTGCCACGGGGAGCGCAGCCCAGCTGACGAAGTCACCGAGACCCACGGGGACTCCGCCCGAACCACGGCTTTGCTCGCTCGCGGGGGCTCTTTCGCTGGCGCGCCATGCGCGCCGCCACGGCCGGCACGGCGAGCACCGACCCAATACCGGCCGCAGAACGACTGCTCGCCGTTTACGGGAAGATGCCCAACTCGAGATAGGCGCGCGCAACTTTTTCGATCGCGTTCACGAACGCGGCAGTCCGCAAATCGGGCATGGTGGGATCGCGCCGCATGGTCGCGCGCAGCTCGTGGTAGGCGGTCACCATGGTCTCTTCGAGACCGGAGTTGACGATCGCGACCTCATCCACCGGTGGTGCCAGCTCGGCGCGCTGCGCATCGGTGAAGTGTGCCCCCGTGGCCATTTCGATCGCCGCAATCAGCCGTCGGGCCGAGGCTTGATCGGTCCGCTTTTCGAGCCGACCGAACTTGATGTGCGCAAGGTTTTTCAGCCACTCGAAGTACGAGACCGTCACGCCTCCGGCGTTGGCGTAGAGATCGGGCACGATGAGCGTGCCCTTGGCCAGGAGAATCGCTTCTCCTTCGGGCGTCGTGGGGCCGTTGGCCCCCTCGAGCACAATCTTGGCGCGCACGCGCGCCGCGTTATCTCGAGTGATCTGATGCTCGAGCGCAGCCGGAATCAGGATGTCGCAGTCGAGCTCGAGCGGGCTCGCCACGGCGGTCGCGCCCGGATACTCGAGAATCGATCCAGTCTCGCGTCGATGGGCCACCACCCGATCGACGTCGAGGCCATTGCGATCGAAGATGGCGCCCTCGCGCTCGGCAATCGCCACGAGGGTGGCTCCACCCTCCTGACAGAACTTGGCGATGTGATACCCGACGTTGCCGAGACCTTGAACGACGACCCGTTTGCCGGAGAGGCCCGTTGACAAGCTCAGGGCGCGCATCGCCTCGGTGTCGGCGCAGACTTCGCGCAGCGCGAAGAAGAGGCCACGACCGGTGGCTTCGCGTCGACCGTAGATGCCGTTCTGCGAGACCGGCTTGCCCGTCACGCACGCAAAGGCGTCGATGAGCCCTGGGTTGAGCGCCGCGAACGTGTCGGCGATCCAGGCCATCTCGCGCTCGCCGGTCCCGTAGTCGGGCGCCGGGACGTCGATGCCTGGGCCGATGAAGTTCTTCTTGACGAGCTCGGCAGTGTACCGGCGCGTGACGCGCTCGAGCTCCTCGAGGTCGAGTGCGCGCGGGTCGATCTGGACCGCCCCTTTGGCTCCACCAAACGGGACGTCGACGACGGCGCACTTGTAGGTCATCAAGGCTGCCAGCCCCATGACCTCCTGTTCGTCAACATCCGGGCTGTACCGGATCCCGCCCTTCACCGGCAATCGGTGATGGCTGTGCTGCACGCGCCAGGCGTGAACGACCTTGAGGCGACCATCTCGCTGGCGCACAGGGAACTGGAAGCGATAGACCCCGTTGACCGCCTTGACCTGGATCAGGAGATCGGGTTGGACGCGCGCGAACTTGGCCGCGCGGTCGAAGTAGATGTCGACGTTGTTCAGCAGAGCATTGGTCGCGGTCATGGCAAATGGAGTGTCGGAGGAGGGTGCGTCACATCACCGGGGCGCGAATCAACTGCGAACGGGACTGCGTCGATCCGCCACTCTCGTCGCGTCACGGGTCAGGAATGCCGGCGACGACAGCGACACCGCCCGGATCGTTCCAGCGCCACCGGGCGGGGCGCTGGGCCACTCATCTGCGCAACGCACGATCCGACGACGATCCGCTGCACACCTGCGGGGCTCCGACGCGTGGCCCTCGGCAGCGATCGCGCGGGGCATGCCCGACGATGATACCGCAAAGCCGGTCGTCGAGACGCGCGTTCGTTGCTCATGCCAAGTAGCGGCGGACCAGCCCGCGAGCGGACAGGGTTTTGAGATCCTTCACGACACGCTGGGCGAGCGCCGCGTCGACGAACCCGGCATACGCGACGAGCCGCCATGGTCGGTGCTTCGCCGTGTGCGGCGAATGCCCCTGGTTGTGCTCCCGCAGCCGGAGCGCCACATCGCAGGTCAGGCCCACATAATGTCGGTCGGGCTTGCCGACACTCTGAATGATGTAGACGAATCGCCCGGAGTGTTCCATGCCCTGCACGCCCTGCAAGCATGTTGCCCGCAACGCCGTCCTCCATGCGCGTCGGTTGGTGGCACGCACGCGCGCGGCGCGGTTTGTGCGAACACGACAGCGGACTCGTGCGGCAATTCCTGCCGACCGGCCAGCCATCCGACGAGACGGGGCTCCGCCCCGGGCTCGGTCGCTCGTGGGAGGTCCCGGCGCCCCGCTCCGCAGCTTCGCCGGCGCGCGGTGCGCGCCGCCGTTATGCAGGAGAATTGGTACGAAGTTCTCGTTGATTGCTGCATCACGGACTCAGGCGTGCTCGGGGAGGCTCGAGCGCCTCGCGGAAGGTGTGACGCACGGGATCTGCGCTTGATGGGGGGCACAGTCTACGCATTCGGTCCGTTCGAGCTCGATGCGACCGCGAAGCGCCTCGCGCAGGGCGGCACAACAGTGCCGATCTCGGCGCGCCACCTGGACGTCCTCGTGGCCCTGGTGGCGCGCGCCGGAACGGTTCTGTCGAAGGACGCACTGGTCGAGGCCGGTTGGCGCGAGGTCGCGGTCACCGACAACAGTCTCGAGCAGGCGATTTCCGCGCTTCGTCGTGTGTTGGGATCGACCGGGAGCGGCGAGCCGTACATCCAGACCGTCCCGCGTCAGGGCTATCGGTTCGTCGGTGCGGTCGAGCGGCGAGCGGCCCGTGTGGAAGACCACGTCCTCGATGAGCTCGTGGCGCCTCATCGCGCGTGGGTCGAGGGACGTGCGGCGCTCGAAACGCTCTCGGCCGACCGCATCGCGCGAGCGCGCGGCGCGTTCGAGCGCCTGGTCGAGAGCACACCCGACGACCCTCTCGCCCACATCGGACTGGCCAACGCGTGTGCGATGCGCTACGAGTCGACGCGCGCCGATGAGACGCCCGATCGCGCGGCTCTCGCGCATGCCGCGAGCCACGCTCGGGAGGCGTGCCGTCTGAGCCCGCAGAGTGGCGAAGCGTGGGCGACGCACGGCTTCGTCCTGGACCGCATGGGACGCTCCGAGGAAGCCAGGGCCGCGCTGGTCAGAGCCACCACCCTCGAAGCCGACAACTGGCGCCACCACTTCCGGCTCGCGCTCGTGAGCTGGGGCGAAGAACGCCTGCGCGAAGCGCGGCGCACGCTGGCGCTCCTGCCGGGCCTGCCGCTGGCGCATTTCCTCGCCGCGACGGTGCTCGTGGCGCGCCAGACACTCTCCGAGGCCGAGCGGGAGCTTCTCGCCGGTCTCGAATCGATGCCAGTCTCGCCAGAGAAGTTTCCGGGTGTCGGCCTCGAGTGGCTCCTCGGCCTCGTCCAGTTGACGCGCGGTGCGGAGGCCGAGGCGCTCGACCGCTTCCACCGCGAGCTCGCGCGCGAGGACCGCCATCTGCTCTACACGCGCGAGTGCTGTGCCCACGCGTGGTATGCGATCGGCGCCGTACACCTCCGCCGCCAGCGGTACGCCGATGCGGCCGGGGCCTTCGAGCAGGCACTGACGCGCCTCCCGCTCCATGCTGCCCGCGCGGTGCTCGCCTCGCTTCCTCACCACGCCGCCGGCACGGTGACACACCGACGAATGGTCGCCCAGGCGCCTCGACGGGACTTCGAGCGCGGCGCGCCGTCGATCGATGCCGCCCTGGCGCAGGCCGCGGCCCTCGTGGCGGCCGGTGAGCCGACTACCGCAGCCGCGGTCGTAGGTCAGGCCTTCTCACTCGCCCCGCCGGGCAGTCAGGGCTGGTGGCTGCCAGTCGAGCCCATCCTGCGGGTCTCGACC
>Ga0194132_10000273_pt1 | contig 108065 bp, 104 predicted proteins | sample TA2KigOf80mmetaG_FD_148612 | JGI IMG/M metagenome (GOLD analysis project Ga0194132, IMG submission 148612) | Freshwater microbial communities from Lake Tanganyika, Tanzania - TA2015054 Kigoma Offshore 80m | ecosystem: Environmental > Aquatic > Freshwater > Lake | place: Tanzania: Lake... | reverse complement strand
ACTTGACGCACAACCGACCCAAACATCACACCGGCCGTGAAAACACTCGCCCAGGTGTCATGTGTGGTGCTGCTGTACACCAAACTGCCTCATTGCTGAAGCGTTGGCGAGGAAGGTCGAGGTGGTCAATGTGTGGGGCACGGGTTTTGGGGAGATAGAACCAAACGGTGGACGCGGGAAACGGGTAAAACGCAAGAATTTTACGCTCCGTTTACCATGGGGTATCTATTTATCATGGGGTATCTATAGCGCGGGGGCGGTATTACCGAGGTGCGGGCACGTACTTGGTGCACGTAGGTGCGACAGTATCCAGTATACGCGGGTTGCCGTGGCGAATTTGGTGGCAATGACGCGACCATCGAGCTCATACAGACACAATCGAACACGTGGGCGGTACAGTACAGCACGATACGAGCGCGGTGGAGATAGGAGCGCAACAGAAACGACGGTGGATCCTTACCGCAGTTGCGGTGGCGTGCGCGATGGCGTGGATCGTGCTGTTCATATGGACACTTGGCCTGGATGGCGTGCGCTCGAGCGCAGTACCGATCGAAGGAGACCAGGTGAGCCAGAACTGGTGGCTGCATGAGTACGCGACACGATTTTGGGGCGTCTTTGGCGGCGGGAGACTTTTTGGGTGGACCGACGATTTTGGTGCCGGACAACCGTTTGGGTACTTCTACTTTCCGCTCCCGGCGACCGTGTACAGCGTGCTCGAAGTAGCGATTGGAGCTGGATACGCGGTGAAAACCGTGCAAGTCGGTGGGCTTGCGCTCGTTGCGCTCGGTATTTGGCGACTGGCGCGCCAGGGCGGGGGCGATGCGGTGCGGGCCACATTGATCACCGCTGCCGTGGCCTTGGGATCGTATTACCCGCAGCTCTACCCGGTGGGAGCGGACCTTACATCCACGTTGATCGGTGAGTACTCGTACGCATGGGGCTTCGGGTTCGGCCTTCTTGCGCTCTGGCGTGTGATCGCGGTGGTCAGGGACGAGGGCGGTACGTGGCGTGGCGTGGCAGTACTGATGGCCGCGAGCGTAGCGGGACACATCAACGCCGCGTTCGTCGTCGGGGTGGCTGGTGGTTTGTACGGCGCCGTACTGGCGTGGCGTAATGGCAGCGTTGGGCGGTCGGTGCGCACCGTATCCATTGCGGCGGGGGGTGCGGGAGGACTCCTGGCGTTCTGGCTGCTCCCCGTCTGGTCGATGCGCGGCGAGATCCAAGGAAACAACAAACACACCGACATCCCCATCTGGTCCTGGTTTCCTGACATCGTGTGGCGAGCAGTCGCGGTGATCGGTATCGCAGGCCTTGTGGTTGGCATCTGGCGGCGTTCGACGAGTGCGATCCTGTTTGCGAGCCTCGGGACGGGAGGTGCGCTCTTGTATGAGGCGCTCACCGAGTGGCACGAGTTTGATCTCTGGTCGGGCCGGACGATGCCGATCGTGTACGTGTCGCTCCTTGCCGGTGTCGGCGAACTTCTCGGCCAGGTTGCGCGGAGCGACGCACAACGTTTCGCGGGGGTAAGGGCCGGATTGGCGGCCTTGCTCTTGTTTGCCGGTGTGGCAGCGAGTCAAGCGCGCATCGAAGCAGGGAGGGACCCGATGAGTATGCCCGGTACCACGTGGCGGACTCGGAGTTTAGGCACGTGGCAGGGGCTTGCACGAGGCGACGAGACGACTACAAAACGCGTCGATGCACTCGTCGAGGCGGTTGGCGACTTGGAGGATGGTCGCATACTCTTTGCCGTCAGCAAAACCAGCTTTGACACGTTCGGTGCGATCGACTTGAACGGCGAACTGCTGCGACGGGGAGCGGGAAGCGGTGGGGCATCGATGTTCTTCCACGAAGGAAACCGGGACAGATACTCGGTCGCATATGCGACCAGCGCATCGATGACGCGACCGCGCAGGGTGGAACCCGGCGGAAAAATACTGGGTCTGGACGACTTTGCCGCGGGCGTAGAAACCATGCGCCAACTAGGCATTCGGTACTACATCATCCACGAGACGGCGCTGCACGAACTCGCGCGGGACACGGCGCGGTTGCGGAAGGTGGCGAGCGTGGGAACACACAGAGACGGCGACGGGCGTTTCTTTGAAGTGTACGAAATCGAAGGCGCGACGATCGTGGAAGGACTGCGCAGCACACCGGGCGTGATCGAGCACCTCCCCGTGCGCGGCGAGCATACCTGGAGTGGGAAAGTCCGTGTCTGGCTCGGACAGCTCGGCGAGGAGCGCTACGAAGGCATCTTCTTTGCCGAAACCGGGCCGGATGAGGCAGCCCAAACTGCGCTCGCTGAGGCATTCAACATAGAGATCCAGAACAGCATGCAAGACCCGTGCGACCCGAACGAAGCGGAAGAAGTCCTGCTCCTGTGTTGGGACGGGTCCAAGAAGTTCCCTGCCGCGAAGATCAGCGACGTCGCAGTCGCAGACGAGCGCGTCTCGTTCCGCACCGACTCAGTGGGTGCGCCGGTGATCATCCGCATGGGGTACTCGCCACGGTGGCGCGTACGCGGCGGGGAAGGCACCTGGCACGGCTCGCCGCATGCGATGCTCGTCATCCCGACCGAAGAGTACGTCGAAGTGTATTATGAGCACCCGCGCAGCGAGATGGTAGGTCTCGGTATCAGCGTGACATGTATTGGGTGGCTCTTGTACGGAGCAACACGGCGGCGAAACGCGCAGCGAACAGCGCGGTTAGACGCACCCAGAGACACGATCCTTACCGGTACTTACGGGGTGGTTGGGGACGTGGTTGGTGACGTGGTTGCAGATGGCAAGACCTCCAAGCGGCGCGACTCGATGAGACCTGACTCGAACACCAACACGAGATCATACGAACCGGCCGGCAAGGACCCTGTGTATAACACGTCATCGGCGATGCGCGGCGGAATTATGTACGTACCGGTACGAGACGAGAGCGAGACTGAGACTACCCGGTCAGCGCCGCCGGCGAGCACCACAGATTCACCGACCGACACGGCGAGCGGGGGTGCGGGCGATTCTATCAGGCATGGAGCGGGTGCACCACACGCGGCGGGAGTAGGAGTCGAACCGAGCGGGGCGGGTTGCGCGGGGGAAGCGTAAAATACCACCCAGAGCGCGGCGCCAATAACAAGAACGACCAACCCCGAGAGCAGTACGGAGGCGTAGGCGCGGAGATTGAAACGCAGTTCGTCGAACACGGAAGGAGACCGTACCGTCGGTCGAAAAAACGCCACAAAGACGACACGGGGCGGCGAGGGTGCGCCGGTACGACTTGCGCGGGCCGGCCGCGGGGTGGGATGCATAGTGGCGCGCGGGCGATTCACGGTACCGTCTGGTAGTATGCAACCGACTTACAACCTCACCTCCACCAAACGCCTCCTTCTCGCCGCGTTGCTCGGCCTACTCCTCCTTGGGGGCGGGGTCGCAACGGCGATGAGCGGACTGCTCACCCCCGTCGCGGTCGCGGCAACCATCGTTGCGGGTGTCATCGGCGCGTACGGAGCGAGCACCCGTCAGCACTGGGGCGGGGTGGGCGTACATGTCTTGGCCGGCGTGGGCGTGATGGCGAGCATCGCTGGCATCGCCATGGACGGCTTGTGGGGGGTTGTCGTGGGCGTCGTGGGCGTGGTGGCGTGGTTCCTCGCGCGTACGATGCGAAACTACATGCGACCGGCCGAAACGATCCCGGGGGCGGTGCGAAACATGGTGGAACGCCACATCACTTTGAGCGAAGAGAGCATCTCGGGCGTACAGCTCGGGGTGCGCGTCGCTGACGGGGCGGTGTTTGGTGTGATTTATGCCGGGGAGGTCGTGGGAAAGCTCAAGGACTCCAAGCGGGTACAAAAAGCGTTGCAAGATGCGAAAAACGCGCGCGACATCATCGCGCGCAATAAATCGGTGGATGCACACCTGATCGTCGTCGCGGGTGGCAGTTTTGCAACTGAGACGATCGACGATATCGTGGTGTGCGACGGAGAGCATTTTGGCAAGGCGGTGGCGGCTGTAAAGGGTCCGGACCGTGAAACCCTCGTGGAGATGGCAAAAGCCAGCGGCGTACAACTCAACCGCAACCAAACGCGACAAGTCGGGAAACGCCAAGGCGGCAACGGCAAGAAAATCGTACACCGGGGCAGAACCACCAAGGTGGAACCGTGAAGCGCGGCGTCGCAGCGATCATATTAGGCGTGGCCTTCCTGGCCCTTGCCGGCTGTGCAGGCGACCCGATCGCCCCCGGGATAGAACGCGGGGCGATGGGTGTGACGGAGATGCCGACTGCGGGGTGGGAGAGCGTACAAACCGCTCTGGGTGCCGAAGCGTGCGCAAAAATGATCACCGAATCGATCCGCCACGCTAGTGACGACGGAGACATCGCGGTGACCTGGTGGCGAGCGACGTGCGGGGATGCGCAGTGTTTTGGTAAGATTGTCGGGTACGTCGACTTGCGGGAAGCGGCGAGCGAGGAAGGATCATGCAGCGATGGGACGCGGACACTCCCGTTCAGCGGTACGCTGTAAGGTGCAGCAACACGGAGGGCGCGAGCTCGGACAAAACCGCTGAGACGCCGACGGGGCTTATTACGAGAAGCACACTACACGGAGGCCGACGCGCTCGGCGTGGAGGGCTCGAGCGACTCAAAACGACGCACGGCGAGCTTTTGTAGGTGGGCGATGGCCTCGGCGAGATCGGAGAGACCGATGCCGGGATCGAACGCGGCGGCGAACAATACCGCACGAGGCGCCTTGGAGCGCAACGAGAACGCGGCGACGGCGCGGGCGGACGCATCGTTCGCGTAGCATACCCCCTCGAGCGCATCGGTTACCGATTTGGGCAGGTTGGCGGCGTCGACCAACGTGGAGGCCACGATCACCACCGCCACCGTCGCGCGCTCCTTGAACGGACGGTCGGCGGCGAGTGGGGGCCAGGTGGCGGGGAGCGCGGATCGGGCCAGATGCGTCAGAGCGTCCTCAAATGCACGCAGGCGGCGCCAGGTGCCGCTTTTACCGCGGCGGTAATTCGATTTGGAGGCGACGGTCATATCCAAATCAAGTACCAGCAACGAAGCCCACGGGTCGGGGGAGGACATACACAGACACGGTACCCACACGAGGCGGGGCCGCATACGGGCAGGTATGCGGGGGCCATGAATGTGCGGCAGGAGCGTTCAAGCACCGTAGAGGGCATGATCAGCAAATTGCGCGGATCCTGGCGAGGGGACCACATCGACGTGGCGGGGGTCGGGTACGAGGTAGAGCTGTTGCACGAAACCGTGGACGGCGAGGCGGTCGACGTGTATATCCGCAGCGTGTGGCGCGAAACAAGCGGGGCGACCCTGTACGGCTTTGCGACCGCAGCGGAGCGAGCGGCATTCGACGCGATGTGCAAAGTTGCGCGGGTCGGACCGAGCGCGGCAATGAGCGTCCTGCGCAGCAACGGCGTCGGGCGCGTGTGCTCGGCGATCGGCGCGAACAGCCCGTCGATGCTCGCCAAAAGCCCCGGGGTCGGCAAAAAAACCATGGAACTCATTTGCGGTTATACACAGATTTCCCCCGAAATGCTCGCCGCGGCCGCCAGCGAAGCGTACAGCCCCGACGACGTCGTCGAGGCGCTCATTGCGCTCGGCTACAGCGAAACAGAGTCGCGGGTAGCGGTACGCGAGGCACGGTCGGGTGGAGCGAGCGAAGAGCAGGACGTGCTGCGCGAAGCGCTGCGCATCGTACGGGGCAACGCATGAGCGGGACGAACTACGACGCGCAGACGGCCATGGAGCGCGCCGTACGGTACGCGGCGTTCGTGGGCGCCATTGAACACTCCCGAAACGAGTGGGAGGCGGCATTGCTGGCAGGAAAAGACGTGAACGATGTTGACGTGTTTGAAACCATCGAAGCGCTGGGAGCCGCGTACGGTGAGGACGTGTGGATTTGGACCGAAGGTATTTGCGTGGAACGTGAGGGAAGAATTGACGTGTTCGAAATATCCGACCGGCTGCGCGACGTGGTGCTACCACCTGGGGAGGATGACGAATACGACGCCGGGGACGAAATGCTCGAAATACTGGACGACCCTGACTACGCCGAACGGTTGGAGGAACAATGATGAACGACGACCGGCACGAACACCTGCGACCGAGAAAACTTGACGACTTCGGCGGACAACCGCAGGTAACCAAAGAACTACGCATCGTCCTTGAGGCCGCCAAGCAGCGGGGCGAGTTATGTGATCACATCTTGTTCTCCGGTCCGCCGGGGCTTGGAAAAACCACGCTCGCGCAGATCATCGCCCACGAGATGCAACTGACGTACGTACCGGTGTCTGGGCCGGCGATTGAAAAACCGGGCGACCTGGCCTCACTTTTGAGCGGGCTCGGGGCGCGTTCACTACTCTTCATCGACGAAATTCACCGTCTGCCACGGGTGGCGGAGGAAGTATTGTACACCGCGATGGAGGACGGGCGCCTCGACATAGTCGTCGGAGACGGAGTGAAGGCGAAAGCGATCTCGCTGCAGTTGCACCCCTTTGTCCTCGTCGGGGCGACCACGCAAGCGGGCATGCTCAGCGCACCGCTGCGCGACCGCTTTGGCTACACCCCGAGACTGCGACTATACGACGAGGCGGCGTTGGCATCGATCGTGGTGCGCACGGCCGACATACTCCAATTCGATATCGACAGCACCGGTGCGGCGGAGATCGCCGGGAGGAGCCGCGGTACCCCGCGCATCGCGAACCGTCTGGTGCGGCGCGTTCGCGACTGGGCCCAGCTGAGCGGCACGACTACCGTAGACGCCGGTGCGGTGCAAGCCGCCGCCGAAGCTTTCGGTATCGACTCCAAAGGATTGGACCAGGTCGCGCGCGACATCTTGCACTCCCTGTGCGACACATTCCAAGGTGGCCCGGTGGGCGTGAACACGCTCGCGGCAAGCGTCGGGGAGACCTCCACCACCATCGAAGAAGTGTATGAGCCGTACTTGATGCACCTGCGCATGTTGGCGCGCACGCCGCGAGGGCGCGTGGCGACCCTGGCGGCGTACGAACATCTCGGCCTGCCGGCGAGCCCGCAAGCCGTTGAGACCGCAGTCGACCTCCCGCAACTCGAATTCGGCGACTGAGTGCGGCGGAAAACGTCGAGGTGCGCGTCATACAGCACCTGGGAGCGGTGTTTCGGTATGCCCGCCGCGTTATGCTTTTATCCCCGGACCCCTTCGGGTAGGACTTTCCCGTACGACCAAGACCGCCGATGCTCGGTGCTGAACCCGAGCGTACGCAGGCCTGCGATGTGGGACTGGGAGAGGTAGCCTTTGTTCGACTCCCAACCGTACCCGGGGTGCTGCGCGGCGAGATCGTCCATCAAGGAGTCGCGCGTCACCTTGGCCATGATCGAAGCTGCGGCGATCGCGGTGCACGAAGCATCACCGCGCACCAGAGTCTCCACACGGAACGAGACAGCGTGCGCCAACTCGACGGGGAGGAGCAAGGCGGGTTTCGGATTCGCCCAGTCGTACGAGCCGTCGAGCAGCACCACCGACGATTCAGGGACTGAGAGCGCGGCGAGAGCGCGGCGGAATGCGAGGGTCAACGCCAGAGAGATCCCCCACTCATCGATCTCGGCAGGGGCGGCATGCGCGACCGAGACCGGCAACCACGACTCGAGCGCGGCGGCGAGGGCGCGACGACGGGACGGGGAGAGCGTCTTGGAGTCAGCCAAACCCTTCGGAGATGTGGGAAGCGGCTCAGCCAAACGCACCACACCCACCGAACACGGACCGGCGGCGGCGCCACGGCCCACCTCGTCGACGGCGAGCACCACCGGGGCGGTGTCCAACAAGCGGCGTACATGACGCAACGACGGAGACATACGGTAGGACCGTACGAGAAGACCGAAAAGCGGCGAGGGGGATGTGTGAACCAGCCGACACCGCGGTCACCGTAGGGTGCATGCGAAAAGGAATCTGGATCGCCTTTGAAGGGCTCGACGGGTGCGGCAAAAGCACCCAAGCGTCGATCCTCGCACAGAAACTGGGCGCCACCTTGACGTACGAACCGGGCAACAGTGACGTCGGGGAGAAAATCCGCGAAGTACTGCTGCAACACCAAGGACCGATCGGGGAGCGGACCGAAGTACTACTCTTCGCGGCCGACCGGAGCGAACACGTCGAACGTGTCGTACGGCCGGTGCTTGACGCTGGCGGAATCGTCGTCTCGGACCGCTCCGTATGGAGTTCGGTCATGTACCAAGGCGAGGGACGGGGCCTGGGTGGCGAAACGATCCTCGCGGTGAACGAATGGGCGAGCTGCGCCACGTTCCCCGACATCGTTGTGTACCTGCGCACCAGGCGGGGCAGCAGCGCACCTGGGCGCGATCGGATCGAGAACGCCGGAGAAACCTTCTATGCATCCGTCGAAGCGGGGTTTGAGCGGTGGGCGGCGAACGAGGGGTGGATCGTAGTCGACCACGAGGGAGAGATCGAGCAGATCGCGGCCAAAATCGAGGCCGAAGTACGCAAAAGGCTGCCCTGAGGCGTTGCCGGGGGAGACGGAGCCGTCACAGTGGGGAGCATGGAATACACAAACCAAACCACGGACATCGTCATGCGACGAATCCGACACGTGCGAACCGTCGACGCCTTCAAGGCGTTCGCCGAGTGGACCGGAGTACCGGTCGAACAAGCCGAAGCGGCGATCGAGAACATCAAGAACGGTAGCGTCGCCGCACTGCTCAGTTCCGGTGCGCAAGGCTCTGGAAAAGACAGCGTCTGCCCGCGAGTCTTCCAAAAGATGGGCATCGAAGACGGGGTTCATTGCCGCGTCGCGCACGCCATCAGGGCCGAAATGTCTCAAATCTTGCAAATCATCGAAGCCAGTCCGAGCGTAGATCTCGCGGTGAAGAACGTATCCAATGTGATGCGGGTCAACGCCGAGACGGCAGCTTTGTACTCAAGTTTATTCTTCGACGCAACCCGGGAGGCCGAACACGACATCCATGTCCACGAACGCAGCGAACGCATGCGTCGCGCGCTTCAGTGGCACGGCGCCGAAGGCCGTTCCGACATGCCGCACTACTGGGTGAAAAAGACGTACCAGTCGGTGATACCGAACCTGGCCGAAGGCCGGAGCGTGTACCTGACCGACGGACGCTTCCCCGGCGAAGTTGACGCAGGCCGGACCTGCGGCGTGCTCTGCATCCGCATCTGGGTGCCAGAAGCGACCAGAGTCCAACGGATCTTGGCGCGTGACGGCATCATCCCCTCCGAACAGACGCTGCATCACCCCGGTGAAACGGCATTGGACGGATACTGGGGACTTGATGCGGAGATCGACAACACGAAAGACCTCGACCTCACCGTTGCAGTCGTCGCCAAGTTGCTTGAAGCTCACCGCGACGAGATGCGCAACATCTCCTGAGACTGGATCCACACTCGCACAATACAACCATCATGGTAGAATGCAACCAGACGTTGCACCTACACCCATACCACAACTCCACCCCGCGACGCGGGGAGAGCTCATGATCCAAGACCGTACCCTTCGCGGGTACGGTCTTGGTCGTTACGGCTTCAATCATCGTGAGACCACATGGCTGCTTGGTGGGTGAGTTGCGCAAGAATAATTCGGAGGAACTGGTGGGGTTGTCGGGGGCTTATTTATCGTGCTCGGCCTGAGCTAGGGCGGCGAGACAGATTTCCCTGACCCGGCCTTTTTCGGCATCACAGGACCTGGCTACAAGATCTCCGAGGTTTGCGGTGTACAAATGCGACGTGGGCGGGGCTATGAACCCTTTAAGACAAATATCGAAATCAGGCCAACGTTGACACTCGACCACAGCGGAACGCACCCAGTCTTGGGCATCTTGATCATTCTCAGGTGGCCATGTTGCTGCGGGACTCTCCCGATGAGCGTTCTCAACCCCGATAGTGGCGGCACTGTACAGGCACTCATCCTTGTAAGCTTTGGTGGGGGCGGTCAGACAGGCCTCGCCGGTTAGGGCTGGATCTCCGTCGACCATGGGCCCAACGAAACTGCCAATGCGCCGCCAGCATGCTTGTGCAATAGAATCAGCAACATTCTGACACAACTCGGCTGCCTCTTTAAGATCGAAACTGGTTGTAATTTCGGTGTAGCCAGTTTCCCAGTGCACCCATCCGGCGCGATCCCAAATGTCATCAGCGTACTCCATCATTGCCCCGTCGGCACAGGCGAAGGCCACGTCGTCAATGGCGGAGCAGGCCTTCAAAACGCTGGCGAGGTCGTCGAACTCGATAACCGCTGCCCCGTGGCCCAAGGCATGCATACACTCGTCGGTGGCGTTGCGAACCTTTGAGGGAGACTTTGGAGCGGTTTCATTCAGGGACTTACAGTACATGGACCCTTCTTGCAACCAGTACAGCATCTTCTCGAACGCGTTTTTACCGTAGGTACCTGACTTGTCGTACGACAACTCGGTTGCGACACCTTGCAAGGTTCCGTGAAGATAGCCGTACTGGCAATCGGTAGTGATGACATCGGGGAAATTTGGGTACGACCTTCTACCGACATCAACCCCAACCGCATGGTGCGAGGCGTGGCAGCCGAACTTGGTTTCAACATCGGCAATGGAATTTATCCACGCAAGAGCGGCACTTGGGGAATCTTGTTGAGCTATGGCCTGGGCCTCTTTAATAACACAGGCTGCGTCGCAGGTAGACAGATCCAACGTGGTGGGGGAGGGCTGGGTGGTGGCCAAGTCGGGAGGCGTTTTATCGGCATCAACCCCAGGACGGGACACAAAAACCGCTACACAGACGGAGAACAGAAGTACCAGCACGCCTGCAACATGGGTTTTGCGCATGTATAACACTGTGCAGACGTAGCCCGGTTTTATCTGGAAGCCAGTTTCTCGTTTCCAGAATCCAACGGCAAAGCTGCGCAAGTAAGTCGGGGTGGGACCTGAAAGGACTGGTAGCATGTCATCTGGAAGAGCTGGTTCAGCGGAGGCGGCGAGACGTGGGAAAACACACAGGAAGGCCCGGTCCCCCACACGCGTGAGGTACCGGGCCTTCCTTGAGCTGAATCGAGCCGATCAGGCCCGGGCAATCGATTCGAAGAACTCGTCAAGTTCGGCTGTGGAGCGTACATAGAAACCGCCGGGGCGGATTATATTGGTTTCCTTGCCTTTTTGACGTAGCGTCTTGACTCGATCTTTCGTCCAGAATGAACCGTCGACGACGGCAGCGTAGAGGACCGGAATAACGGGACCAGCGGGCACAATCGTGCACGTGGAGGCCATCATCCGATCGGCGGAAGCTGCAGCCGTGCCGTGCGTACGAACGGCGGATGCGAAATCCACCATGTCGTCGCAGGCGTAGTCCTGGGAACCTCCCTCACCGGTGGTGTGCTTGTGGTACTGGACCACGAGCCGGAGATCTCCGCTGCTACCCTTGACGAGCGTCGCTATATCCATGCTCTTACAGAGCGGCTTTGATCGACCAAGTTCGTCACCGTACACCAAGCCCTTGTTGCTGGCGAGGTACGCGGCGTTAGGTCCTTTGACCGGGAGCAACACCGACTCGACCACGCTCGAACCACCAAAATTCTTGAGGTCGAGACAGTGACGATGGGAGGTGCGCTCATGGATACGGCGCTTGTTCGGTTCGACAGCGAGCTCGGGCGAGACCACATTGGGCATCTCGGCGGCGAGTTTGATGACTTGTTCCACTGACATCGACCAACGGAGGGCCAGCTTCTCAAGCCGGTACTCCAAGTCTGATTCAATGGTGTCGGTCAGCAATTGCTGAAGCACTTCCTGGCGGGAGACCTCGCGGTCACGGGCCGCAGCGATGTTAAAATCGGCGGACGTGAACGTTGGTCGGTTTCCTGGCGTTGACACGGCGTTGTGAGCCGGGTCGTTGTGAAGCGTGTCGTGACCTTGCTGCCGAGCAAGATCGCTTTCCGGTGCGGGTGCACCGTTGATGATTGTCGCGTCGTTTGCCGACGGAGCTGACACATTGTGTCCGCTGCACTGCGGTGCGAGACCGAGCGGCGCGACGTTGTTAATGGCATCTGCCATGTCCGAGCACCGTGGTCGGGAGGGACGGTTACCCAACCGCAACCAGATCGAGGAGACTGCACCGGGGGCGGCGGTATGGAAGAACGGCGGGGTGGCGTCCTTAGACGATGAGGCCCATTTTCACGGCCTTGTACACGGCCGCAGCCCTGTCAGAGACCCCGAGTTTACGAAAAGAGCGCAGCAGGTGGGTTTTCACTGTCGCCGTTGAAACAAAACAGGCGGCGGCAATGCCCTCATTCGAGAGGCCACGGGATACGAGGGAGAGAATCTCACGCTCCCGAGCAGAGAGCGTCGTGGTCTCCCTATTCGACCAGGCGGCGGCGAGATCGAGAAGCCGGGAAGTCGGAGCGGTCGGGTGCAGCACCTCAACGTTTGGCAACGACGGGACAAGATCGGCGGAGAACACTACCACGCGCAGCGAACGAGGCACCGTGCAGGCGGCAGCGAAGCTGAGATCATCGCAGACCCAGAGCGTGGCACTGGTGAGCGCTTCGGTGGACGGGGCGGCAATCTCGGTGCACGGCACATCCAACGCGGTGAGCACCTGGGTTAGCCCGGCGGCGAGCGGAGAGGCCGGGAGCGAGATCAGGATCGCATCAGGGGTGGCGACGGGAATGAAACAACGCGGGCCGACCTCGAAGCGAGGAAGCGACGAGGCGGTGGTGGTGCCTACCACAGGACGAGGACGAGACACGGAGATAGCGGCAGTATTTGAACGCACGAAAGTCACCGTGAGTGAGAGGAGTAACGCTGCAAGCATTTGACATGACGGCATGCGACCGGAAGTGCGTGTACACCGTGCAAGACTCAGCGAGGTGGGCGCTGGCGAGGGCGAAACTTGCGTGAAACCGGTGCATCACCAAGAATAGCCTCGTTTGTAGCAGTCTGACGAAAGGTTTTATCTCTAACCCCGGTTGTGTACGACCGAGAAGACGGACCACGGCCCGGGAGAGGTCGAGACGTAGGCGATGTGGGTGCGGGCGCGCGCGAGACGGTCTGCGTGGCAGAATTACGCCGAGAACGCGACTGATCAGGCGACGTGTCATGCAACGTCGAGGTGCGCGGCGCGAGGAGTTGGGCATGATTCAATGCCGCAACCTCTGAGACGCGATCGGAGAGCGATCTAACCACACCGGGAAGATCCCGAAGCGAGCAAACGGTTACGTGATTTTGTGCGAAGGGACGGTTCTCCATGTCCACCACGCACACAATCGCATCACAAAACGAGCCCACCTCAGCGCGCGCGGCGCGTGCCTGCCGGCGGCACTGTGCGAGCGGGTCGCCCTTCAATGGGCGGTTACCCACATACAGTTTACCGTCGGTGTAGCGCACCGGACCAGTGCCCGTCTTTGTCTCCACCGTCACCAACCAGGGACCGAGCAACAAATGATCGGCGTCGCCACCCGCCCGGAGATCCACCGAGTGCAGCAACGCGACTGGCTTGAGCGAGCGCAATTCTCGCGCCACCCGGCGCTCTGAGGCGGCACCCACCGCCGCGGCGCGGGCGGCGCCCCACCAATGGCGAGCCAGACCACCGGCGAGCGAGGCGGCAACCAGGCAGACGAGCAGCATGCGGACATCCCCTTGAAGCGCGGGGAACCGAAACGAACCGTACACGAGCGCGGCGGAGACGGCAGCGGCGAGTGCGGTACGGGCGCGGGCGCGCCACGCCAGACGCCGGGCGAAACCGCCCGGAGTACCATGCTCCACCGGACGCTCAGCCATACACATACCGACGAGGGGGAGACACCAGGTGTTGCATGCGGTTCACAGTGCCGGGGCGGGGTGTGGGCACACAACGAGCAGTCAAACACCGACACATACGGCCGTAGAGGGCAGAGAAGCCCACCATAGGTACAGGCGGGACCGGAAATGACACTTTCCCGGCTCGTTTCCACGAGCCGGGAGAGTATTATGTCAAATCGTCAAGAGACGACAGAATCACACGTCAATGTCGACGTGCATGACAGTATCGGGTGATACGTCGCGGGCGTCGGTGAGGACTGAGACCGCGGGGGGCGTACCAGGCTCGGGGAGCACCGTTGCATCGAATGCGGAGAGCTTACCTCCGAGACATGCACCAGTGTCCACGTTCACGCGCAGACGATTCTCGTCTTGCGTGCACGAAACTTCCTCGACCTCCCAGTGTCCATGAATCGAGACACCGGGAACTGGAGTGGATGTCGCGCGGCCAAACAAGCAGGCTTGTTCGGCGTGGCGACGCGCCTTGATGGAACCTTCGAAGGCCCGGGTGGACGAGTTGGCGTGCACCACGGTCACATCGACGCCATCGACGGCGGGAAGTTTGATCGCGAGCGGGAGCGAAGTGAGCCACCTCACCAAGCGGTCGGCTTGGGCGGAGGATCGCAACGCGTCGAGTGAACGCTGGGAGGACGGCACTTCGGGGGAGGCCCCGATGAAACGTCGCATCAACATCTGCTCGTGATTCCCACGAACCACGACGGCCTGGCCCGCGTTCACGAGTGTGAACACCAGGTCGAGCGTCATGAGCGGATCGAGGGGATCGGAGCCGCCTTTATCGACGAGGTCGCCGACGAAGACCAACAAGGGCTCGATGCCTTTGGGGGCACCTGGCACGATGGAGACCTTCTCGAGCAACGCAGTCAACGTACGGTGGCAATTGTGGACATCTCCCACCACGAGAGGATGCACCCCTTCGGGTACACTCTCGCGCTGCAAGAACCGAAAATCGGCACCGGACGGGATCGTGAACGTGGCATCGACCAAGGCGTCACCGACGGCGACGACTGGATTGGCGCCCCATGTACGGATTGCAGACTGCACCTCAGTGTCGGTTCCTACCACCACGGTCGTAGCGTGCATCTTGGCACGCGAGGAGAGGGTAGGCAGGTTCCGAGCTGCGACCAAGTTTACACCTGGCACATTGCGTACTGCATGCACATCTGCAAGGGACGTTGGAACGACGAGCGCCCCGTTAGGCACGTGAAACACACGAGCCTCCTTTCAGATGATGGATGGTTATGGATGGATTGCTGCAGGGCCGAAAAGATCGGTCCCGCGTTGGGTCTGAACGACCCAGACGGGGCGAACCGTGGGCGCTGGAGACGGACCTAAAAGCCCGAACGGTGGTTGGCGGTGAATGGCGCGAACCGCGGAGGCGGTCACCATGCATTGCGAGCGAGGCAAAAGCCACCAAGGTGGAACATGCCTCACCTCACCTTTCCGCACCGCGGTCAGGTATCACATTAAGGCAGAAAGCGAGAAAGCCAACATGGCCGACTCAACAATCACTGTCAGCGGCAACCTCGCCGCTGATCCCGAGTTGCGGTTCACGAACAGCGGCGCAGCCGTTGTCAAGTTCCGCATCGGCGTCTCCCGTCGTTTCCAAAAGAACGGCGAGTGGACCTCGAAGACTTCGTGGTGGAACATCGAGGCGTGGAACCAGCTCGCCGAGAACGTCGCAGCGACCCTCTCCAAGGGCATGCGCGTGATCGTCGTGGGCGAAGTCGACGCTGACGAGTACACCACCGAAGCCGGAGAGAAGCGCACGTCCACCTACGTGCGTGCCAACTCCATCGGACCAGACCTTCGTTGGGCCACCGCAACCGTCGAGCGCAACCCGCGCAGTGACGAGAGCGCCGGTGGTAAGCCAAAGAGTAACGCCAAGAGCCCCGAGGGCTACGGCGAGAACAGCTTCAGCGTCGAAGGCGACGCCAGCGAGCCGTTCTAACGACTCCCACCAACGACCCTTACGTCACCTACAAACCCAACGCGCGGTCACTGCTGAGAGCAGTGGCCGCCGTTGTCGTTACCAGGCCGGTACGAGGTGAGGGTAGCGGCGCATTTTAACGGACCTCAGACCTGGTTCGCCAGAGTCAATACCAGGGTTGCCAGTACCGACACTCCCGCGGCGCAATCTTCAATGGTCGAGTACTCCCTCGGGGAGTGGGATACGCCCTCGTTCTGCCCGCGGACGAAGATCATCCCCGCCGGGGCGATGCTCGCCACTTCCTGGGCGTCATGCCCGGCGCCCGAGACGATACGCATCGTCTCGATCCCCCGCGCCGTGATTTCCTCCTCTACGGCGTCGACGATAGCTTTATGGAAGGATATCGGTTGGGTACGTGCGGTTTGTTCGAGGCTCAACAGTTCGCACCCGGTTTTTTCGACGATGTCTGCGATCAGGTCGCGCATCTTGTTCTCCGCCTCCACGAGTTTCCCCTCGTCGGGGTTGCGAAGATCTATGGTAGCGCTTGCCGTGTCTGGTATGACGTTTACCAGCCCCGGAGTGGTGGAGAGGTACCCGAAGTTGCACAGCAAGCCGGGGATCTGTTTTGTCATCTCCCACATCCCTACCCGCAGTAGACCAAGGGCCAATCCGGCGTCTCGGCGCAGACCCATCGGGGTGCACCCGGCGTGGGCGGCCGATCCACCTATCGTAATTTTCCACCAGGAGATACCTTGGACACCGGTAACCACGCCGAGTTGTTTACCTTCCTCGAGGAGTACCGGTCCTTGCTCGATGTGGCATTCAAGGTAGCTGTACGGCGGCGTCTTCACAAGTAGGGGCGCATCCCCCGTGGCTTTGTGACGTTCTAGTTCCTCTTTTACCGACACACCGTCACGGTCCAGCCGGCCGAGGGCCCATTTGAGGTCGAGACGCCCGACCGCTGTCGCCGAGCCGAGCATGTCGGTCCCGAATCGTACGCCTTCTTCGTCGGTGAAGTACGCGACGATGAGCGCCCTCTCGGTTTCTATGCTTTCTTCATCAAGTCGTTCGACGACTTCGAGGCCGCCAAGGACGCCAAGGCAGCCGTCAAAACGCCCGGCGGTCCCCACCGTGTCGATGTGCGATCCGATCATCACCGCGGGTAATTCCGGTCTGCGTCCTTCCCGTCGAGCGTAGACGTTGCCGATGGCGTCGTGTTCGACCTCAAGCCCGGCTTCGCGCATCCATTTCTCGACCAGGTCTCGTCCCTCTACCTCCGCGTCGGTCAACGCCAGGCGGCACACCCCGCGTTCCCCGGTACGTGTGTCGTCGAACGCACCGATTTCCCCCAACCGTCCGAGTCTCTCCCAGAGGCGGTTCCCGTTGATCTCAACGCCCCGTCTCTCACCCGGCTCGAGTTTGAATGATTCGTTGTCAAGTCCGGGTTTTGACTGGGGGAGGGTTTTTTCGGCACTCATGTTTTACAACTGTCCACGATGCGGTGGCACTTTCCCGAGTTACGCGGGCGGACCGTCATCCGGGGAACGAGGGTCGAGACACACGGGCGGTAAACAATAAAGTCCCGGGCCTTTCGACCCGGGACCGATGCTTCGTTCAGGAGAAGATCGCACCCAAACCCCTGGGCGCGGGCGCTGATACACAAGGCCATGGCACCGGGTAGACGAAACGGGGCGGGAGGCGACAGTTGGGAGCCATGCAGTACGACCTTGCCGGCGACTTTGAGAGTGAACTCGCCCAGTACGCGAACGTGGACGGACTCGTTGCGCACATCCGCGGGGCGTGCGGAGCGGAGCGTGAGGCGAGTTTGTCCGGACAAACACAGATCTTGGCGTACCTTTTGCGACAAAGCGACGCCGTGTTCAGCGCGTACGCGCTCACCGAGGGCGGATTCGTCATCGCGGAAATGAGCAGCACTGGTGCCACCCTCGCCGTCTGGATCGACCGGGAGCGCATCAGCCGGGTGTATGAAATCGCCGAGAACGACGAAGTCGTCCTCGGCATCGAGATCGACGCCGACGTGCGGCGAGTCGAGACCACCGGACGCGAACGCGGTGAAGGGGGAGAGCACATGTACGCCGTGGAAACCGCGGGCAGTGGGCGGATCATCCCGGCGAGCTACGAGATTCGCGGGACACGGGACGACCGAGCCCTCACCTGGTTCGCGCTCCAACTGCGGCGACCCATACGCTGACCAAGGTACCCCGACCACAAGCCCTTGCGCCCGGCTAAACAGCGCGCACTGTACCATGCAGGTATCCGTTGGGAGTATCGCTCAAGCGGGTGCTTTACGGCCCGGACTGCAGCCCAGTCCGGGCCGTGTCATTTCTCCCCCCGTTCACCGGTGAGGGCGAAGACCCGCGCAAGCGTCGCCCGTGATGTTCACATAAGGGCGTGTGTCTCTATTCAGCCATGACCGACTGGTCTGCGACCTGGGAACGATCGTCGTCAACTGCGGCGACATGCTAGAACTGGTCTCCGGTGGATACTACCCGAGTACTACACACCGGGTCTTGAACCAGCCTCGCCGGACGGTCCTGTCACCCAGGAACCTGTCCGGCGTTCGTCTATCCCACCCACGCCTGTACCCGTCTCAGGCTTTTGGCAGCGTGGTGTACAATTCGCCTCTTTCGACGGGTGGATGCGCAGAAGCTGCGCGGGGTGGGAGCGCGAGATGTTCAGTGCGAGGTTTTCAGTACGAGATGTTCAGTGCGAGGTTTTCAGTACGAGTTGTTCAGTACGAGTTGTTCAGTACGAGTTGTTCAGTACGAGTTGTTCAGTACGTCTATGAGACGACGTAGCAGCCCGTAGTTGCGACGATCGAAGCGGAACCGCAATTGGGTCTGTGTAGATTCTGCCGCGGGTGCGACAGAGAACGGGGCGAACGTGGGGAACGTTTCGTCGAGAATCGAGAGGTGCGACGGGGCCAGCGGGTGCCGCAATTCAATGTGAGCGAGCCCATCGGCGGCCTCGAACCGCACATAATTTACCCAGAATTTTCGGATGTGGGAGACCACATCATCCACCGAAGCGGCATGGTGCAACAAAAACGAGTCCTGTTCGGAGACGAACCCGGCCGCGGCCGCCTTCTGCACCATTTGCAGCAGCGGGTCGAAAAATCCGTCACCGAGCGGATCGAAGAGCACCACCGGAGACGGCGACTTCTTCCCGGTTTGCAGCAACGTCAACACTTCAAACGTCTCATCCAGCGTCCCAAAGCCGCCGGGCAGCACTACCACGGCGCGAGTCTTGCGGAGCAACGCCAGTTTTCGGGTGAAAAACCGTTGCTGGAGCACTACCGGCACTTGCAACACCCGCGCTGGGGACTCAAACGGGAGCTGGATCGCGATCCCTATGGCGTTACCTGCACCGGCGCCCTCGAGACCAGCGGTCATCACCCCCGGGCCGCCGCCGGTGATCACCACGAAACCCTCGTGGGCGAGTCGGGAGGCGAGTTGCCGCGTGGCGGCATAAATCGGAGAATCCTCAGCGATACGGGCGGAACCGAAAATCACCACCTTCTCACGGGCGGCAAACGGAGCGAGGGCGGCGGAGGTGGCGGCAAAATCAACGAGCATCGAGGCGGTCATCGAAGCGTCATCCGGGTGGGCCGCTAGGAGCGCATCCAGGGCAGCACGGGCAGTAGCGGCCGAGAGCGACCGTGGGTCGGGCAGCGGGGAATCGTCAAACATGCTTGGCGACCGTCGCGGTAGTGGCGCATCTGTCGCGAGGGAGGTGCGCATACGCGACAGAACCGCGCCGACATCCACAATCACCACCATGAGCATGGATCCTTGGCGACAGTACCGGCGCGGGGCTGGCGCTTGGTGGGCGCTCGTACTCGGCCAAGCCGGGCGGGCTAATGGTGTATATCCGCTCGAAGCTGGGCTTACCGGCCTGTTCCTGGCGGGAATATTCGCCAACGCCGTGCTGCTGCTCATATGGGAGGCGACACGACCAGCCGGGATCGCCGGGATCGCGATTGCGGGAGTGGGGGCGTTTTGCAACCGTGGCGGATTGGCGGCGTTGCGCCCTGCGAAACGCGGCGGGCGGGGCGTAAAAATCATGACATGGAACGTGGAACACCGCAACGAACCGGCACAGGTCGCGGCCGGGATCGAGGCGGGCGGCGGCGAGCTCGTCGTCCTCTTTGAACCAGTCTCCGCCCAACTTGACGCCGCCGAGCGATCTGCGCCGGGGAACGTGCGATGCGAAGTACCCGGGGACGGCGACGAACGGCACGCCGGGATCGCGGCGTACGGCGGAACACGCGTATCAAAAATCGAGTGGCGAGACATCGGCGGGATGTCTGCGGTGCGGTGCGAACTCTCGCTGCACGAAGGGGCGCAGGTTGCCGTGTGGGGATACCGACCGCAGGCTCCGACCGGCGAGACGCATCAGGCGCTCTGGGTGGCGCAGCTTGAGGCCCTCGACGCAGTGCTGGCCGCAGAGACACTCCCGATCGTCTTGGTGGGGGACTTGAACAGCACCGTGTGGCATGAGCCGTTCCACCAGATCGTCGCGAGGCGCGGGTTACGACGCGCGTCTCGACTCTTGGGCGGCACATGGCGACACGAACGGCTCGGATGGCGCGGAAGGATAGACCACATCTATGTCGACTCGCGCATCCGTGTGGCGCGCAGCAGGAGAGAGGCGGCGTGGGGGAGCGACCATCGACCCCTTACGTGTGAAATCGTCACCGTTGCGGCGGCGAGGCGCGCGGTCCTGAGGACGACTGGGAGCGCAGTCTAGGTGCTCGGCGGGCGCAAGACATGCCCGTAAATGGGGCTCTCCCCAGTGATCCTTAGCGAAGCGCGTCGGACCACTGGGGAGAGTGATGTGTGAGGTAGCATCAGGTGTCATCAGCGCGGGGGACCGCGAGACATAAGGTCCGACGAAGCAATGACCTGCGCACACGTAGATGTGGCGTCTCACAACATCGTCAACAAACAAGATACATACTGTACACCGGTCGGAGAATGAACCGAACGTACTGGGTAGTGCGCGTAGGAGGGGGTTCGCGCTTTCTTGTATGTCAACGACTGATACATTGGGTGCTGCGAGAAGCGGCACAAGGGGCAGATACCCCCACCCCTCCCCAAAAAACCGGAGGTTACGTGCACCTAATCGAGTATTGCAACACGGAAGGGCTTACCGGCTGGAACGGCAGCAACCGGGCGAGGGCTTCGGTGGAAGCCTGATCACGGTGGCGAACGCAAGCCGAGGCGAGCGAGCGCCCGGAGAGCGACTCATCGATCGCCTCGAGCGAACCAGCCTGGGCGGCAAACGGACGGACACCACAGGCGGGCGAGCCGCATGCACAGGGCGGGAGGAGGATGCGCTCGTACACGCCGCCAGCGTGGCGAAAAATCGAGGCACCGGGCGCCTCAAACACCCCGGTGAGGTGCAACTGGGCAAGTACGCGCGGGGCGGTGGTGAACAGACCACAGTAGCTGAGCGCCTCGCCGGGGTGGCGAAACGCGTGATACCCGCACCCGCATCCAGGCTCGGGGGCGGCGTGGGCGGAATCGCGCCAACAGCGGGCAGGGGGCAGACAGGGACCGAACCAGGCGGGTAGTGCCGGCGTTGCGGTCGAGGCGAACCCGACGAGCGCGAAATCGACCCGGTACACGAGTCGAACGACCCGAAACCCAGTCAACGGGGTGCTCTCCATGGCAAGCCACGGTGCGGCGCCACAGCCGTTCAGGCAGGGGAGGTGGCGAGATACTGGGGAGTGGGACGCGGGGCGGGACGGTCACTTTCATATCAGGCGGATAAACCACCGCCCCAGACAGGATAGAGTAATGCAACAGCAACAAAGGCGCGGCCGGCGCGGCCGGCGCCGCGGCAACGAGCCGCAGACACCGCGAAACCACGCGACAAAAACCACGGTCGAGGGTGAGATCCGCCTCCACCCCCGGGGATTTGGCTTCATCGAAAAACAAGACCGCGCGACACGCACAGCGGCATCATATTTCGTACCGGGCACCTTACTCGCGGGCGTGCTGGACGGCGATATCGTCCAAGCCACGGTCGAGACCAGAGGCGAAGACCATCAAGTGCGCTCGGTGCGCACCGTAACACGCACCCGAACGCGAATCATCGGCACCTGGCAAGGTGGCTCAATCTCGATCGACCCGGGCATCGGCCTGGGCGACTGGCCGGCGAGGGGGAACGCGCAGACCGGTGAAACCGTGGTCGCCGAATGGCGTAGCGGTGAATGGCGCGTCAGCGAACGGTTGGGTGGCACATACGATGAGAACACCTTGGCGCGACGCTTCCTGGAGCGGCACCTCCTTCCCCACGAGCATGACCAGGCCACCATCCGCGAAGCGGTACGAGTCGCGGGCTCCAAGCACAAGCGCGGAAAACGCCGAAACTTCTCGAACGACACCGTGATCACGATCGACGCCGACCACTCCAAGGATCTTGACGACGCGTTGAGCATCATCGTCGAACGCGACGGGCACCTGCGCCTGTATGTCCACATCGCGGACGTGGCCGAGCACGTACTGGAAGAGAGCTTGATGGACAAGGCCGCCCAGGCGACCCCAACGAGCGTGTATCTACCCATGATGGTGAGGCCCATGCTCCCACCACAGATCTCAGAGCAGGCCCTGAGTTTGCTCCCCGGTGTCGAGCGAGATACGCTCACCGTGGAGATGCTCATCGACGCCGAAGGAAACGTCCTCAAGAGCAGCATCTACGAGAGCGTGATCGTCTCCACCCAACGGGTGAGCTATGTGAACGTGGCCAAGTACCTTCGGGGCGACATCGATGGGGCAGGCTTTGACCCCGACGTGGCCGAAACCGTCGGCTGGCTGTGGCACGCGGCCCAGCGCATCGGCATACAGAGAAACGTGCGCGGCGGCGTGCCGAGCAACCTCATCGGAGAGGAGCCAAGCGACGAAGATGACGCGCACTTGCTGGTGGAGCGCCTCATGGTGCAGGCCAACGAGACGGTCGCCGAGTGGCTCGAAGCGCGGGACCTGCCGGCATTGTACCGCTGCCACGGCGCACCGGAGGAAGAGGACGTAAAGGCGATTGAAACCACCGCGTGCGAACTCGGCCAGTACGTCGCGTTCAACCGTCCGGTGAGCCCGCTGGCGTTTTGCGCCTTTTACCAACAGATCGAACACAGCCGGGACCTGCCGGCACTGCGCGACTTGCTCGCCGGGGCGCTGGGCAGCGCGGAGTACACCACCGCGAATTATGGCCACTTCGGCCTCGGTTCGACTCGATACGTGCACTTTACTTCGCCGTTGCGACGCTATGCGGACCTGCTCGTCCATCGTGTGATCAAACGGCACTTGCGTGGTGAATCGACCCGGAAAATGCGCGGCATGCTCGAGGGCATGGAAGCGCACATTTCGGAGGTCTCGACACGCGCAGGCAAGGCTGAGCGGGAAGCCCGAGTGGCGATTACGTTGCGCGAATTAGAGACGAAACAGGTGCGGCGAGCGACAGGTACGATCCGCGGAATCAGCGAGACCAAAATCCGAATCGAATCTGAGGAGTTGGGCGACGTTGGGGGATATATCATGGTGCGCAAACTGGGTGGATGGCGCTTTGACGAGCGGCGCCACGAAGGCATACAAAACGGCAAAATCTTGAAAGTCGGCGCAAAAGTCGACGTCAAAGCCACCAAGATCGACGCATTACGCGGGTCATTGGAGTTCGCCTTCCACGGCGACGAGCGGTCGTCGACTAAGGCGGCGGGCCGCAGAGAGCGCGGCGGGAAGCGTACGCGTCGGCGCCGTTAGAAACAGCGAAGCCGCCCAGCGCAGCGTATCGACATCGGGAACCTCGTCAAGGGGCATACTCCCCTCGGCGGCGGCGGCTCGTACTTGGGGCACCAGACTGGAAGGAACCCGCACCAAGGCCGCGTGGGCGGTAATCGGCGCGGCGAGGGCGAAAAGATCCACAATTTTCTGCGTCGGACGGCCCTCGCAGAACGCGGGGAGCTCTGGATGTACCAAAAACACATCCACGAAGCGCTCAGCGACCCCGGGTGAGGAGCGAGGTAACGCCACGGGGCGACCCAACAACCACTCCTCGGTGTTGGGCATAGTCACTGCGGCGAGGGCATCGTAAAGCGGCTCAGGTGAGAGAAAGGTGGCGCTCTCGGCGGAGCGTTGCGAGAGCGAGACAGCCCACTCAGCGAGCGCGGTACGCAGCGGACCCCAGAATGACGCGGATGGTCCGGGGCGGAACGGAAACATCGAGATCGGGTCAAAGCAGAAACGTCGGCGGGCAGCGAGCAGTGGCCAGTTCATACAGGCATGGTCGTCGGCGCCCGTCGGATCGAGCGCAAGGGCGGTGAGCAGTACGATAACCAGACGGCCGAGAGGCAGTGCTCGGGCAGCTTCACAGTGCGGACAACCCAGCCAACGCTCAAACGGGGCGGGCGGGAGCGAATCGGGGGCGACCCGTATGTGCTCAAACGGGCGCGAGAGCATCGGACAGCGATCGTTGGCGTGCCAATCCAACGTGGAGAGATCACGAAACATCCACTCGGGCTGGATCGAGGGAGCCAGTTGCGTGAACACCGAGCCGGCGTACGGATGATCAACCATGGCGGCGTACAGACCCGGACCATCAACCACATTCACACCCCCGCCGCAAAAACTCCCCCATACGCGCGACAGCGGGAGCGACATTGGATGCAGCATTACCCATACCGTACCACCCGACGCGTAAACAACACTATAATTACAATACCGGAAGTACAGCACCACAATTACAGCACTATACCTACGTCGGCGGACACGGTAGCGTGGGCGATGCAGCCATGGCGGGGTAAACACTCGCGGGGGCCATATCAGCACTACCCTCTTTTTGGGAGGGTAGCGCCCGGGCAATCTTGCTTGGCGAAACTGGTGGAGAGGGTACCATCTACTTCATGCGCGAGACGTACACCGCACTCATCGAGCGGTACAAGGCGGCGCGGGCCCGCAGGAAACGCGCCGGCGTCGAACGAGAACTTGACCGGATCAACACCGCTTTGACACAACTCCGTACCGAGGTTGAAGCCGTCGAGCACGCGGCAGCGTGGGGGACGCTCGACGACGACCGCGAAACACAGATCGAGGGGGCCTTAGACGCGGCGCAAGGCGAGGCACTGCGCCACAGTATTGCACACCTGGAAGCACGCCGACTCGAATTGCAGCTCGAACTATAACCTTGCGAACGACTCGACGAGCGCTGACGATCACCAGACGACTACCAGAGGCGATGACCAGAGGCGATGACCAGGATCTGATTAGGTGATTACTGGGCAATTATTAGGCGATAGGGAAAACAATGGCAGGTACGTGGGGAACGATGACCTGCAGCGTGTGGTGATAGCACACAAAAAGCGGGGGCGACGGCGACACCGACGCGGTCAGCGGCACCAGCAACTACATGAAGCCGCGCAGGAGCAGGGGGCGGTGCAGGTGCAGACCGGGACACATGCAGCGCACTCCTCGGCCATGGCAGCATACGGTACTTCGGGGGAGAATGCATCAGACGGGGCGAAGGTCGACATACTGTGGTACCGTCCATCGATCGCTGTTGGCGCCAGAAGGTGGAGTACTGGCAACCTGGGGGGTAGGGCCGTACCGTAGCAACACATGCACGCCTCATGGGAGTCGGTGCTCCGAATGGAGCAATTCATCGAGCAGGTCGCCGCGTGCGGCTTGAGTGATGAAGACCTCGCGTTTGCAAAACTCGCGGTAGAAGTGGCCCGCAACCAAACCCCGAAAGACGCCGAGGAGAGCCTTGCGCTGTGGGATCGGATCGTTGCGCAGGGGACCGTCACCCGCTGCCCGATGAGCGCCACGTCCACCCTGCTTGCGAGCCTGGCATGGCACGAAGGGCACATCGTGTTCCTCGCCCCGGTGCGACCACGCCGACGACGCCAGCGAGCCATGCGGGAACCTGGGTACACGATCACCACCAAGCCTTGGTAAGTGCGGGCGGTTGCAAGGATCGCGATCCTTGCAACGTGCAAAAAAACGGCACCATCTTGAACACGATCGATACCGGACCGACACCGAGATGGGATCGTTATATCCGGGTGTGGCATGGTGCCATGTACCCGCACATGGCCAGTTGTCCGAGGAGAACGAGATGCGAAAAGGAAAACATCGACGGCACCGCGACGCGCGGATGCTGAAACAAATCGACGGGGAAGCCGCCGGACGGGCCTTGGGATTTACCGACGAAGAGACCGCTGCTGAGTGCATTGAATGCGGCCGCGTCGTACATGCCGAATGGTGCCGGGCCGAAGTCGAGGACTAGACGGTTTATTTGCCCCGTTTTGACGGATTTTGAAAAAAATTTGACGAGCTTTCCAGGAATATCCGGAAAACCGCCAACAATCCCCGCCGCAAGCTGCTAGGGCTGGATGCCCGCGAGCTGTTTTGCTTCGCGCAGACCCGATTCACAATTCTCGAGCCAGCGCCGCTTGACCATCTCGCACACCGGTGGTACCTTGTCTGCGTACCCTGCGCTATACAGATGCGAGAAGTTGATGACTGCGCTCTCGATGCAGACACCAACCTCCGGGTATGTCTCGCATTTGTCGAGGATCGTGCGGCCGAGTCTCTCGACCTGCGCAGGCGTTTCCGGGAAGTAGAGGTCGCGTTCACGCTCGAGGAGGGTGCCGATGTAATCGACACCGAACCCAAGGTGGCACTGCCGGTAGGAATTCTCGTCCGGAGCGGTACCGCACACCTCGCTGATTTTGTCAGTGTCCATGGGGTGGAGCGGGAAGATAAATGACGAGATCCGACGGAAGCACTCGCCCTGGATGTTGTGCGGAGCGGTCGAGCAGAGAGATTCGAAGTCGATGTCCCCGACGGCGGTGAGACTTACCCCCTCGTCGCTCGAGGTACCGTTGTTGGTCTCCCTGGAGAGGAGCCCTTGGTTGCGTACGAAGTCCTCCGCATACTCCATCAGTAATCCCCCGGCACAGAGGCTGTCCATGTGGAACTTGTCGGGCAGACGCGCACAAGTTCGCATCGCGGCGTGAATGTCACCTGGGGTGGCGACCGCGAGTGCGTGCCCGATCCCGTGTCGGCACTCGCCGTTATCGCGACCTTTGAGCCCATCGCAGTACTTGACGACATCGTCGATAAAGGCATCGGTGTCGTCGAACGACAGCGCCCGCGCTTGCAGCACGCCGTGCAGATAGCCGTACTGGCACTCGTCGCTGATATACGCCGGGTAGCCATCCTGTGCGGCGGCCCGGCCGATCGCGTGATACAACCCATGACACGACAACCGCACGATCGGATCCTCGATGGCATCGGCGTAGGCCACGGCAGCCTCGGGCCCTTCGACTTTCACGAGCGCGACGGCACGATCGGTCGCGCAGCGGAGGTCGCACGGCGAGGGGAACTGATCCTCGACTCCGGCTGTCGATTGGACGACGGGCACCACAGATTGGGGATCGCCGACCCCGTCCGATCCCGTCAGTAGCCAGAACCCGCTTGTGAGGACGGCAATACCGAGCACACCGACGGGGTCAGGACGAAACGATTTTGGAACATCATCCCTGACAGTGCGCCGGCACCGGTCAAGTGGCACGCTCCCGGACATCCGCCTCCGCCAGGTTGACACCCTGACCGTGGCCCTGCCGTGAGTACTGGCAGGGTGGTGGTTCGTAGGCCGCACCGACGAGATCGCCGTAAACCGCCGGATCGGGGAAGGGGAGCGCGATAAATTGCGGCGAATGGGTACGACGCGCACCGTCTAACAGATGGCCATCCCGGCAATGATTAGCGCAGCAGCGAACGCGAGTCGAAGCGCCGGCGCGGGTGGGAACCTTGCGACAAGCATCTCAATCATCGCGGGAGTGAACCTTCTCCTATGGTGCACCACGCTCGCCGTCCTCGCCTGGCAGAGCCAGGCGAGCGGCCGGCACGTCCCGGTGGGAACGTTGCTGTGGCTCGGGGAGAAACGGCGCTGGTTGATTACATGCGCGGTGGGAGTAGGGGGCTCGAGTGCGGCAGTGCTACTCCAACAAGGGCCGCTCGAGCAGTACGTGGGCGGCGTGTTCCTCGTCGCCGCGGCGCTCTCCACGGGAGAAGGCGCCATCTTGCTGCGGTGGGCGGTGACGTCATCCAAACACACGTACCGGGCCGAGGCAATCCTGTGCGAGGTGCGTAGCGGGATCGGCCGCGCGGGGATACGCCTGTGGGAGCGGTACGTGGTCATAGCGGACACGCACGCCAAACTCGACGAGATCGGATCGGCAGTGTCGCACGAGGGCGAGGAAGAAGCACACATACGCATCATGCACCGTGGCGAGCGGCGTCTGGGTACACCCGTGATGCTTCATTTCGAAGGACGCTGGCAGCAGACCAACCCACTTGAGGCTGGTGGCGTTGAAGTGGTGCGAAGCTTGGGGCGCTGACTCAGAACTGCAGCGCGGCCGCGGCGGCGAGATCGGTGATGAAGCCCTCCATCTCGGTGCGGCGACGGCGCAAGACGTACGCCGGATGTACCGTGGGCAGGCAACGCAGCGGGGCGAACGGGACGGGGAGATGAAGGGGCGCACCGCGCAGCGAGGAGAGCGTACAAAAATCCACGCCGAGGGCGCGCAGCGCGGAAGCACCCAAAGCGACGACCACGGACGGACGCAAGGTGGCTAACTGGCGCACCAGAAACCCCCGACAGGTAGCGAGTTCAGCAGTCGTGGGGGGCCTGTTCGCGGGGGGACGGCATTTCACGGCATTGCACACGTACACCTCGTCCCGGGAGAGCCCGGCGGCGGTGAGCGCGGCATCGAGCAAGCGACCAGACGCACCGCAGAACGGGCGGCCGGTGGCGTCCTCGTGCGCGCCTGGTGCCTCACCGAGCAACACGATCGAGGCCGAAGACGGGCCCGAGGCGAACACTGAGCAGGTGCGCGACATATGCAACGGACAGGCTACACAGGAAGCGGCTTCGGCGGCGAGAGAGACGAGGTGATCCACGGAGTGGTACAGTCCCTGCGTAGGTGGGTGGGGCAAAGCTCAGGCCAGGCGCAGCGGAGCGAAAGCGAGATCAATCTTGCGCACCTTGGCGGGAGCGTCAAAACAGATCTCCACCACCGAACCGGCGGAGGTGAGCACCGTACCGGAGCCGAACACATCATGGAGCACCACCGTCCCCGGCTTCACCTCGTCTGGAGTGAGACGGACGACATCGGCGCGGAGGGCGGCCTCGGGACGCGGATCGTGGCGGTAGGTGCCGGTGAAGAACGCGAGGAACGGTGAAGGACGCGAATCTTGCCAGCGCCCGGCGGCGATGCGGCGGGCACGATGCGACACGGTGAGCGTCGTGCGCGGACGCGACGCAGCGACGTAGAGCAGGCGGCGTTCCTCCTCCGCCTCGTCCGGGGACGAGGCGAATAGGTGCGGGAACACGTCTTCATCCAAACCGGCGATCCAGACGTGATCGAACTCGTTGCCCTTGGCGGCGTGGGCGGTGATGATCACCGCCTTGGCGGCGCGACGGGGGGATACATCGTCGGTGGAGGCCGAGAGCGAGTACAGCGCCAAGAAATCGGCGAGATGCTCGGCCGAGTCCGACACGGGGGCACCGAAAGACTTGGCGGCGGCGAGCAGTTCATCCAGGTTTGCCACGCGATCTGGATCGTCGGAGAACGAGTCGCGCAGGCCCCCGTCGAGGACCACGCGCAGCGCCTCGTACGGTGAGAGACGGGCGGCGGATTCGACATCGTCGAGTAGTTCGGCGAACGCGGTGAACTTACCGCGCACCGAGGTCGAAAGCGCGGAGAGCGAGCCTGTGTCGGCGAGTTTCTCACGGAGCGATGCGGCGGGGGATACGACGCGAAGCTTCTCGATTGCGCCCTCGCCAAGGCCACGGCGGGGAGAGATGACGGCGCGTTCAAACGCCGGGTCGTTTTTGGGATTTGCGACCACGTGCAGGTACGCAAGGGCGTCTTTCACCTCGGAGCGGTCGACGAAGCGGGTCGCGCCCACCACGTTGTGGACGATGCGCAGGCGGGCGAAGGCGACCTCGAACGGCCGGGTTTGGGCCTTGGTCCGCACCAACACCGCCGAAGACTCCCCCCGGTCGACGTGGGCCTTCACGGCTGCAGCGGCGCGCTCGGCTTCATCTTCGGAATCCTCGCAGACATATACGCGGGGCTTGGCCCCTAGAGGATTATTCGTGGAGAGCTTGATCTTGAACTTGGCCGAGGAGGCATCCAAGATACGTTGGGATGTCTCCACAATAGAACCCGTGGAGCGATAATTCTCCCCCAGTTCGACCACCTTCACCGGATCGAACACCTCCACGAAGCGATCCATCATCTCGGCCGAACCGCCACGCCATCCGAAAATCGCCTGCTCGGGGTCGCCCACGACGCAGACATCACGAATGGTACCGCGGTCGAGCGCGAGGCGGTGCAAGATCTCGAACTGCACGATGTTGGTGTCTTGAAACTCGTCCACGAGGAACGCGTCATAGTACGCACCGATGTGCGCACCGACGGGGGAGCGCAGCAGTTGCAGCGTTTTGACCAGAAGATCATCAAAATCCAAGGCGCCAAGCTCGAGCATGCGGACTTGGTAGCGCTCCCACTGGGAGGCGAAAAACTCCACGTCGCCTAGGTCGAAACGTAGGCCATCTATCACGGGTGAAGCCTCCGGTTCGAGCAGTTCTTGTGCCGAGAGCACGCCGAGGTTGCGCAACGCAGATATCGCCTCAAAGAGGGCCTGGACCTCGCGTTTCTCTAGTCCGGATTCGTTGGCTTGGATCACCCGCAGCGAGTCGGCGACGTCGAAAACGGAGAAGCCGCGGGGGAGGCCGGCGGCGACGGCGTTCAAGCGCAGCGTGCGCAAACAACAAGAGTGGAACGTGGAGATCGAGGAGGGAACGAGCAGACCGGAGGGGAGCAGCCCCGGGCGGGGGGAGCGTCCATCCAAGCGGGAGAACTCTACGGCGTCAGGGGCGAGGCCGGTTTTCTCGTCGCGATCGCCGCCGAGGCGCAGACGCATCTCGTGGGCGGCCTTATTCGTGAAAGTTACCGCCAAGATACGGTGGGCCGGCACACCCGAGGTGACGAGACGGGCGATGCGGTGGGTGAGCACCCGGGTTTTCCCCGAACCGGGACCGGCAAGCACCAACATCGGGCCTTCGGCGTAAGAGACCGCCTCGGCTTGAGCGGCATTGAGGCCGGCGGTGAAATCGGGGGAGTTGCTAAACGCCACGGAAGAGACAGTGACCGGAGCGGGCCGTAGGGCAATCGGGTGGCGGTTGCACACGCGAGAACGGCGGTCACGGTATAGAGGAACCCCGGGAACGACCCGGGAACGGACTGCGTCCCCACACGAAAGGAAACGCATGACCAACACAAAAACAACCAAGATCGAGGCAGGTCCGCGGAGCAAACCGCAGATCCCCTTGATCTCGTCGTATCGACCGAAGCAGTGCCTTGAGCGCTTCTGGCTGGACCTCGTCGAGGACCGCGCCTTGCGCAACGAGGAGGACCCGTTCATGCTCGAACTTGCCAGACTCGGCAACCAGCATGAAGCACGCGGCGGCGAGCATATCGCAGCCAGCGGCGACGCGTTCACCATCGAGTGCAAAGAGCGCACCACGACGGCGAAGTTCACCGAAATGGTGACCGCCGCGCGGGAAGCCAAGTACGTAATCATCGCGACAGACGAGAGCAATCGAGCAGAGCAGCTGGCCCAGCAGGCGACCCACGCCCTGTGCGAGCAGCCAGGCGAGGCGGTACTGATCTGGAACGCACACTTGCGGCCTTGGAAGAAAACTTCCGACGGCTACGAGTGGGGCGGACGGAGCGGCAAGCCCGACGTCTTGGTGCGCGACAAAATCCGCGGTGGAGTCCAGCGATGGAACCCCGTTGACTACAAGGCGCACCGCGTCTTGGAGCGAGGCGGAAAAGTACGCACCTGGAAGACGAGCCCACTACTCGCGCACAAATCGACCACCGAAATCGAAGCCGCAGGCCCGTTCAAAGAGAACGACGCCCTGCAGTTGGCACACTACGTAGAGATGCTCGCGTTCCACGGCCTTGACGGCAACGGAACAGGCGGCATCGTCGGAGTGGACCAAGGCAGCGATGCCCACGTGATCTACTGGATCGACCTGAGCGAACAGATGTACGATCGCAACCGCAAGAGCGCGATGGAACTGTACGCCGAGCGATACGCCGAAGCACACGCGGTGGCCACATGTGCCAGCCGAGTGCGCGGCGGAGAGCGCGGAGTCGAGCCCGTATCCCGACCGGAATGGAAGGGAGAGTGCAAGACCTGCGTCTGGCGCGAACACTGCCAGGAACGACTCGTCGACATGGACGACCCCACGCTGCTGGCTGGGCTGACCGTCAAGGTTGCCCGCAAGCTGCGCGATGGGGGAGTCGAAACCGTCGCCCAACTCGCACGGCTCGACACGCCGACGGCCGCAATCTTGGACTCCAAGATCGAAGGCCTCGACACCTTGGTCGCAGACGCCCGGACGATGCGGCAGTACGCCAACTCGCCCGTCGGTGCCGCGATCTCGAGCTCGAACAGCAAGATCGAGGACATCTTGGTCAAACACAACGTCACCACCGTCGGAGCCCTCGCCGCACTCGATCTCGACACCGCGAAACTACCCTCGGGTGTATCGCTGGTATCGCACATCGATCAGGCGCGAGTCGTGGACTATGCTAGGCGCAAAAAGATGACACACATCTTCCGCGCCCGTGGAGTCCACTCCGTCTCCATCCCGCGAGGGAACGTGGAGATCCACACCGACATGGAAGAAGACGGGATCATCTACTGCTGGGGTAATTACCTGGCGTGGCGGAACCCGAAGACCGGTAAAGTACGCACCTCGTACCACGCTTTTGTGACGTTCGACAGGAACGACGCCGAAGAGGCACGAGTGTTCGCCGAATACTGGGCATTCCTCCAAAAGTGGCAGCAGGAAGCGGCGGAGAAATTCGGCGCCGACACCTACAAGGTGTTCCACTACACCCAGGCCGAGGACCGCTGCATGCGGCACCTGGCCAAGAAACACGCTGGCGTCGAGGGGATTCCAAGCCTCGAAGACGTCGACCGCTTCTTGGGAAGCGACGCGTGGGTGGACCTGTACCCGCTCTTGACCAAGAGCATCATCTGGCCGACCGAGGATCACTCCCTCAAGAGCCTGGCGAAATACGTCCGGTTCATGTGGCGAGACACCGATCCTTCGGGAGCAAACTCCACCTTGTGGTACCAAAAAGCATCGGATCCGACGCTGTCGGAGACGGAGCGAGCCAAGTGGCAACAGCGCCTCTTGCAGTACAACGAGGACGACGTGCAGGCTACCGCCGCACTCGTCGAGTTCGTCGACAGGTTCACGAAAGTGTACGACATGTCGAAGAAACTCCCGCCGGTTGAGGACCTTGAGCCTCGGTACCGTCGCACGACCTTGAAATAACCACATCTATGCAACAACCGGGCCGCCACTCTGTATGACAGAGCTGGCGGTCCGGTGCGCGTTACCGGCAAATGTCGAGGGTTGTGCCCTGGACCGAGGAAGCGGCAAGATACAGGCACATATGCGGCAGAGAGCGCGAAACTTATTGACCAGACTGAGGGCAATGCGTAACCGAATAGAAGAGCGGCGAGAACTACGCGGAAGGTGGCTGTACGTGCGCGAAATCCTCAGACGCGACGGTGCGATCGGGGCGGGGAACTACGAACACCTCCTCATGCACGTCTCGATGCACCAAGCGCTTGAAACGGAGAGCGGGTGGAGGGGGCGGACGGGGAAACGGAGGCGTGTCGCAATGAAGCGGCTGGAGACCGAGTTGTACGAGTACGGCGAGGACGGCCGGTACGAAACGGAACTGCACGACCTCCTCGGCGGCGAGGGCGACCTGCGCGCCACAGAGGGTGATGGTGCCCCTCCGGCCGGCGGTGAGTGCGTGCTCGCGGTATTGTACGGGTGGCGTACACAGGGCACCGCGGCGTCGCGGTACGCGGACCACGCCACCATCGCGACGAGCGAGGACGGCTATACACGACTCGTCCGGGGAGCGGCGTGGGCGGTGGAGAAGGCGGGGGCGGCAAGTGCGCAGCGGATAGGCGACGATGTCGTACAGCGGGCAGCGTGCGACCGGGAGATCCCGGGCGACTTGTTGGCCGGGCTGTGGAGCCCGCAGCGGGGCAGTTTCTACCACCACCCGACACGCGTCGTAGACGCGGTACGGCGGCTCCAGGCCGGGGGGCGCGGGGCGGCAATGTCCAGCGAGCGGCGGCGGTCACCATAACGACCGTGGTCCACCCTATCGAACCCGTCTTGCTCGAAATGGCGAAACGCGCCGAAGCGCACGTCCTGACGCCGATCCTACGCGACCACGTACAGCATTGCAGCCGTGGAGCGAAAAGGGACATCATCCTCGCCCTCCTCGCCCGGGGCGGAAACGCGGAGGTGGCGTTGGCCTGCTCGATCCTGCGAGGCAGCGGGGAGAAGCTCCTCGGAGTCGATGTCGCCGAAAAAGTAGGGCGGGGCTGCGACGCGGTCCTTGATACGCTGGTGGCGAGCCGCAACATCCTCGCTTTGCGTGCATGGACCACACGGGACGACTTCACCGCCGAACAAGCACGGAAAATCGAGCACCTACGAGACAAGCAGATCCGGACACGGTGCGAGATCGCGCTAGTGGAGCGGACCGAGGAGCGGGTCGCGAAAGGTAGGACGGCGAGCATCGAGGCGCAGTTGACGTGGGCGAAGAAGGACGCGGCGTACCGAACGTGGCTCACCGCGCAAACCTGGTTCAACCCGGCACTGGAGGGCATCGCTATCGACAACTACCTTCCTGATACAATCGAGGAGGCGTGGGCGGGACATTTTGCCGAACTCATACGGACGTACACGAACTATGACGATACTACACGGGCAGCGCTGCGACAGAGGTTGGCGGCGATGGAGCGGCACCACCTCGTGGACGGGGCAGTGATCGCCTTGTGGGGTGGGGCGGAAGTTACCGAACTGGATGAACATATGCGCAACACCTACATGGCGGAGGATGACACATACGATCCAGCATGGGTGGTACTCAAGCGCATCTTTGGGGCGCTCGGGAAGAGCGGCGGGTACGCCGCATGGGACGACGAGGCGACTTTGTCGATAGCGCTGGCCTACCCGCGCACACGCCCAGCCGCGCTGCGCAGCGCACACCTGCGGGGCGAGGCGCTCGCGGCCGAGATGACGGCGGTACTCTCGCGCGGGGCGGCCGCGCGGGGCGAAGCTGCGGCACTTTGCGCCAACCAGGGCATCAGTCCTGAGGACGCTGACCGATTGGCGACCTTCGCCCGTGGAGAGGACCTGTACGTCTTGCACCGCGTCAACCTCTCCCCCCAGGCGCGAGCCTCCATACTGCTGCGCGATGCGGGGCTCGTTGAAGCACTCCACCTCTTGCACCACAGCTGCAAAGTCGCCGGTGGAGATCTTGGCAGTATCAGAGTTTGGTTCACTTTGGACGTGATCGAGGCATTCATCCACGGGCATGACACGCACGAACCATCCGGCGAACAGTACGCTCGGTACGCCAACATCGCGATCGACCTACACCCCCAGACCCGCGAAGCGTTCGCGAGGGGCGCGAGAGTCTGGGGAAAACTGCACGGTGCGGTGGTCGAAGCCGTCGCCGACCTCCTCGCCTCAACGAACCAACCCGAGGCCCTCTCAGGGCTGCTGCTCCGCTGGAGCGGTACAGTCGGCACATTGCGCAACGCGGCGGAGAAGATATGAGCCGGACAGGTGGCATGGACGAGGCTGTAGAGTACGAGACGATCGAGCAGGTACTTGGCCTGGCAGAGGACGAACACGACGAGTATGGCAGAAAACGGCGACGCTTCTGGCACTTGCTGGGGCGTGGCATCGAACCTGGACCTTGGGTGATGGTGGAAGTAGACCTGACCGAGGCCGCCCAGATACCTTCCGGGGCTGGTCGGTGCGACCTCGTCGAAGAGATGCGCGCCATGGAGGCCGTGCCGGAACTTCGCGACCTCATCCAAGTCGCCCTCGGTAGCGAACTTGACGAGGCCGCAGTCGCGGCGGCCGGTGGTAGCATCGTCTCGCACGACGAGCACGAAACGGTGCTGTACGCCGTGCTCGAAGGTGCGCGCGACTGGCCGGAACATCTCGGCGGGGCGGCGGGAGCGGGCGAAGTCGAACGCCGTTTTGAAATCACCGTACGACGGGCGGCGTGGCGGGACCGAAAAGTCCGACGTTTCGCCAAAATCTCGATCGTGAGCATCCAAATCCACCCCGATCCGGTGAAAAGCACCTTGTGATAAGGTCGTGTGTGACTACCTGCACGGCCGCGCACGCAAAGCGGGTACGGTACTTGCCGGGGCGCGAAGTTCGGATGTAACGACTCCACGGCCGCCCTCTCGGACGGCCGTGGAATGCTTAGATGTTGTTCGTTCAGTACCGAAGATCGGCAAACGGAGAGCGCTTGGGACGCTTTGGAATCATCGGATCACCGGTGATGCTAAAGTGTTCCTCTACCTCGATGAGTTTTTCGTTCACCAAGGACTCACCGATTACGTCGTAGTACTGTGCACGGAAGCCTTCAGGCATCACGTCGAACGCCATGGGCACGTACAGCGCACTTTGACCGTTTCGAGCCTTGTCCAGAATTAGACGGGCGCGAGTGTCGGTGAGATGCGGATGACCATGCTCGTCGCGGTACGCGATCGGGTTCTTCTGTGGGCGGGAACGATGCAGCAACAGCACGCTCGTGGCGTTCTGTAGCGGTTTGGAGGAGCCGTAGATATCGTCTTTCGTGAAAAGACGGAAGTCTCCGGGCTGTACCTCCCAGCACCATTTGTTCCCAGAAGCATCCGTCCAAGCCGGGTCGTCCGAGGTGTCCTCGAGAGCGAACTGGCTCAGCGAGTGCTTCTTGTTGTTCGGGTCGTAAAAGACCGTCGCATCAGAACCTGATTTTCGAAGCTGTCCGTAGCTGATGACGGCGACGCGGTGATGTTCGAGTTCGTCTGGCCACTTCATTCCCGTGTAGCGGGTGAAGTTGACGCCGGAGTACTTCTCGATTTCGGCCGGATTGCACGCCTGGAAACCACGCAGAATCATCTCCGACGTCGTGATGACGGAGGTCTGCTCGGTCTCGCGCTGTTCGGCGATCGCCTGGAGGTAGTCGATGTGCATCTTGTGCACCACGAATTCCACCGGATGGCGACCAGTTTCCTGCGCACGGCGCACGGCGTGCGCCACGGTCTCATAGAAAAGTTCGGCGAGTCTCCTGCGGGAGGAGCCGATGTTCTCGATGATCACGTTTTTTGCGAGGAAGTGCCAACGTTGGCCGCGACAGAGCCCGATAGCCTGGGCCTTGACACGCGACTCTTCCTCGGTATGCGCGAGGATGGAGAGCGCGTCAGGGTAGGCTTGGATCAGCGAGAGCGTCGTACCACGATGCAGCGCGTACTCGAGCGAAGACTTGCCGGTACCGGTAGGGCCGAGTATCAACAGGTTTTCGCCGGGGGCGATGATGCCGAGTTCGTCATGCTCACCGGTTTGAGACGCATCAAGCGTCGGAAACCCGGAGGAGAGTCTGTACGGCACAGTAGTGGCGCCGGCTTCCTCTAGTTCCTCCAAGAGCTTGTTGACCGTACGAATACCCTCTTCGCGGATCACCGCGACACGGGTAGCCGGCGGTTCGAGCTTGTCGTAGATGTCGAGTTGCTCGGCGATCGGTGCGTGGACGTCGATAGACGTGGCGAGCACGTCTATCTGTCTGCGCGTACGCCGGGACTGTACCTCGTTACAGAGTGCAACCCAAGAACCCATCGGATTCTCCGGGCGGTCAGGGGCGGCGATGGCGAGAATCGCATCGATGTCCTTGACGACCTGGGCTGAGGCGAACTCGAGACCGACGCATTCGGCCAAGGCGACCGTCGACTCAGGCGAGGCGACGGAGATCTCGAACTCAATGAGTTCGAGCACCGAGACGAGACGGCGACGGTGATCGTCGTCGAGCTCGTCGAGGGCATTGGCGGAAACGCGAACCTGCGCGATCAGCGCAGCGATCTGGTTTGCGGGAAGTCCGTCGCACGCCGCCATGGCGGCGAGGAACGAACGCCACACCTGCGGACCCATACCTGCCGCGCGCGACGCGCGACCTGGACGGGAATCTGGAGGGGTGGGGGTGAATGTTGGAGCGGAGGGTTCCCAGGTGAAATCCCGGTCCTCCTCAACGAAGTCCTCCCCAGCGACGGGGGGAACCGCGTCGTGGTCGAACGGGTCGTGAGACACGCGTCCTCCTTGTGGTTGGGGGGAGTTAACCCCTTGGATAAGTCGAGGTGTACCGTTGCGGGGAGCGGCACTGCGGCAAGCCGATCAAGATGGTCGCCAGTGGGCCTTACCATCGATGAATGCCGAACCGTTCTTCGCCGTCTTGGAACAGACATACGGTACGCCGCCGGACGTCCCAAGCGCGCCCTCGGGCGAGCAGAACGCACCCGGGGAGATCTCGCCGACTGAGACAGGGAGCGTCGAAGTTGGCGTTGTCGTGGACGGGGAAACAGGGAGCGTCGTGGACGGGGAAACAGGGAGCGTCGTGGACGGGGAAACAGGGAGCGTCGTGGACGGGGAAACAGGGGCGAGCGGCGGGGTGGGTGCGACGTCGCCGGGGGCGGTCGGAGCGGTCGACGGGGTCGACGGTAGCGTCGGCGGAGTACTTACGGAGGTCGTCGGAGACGCGGGCTCGAGCGGGGCGAGGCCCTGATCTTCGCGGCGCTGGGCATCCAGAACGGCCTTGATCGTGCTCAACTGTTCAAGATTCGAGGTCCAGAAGCGCACCTCGGACTCGAAACGCACCCGAGCGGCTTCACCGGACTCGGGGGTGGCCGGTGTATAGGTGAACTTCGCAGAGTACACCGACACCAGCGGCTTGGCGGTGTGCAGCCCTTCGACGAAACGCATGATCTGGGTGTAATTGCCATCGACGACGATGGAGAACGTATAGAACCGCAACCCTTCGGCGGGGCCGGCGTCGGGAGCCGCGGCCGGGGTGGAGGCGCCGAGTTCGAGACCGGCGTCGAACGCGATCGTGGTGATCGTTTGCAGCATCCCAAGCGGTGTGATGGAGGATGGGAGCAAGGTATCCATCTCGAGTGCGCGGTCGAACTTTGCGGAGGCCTCGGCGGCACCTTCTGGACTTTGTAATATCTCGAACTGGGCCTTGTTCTTCAAGGCGCGCGATTCGGCGACCGCGCTCTCGGCAACTCGTCGCTCCAGTTCGGCGTTCGCCGGGCGGAGACCGAAGAAGTACAGCGAACCGGTAAACAGCCCACCGAGCACCACCGTCATTTGCCAGCGGCGACGCAGCAACGTGCGCAACTGCGTGAGGCGGGCCTTGAGATCAGGCCCAGAGGCGTTCGGATTGGCGGCACGCTTCCCCTTCTTGGGAGAAGTGCGGCGCAGTTGGATACGGGCCATCTCAGTTCCCCGCCCCTTCACCTGATTCGCCGCCAGTTTCCGTGTCGGCATCGGCGACGGGCTCGACTTTGAGGATGCCAGCGTCGGTGGCGAACTGGAGATAGCGCTCCGAGGAGGCGACGCGCACCCTGATACTCACCTTCAAACGCAAAAACGGCGGTTCACCGGACCAGGACTCCTTGAAATCAGAGAGGTTCTCTGATTCCTTCATGCGCTCGAGAAACGGGGTAATCGCCGGGTAGGATTCGGCGGTAGCGAGCACAGTGATCACCGCAGAGGCCGCCTCGGCGGCCTCTGCGGCAGCTACCTCGCCTTGTTTAGCGGCTTCCTTCGTAGCCTCTTCGAGCACGGCGGGGTCGAGGCTGATGTCGGTGATTACCACACCTTGGGGGGCGAGCGAGGTAATCTCTTGCACGATCTGGACGAGATCGAGTTCAGTCTCGACCGCGGCAGCGGCGTGGCCGGCGCGACCGATCAGGGCGTCATCCACGATGTCACCGGGAACGCCCTCGAACTGGGCGAGCTGGTCGAGGGCGGCCTTGGAGGCAGCGGCATCGGCGACGGCCTCACTGTAGCGAGATTTCTCGGAGGCGATCTCGAAACGGACGCGCAACAACTGGGCGACGAAGAGCACCAGCACGAGTCCGGACGCGCCGAGTGAGACGAACGACAGGATACGGCTCTTGCGTTTTTTCAAGTACTCTCCGTCGAACAGGTCAAACGAGGAGGCAGCGGGAATGAGACGCTTGACCTCATCCTTCCGCGCGGCGGGTTGTTCACGGCGCAAGCGAGGAGAGGTAGGGCGTTCCACGGCGGCGGGACGGGCGGCGGCGAAGGCGGCGGCGTCAGCAGTGGCGGGAGTCTTTTGGATGTCGCTCATGGCTGCCTCCAGAGTGCGAGGCCAATCGCGGTGGTGAGTTCCATCATCATACGCGGATCTTCCTGCCCGTCGCGCAGGAAGAGCAGGTTCGAGCGGTTCCGCTCCAATGTCGCCCAGGGTCGACCGAGCTGGACGGGGACCCCAAGCCGCTGGCTGAGCCGCTCACGCAGTCCAGGGATTTGGGCGGTGGCGCCGCATAGCACCACGCCTTGCGTGAAGGAGTTGCCGTAATTGGACGCGTCGTTCTCGATGGAGGAAGCGATTTGCTCAACGAGATCGTCCGCGACGCGCGAAACCGATTCATCAAAGACGCTTTGCTTCTCGGAAGCCTCGTCGCGAATCTTGCCGGTAGACCCGTACCCGGTCGCGATCTCCACGGGACCGGAGACTGGGCGTTCGATGAGCGAGACGATCTTCTGTCGTGCTTCGGCCTCCTGACGGGTGTCTCCGGTGACGCCCATGATCGCGCGAGTAAACGAGGAGCCGCCGCCGGGCACCTGGCGCAACGAGCGAAGATGGGGACCTTGACGGGTAGCGATGGATGTCTTCGTTGCGCCAATGTCGACAATCGTGTGTACTTCGTTTCCTTCCGGGATCGTGCGCACGAGCGCGCGCATGTTCGCGGCGCCGGCGAGGTCGAGCGCGCGCGGTGTGCATTTTGCGAGTTTGAATACTTGCCGAAGTTGCTCGACTTCCTCGCGGGCAGCGGCAGCGACGACGACGGCAGTCATCGACATCCCTTCGGCGGTGGAGAAACGACGAATCTCGTTCAGAGCGATCACGGAATCCTCAAGACGTAGCGCAGCGGAAACTTGTCGATCCATCGTGCGCAAAGTCTTTATTCTTTCGTCACCCTTGAGCGCGGAGGGGAGCGTCATGCGGGCAACAGCCGCTTCCGGTGCGGAGAAACCAGCGACGAACCCGTAGGGAGCGACGCCAGCCTGCTTCAGCGCACGGATGACGGCTTGGGAGACGGCGACGGCGTTGCGGATGCGGCCCCCGACGATGGCGTTCTCACGCATTGGGGCGTACCCGACCCGGGTCACCACTGCGTACCCGCGAGAATCGAGGCCGCGCACCTCGACGACGCGAACGTTCGTCGAGCCGATGTCAACACCAACTTGCTTGGCCATCAGGTACCACCCACCGCCATCGCGCGCAAGAGGGCGGAGAAGATGCGCTTGCGTACCGCAGGGTCTCCTGTGGCAATGTTTGTCAGGGCGCGGCGGGCCTCCTCATCGGAGACATCCACCACCGCGAGATCCGCCGCCGGGGCGGGTGCTGGGGTGATGGGAAGATTGTTCGATTCCTCCACAGCAGCCATGGGTGCAACAGTGCACTCTCACGTGAGGCACGCCATCAGGAGTGGCACGGTAAGAGCACGGTCAGGATTCGCCCCGGTCGAGACGGCGGCGGAAACTTTCCGGATCCGGGGCACGTTGCTCGGCGTCCTCCAGGCGGACCGTACCGCGTCGCACCAGGTCAACGAGGGCCATCTCCATCGTCTGCATACCGTCGCGTGACGACGTTTCTATCGTCTGGCGCAGGAACGCATGACCATCGACCTTGCGCAAGTTGTTCTGGATGGCCGGAGTGGACACCATCACCTCGAAGGCGGCGGCGCGGCCTTTCGTGGCGGCGAGCGGGATCAGGGTTTGAGCAACGACGGCTTTGAGGATGTAGGAGAGCTGGGCGCGGATCTGATCTTGCTCCTCGGCCGGGAACGAGGAGACCAGACGACCAATCGTGGACGGAGCGTCGAAGGTGTGCAAGGTTCCATACACTAAGTGGCCCGTCTCGGCCGCGGTGATGGCCGTACGTATTGTCTCAAGGTCGCGCATTTCACCGACGAGCACCACATCCGGGTCCTGCCGCAGCGCCTGACGGAGGCCAGCGGGGAACGAGAGGAACGACTGATTCAGTTCGCGTTGGTGCACCACGGAGCGGCCGGTAGGGATCATGAACTCGATCGGATCTTCGAGTGTGATGATGTGGCGTTTCTGGTTCATCGCAATCGCGGCCAACATCGAGGCAAGTGTGGTGGATTTTCCCGACCCGGTCGGTCCGACGACGAGGACAAGTCCACGGTCGAGGTCCACCAGGCGCTGCACGGCCTCAGGAAGTTTGATGTCTTGCATCGTGGGAACTTCGGTCGGGATTTTTCGAGCGGCGATCGTCATACCACGGCGATCTCGGCCTAGGTTCACGCGGAAACGGGCGGCTCCGTACGTGAAGGCGAAGTCGGCGTCAGAGTTATTCGACCACGTCTCCATCTTCTCCGAAGTAGCGAGTTGGGACGCCTGGTCGACCAAGAAATCCTCACTCAGTGGTTGGCGGGGCAGGTGGATGAGCATCCCGTCGACGCGCATGGTCGGAGGCATACCGGCGGAGAGGTGGATGTCGGAGGCGCGGCGGCGGATCGCTTCGTCCAAAATCTCGAAGATACTTCCCACCTGTTGCAGACGATCGGCGGAGTCGCCCTTGTAGTTGACCTGGTAGAGATCGTCGAACTGGGAGGCGGTGATGAGCCAGACTTCCGGTTTGGTGCCGAAATATTCGGTGAGTTTCTGGATCGCTTCGGGGACGTCTTCCACTATCGCCACGGTGGGAATCGGCCGATCAAGTTTGAACGCACCAAGACGGCGCACTATCAGATCATCAAGGGACTTGTCCACTTTAACCTTGGGGTCGTCGTATACTGGCAAGCCGGCGGCGGCGCCCTTCAACAAGAGGAGGCGGTTGGAGGAGATCACGCCCTGGCGGACGAGCACCATCTCGAGCTCGTTCAACGACACCGAGTGGCGGGCCTCACCTAGAAGCGTGAGCAGATCCGACTCGTGCAGCACGTCCGCCTCCAGCAAGGCGGCGAGGAGCTTTTTGGAGGTGATTGCGGGTCCGGTGGCCACGGGTAGTACGGTGCGGGAATTGGGTAATGCCGCAGGAGGGGTCAGTTATCCAGCGAATTGCCGACGGAGGAGGCAAGCGTGAGAATCGGCAAGTATAGCACGACGAGGATCGCGCCCACCGAACCGGCGAGGAAGACGAGGAGGAACACCTCAATCTTCGAACCCATCGTGGCGACCATCGCCTCAATATCGGAGTCCATCGAATCGGCGGCGGACTCGAGAAGACGGGCGAGTTCGCCGGAGGCTTCACCGGTGTTGACCATCGTGCGCATCTGGGGCGGGAAGAGACGGCCGGATTCGCCAAGCAACGAGGAGAGTGGGCGACCAGCGGTCACCGCGTCAATGTAGCCGGGAGTGAGCCGCTTGATCCAGTTCGAACCGGACGCGGCAGCCGCAATCTCGAGAGCCTGAGTCTGGGGCAGACCGGCCTCGAGAGAACCAGCGAGCGTGGTGGCCCAGCGGTACAGGGTGACGCGGTGGAACAATTTTCCGAAAATCGGAAGGCGGAACTTGACTTTGTCGGCGGCGATGGCGAACCTCGTCGATCGTTTCACCGCGCGCTTGTACTGCGAGTAGAGGAGATAGACGGAACCGGCGATGATGGCGAGGAGCTGCGGCATTTTTTTGGAGATCTCGATCAACTTTTGTGTCGGAGCAGGGAGTTCGGCGCCAAAGGACTCGTACACGGCGGAGAACTGGGGCACAAGGAAGACCATGATACCGATCATCAAGATCAAGATGACGACGCCGACGAGGAGCGGGTACGTGGCTACGGCGACGATCTTGTTGCGCATCTTGGACTGACGTTCGAGCAGTTTGGCGAGTCGACCGGTCGCCTCGACAATCGCACCGGTTCGTTCACCGGCGGCGAGATAGGCGCAGTAAATGTCGTTGAAGGCGCGAGGGTACTGCGCGAAACACTCACCGATTGGGACACCGGAAGTGATCTTCGTGGAGAGATCCGCACAGAGTTCTTGTAGCGCGACGGATGGCGCTTCCTCGGCGAGCGAGATGAGTGCGCGTGGTGCGGGAATACCGGCGCGGAGCAACTCGTGAAGCTGGCGGGTGAAGGCAGCGAGTACGGCTGTCTTCATCTTCAACCGCTTCGCTGATGGCTGACCGATGGAACGGTTCAAGCTCCTTGGCTTCATCTGGGTGATCGAGATCGGGATGAACCCCTGGTCGATGAGCTCTCGGCGCACGATTTCTTTGTTGTACGCCACCATCCGAGCCCGGGTGCCCTTGATGCGGTTCCCTGCCGGGGTGATCGCCTCGTACTGGAACGTGTGCAGATTTTCGTCCTTACCCTCAGCCATCCTCGATCACGCCCCCTTCACGACACGGTAGACCTCGTCGATCGTCGTGAGACTGTCCGCCACGAGACGGGCGGCGTTGTCGGCGAGGGACAAGAAGCCCTCCTCTCGAGCCTGGCGCAGAATCTCTTCTCGACTGGATTGTATCCGTACCATTTCTTTGATGTCCGCCGAGGGGGCCAGTGTCTCGACCACGGCAATGCGGCCTCGGTACCCAGAACCACCGCAGGCGTCGCACCCGCGAGCATGGATGACCGTATCGGGCACGGCGAGACCAAGTTGGTCGAACGTGGCTACGTCGCGACCGGTGGGGGCGGATGCGACGGCGCAGTCATGCACGCGACGCACGAGACGCTGCGCGACGGAGAGCGACACCGCCTCGGCGACGAGGTACGCGGGGGTACCGATCTCGATGAGACGCGAGTAGGCGTTCAACGAATCGCGGGCGTGAACGGTGGTGAACACCAAGTGGCCGGTGATTGACGCGTCAAGTGCTGTGGCGGCGGTCTCGGCGTCTCGAATTTCACCGACCAAGATGACATCGGGGTCCATACGCAACATCGCGCGCAGGGCCCGGGAGAATGTGAGCGGTCGGGCGACGTTGGCGCGGACCTGCACTTGGTTGACGAGCGGCAACCGGTACTCGACCGGGTCCTCGATCGACACGACTTTGCGCTCCACCGAGGATGCTTCACGCAACAATGCGTACAGCGTCGTGGTCTTGCCCGACCCAGTGGGCCCAGAGACGATGACCATGCCCTCATGGCTGGACGCGGTGCGACGCAACAGATCGAGCTGGACGGTCGAGAAGCCCATGTCGGAGAGACGGCGGCGCACGTTCGCCGAGTCAAGCAAACGCATCACGATCGAGGGACCGTTCACCTGCGGCAGCATCGCGACACGCACGTCGATCCCGCGGTTGGCGGCGGTGAATGAGAATTGACCATCTTGCGGTTCAAAGTAGTTTGCCGCGTCCATCTGGGCACGGTTCATTACCATCCCCATCACCTCCATCTCTCTCCCGCGAGCCGGGGCGGCCGCTTGGCGCAAAATGCCGTCAATACGAAGACGTACCATGAGCGAATCGTCAGCCTGGATCTCAAAGTGGATGTCGGAGGCGCCTTGCGCGACGGCGGAGTCGAGGAAGGTATCGAACCAGCCAATCAAGGGAGAGCGGGGCGTGAGTGGCGCCACGATACCGGTTCGTTCCGGTGCGGGCTTATCGACTTCTTCCCGCTGCTGGGGAAGGTCTTGTGCAATACCAGAGGAAGCGAGCGCGAGCCGGGAAAGGATCTGGTCGCGCGGGGCGAGCGTGAAGGAGGCGTTGGGGGCCTTGGAGGTGATGTAGTTGCGCAGATCCATGTCGGATGGATTTGCAATCATGGCCACGACCTCGCCCTCGTTTGAAACCATCGGGAGCGCAGCGTACCGGCGCAGGACCTCGACGTCGTACGAACGCAGCACGCTCTCGTCGGTCCGGAAATTCAGGCGAGGGGAGTACAGATCACAAAACGGGTAGTTCAACTCGCTGGCTATGGCGCGCAGGAGGGCGATATCATCCACCTCGCGCTGCAACAACTGGACGAGTTTGGTCCCATTACCGGCAGCCTCATCGATAAGGGCAAGGGCGGTCTTGGCCGGCAAGACATCGTACTCGAGCGTCAAGACGGCGATAGCGCGGGCGATGTCAGATGCGTTCATCCGAGACACCACCGGGAGGCCGCGCGCGCCGCGGCGCGCGATCCTTGAGGTGCACGTTGGGCTACGGCGGGCGACGGATCACGAAGCGAGGTACTTGCAGGCACGCGCATAGACAGGATGGTTCCGGAGCCGGGCAGTGAGTCAACCTGCCGGGTGTCTCCAATACGGGTCGGCAAACCGAGGAACGATGCTGAACGACCCGAAAAACGGGCCGTGCCTACAACAGAACCACAACATCCACCATTGAACCACTTGACAGGCCCCACACCTAAGGAGGCTTACATTTCACTGCACCTACGGGTCACTGCACCCACGGATCGGACCAGGCGCGGCCGCGGTCGTCGGGTGGAAGATCGCCGACGAGGGCGAGCAGCATCGAAGCGGAACATGGCGACGACTCGAACGCAACATACACCGAGGCGAGATTCTCGCCTGAGAGCGTCTCAATCAGACCCCAACACACCCCGTGCGTATCAGAAGCGGTGAAAAGCATTGAAAAATCAAGCACCCCCACGGAAACCTCCTCGGCGGCAGCAGAATCGACATTGGCGTCAAGAAACGTCAAACGTGGCGCAAGCTCTTCGAGTAGGGTGAGTGAATTAGACGGTGCGCCGTTTGCCGTGGCGAGCGAACGACCGGCAGCGGCGGCGGCCTCCAACGCGGCCTGCGCCCGACGCGACGAGGCGGCCGAATCGCCAGAGAGTAGACGCGGGGCGGTCAAGGCAAGCGCGACGGCGAGCAACACGAACGTGAGCGCGATCTCCATCAATGAGAACGCTCGAGAACGGAGAGGAGAACCTGGCTGCATGCACCATACGGTGCCGATGTGCGGCGGGCAAGCCGCGAGGCTCACGAACGCAGGGCACGCACCTCGACGGGATACCCTAGCAAGTCCCCGGCAAGGTGACTATTCAACCCGCCACCGCCGACCGCGGCAGGCATCTGGTGCGGCTGCACAAAAACGAGCACTTTACCAGACGGATCCACTTCGACAGCGTCAACCGCGGCGGGGGCCATCGCGTTCTTCGCGAAGATGGTGAGATCATTGTTGAACGGCACCACATCGATACGCTCGCCGCCAAGCATACGCGACACGTACAGTACACGGTTCGCCTCGCGACCGACGAGGGCCGCGACCGGATCGACCCCCTCGCGGGTAGCGGCGACGGCGACCTTGGAACGCACCCCTGGGGCGCGGGCCACGTTCATGATGCGCACCGACCCGGAGCGAACCTCGGGGGTCACGCCGGCGTAGAGCGCAGCCACCAGATCGGGACGAGCGGCAGAGCAGACCGGACGGGCGGCGGGTGCGATCACGCAGACCATGAACTTTGCACCCACGAACGGTTTGATCGAGGATGGGATCTCAGAGAGCGGGACCAGCGCGGGTCGGTTCCCAAACAGCGTCCCGTGCACGAAGCCGTCCGCCTGGGACACGACAGTGAACGTGTGCGCCGCGAGCCGCGAGCCGGCGAAATCGACTTGGAAGACGAGCGGGGTGGTGCTGGGCGCGGCTTCGGTGGGGGCAGGAGCAGCGGAGGGGTGGGATGTATCGGACATAGGGGCCTCGTTGCGCACGCATGCGCACCACAGGGTCGGCCCGGCGGCGGTGAAACGCGACGGGCGCTCAGGCCCGGGCTGCGAGCAACTCTGCGAGCGGATGCTCAGCCGGGGAGGTCTGCCCCAGTGTACGCATCAACTCCAACTCGGACCAGAGCGACATCGGCGCCGGATCGACGAGGCGCCGCCAAGCGGGAAGCAGCACCCCATACCCAAGAACCACGGCGAGGGGGGAACCTCCTGGAACCGAGGAGACGAGCGAGGGAAGTATGGAACCAAGTTCGGCGCGCAGGGTAGCAATATCAGGGGCGGCGAGGGCGGCGAGCAGCAGCGTCTCGTCGTTCGTCAAACGCATCAAATGCTCCACCAACTCGAGAAACAACGCCGGGTCGGCGAGTGAGAGTTGTGCGGACGTATCGAGGGGTGAAGACATGACAAAGCGCATCGTGACGAGGGCTTGCAATGGCGCACACGCCACACACGCGGAAGCACTACACGGGACGCACATGGAACGAACGACACCGTCGAGGATGGCGGGCGAAAATGGTGAGGGAACAGGACTGAGCACTGGGGACTGGGAAGTACCGGCGGCTTTCGTGAGGCGCCGGTAAATGCCGCGACAGACGGGACGGTCACCGTAGATGCCGACACATGAAACAGCGACACCGAGCCGAACCGCAGGCAGCCCACGAGGTTGCCCAGCAGCAGCGGGCGGCCACGGTAGAGAGGCGAATATGAGCACAACCAACACCATGCTCGAACGGGCGTCCACCATGGGCGTACCCGTCGAGCTTATCTGCACCCAGCAAGCCCTCCGAAATGCCCTGGTGGAGATCGCCAGGGCCGAACGCATCGCATTTGACACCGAGACCGTCGTATTACGCGACGAGAACGGTGAGATGCTGGACTTGAACGTCCACGGACCGGGCCCACTGCGGGCCATATCCATCGCCGCATCGTACCCAGACGGGGAAGAGCGGCTGTACGTCATCGATTGTGCGAAGCAAAAGACCGTCACGGACGAGCTTTGCGACGCCTTCTTTGACGGCAACACCCCGCAAGGGGAGGCCATCAACATCGGCGAATTCGCCGAAGAGTTCTCGAAACTGCATGTCTACGCGTGGAACGCAGACTTCGACGAACGAGTCATGGAACGCGAAGGCATCTTGTTCGATCTTTGGACCGACTTGATGCACGTGCGAGCCCTCCTGCGCCTCGGCGCAGCGGGCGTGCGAGCCCGATACGCCCTCGCCCAGGCAGCGAAACGCTACTTGGGAGTCGACATCGAAGGCAAAGGCACCACCCAGACATCGTTCACCGAAGCTGACCCACTGAGCGTGGAACAGATCCTGTACGCCGCCAAAGACGCGAAAATCACGCTGGACCTCGCTGGAGTGCTCATGCCCATGGCAGAGCAAGCGGGGATCATGGGAGCGGTCGACCTCGGTCGCCGCGCCCGTCCGTTCCGCTCCTGGATGGAGCAGGCGGGAATCGCGTTCGACGTCGAAAAGTGGCGCCAGTACCTGGCCAACTTGCAGCCGAACATCGACACCGTGGAAGCGACCCTCGCCGAACTCACCGGCGGCGGATCGGCCACATTGTTCGACACAGTCGAGCGGCCCGTATGGAAGCCCAGCAGCCCAGACGACGTCAAACGCGTACTGAACACGTACGCAAAAGACGCCGTCGTCAAAGTCGTCGGACACGAGCTCGTCAAAGAGGACTCGGTCGACAACGCGACGCTGGAACGCATCCAACATCCGCTCGCCAAGGCGATCATGGAGTGGCGCGAACTTGAGAAACTGCGCAGCACGTACGGGGAGAAATTCATCGCCCACGTCCGAGCTGACGGCAGAATCCATGCGAGCTACAACCAAGAGCAGGTAGGCACCGGGCGACTCAGCTCGGACTCGCCGAACATGCAAAACATCGCACCACAATCCAAGTACTGCTTCGTCCACCCGCAAGCCCCGACTCGCAACAGCGACGGGAACTTCGAGATCGACGGAGAAGCACGGATACTGGTGATGGGAGACTTGGGACAGGCCGAACTACGCGCCCTGGCTGACGTGTCGGGAGACGAAGGTCTCCTCGAGGCTTTCGCCAAGAAACTCGACATGCACGTCGTGACAGCGAGCCGAATGTTCGGTATCGACGTCATCGGACTCAAGCAAGCCGACCTCACGTCCGCGATCGCGGCCGGCGGCGGTTTTGCCGCCCACATCCTCCCCGAAGCCGCGAAAGCAGTCGGGGTGGAGGCGAGTATCGAGGCCGTGGCCGGCAACGAGCAAGCGAGCGCTGCTGCTAAGCAGTTGCTGGCGAGCTTGTACGGCGAAATGCGCAGCCGAGGCAAGACGATGAACTTCGCGGTGATCTACGGATTGTCCGCGAGGAGTCTTGCCGACACCCTGACGCGCGCTGGAGTGCCGACCACCGAGAAGGAGGGCAAGGGACTCCAAGCCAAGTACTTCTCGGCGTTCCCCAAAGTCGCCCAATTCTTGAAAGACGCCGACGCCCGCGTGAAACGCGAAGCGGAGGGACTGACAGGAATCGACTTTGCCAAGACCATCCGCCTAGCGAAGATCTTCCCACGCATCTTGGGCCTGCGATCCAGCCTGCGCAAGCAGCTGGAGCGCTTCCCGGACGAGGACGAACTCTTCGAGGCGATGTGGCCAAGGTACCAGGTGATCTCTGAGTACGAGACGCGCAAAGGCCGACGCCCGAGCAGCGAGGAACTGGAGAGCGAGATGGACCGTTTGCGTCGCGAGATGCAGTGGGCCCTCACGTTCGACGCCGCAGTCGTCGTGCGAAACGACGGACGCGAATACGTCCTTGAAGCACGCACCGTCAGCGGACGGCGCCGCTTGTTCAACATCACCGCGGAGAACTGGATGCTCTCAGTCGCCATCCTGGCAGCCATGAGCCGACAGCCACACGCAGCGAAACTGCGCAAGGCATTCGAATCTGAGCGGGAAGTCAAACTCTCTCGCGAAGACGGTGCGCCGTTTAACCGCAGCGCGCTGGCCAAGCGGTTCGAGAACCGCGCTTTACGCATGGCGTTCGTCGAGTACGTACTCGCCAACACCAACCGGGTCATCGCCGAACAAGGCGGGACCTGGAGCGGCAAGGATGCGGCACAGCGTCTGTGCTACATGGCCCTCGAAAAAGAGGTGTCCATGCTGGCCAACGCGGTACGCAACGCACCGATCCAAGGCGGCGTAGCCGACGCAGTGCTGCACGCTTTTGGCGAACTGTACAAGTCGTTGCGCTCCGTCGACGAGGCGCGCCCGGTCCAATCGGTGCACGACTCGATCGTCGTCGAATGCAAGGCGAAAGACGCAGTCCGCGTGGGAGAAATCCTGCGTAGTGCGATGGTAGCGGGCATGAACCGCTACTTTCCGACGGTGGAGGCAGTCTCGGATGTCGAGATTGCGGCCAGTTTGGACGCCAAGAACGACAGTATCGAGGAAGAATCTCTGCCAAAAGCCTGAGAACCACCAACAACTCAACACGCCGGCTGGAACCTTCGAGGTCCCAGCCGGTGCTGTTTTTTGAGGGCACCTCTTTTTGGCCTGCCTCGCTTAATCTCTACTCGCTTAATTTCTACAGGAACGCGGGCGAGGCAGCCTGCAAAAACCTGACACAGGCGCAGGAGCGTGGGTGGGGATCAGGGACGCCAGTGGAGTGGGTGGGAGCGCGGAACCTCCACGAGCAGCGCGGATACCCCGTCGAATAGTTCGATATCGCACTCCAAGAGCCCCCACGGCTGTCGGGATGGATGTCCGACAGCCCCCTCGTATCCTCGGGCATGCAGGTCATTGACGGCCGCGACGATGTCTGGGACCTGCAGCCATAAAGTCACTCCTGCAGGTGGCGCGGCGGGTTGGCGCGAAATCTCCAAAGATGACCCTCCCGCGGCATAGACGATCCCGAAAGGCTCGTCGAGCGGGCCGTAACAACGTACAGGGTGCAGACCGAAACTGGTGCAGCGGTGTACGGCCAGATCGAAATTTGATGGATGGGTTAAGATACGCGACTGGAGAAATTCCACGTCGATCACTGTACTGTCTTTGGTTGTATTGGCGATGAATGGTGGATTAGGGGGTTCTTGTGGACCTGAGCGGTTATCAAGACACCGATGCGATGATCGCTGCGCGAGACGCGCGGCACGATTCGAGGATCGGTTGCGGCAGCGGGACACCAGATGCGGTACACGCGTCCACCCACACCTCGGGCGGAAGCGCAAGCTGTACTTGGTTCAGTAACGCCGGGGCCATCGCAAACTCGAGGCAGGGAGGGAGAAAGATAGATGCGGCGTGGGCGAGGCCGATTGCTGCGTCCACACATTCACGCGCGAACGCGGTGGACGCGCGAGTCGCCGCCTCAGCGGTCTCTGGGACAGCGACCTCACCTGGGCGTACCCACGATGCGCGATTCTGCAACCACCGACCTGCACCTTCGGCGCACCGGGTGAGCAACTCGGCGTATGGCCCACGGACAGCCATACGATCGCACCACACGCCGAGATCGGAGAGGCGATTCACCGACGGTCCCCAGAACTTGGCGGCCTCTTTCGCGCATACACCCAACCACTGCACATCCAGGTCGTCACAGAACCTCTCGGCTGCCGCGCTGGAGTACACCGCTACGTGCATCTCGTCATCGTCGACGGGTGGGCCGAGTCGGTACCGGTCCGAGTACTCCATCACCGCGCCGAGGCCGCAGGGCTCCCAATCCCGGTTGAGCAACGTAGCACACACATCGAGCGCGCGGGGAAGATCCTCGGTGGTGAGGGCGACGCCGTGGCCGACGGCATGAAAGCATTCGGCGCTGGCTGCGTGCCCAAGAGATCCGCATCCGGCGGCGGCGTGCTCGATGAGGCTGGCACCGCCGTCTGCGAGACCTTGAAACAGGCCGTGCAAGAACCCGTAGTGACAATGCTCGTCGAGGTCTGGCGAGTTCAGCGCGAACGCGACGGATGGGCCGAGGCGCTCAGCGGCAGCGCGACCGAGGGTGTGCGCTTCGCCGTGACAGCCGCCGACGAGCACCCGCCCGTCGACGAGTCGGGTAATCTCTCGCTCGAATTCGGCTCGCAGCGCCATGCGGCTGTCGGGTCCCGCGGTCGAGGGCCCGGTGTCCGACGAGCAGGCGAGAATGGCGGTTGCGCACACCAGCAGCAGATATTTGACGATGCGCATACAACCCATCGTTCCGCGCATGGCATAGGACGCCACCTGGAAATCTGGTGCGGGCGTTGCACATTCCGTGGCGGACGGTGATGCCGCAACCTCAACCCGCCACAGGACTCAACCCTGATGCGGCGAACAACGTCTATCAGAATCCCGAGCCCAGCGGTGCTCCCCCGCTTGTGCCACTGTTTGAGTGAGCGGTGCAGCCCTACTCGGCTGAGGTACCGGGTCGGTATGGGGGACGACGAGCCATACCCAATGACCGCTGATTATGTTCCCAATATACGGCCAAACTTTCCGTGGTGCACACAATGAACCCACATGAAGAGAGGCACCAGAGGTGGTCGAATCGACGGCGACAAGGAGCCTAACGCGAGAGACAAACCGGTGGTACGCGGTACATTACTCAACGCCATCGGGACGGTGAAGCGACTTCGAGCAACACGACGGATCGGGCTGGGAACGGTCGTTTTTCTCAGCAGCGCCATCTTTGTCCTCACCGGTGAATGGGGAGAGTCTGGAAACGTCGGGTCTGATACCGCACACTACCTGTACCAGGCGTACCAAAGCGTCGAAGGCGGGGGGATGGTGTGGCGGGGGTATTTCTCGTCGAACCCGCTCGGCCACCCAGGACCCATCTTGCATTGGATCTTGATGTCCGGGGTCATAGGAGCTCGAATCCTCGGCGCCGACTGGGTTCTTGGCGGAATCGTAGCGTACGTCTTGGTTATCTGCGGATGTTATGCGGTTGCAGCATCCATGATCAAAACTGGAAGCCGCAGCCTCGTGGCGGGAGTAGCGGCGGCGGGTGCCGCGGCTTGGCTCGCCGGGAGGAACGCGCCGGGAGCGAGGGGAGTGGTGGACCTGGTCGGCGGGTTGTCGTACTACCCGCTCTATGGGCCGAGTCTGGCGGCGGCAATCACCATGGCCGGAGTCGCGACAGGCTACGCGGTGATCAACGGAGCGAAACGGTGGGCGTGGGTGGCGGTACTCTTCGGCGGCCTGATGATACAAATCAGCCTCGAAAGTGCGCCCATGGGAGCCATGGTGTTGGCGGCTGGGGTGTGGACGGCAATCATCAAACCGGGTAAACGAGCCTTGGGGTTGGGGGCCTTGCTCATCGGATGCGGCCCTTTTCTCGTGCGAATGTACCTGGAAGGTTGGGACCTCCCGTACCGATACGTCACAACAACCATCGGAACCCGCGACCGGGACCTCATATCACAAGAGCCGATCGACTTTTTGACTAAGATCCACGTTGCCTTGGGTAGCCACGATGTTTGGGGCACCACTTCCCACCAAACGCGCCTGCTAACCCTCATGGTGGCCGGAGTAGGGCTCGGTATCTTGGTGAGAGCGACGAGGCGGGGGGCGCTATTCGTGGGGTCGTGCCTTGGGGTGGAACTAGCCTTGGCGGCATGGTTCCTGTACCGGCCACACCAGGCCGCGGCGGTGAGTTCGTACCTACCGTTGAGCATCGCCATTGGCGCAGGTGCGATAATCCATGCAGGCCGCTCTTGGGTCCGGCGAAGCGACGGGAGACGGGGAGGTGTCGTCAAAAAAATAGTCCACACCGTGGCGACGGCCATCGCCGTGTTGGGGGTGGGCATCTATGTGGGAGGTTTAGACAAATACCAGGAGAGCAAAAAACCACAATCAATCTATCCAGAGGTGACATGGATGAACCCGCTCATACAAGAACTCCAGACACTCACGGAAGGAGAAGACGGGATACTCATAGGCTTGATCACCAGAAAAAATGCAATCGAGTTCCATCAGACCATCGGAGTTGCACCGGCAGCGGAACTATACAGCGCACTTGCCCGGGGCGGGTTAGAGAGAACTTGCGTACAAGGATCGGTTGCACCCTTTCTGCTTTTCCCAGGCGAGTGCCAGGGACAAGAACCTGCAATATGGGTTATATTTGACACCGAAGAGCGGCCAGGGGTCGAGTATGTCGCGACCCGGGCGAGAAAACCGGCGGCGGGCGAATACGAAGATTTGTACATAAAAATCCTGGACAGCAGAAACGGGGAGACGTTGCGTGAAGATGGGTTCTTATACTGCGAATCGCTGAGAATGGTCTGGGTAGACCGGGAGAACCCGGAGGCAACAACTTGCTCGATGGAGGCGGTTAAGTACGTCGGACCGGCACGTTTCGACTGAGCGGAGAGTACTTTCGGGGCCAGGACGGGAGGCCGGCTTCAATTTTGGGTTTGGGGGATCGGATCAAGCGGGGCGGGCCGAAAAGACATGCAACCGCACCCAGAGACGTGGCGAAAAACTGGTTTTGGGGGCAAAGCGGGGTCTAATGTCGCGGGAGAGCGACCGGGGTACTATGCACACCATGGTGAAACAGAAGTTCGAGCCGACGTACATCAAACAGCGCCTCGAGAAAACGAAGTACAAGACGGGTGGCAAGATCGGGGTTCGTGGCGCGCGCGTCCGGGCTGAAGGCGGCACGCGGACCGCAGAAGGTGTGGAGACCACGCACGTTTTGTACCTTGAAATGGAGCAAGTTGACGGTGTGTGGCGGCCAGTGCCACCGGTCGGAGACGACTTCACCAGCGCACCGAGCATCCTGAAAAGCGAGTCGAACGGGTGCTTCACGCGTGCATACATCAGAAACTTGGACGACTTGCAGCGCATACTTATCCGCCTGGGGGCGATTGCGGCACCGGCAGAACCGGCGGCGACAGTCAGACGGGGATGGAGGCCGCGGCGACCGGCGCATCATGCGGCGGCTAACGAGCCGAGCGTGAAGCAGAAGCGCAAACAACCAACTGCAGGAAAGCGCGCCGGAAAACCGGCGGCGAAGAAACAGGCGGCGAGGAAACAGGCACGCGGAGCGGCGAAGAAGCAGGCACGCGGCGGCTCCAAAACGAAGCGCGGGATCAAACCCGCGCGGCGCGTGATCGGCAAGTAAACGCCCAAAAAGCACGCGCCGGTAGACATACCCAACGCCGACGAGTCCTTGCGCGCCACGTACGTGGCGGAGAGGTGGGCAGCGACACGGTCATGCCATATGCAAGAGCGGCGCCTTTACCGACACCATGTCATGGCCGCGTGCGGCGATGCGGCGGTCGCGTTCGCGCTCACCTGGCTCACTCTCGCGAGCCGCAGTAGACCGGGGACGCCGGCGAAAGACGCGGCCGTCTACCTGTACCAGGCGGTACACAGCTTGCAATTTGGCGAAATCGTGTGGCACGGGTACTACTCGTCCATTTCGCTACCGCACCCCGGTCCGATCTTGTCGTGGGTGCTCACCATCGGCCAACAATTCGGCGGGTACGACGGTGCGGCGTTGGCATATACATTGGCCATCGCGACATGCATCGCGCTTGCGGGGCGATACGTGCGACACACCAGCGGCAACTGGGTCGGTGGCGCAGCCACCGTCATGGCGGTATTGCACCTGATGCGCATTGTGGCCGCGAGCGGTACAGAAACGATGCCCATCGGCATCCACATGCACCCCATGTACGGCCCGAATTTTGCGGCGGCGCTCGCGCTGGCTGGGATAGCGGCGGGAGCGCGATGCGTACACACCAAAAAAGGCGGGATAACAGCGATCGCCATAGGAGGGTTGATGATCCAAGCGAGCCTGGAGACCGCCCCGTGGGGGCTGCTCGTCGCCGGGGTGGGAGTTTGGTGTATCTGGCGAGACAACGGTACTATCCGGCGGCGAGCGGCGGCGAGCGCTACTGGACTCTTGCTTGGCTGGGTGGCGCTCCTCGTCCGCGTGGCGAGAGAAGGTGCAGACCTCCCCCTCCGCTACGCCCAAGCAATCCTCACGAAAATCGCCGAAGACGACGCGGCGACCAACGGAGGTGAAATCTTGCGAGCCGCGTTCGGTGGCAAGCAAGGCGGGGCCACCATCCTCGGCGCAGCAGCGGTGGGAGTAGTCGTACTCGTCATGTTGCGGTATTTGCAGGTAGCGGCACTTTGTGCACTACACATCGGGGCGAGCACCCTCATCAGCCTTTATGTCGTCCAGTACACCCACCAGGCGGCGGGCAGCGCGGCGGGGGCGATCATCGTCATAGGGCTCGCCTGCGGAGTGGTCGCGGGGAAGATCCCAGGTGTGCGGTGGGGTGGGCTGATCAGCGTGGTTGCTGGCGTCGCGATACTTTACAGCGCGGGCGCGAGTTGGCTGACGTGGCAGACACAGGACACGTACGACACGTACCTGCGCACCGACGCGTACGAGGCAATCGTAGAAACGGTCCGGGGAGGGACGGGGGAGGTTGGGATCATCGCGACCGAACGAGACTTACGGCTCGTCGAGATCCTCGGTGCCGTACGACCGTACGAACTATACACGGCGCTTGAGACGACCGGGACGGCGTACTGCCGGATGAACCAGACCTATGACGACACCCTCGGCCCGCGCAACTGCCAAGGAAGGCGCCCGACGAGGTGGCTCATCGTCGACACTGATGCACGCGCGGGGGCGACGTACCTATACCGCTCGGAAGCGGACACGGCGGGCGGCGACCGAGAGGCGGTGTACATCCGCTACCGCGGAGAGGGCGACCTCGAAGAAGAGGGGTTCACCTATTGCGAATCCTCTGGCATGCTCTGGTTGTACGAGACGGGAGAAGGGTGCAGGTGAGGACTCAGACATTGAGCAGCGCGGTTTCGCGAGAAACCGACACAGGCTCTATCGACCCGTCGGAGGCAGCGAGCAGCACCGGATTGTAGCGAGGTGCCTCAAGCACCAGGACCGACATCGTCGGCGGATAGCGGTGCGAGAGCGACCAACGACGAACATGGGTACATACCTCATCGAGGGCGCCGGCATCGCACACCACCGAAACCGCCGGGGCGCCGGCGCGCGAATACTCGGCGAGCAGCGACGTCGGGCCGGCGAGTTCGACCGGAGAAGGAAACGGCAGTACCGGGACCACCTGGGCACCTACCTGGACGCCGAAAAACGGGGTGCGCACCAGGGGCGCAAGACCGAAGAGCAACTTGGCGGCGTTCGTCTCCACCGCCCAACCGGAGCGCTCCATCGAACGAATCAGGCGCCACACGGCAAAACTCAGTTCCAAACTCGAAGCGGAGCGCAGGCGCTCCCACAGATTCGGAGGCACATCGGCATGTTCGCGGGGGGCGGGGCGGCCGAGCGGGGCGGTGTGCAAAAACACCTCGTCGCCATACGACTCGAGAGCGAGCGTCCCGTCGTCGAGATACGGGGCGAACAGGTCGAGCACCTCGGCAAGGTCAATCCCGACATGCTGCGCGTACTCAGAGAGCGTCGCGCAACGCTCCGGGCGGCGCAAGAGCAGCTGATTCAAACGAGAATCGGCGACGGAAATAATGCGGCGAGTAGGGTCCCAGAGATGCTCATGTGAACGTTGCATGTACCCCACCTTCAGCGCCAGGCGGCGAGAGCCAACCGGGAGTACGCTGATTGAGGATACGAGAGGGGCCGGCACGAGTACCATGCATACGAACTCTACAGAAAAGACACCGGCGGACATTGGAACAAGGGAGCCGAGGACACCGGCTGCCCAGACGACATAACCAGCGCCAAAGACCGAGATTTTTGTGCGACCAGCCGCGACGGTGCGTCAGTTGAACAGATCATCGAGCGACGCATCAAGTCCAGCTGGAGATTGCTGCACGTCAGGGGTTTCTGGGGAGGTGGCTGGTGCGGGGGCCTCGTCGGGGACGTCATCAAACACCCCGTCAAAGGCGGCAGCCACGCGGGAGCGCACATCTGACGGGATCGCGTAATCCTCCTTTATCGTGGAGACCGCGAACTTCAACGCGTTCAACCGGCGCAACGTCTCGGTGCGCTCTTGGTCGGCGGCGCGCTCGGTGGCGGCAATCGCGGCAAGTTTTTGCTTGATCAACTCGTCGGCGAGCACCGCAATCTCCTCAGGCGGGAGAAACCGGGCAGCCGAGCGCGGGTCGAGCGAAGTAGGGGTCCCGATCGAAGTGGCACGAATGTTGGCGGCCTGCACGTCGCGGTGCAGGTGCTGGATCTGCTGGCGGAACGCGAGAAGCGTGGTGCGCACGCGATTCAGGAAATGGAGCAACCGTTTGGCGTCCTTCCGGAAAGGCCTGCCCTCCACATCGATCAGGCCAGTGAGCTCGTCGACCGATACATACTGGTCCAAGCGCTGGGGATCGTCATCATACTCGAAGGCAGCCACAGAGTATACGGTGTGGGTGGCGGCAAAAGAGGCGAGCATGTGCCACAAAACCACAGAGTTGCCCGAAGCCGGGACGCACGCAAAGTATAAGGCATGGAGTACCCGCTCGCACACGTCGAACTCGGCGATGTCATCGTCCTGCCCGACGGTAGGGCCATGACGGCGCGAGCGAAAGTTTCACTCCCCAGCCCGGTGGGCTCGATGAGCGGGTTCATCATCGGGGGAGAACTTGAGACACTAATCTCGATACCGAGCAACATCGAATCCCCGGTCTTGCTCTACGTGCCGATCAACTACCTTCCCGAGAGTGCGGCGAAGGCACGCACCGTGTACGAAGGTGCGATGCGCTACTGGGCACCGCACCTGCCCGCGCTCACCGGGGCGATGGGAGAGTTGCTATATCGAGTGGTGGCGATACGCGGCAGCGTGGATCCGATCGTCATCGTGTACCGTGGGCCTGAGATCGTCGTATTCATCCGCGCCAGCCACACCCACTTGGGAGACCTGCGAATCTTGTACATGAGCCGGGAGGCCGAGAACGACATAGATATGGACCGGCATGCAGCCGTCGTCGTCCAACCGGGCCACGAAATCAACGTCGACGAGTTCGCACCGCGACGAGTAGACGTACCGGCGCGCTACTGATCCAAAGATGCGCTCAGGCGCGCAACATGCGCGAAGCGGACGCCAATAACAGCAAGGCCATCGCTTCCACCAACGCAAACACCGGGGAGACGAACAGGGCGGCGGCGAACGAGGCGAGAAGTGCCGGAAGCAGCAGCCAACGAGACCACACGAAGAGCAGCACGCATCCACCGACGAGCGACCCGGGGAACTCGGCGGTGAGCGACGAGCGGGTATGGTGGGCGGGTGAATCGACATTCGACATGTATGATCCGAGCGTTACCGTGACCCAGAGCATCGCGAAAACCGCCAGCAGTAGGTACGCCAAGGGGCGGGAAAACACCGAGACGGCGAACGAAGCGCTCACCACAGTGAGGACCAAGACGAAGAGCGCGGCACGCACCGCACGCGACACAGTCGGGCGAGGTGTGCACCAGCGAAGCAACGGCAGGACGACGGCGGGGGAAGGGGGTGCGTCAGGGAGATCCACGCTCGCGTCACTCATGGGCAGATTGGGCGGAATGGGCGGCGACGAGCGCGACGAGACGGTCGGCGTCGAGCGACTCCTCCTCGAGCAGTGATGCGGCGATAGCGGCGTGCAGAGACGCGTGCTTCACCATCAGCGTTCGAGCCGAAACAAGCGCGGACTGGAGCAGCGACTCGACCGCTGCGGCGACCGACTTCTCATCCAGCGGACGGAAGGAGAGTTTCTCGGGCACGAACCCCCACTCGGTCACCATGCGCGAGGCGAGCGCGGTTGCCTGCTGCAAATCACCGGCGGCACCGGAAGTGTAGTCATCCCCCACGAGCACCTCCTCACCGGCGCGGCCGGCGAGAGTCACCGTCAGCTGGTCCAGCGCGTGGCGGCGCGAAACGAAAGACTCGTCCTGACCGTCGAGCCATGTGGCGCCGCCGGTGATCCCACGCGGGACGATCGAGACCGAGACCGGATTGGGAATCGATTCGAGGACCAACGCGGCGAGCGCGTGGCCGGCCTCGTGCCACGCGGTGAGATTGCGACTCTTATCCGATACGAACGCAGAACGACGTTCGCGGCCGAGCGCGGCGACGGCGCGGGCATGTTCGAGATGCGTGAAAGCGATCGCCGAGGCGCCCTCACGAGCCGCCTGTAGCGACGCCTCATTCACGATGAACGCCAAGTCGGCACCCGAACAACCTGGGCACCGGCGAGCGAACGCGACAAGATCCAAACCCTCCTCGAGAGGGCGTCCGGAGAGTTGCAATGTGAGAATCTTGGCGCGGGCATCGCGATCGGGGAGCGGCACGAGAATCTGCCGATCGAACCGGCCTGGGCGGAGCAGGGCCTGATCCAAAATCTCGGGCCGGTTAGTGGCGGCGAGCACGATCACGGCATCGTTGCGCTGATACCCGTCCATCTCGACGAGCAGCGCGTTCAGCGTACGCTCCGACTCCTCATTCGCCGAGGAGAACGCACCAGACCCGCGGGCGCGACCCACGGCATCGAGCTCGTCAATGAACACAATCGCGCGACCGACCTTACGGGCCTCGTCAAAGACGCCACGGACGCGGGCGGCACCCACGCCGACGAACGTTTCGACAAAATCGGAGCCAGAGAGCGCATAAAACGGCACCCCAGCCTCACCCGCGACACAACGAGCGAGCATCGTCTTGCCAGTACCCGGCGGGCCGACGAGCAGAAAACCGTGGGGCACCTTACCTCCGAGTGCTTGAAACTTCTCCGGCTCATGCAAATACTGCACCACCTCACGCAACTCGCCCACCACATCCTCAAGACCGGCGACGGAGGAGAAGCGGTCGGTTGGCACCTGTTGGGGGTCTTTGTTGCGCGGCATCTTGGAGAACGAGCTCATCAACCCCGCACCGCCGCGTCGCTGCAAAAACACGAGTGCAGCGATAATCAAACCGATGGGGAGCAGCGTATAGAGCAACCCGAGCAACATCGACGGCGTCTCAGGGGCGACGGCACGCACCTCCACCCCAGATTTGGAGGCGAGCGCCACCAGTTCTGGGCCGTACCCCTCAGGGAACACCGCCGTATCGGTGCGAGGGGCCGTTGGTGTGGCAAACAGATCCTCACTTAACGTATCGGCGCCAGAGGAAGCATCGGACGAATCAGCGGACGAAGCATCGGACGAATCTTTGGAAGAGGCATCGGGGGAGAGAGGGGCGGCATCGTCGGCGTACTCCAGCACCACCGTGCGGCGGGAATCGTTGATCGCGATAGCCGAAGGAGCACCAGATTCGATACGCAACAAGGCCTCGCTCAGCGGTATCGTCGGGGACGGGCGCTGCATCATGGAGAGAACGAGCCAGGTACCGATGAGCGCCACGGCGAGCGCCGCCCTATTCCGCGGATTTTTGCGCTGCTTGGTGTCATCGAGCGAGGTACCCCGGCGGCCGTTAGGCGAGGCAGGATTGCGGGCACTCCTTTTACCTCCAGACCTACCCGTACTCGGCTGCTGCTCCATGTAAGGCATGGTGCAGAAACCCCCCAGGACCGCACACAAGCGCCGGGGAGGGTGAATGTTGCGGCACCCATAGCAGTCACCGTGGAGAGCCATGGAGCAGATCGTCATATTCGACCTCGCCACCTTGCGCTTCCGGCGCAGCGCGAGAGGGACTTCGATGAGCATCGTCGCCGCCAGCGGCGAAGTGCTCGCCGTCGTCGACACCCTCGCCATCGACCGCAACGAAGACGCGGCGTACGCGGCATGCGAACATGCGCTCGCGACAGGGAACGTGGCGCGCGAAGGCACACTACACAAGATCGCATTGTACAACCCGTACAGTGCCGAAATCTCGTACATGGCGGCACCCGACTCACAAATATTCGGAGACGGGGAGGCGCACCCAATCTCCATCACGGGCAGCGTGGCGAACATCGAGAACGGGGAAGACGGGATACATCTCATTCTGGACGGGAAACGCGTCAAACAGCGCGAAATCACGCTCACCGCGGCGACGCGGGCCTGGTCGGCAAACGAGGAACGGCACGGCCGTTAAACGACGGGCAGGCAGGCCCGGGACGCTTTAAGCCGGGGGGTGCTTGACGGGCCCGGTGGGGCCGACACTATGAACACACAGGAGGAAACATCCATGTTCCAGACACTCACCCACATCATCCGCTCGATCCAGACGACCTTGGCCATCACCCTCGGCGGTGCTCGCCTCCAGCCACTGCGCATCGAAACCCGCCGCAGCCGACGAGGCGCCACGTTCATTGAGTACGCACTCCTCGCCGGGGTCGCCGTCGCCATAACGTTCCTTCTTCGCGAACAGCTCAAGGATCTCGTGACCACGGTCATTACTGGGGTCCGGGGGGGTTTCACTAATAACTCGGGCGGCTGACGCAGAAAAACTCCAACAAAAAAGTGATGGAGTGAAACGGGGTGGACCCTACAGTCGGGTGTCGGCGTGCGAGGTGTCGAAAGAGAGATCGAGCGTAACCGGAGCGGATCCGGGCTGATCATTGTCGTCCACCACCAGACGCACCCGCACCGAGGTGGGCCGGCAGAACAGTGTCGCAGGTAGGCAATCTTCCTCCGCAACGAGCGGATCGGTTCCCTCATATGCGAGAAACATGGGAGCAGTGTCGACGAGCGAGACCGACGGGGCAAGTGTCAGCGAAGCGGGTGGCACGGGGAGCGTGGATGGGCAAGTACCGGAGCCGGGGACAACGGCGCGGGTGAGCGACGGGTCAAGAAACGACCAACGCACAAAATCGGCAGCACCGTCGCGGCCGGGGACGCCGGAGGCGTCCACCACGTCAGCGAAAAATCCGAACGACGAGGCGGTGAACTCGACGACTGCGGGCGAGGTCCCGTCCGGTGCGCAGGGGACGAGTGCGAGCATGTCCTGCTCGAGACGCGTCGAGATCGCATCCGCCTGGCGGTTCGACGCCACCAGTTCGATCGCGGAAGTCGTCGTGCGCATCAAGGTAGAAACCCAGAGCACCAACGCCACCAGTATCACCGAAGAGAGGCCGAGAGAGACTGCAGTTTCAAGGATCGTAAAACCGCGGCGGCGAGAAGAACGCATGCCTCGTACGGTGAGCGGCGGTGGGGAAAGAGCCACCAGCGGCGGGAAGTGACGAGAAGCCGATCCGTCAGCCGCCCCGGATGGGACGGACACCCGCCGATGCGGTACCGTAGTCTGGCTTGTTCCCCACGGTCGTCGACCCGTCGGCGAACGTCTGGATCACCACCTGATAGTTGTTGGCCTCGGTGGAGCTCCAGTAGTAGCCGTAGGACCCGGGGAACCCCGTGCGGAGGCTGCCGGTGGCGGCGCACGCGACCGAGGTGTCCCCGGTCGTCTGCTGTCGTGCATACTTGCAGAGCTCGTTGAGCTCTACCTTTGAGGGCAGGTACCAATCGTATTTGCCGTTGTTCCCGTAGGCCCGCGCCGTGTACGTGGCGAAACCCACGTTCGCATACCAGTGGTACATCAGGAAGGAGCGCACCGTGTTGTACTCCCCCCAGCCGAGACCTGCGACGGTGCCCGCCGAGTTGTACTCGTTCGCCGACCACCTGCTCACCGCGGCGTCCGCGGGAGCCGCCTCCAGATAGGTGCACGTCCGCGACGTCGTCGACGGGGAAGCCGACCATGTCGAGGAGTAGCAGGTGAACCCGGCATTGTTCACGTAGAAGACGACCCCGCCCCCCGGACCGGTGTCGCCGACCGCACACGGACCGCCATCGGCGCAGGGGATCGCCGGAGTGGCGGACACAGACGCCGACGCCGGGCCGGTCCCGGTGGCATTGTACGACGAGACGTATGCTTCATACGTCGTGCCGTTCGACAGGCCGGTGATCGTCGTCGGGGAGGTGTCGTTCGTGCCGGCCGTCCACTCGGTGTAAGAACCGATGGTACCTGCGCGGTAGTACACCTTGTAGCCAGAAACCACCGGTGAGACCGATTCCGTCCAGGACAGCGTGACCGCCTGATTCGCAGTGGAAGCGAGCAGCGCAGTCGGGGCGTCAGGGAGCGTTGCGATCGTGAGCGCAGTAGACAACGAGGAGGAGCCGGCGACGTTTACGGCGGCGACTTGGTAGCTGTAGTTCGTACCAGCGGTGCGCGAGGAATCCGTGTACGACGTCGACGAAGCGGAGAGCGAGGCGATGAGGGTAGCGTTTCGGTACAACGTGAAACCCGTGAGCGTGCTGCCACCGTTGGATGCGGGGGTAGACCAGAGGACCTCGACAGAGGAGACCGAGACCGTACCCGCGGTCGGGGTCGCGGGCTGGGTGGGCGTCGTACGCGGCACCACCTCAGGGGAAACCAGCGAGAACGCGCCAGTACCGGCGGAGTTCACCGCCGCCACACGAAACACATAGCCCACACCGTTAGTGAGACCGGTGACCGTCGCGGAGGAAACCGAGGACGTGCCATCGGTAAAAAGCGACCAGGTCGCGCCATCGTTGGCGGAGAACTGCACCACATAGTCAGAGACCGCGGCGCCCCCGTCGCTCGTCGGCGCGCTCCACCCGAGTTCGACGAACCCAGCACCTTCGGTACCGTTCACATCAAGCGGTGCCGAGGCGGTGGTGCGCGGCACAGATTGGACCGAAGAATCTGAGAACGGGCCGGTGCCGGCGGAGTTCACCGCCGCCACACGAAACACATAGCCCACACCGTTAGTGAGACCGGTTACCGTCGCGGGGGAGGTAGACGAGGTGAGTTCTGGCGACCAGGTCAGGCCGCCGTCGAAGGAGGACTCCACCTCGTAATCCGTGATCTCGGCGCCGCCATCGGAGGTGGGGGCTGACCATGCGAGCGACACCGCGGCGGCGAGCGGGGACGGCGTTGGGGCGGCAGGTGTCGACGGGGGCGCGGCGGGAACAGCGGCAACCGTCGAAGAGGCCGTTGCTCCGCCATCGTTGAACGCCTCGACATACACTTGGTAAGACGTACCGTTCACGAGACCGGAAACAGTAGTCGGAGACGAGTCAGAAACCCCGGCGGTCCACTCGGAGAACGCCCCAGAAGTCCCTTCACGGAACCAGACACGGTACCCGTCCACCACCGGAGAAGCAGAAGCCGTCCACGACGCGACAAGTTCACCGTCTTGCGAATCGAGCGCGAGACCCGTCGGCGCCAGAGGACGCGTCGAGGTCAACGTCGCAGGGGAGGCACTGGAACACCCGACCGAATTGCACGCCTTCACCTGCACGGAGAAACTCGTGCCGGCGGCGAGCGACGAAGCGACGTACGACGTAGAAGACGTCGAGGTTATCTGGCCGGCATTGAGGAGCACCTGGTACGACGTCGCAGTCGCGGTGGCGGACCAGGAAACCGTGAAACCGGAAGCGGAGACAGATGAGACCGACGCAGCCGCAGGCGCGGCCGGGGGCGATTGGACGGCGACGGCGCGGGCGGCGGTGGCTGGGGAGCATCCGAGCGCGTTGCACGCGGCGACGGCGTACACATACGTGCCGTTGGGGGCTGCAGCGTCGACGTACGCGATCGCCGAAGAAGCGATCGTGGCAAGCAGCGAGCGATTCCGGTACACCTGGATCGCGGTCAGCGACATACCACCGTTGCTGACTGGCGCCGTCCACGAGAGCGACGGTGCGTTGTCGACGAGCGCGGCGTTGAACGCGGTAGGTGGCGAGGGCGGGGTCGCGGGGGTTGCGGAAACCGAGGCAGACCAGGACGTACCGGAGGGGTTGCGGGAGCCCACCTGCACGTCGTAGGCGACGCCGTTGGTGAGACCGGTGAGCTTGTAGCTGGAAGATGCCGAGGACACCAAACGCGGCGAGAGCCAGGAAACCGAGGAGGCGAGCTTGACGCGCAACAGCGTCGCCTCTGGTGCATCTACCGGTAGGGTCCAGGACACTTGCAACACCCCAGAGGTGCCGTTCGGGGCGGCGGCGAGACCGGTGAGCTGGGCGGGAAACGTTCGCACATTCGAAGTGGCCGAGGCCGGAGAGCAACCAGTCGTGTTGCACGCGGCGACGGCGACGGTGTACACGGTGTTTGCGGCAAGCCCGGGGATGACGCCAGGGGACGCAACCGGAGACGCGGCAAGGGCACCGTTCACATACACTCGGTACGAGGAAACGGCGGCACCACCAGTGTTGGTCGGAGGCTCAAGCGGCACGGAGATCTCGGAAGCGGAGAGCGCAACAGGGGAAGGTGCTGGCATCGCTGCCGGTGAAGAAAGCGAAGAACCGACCGCAGCGACAGATACGGCGACGGAGAAGAGATGTGGGGCGTCATTGAGAGTTACGCGCAAACTCCCGCGGTACGTACCAAGCGCAGTAGCGGCGGTATCGAGCACCGGGATTGAGGCGACACCAGAGCTATCGGTGAGCGCGCGAGGGGAGATGCTGATCGCGGAGGGGAGACCGGAGAGTTGCACCACCGCATTTTGAACCGGATCACCATCGGCATCGAAAACGGCGACGACGAGGGCGGAGCGGCCGCTTTGCGGCACCGAGCCGATGAGCGATACCGAGGCGGGCGCGGCGACGACGTCAACGGAGAGCCCGGAAGTGATCGCCGGTGAGGAAACCGTAGCGAACACGACTGTACGAGAACCTTTCACCGCCGAATCGGATGCAGAGAGCGCGACAGTTGCGTATCCGTCAGCATTGGATGGGAGCGAGGAAGACCGCACCCCGGCCGAAGACGTAAACGAAAACGAGAGACCGGAGATTGGGTTACCGGAGGCGTCCAACACGCGCACCGACGTCGACACGGAGGCGCCGCGCTGAAGAGTGATTTGTGCGGGGAGCACGATGCTCGTCGGTTTCTGTGCGACCGTGAACGAGGCGGAGAGTGCGACACCATCGACGGTGAAACTCACCGAGGTAGAACCCGGGGAAGCCGCAGCGGAGACGGCGACACTAAAACTCACGACACCGGAGGCGTCAGACGTCGCGGAAGCGGGCGTAAGCGAGACACCGGAAGGGGCGGAGACGACACTCACCGTGCGACCTGCAAGCACAGCACCAGACCCGTCCTTCACCGTCAACGCCCAAGACGAAGAAGCGTCTTGCGAGACGGTAAGGGCAGCAGGAGAGAGGCGGGCGGGGACGCTTGATACGACAAAGGTGTCGGTGGCGGAGATCGAACCGGAATGAACCGTCATCGTGTACACGCCAGATAATGCGCCAGACTCGGCAATCAGGGCCACGCTGCACGCACCAGATGCGTTCGTGATGCATCCCGAAGGCGACGTCCGCACCCCTGAAGCAAACCCGGTACCAGACGCGTTCGTGGCGAACGCGACAAGACCAGACTCCATCGGTGAACCAACGCGATCGAGTACGGAGACCGAAACAGACGAGGTCGCACCCTGCGCGAGATCGGGGGCGGAAACCGTCATCGAACCGGCGGCTTGCTCCACGGTGACGGGGATCGAGGCGGTACGCCCCGAAGCGGTCGAGAGCGACACGGCATAATTCCCCGCAGGAACCGCTCCGGCGGCGAGAGAGAACGAGACCACCCCACTACCGTTGGAGACCGCAGTAGCAGGCAGCGTGAACCCGGAGGGAGCCGAGAGCGTGATCGACTCACCAGAGGAAGGGTTCGAATCGGTACCAACCACCGAGAAGGCGAGCGTCGCGGAACCATCCTGGGCGACCATCCCCTTGCGTGTCGAGAAAATCCATGGCCGCGCATTCCGATACAGCGCCACATCGACATCGCGGACACCGTCGTCGACGTCGTTGGAGATTCGCACGGTGAAAAACACCATATCAATCTCGGAGTCCTCGACGAACGTCAACTCGAACGAACCCGCAGCGGGGCCGTCCGTGGTGCCGAGCACGTCCCCGGCGGCAACCTCGGAGCCGTCAAACAAGAGGGAACCTGACTGGGGAAGATCGAGCACCTGCACCTGCACCGGATCGCCGTACTCGTCGACAACAGTGAGATCGAACACGGTGGTGGAGGAGACCACTTGCTTGGCGTACACCGACCCAGTAGACGGGGCAAGCAGGGTAGGCAGGCGGGAGGCGAGGCAGAGCGAATCGGGACAGAGCGACGATTCGGGGGCCGTCGAAAACGACGGCGTGCACGAAACGGTGGTGGTACAAGCGGCGTAGGCGCGCGGATTCACCCAAAGAGGACGATCATCGAACCCGACGGCAGGGCGGGCCAGATTACCAGACCAGACAGCAACGACGGTAGTGTCATCCACAGGACGGAACGAGGTCGAGAAATCGGCACCCGTCCCGGCAAGACGCAACGTGGACGGCACACCCCAGGTCCAAGACGTACACACCGCGGCCGGCTCCCAGAGTCCGGCACGCGAACCGAGTTGACCCAAATTGGGACATACGCCGTTGGGTCGATCGACGTAGAGACGCACCTGGGCACCACGGGGAATACGCGCGCGAAACGCCGGTTGCAGCGGATCGATCGCGTAGGATGAGAACCGAACCGAGCCGGCGGCGTCGTTATTACACGCAGGCACCAGCCGATCGGCGACACCGTCGTTGAACGACGCCCAGAGACAGATCGAGTTCTCCACGGTGGGCGGCGCCTCCATCCCAGAATCGGAGCGAGCCAGAAGCGACACCACAAGATCGAGCACCGGGTAGATTTCCGCGCCCACCTGATGCACTTTCCCGGCATCGAGCACGATCTTGGCAGCATCGCCAACAGAACTGGAGGCCGAGAGCGCGTAATCACCGTCAGACGACCACGCATTTCCGGGGGCGAGAGCGAGACGGCACGGCGCGGCGGCGGTGCACGCGTCAGGAGCAACACGGAACAGCGCAGAACCGAACGAGGAGACCTTGGCTGAGGATACCACCGTGGCTGGCGCATCGGCGAGCACCAAGAACACGGGCGCGGCGCGGTCGGCGAACGCGCCGGAGAACTGGGCGCGCAACAGCGACTCGCCGTTGAACCCCGGCGTGGGTGCAGCAACACGACGAGAACGTGACACGCCCCTCCCGTCGGGCAGGGAGACAGTAGCGACAAGCACCACCGAATCCACCGCCTCGGTGGAAGACTCAACCGCGTCGAGGGCGAACACCGTCGCCCAAGTGGCGACGAAATTGCGATCGGCGACCGTGAAACAACTCGTCCCTGAGGTTCCCTGTAACGAAGAAGCAGCGCAGGGAGACGGGGGCGTGAACTCGTTGGCCAGAATCTCGGCAAAGGGGGTGTAGCTCAGCTCGATGAGCGCCTTGTCCAACTCGCCGCGAAGGCGGAACTCGATGGCGGAGGAGGCACGCGAACCGAGTGCAGAAGTGATGGCTAAGGAGACCCCGATCGAGACAATCGCGAAAAGCGAGGTTGCTGCAGCCACCTCGAGCAGCGAGAACGCGCGGCGGAAGCGACTGCGACAGGGCATGGGATTTAACAGTCCCCCACTCACCCCAAGTGCGCAGTATGATACAAACTCAGGCGGTTGGCCTGCGAGAGCGGGGTCGGCACCGTCATGCGCATGCAGGCGCACGCAAAACGAGAGAAACGGGGGGTCGCGCTGCTCGCCACCGCGGTGATCACGATGCTCGCCGCCGGGGCGGCAATCGTGGTCATCAAACTCACCCTGGACGCCACCCGCGTCGAATCGGCAAACGTCGAGCGGATCTCGGCGAAAGCCGAAGCCGAAGCCGTGCGCGTCGAGTTCGAAGAGGCCCTCGCCGAAGCACCATATTTTTACTACAGCGAGGTATTCGAGCACGAACGGGCGCGAATATGCACCCAGAACGGGGGTACCGTGCACCAACCTGGCAGTACGTGGCCGACGGCGTGCGGGACGACGTGGGGCTACCAGCAGGCGGCCAGCGCGGGGGATGTACGAGTCGAAATCGTCGCACCGGGAGCAGCGGATCCCCGTTTACGCCTGCGCATCCTCGCGAGCGCCGGGAGGAGCGAGTACGGCCTTGAAATACATTACGCCACCGACTCGCCGGCGCGTTGGGCGTTGTACAGCGAAGGGGATCTCGCGCTCGACGAACTCCCCGACGGAGCGAACACACTGGGCGGAGAAATCCACGCCGGCGGCGTCATCGACCTTCCCACCGCGGAGACGACAATGAGCGGAGGCCTGATCGCCGGCGAAGGTGGGTACGGGACGCACCCGGACACCTCACCACTGAGCGGCGAACCAGTCCGCTTCTACGGACCGACGGCTGACGCCGCTGGCAGTACGTATGTAGAATCCATCCGGGAACTGTACCCCATCTCAGTCAGCCTCGTCGGGGCGCGGGCCATGTTCGCAGCAAACATCGACATCGCATGCCCGGATACCACCCCGGTCTCGGTCGGCACCTATACGAGCCATTTTTGCGCACATGCTGGTGAGTCGCTTCTCGACACGGAGGGAGACTTGGTCGAAGTTCCAGCCGGGGCGAGTACGTACCTGCTACTCACCGGCGCGAGCGCGCCGGGAAGCGTCGACTTTTATTACAGCACCAAAACCTCGGAGGCGCCGGGCGAGTGCGGCAGTGGTTGCGACCTCGCGAGCGACTCGGCTGTATCCATCGCCGCTGGAACGCACCCAGGGGCGATCAGTTTTTGGACCAAACTGGGAACCTTCAAACTCCCCGACGACGGGTTGATCGCCACCGACCGAGAAACCCACATAGGGCTCTGCGGAGACGGTTTTGCGAGCGTGGGCGGCACGTGCAGCAGCTGGAACGGGGCGGGAAGGATGGGCGTGGACAGCAACCTCACCGTCTTGGTAGGTAGTTTGACGAACATCGTGGACGCGTACCTCAGCGGACCGATCGTATCTACCAGCAACACGAGTTTCGGGGTAGTCGCCGCAGGGTCGGTGTACTTGCCGTACTGGAACCGGCCAGCAGCAGGATCGGTCGCGATCGACGGTGCGTACACCGGGCTCGGGCTCGGAGGTGGAACCGGCAGCATCGCAACATGGCCAGCAATCGTCGAAGCACCGTCCAACCGCGGCGGCACACTCAGCGTCGAAGGCGGATTTGCCGGGACTGGGATCGACACCACGTTCGCCTTGTACGAACAAGTATCCATCACCGGACGTCCGAGACACTGGGGCGCACCGCCGCCGCTATACCCACCATTTCACGGTACCTGGCGCATCGTTGCCACACGGTACTTGCCGAGCATCGAAATCTGCGGCCAGTTGACCTGCAACTCGTACTGAACAACCCGCACCCGAGCGAATCGAGGGGACCGCCGCGGGGCAGGTGTCGGCGGTCGGGTCCTGGGCGGGCGGAGAGGGCTCATACAACTGCAAGAGCGCGGGAGAGTGGATGGAATGCGCCGGGTGGTCTTGACGGTCACTGTGCAACCTATGCTCCACCCCCGCGTCTCCACATCCGTCGGCCGGGGCGAAAGATTCGTGAGCCGTATCATCTAAGCATGGGAATGGACGTATCGGGGTCAAACCCCACAAGCGACACGGGCGCCTACTTCAGGAACAATGTTTGGTGGTGGCGGCCACTGGCTGAGTATTGCCTCCAAAATCACTTCGAGATAGCGCACAAGTGCGAGAGTTGGCACACCAACAGTGGCTACGGGCTTGACGCCGAGGACAGCAAGCTCCTCGCCAGGGCGCTGAAAGAAGACCTGCGAAAGGGCATAGTCGCCGATTACGCAAAGGAATACTACCGCCAAATGGCGGAATTGCCGAGAGAAGAGTGCCGACTATGCCATAGCACGGGTATCCGCAAAGACAAAGTTGGCGAGGAAATGGGAATGCCCGAGCGGGAACTCAAACCCGAAATCCAGATACTGACCGGGCGCACTCACGGGTGGTGCAATGGGTGCGACGGCGAGGGCACTACCGAGAATTGGGGCATGTCTTACCAGTTCAGCGAGGACAACGTGAAAGAATTCGCCGACTTCCTCGAGGACTGCGGCGGCTTCCAGATTTTTTGAACGAATTCCCTAAAAAACTTTACACGCCAATCCCGAACACACCTCGTATATATACAGAGGGGATGAAATGGCCGAGGTAGAGATACCGCCCAAAATAAGAAAGGCGATAGAAGAATACCGCAAGAGGGAAGCGGCCCGAGCCATCCTGCGAGAGATCTACGGACCGAAACCCGAGACGGGCGGCCAAATCCGCGCTGGGGACATCTGGCTCGCCCCCCACCCGAACGGGGAGTGCAACCGACTCGCGCTGGTCGTGAAGGTGAACCATGAGGACCAAGTGTGCGAGGCGCTCCTCATGCACCCCTACAAAGAGTACGCCACCGACACGGACATACTCATCCGCGAGGAGGAGTCTTGGTTGCCGTACGCACTGGTCGCGCAACTGGACATTCGTGGCGTGCTGCGGTGGCGCGACCTGGATAGGTGGGTGAGTCGGGTGTCGCGCGACATGGGCGAATTCTCCGTCGGCGCCCTGAACGGCGGCGTCCCCAACCCGTGCGGCCCGAAATTGCTCGGCCCACACGACGAGCGACGGCAGTTCAAGCGAGAAGAGGGCCGGGCGATGAGGGCGTTGCACACGCCGGCACTGGTCCAACTTCTCGGCTTAGAGTAGGGGCGGAGAACCCGCCCTTCGGCAACTCGCGCTATATACGTCGTCCCGCCGGAATGCCGGGCTCGGCGGACAGGCCGCATGGCGCCTTGGATCCCCCGGGCGCGCACCCAAGGCGCTCGGGGTGGACGCATACAACTACAAGAGTACTGGAGAGTGCGGGATAGTACGGGCGGAGTGCGCCGGGTGGTCTTGACGGTCACTGTGTAACCTATGTTCCACCCCCGCATCTTCACACCCGCCGAGCCGGCGCCGCTGGACGACGAGCAGCGTAACAACCTCTTGGAGCTGCTCGAGATCAGCGAGACTGCGTTGCAGGCCAAACGTGAACGCCGCGTGCGGAAACTTGCCGGCATGGAAGGCACACTGCGCGACATGGACGCAGCCCTCGAATGCCCATGCACATGCCATGACGGTGGTGGAAATTTGCACGACGGCGGTATCACCTGCCCGTGCCAGCAGACACAAGAAGAGCGGACGGCGGCGCTGGACGAGGCGCTGAAGGCCCTCTCCACATGGCAGGATGACCCTGCATATCAAGCTGCGCGGGACGCGGCCGAAGCCGAGTTCGCGGCGACAGCCGAAGCGCTCGGTGCGCACATCGACCGGCACGGGGGCGGGGCACCATACGTCATCGAAGGCGAGGTCGATGGACAGCGATTCTACTTCCGCGAACGCAACGACTGGTGGACCGTGGAGATCAGCGACTTGAAAAACGGCGAGCCGTGGCGTTATGACAAGGCGAGCATCCTCGTCGGCGAAGGATCGGGCGACACGCTCACCGACGCTGGGGAGCAGTACGAAACCGAAGCCCTACAAATCGCGGTGGACGCGGTGCGTACCTTCCTTGCACGACGGGCATGCACACACCCTGGTGAGGGTACATGGTGCGCTGTGTGCGGGGTAAAGCGCAGCGAAGCTGAACTTTGGCGGGTGTACATCACATGAGCCCCGCAGCAGACGGCGGGGAACGGGACGGAAAACGTCCGTTGCCCAAGGCTGGGCAGCGGCAACGGTTGGGAGGCGAAACCAACGAAGGCGCCAAAAAAGGTGCCAGAAGGAGTGCCATGCGCACCAATAAGCGTGAGAAACTCCCCCAACTACCGCAAACAGACATCGACGACGCATTGGGACAGCTGGAAACAGCGTTCGCTCTCATCGGCTGTGTGAACGGCAACACGTTCACCTGCCCCGTCTGCGGCGAGAGCCGCAAAGGCAAGGTCGTACTGCGACCTGCGAAAAAGTACTGGAAGTGCTACGTCTGTGGTACCTACCCGGACGACCCTCGGTACAAAAACGCGATCGATCTGGTCAAAGAACGCTGCAACGTCCCATTCCCGAAGGCGGTGAACATCCTCCTCGGGCGCAACGACGGTCCTATCCCGAAAGCCAAAATCGTCGAGATCCTCGCCACAGCGAAGAGCGACGACGGCTTCACGGCCAGCGACGATCCATGGGTGTTCGATTTGTACACCGAAATCCTGGAGTCACCGCACTGCTCACTTGAGCGCGCGGTGGCGTACTACAGCGACCGACACATCAGTGCCGACGCCGTAGCTGCCATGCGATTTCGATACATCACCGACCCCGAGGCACTGCGCAACGACCTCGTCGCCAAATGGGGCGAAGAGAAGTTGATCCAAGCCGGCATCGCCGTGGAGTACGAGAACGGATTACGGCTACTCTGTGGCTGGAATTATCCCGTCATCGAACCCGCGATCGACCACACCGGAAAGGTACGCAACTTGCAGTTCCGACCATCCTTGAAGCAGCGCGAGAAGATCCGTGCCCACAAGCGCGGAGAGGGGCCGTACGTGCCCACCTTCATGAGCATCAAGGGGGCGGGTCCAAAACACCTGATCGGTATCGGACTACACCTCTTGGCCGAAGGCGACCCACGGGTCGTCATGATCGCAGAAGGTGCAGCAGACGCAGCAGCCGGGTACACACTCGGTGCGACCGGAATGTACGCCATCCCGGGGACGAATATCATGCCGCCCAAAGGCGTGGTACAGTACCTCGAGAAGCGCGGCCACAAGATCGTGGTCGCACTCGACGGAGACGATGCGGGCATCAAAGCCCGACCGACCGTCGCAGCGCACTTCAGGGACAACGGCTACGCCCAAGGCGCAAGTCGCCGACTTAACATCGACGTACCGGGACTCCTCAACAACGACCTGCGCGTGGCACTCGCCGCCGCCGGACAGTTCGCCGAGGACATCTACCGAGACGTCGCCGAAGCGTGCGGCCTAAGCGAACTCGACGCGATCATCGCAGACGAGGACGCATCAAAGCGGCTGCGCAGCAAACTGCGCAACCTGCACGACGAATCATGCTGGGTCCGTGAAAAGACCGACATGCCCGAAGGCCTTGACGTATGCGACATCTTGATCCGAACACACGCCAAACGCGGGTGCACTTGCCAGAGCTGCAAAGCCTGGCGAGTACGCAGCGAAACAGCGTCGCAGTAACCCAAGCGGAATTGGGGAACCAACCATAGAGGCGCGGCCGGGGGCAGACCCCGGCCGCGCAACTCGTTACGGAGCACCGTCAGACGGGCATGAGTACGTACATGGGTGCAGTAGAGTACACCAGATGCTTGGAACCTGGGTGCGGGATGTCGGCCGAAGTGGTGGAGAGAAGTTTGATGGAATCAACCGATGGGCCGATAGAACACATCAAAACTCGGTGCCCTAGAAATCACCAATTATTCTACCCCAGCTTTTTGCTTGACGGTCCCCCTTGAGCAAACAGTATAACAGGTCCTGAGCCGAGAAAAACACCGGGTGATCGGGCGCAGCGGAGGGGCGGCATTGTTCACCGCGATCGGAAGCTGGGCGATGCCTGGGATCGTCGGAGTAATCCACGACCCCAACCACGCCATTATGCTGGCTTTATACCCGCCACCGCTTGCAAATCTGCTGCATCTCGATGGCAAATACCTGCTTGGGATGTTGGAAAACTACCCCCGGTGGTTTGGTTCACGTTGCTGGGGTCCGGACTCAAACCATCCCCGGGCTAAATCTGGCCCGAGTAGCCGGCCTCCCACATCTCGGGGTACATCGTGCGTAAAACTGTGTACACCGCAACCGGCGTTGGTTGAAGCAGACGCTGGGGGTCGGTAGGAAGACCGGGTCAACGACTGGGGGATGTACCACCGAGCAACCTGGACCAGTGCGCCTCACACCGTTCACCATGACCATCCGTGCGACAAAAACCGCCCGGTGAGCGTCAGTGCAGTAAATCACCACCAGAGCTAATGGCAGTGGGTAGCGGTGGTGACGGCACCTGGCGGGGCGTGCCAAACCAGCGCACCCGGTCACCGTGAAGGCCATGAAGATCAAATACCCGTTCGTGAGCCGGGTCGTGGGCATCTCACAGTACCAAAGCGCGGCAAGCGGCTGTAGTGAAGGCATGGACGTACTCGTCGAACGGGAACCGGAGAATCCGTACGACTCGAACGCATGCAAAATTACGTGCGGCGGGGAAACCGTCGGCTACCTCCCCCGGGCGCTGGCAGCGCGACTCGTGCGCAGCGGCGGGACGCGCTGGGACGGAATCGTGGCAAAGAAATATGACGGCAAAGCCACCATCGGGATGGAGATCAGGATCATCGGCGAGGACACCAACGAGCAAGAAGCGTCGTTCAAAGCCTCCACCGCGGTGAGCGAGCCGGGAAGGCTCGTCATCGTGAAACGCTCAGGAAGAGTCCTTGGTACACTCCTACGCGTCGAACGAGGAGACCGACGGGTCATCGTCACAAGCGAAGGTGGCGAGATCTCGTACCCTGACGGGCTCGTCGAAATCGTCGAACGCGGCGGCGACACGCCAGTGGGGGCGCGGTAAGACGACACTGGTCGACGACCTGGTTCGACGACCTGGTTCGACGACCTGATTAGGTGACGCTGGCGACGTGCTGGGCGGGTGGCACGGCTGAAGCAGACTCAGACGACGCGAACCACGGCGCGTGGCGCGTGGTGCACCAATCCCAGTGGACGCAAATCGTCAGCGAGGACCGAGAGAGCGAGTTGCAACTGCTCAAACTGCGGGCCGACCTGTGCAGCGGCGGATAACGCATCCAAGCGAGCTTGGACGGCCGCGTGCAGATCCACGTGCGCAGCGATCGCCTGTCCCGCGAGCCGACGAGGCAAAAGCGAGACCGCCTCCGGAAGCGTACGCATACCACAAATACAGGAACCTGGAACACAGGCATCCTCAAACACCCACCAGCGCGGAACCAACGGCACTGTCGGGACGGGCGCGACGCGGGGGCGCAGCGGCGGTCGCAATGATGACGAAACGAAGGAGACGTCATGCATGGGTGGGATGGCGGTGAGCGACTCAAACCCATGCACATGCGGCACCAACCAGAGCAGCACTTCCACTCCTTCGAGTGTGCACGCGGAGAACACCGTCGACCCCGGCTGCCATACAGCGGTGATATCTGGCGAAGTGTTCATACCAAGACAATTACCGACAAATCAGAGGCCGGCAACCACGTGCGGGTGGAAATAACCGTTTGGATGACGAGGAAGTCTAATGTTGCGAGATGTTCCTATCTACCGTTGCCCGCCGGGCGAGGGTTTCAAAGAGATTCAGCACACGCTCAAGGTCGTTTAGGTGCGGTGGGCAACCAGATTTGAGCTCGTCGTACAGAGCCGATACTGCCCACGTGTTGCCCCTCTGGTTCTCCGACGCGTGCGCTCGAGCGCTCCGAGCTAGTTCACCCAACGCCGATGCGTGGATGCCGTTGCTTAGGTCTCGCTACCAGGGACCGGTGTCGACTTCTTGGTGATGGCTTTCGACGGCGCTGCGGGGGTAGAGTTCTTTTTCGCCCAGTTAGAAGCCAATTCAGCCACGTCGACACCGACGACGTCCTTGAGGATCTGCAAGCCCTGAGCGACGTTACCGGCGACTTGACGCGGCAGCGCCGAGGTACCGTCGGCGGCGATGACGGTCATCGTGTCGATGTTCGACAGCGGCTCAGACGCCTGGCGTACCAGCTCGGGGAGTTTCTCGACGAGCATGCTCAGCACCGCCGCATCGTTGTACGCTGCAAATGCGTCGGCTTTGCGTTGCAGCGTCTCGGCTTCCGCGGAACCCGTAGCCAGGGTTGCCGCGGCTCGGGCGTCTCCTTCAAGACGGGTCGCTTCGGCGAGTGCGGCGCGTTTGGCGCGCTCACCTTCACCGACGAGACGCGACTCTTCGCTCGCCGCCTGCGCGGTGGCGATTCGGGCCTGGCGATCCGCGTCGGCCTTGGCCACCGTCGCAGTGCGCGACGCCTCGGCTTCCTGTTCGACGCGGTAACGGGCAGCGTCGGCGGGTTTACGCACCTCGGTGTCGAGTTCGCGTTCCTTCAACGCCGCGGCCCTGACGGCGACCTTTTCCTTCTCCGTGAGGACCCGTTGCTCCTGCTCGGCTGCCGAAAGCGGGCCGGCGGCGAGCGCCTGGGCGCGGGCGGCATCGGTTTCCGCCTGGAACGCCGCCTGCTTGAGTGCCAAGTCACGGTTCGCGGCGGCGATGCTTTCCTCGGCGAGGAGTCGTTCACGTTCGGCGGCCTGCCGGGCGCGGGCCTCGGCGATCGCCGCGTCCTGCTGGACACGTGCCTGCTCGGGGCGACCCAGATCGTCGAGGTAGCTACCTTCGGTGCGAACGTCCTGGATCTGGAACGTGTCGAGCGTCAGTCCCTGTCCGGTGAGGCTCGTCTCGGACTCTTCGGCGACCTTCGCGGCGAACGCGGCACGGTCGCGGATGATTTCCTCGACGGTGAGACCGCCGACGATCGAACGGAGTGAACCGGCGAGCACTTCCTGGGTGAAAAGTTCGATCTCTGCCTGCTGGGTGAGAAAGCGCTGCGCGGCGGCCCGGATCAGGTCTTCGTTTCCACCTACTTTGACGACCGCGACGCCTTCAAGATCGACTTTCACGCCTTGTTTCGACACGGCGCCACCGATCTTGACCGAGATGCGCCGCGACGAGAGGTCCATCACGTGGAGCTGCTGGACGAACGGCAAAACGAACACCGAGGCACCCATCACGACCTTCTGTCCGGAGAGATCCTGCGACAGCGCTCCGTCCTGTCCGCGGACGCGTTTGCCTTTCCGGCCGGTGATGATGAATGCTTCGTTCGGACCGGCGACACGGATCCGGCGTATGATCGCACCAACAATGAACACCGCAAGGGTGAAAAGTCCGATGACGGCGATGAGGATGGGGGACGTGAATAAGCTGATCATAGCTTTATAGTGTGCCCCGGAAGGCCGCCGCGTCAACTATCGGTCAGGCGGGGGTGACGACTACCGATGTCGGGGAGAGCACCGAGACGACCTTAACCGCACTTCCTGCCGGTAGCGCCTGATCGGCGCGGGCAGATACCTTGACCGGCTGGCCGACGACACTCAAGGATACCTCACCGAAACCGGCGTCGGGTATCGCTGTTACCACCGATCCGGTCAAACCGACGTAACTCGAGGACGACGGGGTGGCGTCGGTTTTCATGTTCTGGGCCGAACGCGCCAAAAGCGAGGCAAGAAAGCCTATACCGAGACCCGAAACCGTCCCGGCGAGCGTCGAGAGCACCGGGCCGGCGCCGCCGCTGGAAGCCAACGCTCCGACGAAACCCAAGGACGTGATGAACGCCGCGATCGCCGGCGCTGAGAGGAGTCCGTCACCTTCGAACATGTCGAGGAGACCGTCGAACACCATCGAGATCAGCAACAAAGATAAGCCTATGACGCCTAAGACAAGGAATACGAGCATGCCCAGTAGCGTCCCCGGCGCATCCAATCCGTCAAGTGTCTGGGAAACCCGCCGGATCTTTCCAGATCTCATCGGGTTCGACGGCACGGGTTTGACGCAACGTCGAATAGTGCTGCCGCTTGGTGTCGAGCAGACCCCTTGTGCGTTGTCGATTCATGCCGGTCGGCCTCCCCGCGGGCACGGTCTTTGCCGTGACCACAGACATCGACCTCAAAACCTTCGCGGAACTCGCAAACGACGAGAACATGGACATGCGCGAACACGTCGCCAAAAACCCCACCTCCCCCAAAGAGGTCCTTGTCAAACTCGCAGACGGCAAGGATGAAGTGGTGCGCAACGCCGCCCGCCGGTAACGAGTAGACTCACGCGAATATTAGCGACTACCTCTGCGCAACCGGCAAGACACCGGCGATCCGGCGGACACTCATCAACGACGGAGAGTTTTCCGGCCCGGTGATCGCCATGCGACCGAATGCATGCACGGTCGTGTGCACGGTCGTGTGCATATTCGTGTGCGGTGCAAGCACCGAGCGCCTTCTCTGGAGTGTGCATGATGTGCAGATAATACAGAAAGCCACACAGTAGCGAACGACATGGACCGACCCATCATCTACGTAGGGAGCGAAGCGAACGTGTGGCACGCGGTGCTCACATGGGCAAAGGGCGAGGCTTTTGACACGATCGACGGCAGCGAGGGAGCGGCACTTGAAGCGGCATTGGGTGCGACATTGTTCGGCGAGACACGGAGCATCCACGTCACCAACGCCCAAGTCGTGCCGGGCGAGTGGTGGGAACGGGGAATCGGCACGATACGCGTCTGCGGGAGCATTGTCTCCCAAGACGGCGCGAGCACCAAACAAAGCAAGTCCCTTGAGAAAAGCGCAACCATCGTGCTCTGCGATCGCCGGTGGATGACTAAGACGATAGGCGAGATATTCACATCGGGCGGGGTGGTACTTGAACCTGCGGCGCGGCAAACGATCGAGTCGCGATGCGAAGGGGACATGTCCCGGGTGCGTAGCGTGGCGACAATTTGCAGCATGGCCGGCATCACCAAGCTCAGTGCGAGTGCGGCCACACAACTACTGGGAAGTGCCAGGAACGAAGCGAAAGTCTGGGAAGCGTGCGATCATCTACTCGACGGGCGAGTACGGGAGGCGACCGAGGCAGCCGCGCAGAGCGAATCCGTACCTCTCGCGGCCAACCTCAGCGAGACGCTCCGCAGCCTCCTCGTCCTGCGCGAAGGTGGCACGATTGCGGGGATGCACCCTTACGTCCAAAAGCGCCGAGGTGCCCAGGCGCGCCGGCACGACGCTCACACACTCACCAACGCATTAACCACCGCGACGGAGTGTGAACATATGATCCGCAGCGGCGAAATCGACGCCGCTGCGGCGATTGTGCGGGTGCATCTCGACCTACAACGTCCAATGCGCCCGTAAAGGCAGCATCTTGGCCCAGAACTCAAGGCAGGTCAAACGACGGACAGGTAGAGACTTGAGGCAGGATTAGTCCATAGTTGCGTGTCATTTACGTACCCCGTCGCGGCAGTCCGCGACGAACGACGAAACGCACACTTGCTCGAGGGCGCGTTGCTTGCACGGTTTCAGGCATGACGCACCAAAACGGTGCCCCAGGGAGAGCCCCGGGGCCGCACGCCAGCCGACCGCGCATCGCCGAGGTGATGCAGCGCGTCATGGCGTGCGCGGTGGAAACCGACCGTCTCTTGCGCGCAGTACGGGGTGCCCGGCGTGCAGGGGTCGCAGACGTCGTTTCTGGGATATTGCGCGAGATCGAACACCCGAACCGAAACGTGCGCGAGAACGTCGTGCGCGGATGCTTGCAGCAGATCGAGACCCTCGTCGCGACCGAGACCGAAGCGGTCCGCGAGGCAATGGCGGGGACTGCGGCCGGGGTGATGGACGACGGGGAAGATCTCGTCGCGTACATGACAAGGGCGGTATCGACGAAAGGATTGCGCGGACGCCAGAAACAACGCGTGATCGAAATCGCGAAACATGGACTCGCCCTAGGCAAGCTGCGTGACGCTTTGGAACACGGAGAAGCACGAAACCGACTCGAAACCCAGTGGCAACATACGGTGTTTGCCGCCAGCATCGACGGCGTGGTCGACTCGCTCGCCGCCCGCGGCATCAACGGCGAGGCGTTGGCGTGGTCCGTGATCGCACGCGAAAGTTTGCAGCACATCTTGCTTGTCAAACGCGAGGCAAACCGGATGGCGCGCATGTGGCCCGATCGCAAAGCGGACGACCTCGTGGGGTACGGCTGGCGGGGCCTGCGCCTTGCCCTGCGCTCGTACAACCCGGAGACCGCGTGGTTCTCCACGTATGCGTGCCCCAAGATCCGTGGTGCCATCCGCGACGGCGTGCGCAGCGAGCACCACCTCCCCAAGCGCCTCAACACTTTCGTGAACAAAGCCGAACGCGCCAAAGACGAGTTGAGTGCAATCTTGGGGCGACACCCCACCCAAGCAGAGATCGCCGAACGACTCGAGACCGAGGTCGAGCGGGTACGACAACTCGCCACGTTCGCCGCGCCGGCGAGCTTGCACACCGGCGAGGACGAGCACGATATACAGATCGCGGGGCGGGACGACGTGGAAACTTCAGCAATGGCGCGAATCGAACGCGAGACGCTCGCCGGAGCACTGTCGCATCTACCCGAAGATGAGGCGACCGCGGTGCGCCTTCTCGTGATGGAGGATATCTCGATGCAGGAGGCTCGGACTCGGACCGGGGCAAGTTCCAAACAGTTGCGTGCCAGGCGAGACCGCGGTTTGGCGGCATTGCGCAACGAACTGGGCGAAACATTCGAATAGATCGAGGCGCGGCGGGTCTGAGCGGCGCGCCGTACATACAGCCCCCACCCCCTACACACATCGTTTGAGAGGGGACTGACACTCCAGTGAGGCGAGTTTGGAGACCGCTGGCCAGGACCGCTCGGCGGCGGCGAGGCCAATTACATGATGCTTACATTAGGCACCGCACGGCTTGCGTATTGTGCATCCACTCGTCAAGCACAGCGACCCCGAGACGAGGTTACACTTTACACCATTCGATGCGGTTGAATCGGCGATACACCGGGACCCGGCCTCAAAGATCACTGGACCAGGTTTCGAGCAACTCGGCGAGGGCGGCGAGACGCGGATCGGCGCCCACAGCGAGACAGGCTGCGGCAAACAGCACCGCGTCCACGCGGTCGGTAGGGAGCGGGAACCAGGTATGCAACCAAGCGTCCAGGCGCTCCAACAGGCCCAAAAACCGCTCCAAATCGGCTTGCTCTTCGTGCGGGACGGGATCGGGAACCACGCCACGGGCGGCGAGAACGAGGGCGGCGGCGAGGCTGGGCTGGGCGGCGGCACCGAACTGGGACGTGTGCTCCAACGAGTCGGCACCGAGCGCTTCCATCCAACACTCCACCGCGATCACGGCCGCGGCGAGCGCGACAGGCGAAACCTCACCAAGGAGGACTCCATGGCGCGAGGCACGGGCACGGAGCACGGAGGCGGCCCGGTGCGGGGAATCTACATTCGTACCGAAACGCGTTGCCTGCGACACGAGAGAGTATCGGCACGCGCGGGGACCAGGCACGGTTGAGTGCGAGGAAGCCGGCGGATAGCACCGTTTCACCCATGCATCAAAAACCGGACAGCGTCCTCTCCACCCGCCCGGTGTACCTGACCCGTGAAGGCGACACGTTCAAAATCTCGTTTCGGTACCATCCCGAGATCGTCTCGGCGGTACGAACCTTGCCCGGCGCGCGGTTTGACGGGGAGAACAAGGCCTGGACGTGCACCGTGTGCACCCAAAGCATCGACACGTTGCGAGAATGGTACATCAACGGCTGGAGCGACGTCTCGGTGGACACATTGATCCAACCCGGAGAAGCAATCCAGGCCGCCAAACCGGCGGTTTTACGGGCAGGCACCTTGCGCAGGCCGTACCAAGTGGTGGTGAATATCCGCTCTGAAGACCTGTACGCACGGCTCCGGGCCGTCGCGGGGGCGAGCTGGGACAAGAAGAGCAACACTTTGACATACCCACCGAGTGCCGTCGCGGCGCTCATCGAACTCGTCGAGCGAGGCGTCCTGGACGACCCGGAGAACCTGTTGCGACCCGCTGAGATCGTGGTGGCGTACGATTCGCGTACCGGAAAATTCTCGGTGCGGGGCGACTCTCGAGCCGAGGCGGCGTTCCTCAAATCCTTCCCCAAACACGACGTGATGCAGATCTGGAAAGACCGCGAGATCGACGCGGCGTTCGCCGACACGTTCACCGAGGAGGTGTACCGGGGAGAGCGCATCCGCGAAGGCGGGGGGTTGCAGCCGACGGGACTACAGATCGACCTGTATCCGTACCAAGCCCAATCGGTGGCGCTCGCGTGTGAGCGCAGCGGGCTTGGCGTGTTCCATGAAATGGGTCTTGGCAAGACCGCGGTGGCGATCGCGACCGGGCTGGAGCTTTGCACCAACCGCAACGAGGTGAAGCGTATCGTATGCATCGTCCCGGGTGCGGTGCGCACCCAGTGGCGGCGAGAAATCGAGCGTTTCACCGGGTGCAAAGACGTCGTCGTCGTGGACGGGGACAAGAAGCGCCGACATGCGGCATACGACGCGGCGAAAGAAGCTCGATGGCTGATCGTCAACTACGACGTACTGCATGTCGACCTGGCACGCATCGGGCCGCTTGTGGCGGGCTCGCTGCTCGTGATCGACGAAGCCCACCGCATCAAGTCGCCCACCACGAAACGCACCAAAGCGGTGCGAACCTTGGCGGCGAAAGCGGCGAGGCGTTTGGCCCTGAGCGGCACCCCGATCGAGAACGACCCGGGTGAGTGGTACTCGGTGATCTCTGGTTTCGTACAGCCGGGGTGCTTCGGCTCACCGGTGGATTTCCTCAGCCGGTACTCGTACCCAGGCCGTTTTGGCGGATTCGAAGGAGCTCGAAACTTGAACGAACTTCGCGAGAGAAGCCGAATATACTATGTTCGCTCAACCAAACGGGAAGTAGCGTCGCACCTGCCACCGTTGCGGGTACAGAACCAGAGTCTGGATGTAGACACGGCGTATGCCAGCGCATTGCGGGCTGCACACCGGGACGCGCGCGACGAAATCAAACGTTCCGCCCTCGAGCGAGCCGCCAAACGCGGCGATGTCGGCGGCGCTCTGGACGGGTCGGCATACGATGAAGTGGAGACTGGCGCAGAGATGACGGCGGTGGGCATGCTCAAACTCCTGTGCTGCTCACCGAGGTTGCTGTGGCGATCAGAGGCGGCGGCGGCAAAGGCGTTATGCGAAGCGGGCATCATCCCAGACGAGGACGGGCCGAAACTCGACGAATTGCGTCTACTCGTCGCGGAATTACAAGCCAACAACGACCGTTGCGTCGTATTCACCTCATCAAGGCGGATGGTGGACCTGGTCTCGGAGCGGTTCATCGAAGACGGCATCAGACACGTGACCTACACGGGGGAGACATCGAATGCGGAACGAGACGCAAACGTCGAAGCGTTCTGCTCGCCGGGGACCGAAGCGCGAACGGCACCGACCGTGTTCTTGGCCACCGACGCTGGCGGCGAGGGCTTGAACCTCGGGAAAGAGTGCTCACTCTTGATCAACCTCGACATACCCTGGACCCCTGGCAGACTGACGCAGCGTTCGGCACGAATCCACCGACTCGACGGAGCGCACCTGTCGTACCTGGTGATCAACCTCACGCTGCGGGGCACTATCGAAGAAGGGATACTTCGGCTCGTCGAGAGAAAAGCCGACCTGGCGGATGCAATCTTTGGTGAGGCGGGCGGGCGCAAACGAGCCACCGGGCGAGGCGGAAAACAAGCCATATTCGAAGAGGCGCTGGATGCTTGGCTCGAGGAGCAGGCCTGACCGGGGCGCGGCGCGACAAGCGGGGCGGGGGCGACACGATGGGACGTATGCACAAACTGGGGAACAGCTACGTCCACGACGGTCGGTATGTGGCGTTCATCGCACGACCCAACTTCGGGGTGTCCGCCTTGGTACTCGCCGGCATGGGTGCGTGCTGGCTGGTCTCAACGTGGGTCATTCGTCGGTGGATCCGGTGGTTGAAGCCGCTGCAGCGGACATTGCGAAACTTGGTACTCCCGGCGGGGGTGGCAAGCATCTTTGCCGGTTGCGGATTCACCGTCTTGCGGGTAGGTCCGTGGGTGTACCTCGAAGGCACCTGGATCGACGCAAGCGAGTACCTGGGGGTGTACGAAAATAACGCGGTACACCCGATGCGAGTCGCGAAGCGAATCGTGCGTTGGGGCGACGGCAGAAGCGTAGAGACCACCTTGGACGTGGCGACCATCGAGTGGGTGTTCTCCAAGGCCGTCGGGAAATGAACAGGCGCCGAAGCGGCGCTAACCTACGGGCGCGCGGAATGCACACGAAGCGTCAGTACTTGACCGTCGTTGCGGTCAGCTTCTTACTCATCGGCGGGGCAGGCAGCGCGGCTCGGATCCTGACGTCACGAGAAGCGCGGTACGGATCGGCGGACCTCATCACCGCACAGTACCGAAACGGCGCCCTCAAAGACGAGGGGCGTTTCCCGGGGGAGCGGGCGTGGCGGTACACCTACGTCGCGGCCGACGCGGCGGGCGTGCCTGCAATCGCGGCGGCAGGCGAGATTGTGTGGCACGGCGAATCATGCATCCATGGCGGGCGCGTACTGGCCGGGGAAATCCTGGTTAACCCATCAAGCGACGATGCGGAGGTCAACTCGTACATCGAGACGGCGGCGGCGCGCGAGCCGGTCGGACGGGTAGGGCGCGGAGCGGTGGGTGAACTCGTCGAGCTGCCCGACGGAAGCGTCGGGGCGGGCAATTTCCTCGCATGGTTCAAACCAGACGCATACGGCGACGGTATGTGCGACCAATTGCAGTACACCTTGCAGTCGATCGTCGAACTCACCACGCACGCGGACCTTGAAAATCGTACGAAGGTGGATGCGGCAATCATGTCGGAGGACACAAAAAACGGACGGACGCGGTGGATTGGGGCATGGTCCGACGGGAGTAGCGAAACCAGACCCGAGCTCGCGATCGGCACCGATACGGTAAGCATCACCGTGAGAATGGTGGGGGCGGACGGACCGTCCATTGCCATGGCCACCTTGCACCTGTACGAGCCTGGTACGGCGGGCGCGCGGCCGTGAGCGAGTACGCAGGCTTGGATCCGTACGAGGTACTCGGCATCACATCCGAGGCGAGCGAAGACGAGATACGCAGCGCGTGGCGCGAAGCAGCGCGTACACACCACCCTGACGCTGGTGGCGACGGTGAGAAATTCAAACGGGCCCAATGGGCGTTTGACGTCATCGTGAGCGGTGCGGTGCGGGGAGGCGGACAGCGAAAAACGACGGAACATCCGGGAGACCAGAAGGCGACGGAGCAGAGGACGATCGCGTACGACGGGGAACCCGGCGAGCGCATCATGGTGGAAGTGATGGTCGAACACGCCACAGCCGTGTTCGGCGGAACCACACGAGCCACCAGATGGCGCCTCACCCACTGCCCCACCTGTGGAGGGGCCGGCAGCCGGTGCGGCCAGTGCAGCGGAGACGGACGAATCGGGGGATACCACACCAGCATCATCACCATCCCGCCGCGGACCGTACATGGCGACGTCATCCGACTTTTCGGCGAGGGCGACGCGGGGCGGCGGCGGCGCAACGAATCGGGGCGGGGTACCTCCAACGCCGGGCCGTACGGAGAACTACAAGTCCGTGTCTTAGTCGCGAGGGCGACATGGATCGTGGAAGTCGGGGACGATTTCCGGACCGAGACCACGATCGACATGTACGACGCCATCTTGGGTGGCGAAACCCGGGTGAAGGGACTCGACGGGACCTACCCGCTCACCATACCACCAGGTGTACAACCTGGCCAGCAACTACGGCTCAACGGACGCGGGAGACCTCGGGAAGACTCCGGTCGAGGCGACTTGATCGTCGTCATACACGTCGAAATACCGCAACAACTCGGCGCGGCAGAAGCGGCGGCGCTCGCCACACTTCGCCGCGAACGCCGGATGCGGGCCCCCAAAAAACCCTGGTAGACCTGCTTGGTGAGCGGCGGGGGGAGGGTTGATGGGCACGGCTTGCGGAAACGGCACGGTGCACCGGATGCAGCCAAGCAGCCCCCAAAGGGGTGTAGAAGCCCCTAGGTTTGGGGGGTATTTTACCCCCTATATGGGGGGTGGATTCTCCCCAGAACAGAGGCTGGCGGCCCTAATAGGGCCGTTTGTGGGCGATTTGGGGGGAGTGTCCCCGCTGGGAGGTCCGGTCACTTTGGACCTCAGTTCGAGTCGAGAGACCTGAACTGGCCACCGCAAGGGGGCCGAGCAGTACGCGGGGAGAGACAGCCTCGAGGACTGCAACACAGCGCGGTCCAGATGACCGAGATGTGCAAGGCGATCCCGGTGAAACCGGACGCGGGGGTGAAAGCCGCACTAGAGGGCGGTGGGAATCTCGTCAAGCGTTTGATTTCATCTCCGGGTGAGCCGACAATTATCAACCGGAGGAATAACATGACAAAGCGAGCGCAAACAGGCAGGGCCAAGGGCCAAGCCTTGAAGCCGAAAACCCCCGCGGCGGGCAAGAGCGTAAGAGTGACAGCAACGAAGCAGACTGGGACTCGGGGGACGAAACAGTCAGCAAAGCAGACTGCGGCAAAGAAATCTACGAAGAAGACGGCGACGCCGTCGAAGAAGCCGACCTTAAAAGCCGGGGCGGTTCAGGTCGAGGCGCGGGCGGTGGCGACCCCGGCAGTGCGACCCGTGGCGCCGACAACAAGCCAAGGTGAATCGTTGGTGCCGATGGCGGTGCGTGGTACGGCGGAGTGGAGCGACCTCAACAAGCGCATGTTCATTGAACGCATCGAACTCAAACGACGGATGGACGAACTGGATGGGAAACGCGGATCGCAGCAGCGCCGTGAACTTGCACGCGTAAGGCGCGACTATGAACGCATCACCATACGCATCATCGACTCCAACTACGGCTTGCTGCGCAAGTACGTCAAATTGTTCACCGGCTCGGCCAGCCGGGAAGACGCGAAAGATTTCGAGGCGGCCGGTCGTCTGGGTCTGATGCGAGCCATCGACAACTACGACCCGTACCGCGGCAGTTTCGCACAATGGGCGTTCAAGCCCATCCAACGCGAAGTGCTTCGCGCGGTGCACTCGGCGGATCACAACAACATGAACCCGGGGGACTTTGAACGACGCCCGGAGATCCTCCGTGCACTCAAGAAACTGCAAGGGGGAAACGACGAGATCAAGCCGACCGAGGCGCAGGTCGCGGTGGAGGCTGGGGTCACCATCGAACAAGTCAAGCGCGTGCTGCATGCACCGCGGATGGACTCGCTACACACACCGGTGGGCGACGGAGACGGGTCGGTATTGTCCGATCTCATCGAGGACAAGAACAGCTTGATTGAAGACGCCGTCATCTCATCGATCGGCGTGGAAACCTTGAACAGCTACGGCTTGAGTGCGCTGGACGCGAGGGAGTATTTCGTCCTCTCACGGCGCTTAGGTCTTGATTGTGAACCCGAGCAGCGGTTGTCGGCCATTGGAGAGATGCTCAACCTGAGCCGCGAGGCGGTGCGCCAAATCGAGGCGAAGGCCATCGCAAAAATGTCGCACCCGGTGCTCTTACGTCTCTTGGTTCGCAACGGCAAGCAGTAGGGAACCCTCAGGCGCCAAGACCGGAGCGTACAGCCTCCCCAGCCGGCCAATCGGTTGCACATATACGTCGCTTGGCGCGTGTGTGCTATTTCCTTAGCCTCTGTCGCGGGCGGTCGGATTGGTTGGGTTAGCTTCGTGACGGCAGGACGCCCAGCTGAGCAGCGAGAGACCATTCCGCGCGGGCGATCGGCAGACCGTAGACGGTGTGGCTGACCGCCTCGTCGAATGCCATCCAGCCGAGCCAGGCCCTTGCCTCGGTCTGTGAGGTACCATACCGGTCGGCGAGTTCGTCGAGCACCGCGATCGCCGTGTCGACCCCGTATCGGATGGCATAGCCGGCAAGGTCGAATGCGGCCGGCCCTGCAACGCATTCAGGGTCGATCGCCCAGAGTTCACCCGCGGGTCCGTCGAGGAGGTTGGCCGGCCCGAAGTCGCCGTGACACAGCACCAGGTGCGCGGCGCCGAGGTCGAGGGGTTCGAGTGCTGCGTACAGAAGCGATGGGTCAAGGATCAGGGTCTGGCAGTGCTGAGCGAGCGCCTCTGCCCGGTCGGCCAACAGTGCCTCGATGGTTGTGGCGCCGACCGGTGGTGTGACGTCGTGAAGGCGGCGGGCGATGTCGGCGACGGCTGAGAGGTCGCCGACCAAGCCGGCCGTTCCGGGCAGTACCCTCGACGTGGCCAGGAACCCTTCGTGCACCTCGGCGGCCACGACGTCCGGTACGCGGCCGCTGTTTCTCAGTGCGTGCAGGGAACGCACCTCCCGGAGCGCGAACGCCGTGTCGAGCGTGAGCTTGCACACGACCGGCTGACCATCACGGACTCCGGTACAGACGGCGCCCGTGTTTCCACCGAGGAGTGGTGAGCCGACCTCAATACCGTGCACCCCGGCGAGCTCGATGAGGCGCGCGGGGGCGGAGCGCATCCACGTATCAGCGTCGGGCGAACCAGTTCGGAGCGTTCGAGCGCACGCGTCGGAGAACCAGAGAGACGGCAAGTGAGCAGTGCCGCCATCGTGCGATGGGTCTTGGTATGGTTGCGCGCCACACCCTCTTGGCGGGCTACTCGGCGAACGCATTATCAATACGCCTGAACGCATCCTCCGTGCAGCGCTCGATCGCGGCGGGCGTGGGGAACAGTTGGCAGAGCTTTTCGGCATACTCGCGCTCAAACGCGGCAATATGCCCCACCGACGGTCCCATCCGCTTCAGACAGAGGTCGTCGCCGGGGGCGGGGAAGGCTTTGCAGGTCTCAATCGCCAAGGAGAGCCGGACCGACAAATCGTCGTACGCCTCCTCAACTTTCCCCCCGCGGGACTCGATCGAGTAGAAGAGGGGTTTAAACAAAAGGTACACAGCGCCGGACCAACACCACTCACGGGGGTCCTCTGGCGCGGCGGAGGAGAACGGTGTGGACGGCCAGGTTGCGCAAATCTTCGCGATGTCCCCGTTCCAGCGAAGCAGGTCGCTGTCGTTGGTGATGTTGCCCAAGAACCACGCATCGTTCGGTTCCTCGCGCTGATAGATGCGCATCAGTATTCCCTCACCGCACTCGCGGCGGCTCTGGGCGGTCTTGAAAAACGAGCAGACGGTCGCAGCCTTGGGCACATCTTTAAACGCATCCCACGTGGCGTGCCCGACGGCGTCGGTGCAGTAGCCAAGATTTATCGGGTTGGCACGCAGACAGGCCTCTACCGCCGGGGCGAAGGCCTCGACATCGGAGACCAGGAGCCCGATGGCGTCGAGTGTGCCGTGCATGAGACCACCCATACAAGCGTTGGCGCCACGATCGAGCATGGCAGCGATGATGTCCGAATCCACGCCGTAGATCGGGATAATACGCTTGAGCGCAATCTCACCGACCTTGTGCGACGCGTTATGACAGACGGTGAACACGTCGGGGCGGGCGGTGTTGAGGGCGCGGATCGCGGCAAACACATCGGTCGGGTTCGGCGTCGAGGCGGCCGAGCGGATCACCCGCTCGTCAAAACAGCCGATCTTCCCCTGGTAGAGTTCTTCGTTCGTGGCCCCTTGCGGGAAGCACTCGGCGAGGTTCTCATACAGATCGCGTTGTATATCGTTCTCGAGCATGCTACTGGGATCTGAGCCTTCGCGGGAAACCCAGATCACCCCGATCGAACCGGGGGCGGAGGAAGCTTTCCACCATGCCGGATCCGGCTCGAGCGGGGGTACGTCCAATTCTGGGAGCGGGATAGGCACATGCACCAACGGCGGTGCGGAGAGATCTTCGATGGTCGTCAGTGGCGGGGTCGGGACGGATGTGCTTGGAGCGGGGGAGTCGATGAACAGCATCGCGGCCGAAACCCCGAAAATCAGGGCCAGGGTGGGGATTAAAGCCAACCAAATACGGCGCATACAACGTACGGTGAGCCGAGGGCGCCAATATGCACGCAAACCCCGGGGCGATTGCGCGGCGTCGGCGGGCGCGAACAGTTTTACGCGTGCCAAAGCACAAGAAACCCCAAACCACGGCCGGAATATTGGCCGTCATCGACAACATTGAGGACCGGGGAGAGCAGAACAAGGTTCTGCGTCAAACCTACCTCGAGATCGAAAAACAGGTAATGTCAGCTGCGAAGCGCGGAGACGAGGCGGGAGTGAAGGACCTGACGGTCCGACTCAACCGTGTCGGAGACGCCTTCATCCGGTACAACACCGGTCTGGCCGGCGTACTCGTCAAAAAGTACTCTGGAACCAGCAGTAGTGCAGACGACATCGAGGCGTACATGCTGGCATGTCTGGAGGCAATGTGGCTCGCGTTCACCACGTGGGACCCGGCGCAGAGCACCTTTGGAACATGGTCTCGCAAGGCCATCGAAGGAGCGCTCTGGCGCGAAGTGCACTTCCACAAGCGGCCGCACCGCAAGTACTACGAGGAACTGATGCTTCGTTCATCGGTAAACCACGCAGACAGCCTGAAATCCCTGCTCGGCCGCGAACCGACCGATGAGGAAATCGCGGACGCAACTGGTATCACCGTAGCACAGCTACGTGAAGTGCGCCGCGGACCGAACCTCTCACTTGACCGACGAATCGGGGAAGACGGAGCCAGCCTTGGCGAGATCTTGGAAGACCCCAACAGCGCAAGCTGGGGCTCTGACGACTCGGAAGGTCTCTCCATCCTCAACGGATTCGCCGAGACGGCGAACGGCGAGGAAATCTGGTTGCGCGCGCTGGCAAAAGCCACCGCCGACTTGGATGACCTCTCCTTGTACCTAGTCTTTGCCCGGACCGGCTTACACGGCTGGACCCCGGAGAACCTCCCGGAAATCGCAGCAGCGACCGGCATCGGACGAGAGATCGTCCGGCGCAAGACGCACAAGGCGCTGGAAGCCGTTCAAACGGCCGGTAAGCAGTTGCCCACAGCTTTGCAGTAACGATCCAATACGAACCACGCCCCTGGCAAACTCGGTGATGCACCGAGCATGCCAGGGGCTGGTCTTGTCACCGGGTAGGTTCTGCGACGGCGAAACCCTGTACTCGGGGCGGCGCGAGTTCACACAGATGGGGCACGGGCGCGAACCTCTATTTACCGTACTCATGGAAAAATCTCTCCCAAAAACCACCGAGCGCGGGCAAAAACCACGCGTACCCCGATTGCGCAGAAACCGTCGTGGCACACGATAGGTCCACATGGGCGCAATCAACCTCCTCGTCGCGACGATCTTGACGGGGGCTGGTGGAGCGGTAGCGGCGAAGTTGGCGGCGAAGCGATCGTGGCGACAGCCGATCGAGACGTGTACAGCGGACGAGGACGCAGTGCTCCGGTGGCTCGCGAACGACCCGGCGCAATGGGTTCGGGCCTACGGAGTTCTCGAGGAAGCGGCGTTCTCCACGAAAGAACGCAGGGCGCGATGGCGCGAAATCGAACAAGCGGCGATCGGCGCGGCGGGGTCAACCTTGCGAGAAACCATCACGCGGGCCCAGGAAGCACGCGACGAGAAAGCGGTGGATGATGCGTGCATGGCGATGCGCGAAGCGTTGGGTGGCGAAGCACTCACGCGCGAAGACGTAGAATCTTACCTACGAGCAGGTGGAAACGTCATCTCGGCCGCAGCCAGCCGGGCGCAGAACACGGAGCGCAGTCCAATCGAAGAAGTAGCAAATGAGCATGGCACATCCCTCGTACGGCGACTGGTACCGGCGAGCGGGGCGCGCACCGCAAGTGGCGCGGTGGCGGGGGCACTGCTTGGACTGGCCGGATCGTTGGCAGTGAGCGAGCGGTTCGAAGGCGGAGCACTCGCGGCGGCGCTCGTGGGCGTCATCGCACTAGGCGTGGGCGGCGTGCTCGTGGCGCTGATCGACCTTGACACGTTCTACCTTGACACGACGAGTTTTTGGGCCTGGGCGGGAACGAGCTGGGCCGCCATGGGAAGCGCAGTAGTACTCGCCGGTGAGCGTGACAGTTTGATCGTCGGGGTGGGGGCAAGTTTCGGGGTCGCAGCGAGTTTTGAGATCGTGGCGCGCGTATGGGGCAAACTGCGCGGCATCACACAAGGAGCCGGGGACACATGGATCGTGGTGTGCACCGCAGGTATCCCCGCCTTGATCGCGTCCACATGGAAAGTGGCGGCGTGGTCGGTGCTTGCTGGTTCAGCCTGCGCGGTCGGCCATTGGGCGTACCTGGCGGTGCGCAGAGGGGCGACGAGGGAAACCCCGATCCCGTTCGGGCCATGGCTCGTTGCGGGCGGCGGTATCGCAATGGCTTTGTGGACGGTACTGGGATGAACAGGCAGCCGTACATCCCCGTCGACGTCGCGGCCGAAGAAGGCGTACTTGCTGCGGCGATCACCAGCCCTGAGAGCTATTACGACATCAGAGAGCGGTTGCGCATCGAAGATTTCGGCACCGAGGCGCACCGGGCCATATATGCAGCAATGCTCGACTTGGAGCATGCGGGGCGGCCCATTGACTGCATCACCGTCGTCGACGAACTTCGACGCGGCAAAAACTTAACAAGAGCGGGCGGAGTGGAGAACGTCCAACGGATCGCCGGGACGGGGAAAGATGCGAACAACCTCGGGGCGTGGACCGACATCGTCGCGGAGAAAGGCCTCTTGCGGCGGCTGCTCGATGCGGGGAGGGGTATCGCCGGTGGGGCGCAGAAGCCCGATGCGGACGCGGCGGGAGAATTGGAGGCAGCCGAGCAGGCAGTGTTTGAGCTCGGGGCCAAACAGCAGACAAGCAACCTCATCTCAATGCCGCAAGCGGTGGCGAGCACGATGAAAGAACTCGCCAAAGTCAGGACACACCTCCTCCTGGGCCACTCCACCGGGTTGCGCGACTTGGACCGCATCACCGGCGGATTACAACCTGGGCAGTTGTTCATCGTTGCGGCGCGGCCGGGCGTGGGGAAGAGCGCCCTCGCGCTCCAGATCGCGCGCCACGTCGCTGAATCCACCGGTCTCCTCGTACCATTCCTGTCCTACGAAATGAGCGCGAACGAACTCACTATGCGCATGTTCGCCACGGCGCTCTCGTACGACTTGCATAAACTCAGGCAAGGCGAGTTGATCTCGGGAATGGAGCGCGATTTGGCGGTGGCAGGCGAGAAAATAGCGAGCCTGCCGATCATGATCGATGACAACCCGCCCGTCGGTATCGGAGCCGTACGAAGCGCCATGCGCCGGCTCGCGAGACGGGGCGAGGTGGGTGCCATATTCGTCGACTACCTGCAGCTGATGGAAGGGGAGGGTAGGATGCGGGAAACAAACCGGGTCCAAGAGATTGCGCAGATATCGCGTGGGCTCAAACGACTTGCCAGCGAACTACAAGTCCCAATCGTGGCCCTCTCACAGTTGAACCGAGGCCTTGAGGGTCGACCGAACAAACGACCGATGCTCTCAGACCTGCGCGAATCAGGCTCCTTGGAACAAGACGCCTCGGTCGTGGCGTTCTTATACCGAGACAGCGTCTACAATCCAGTGGCTGACCCCACGCTGGCCGAGTGCATCATCGCCAAACAACGCAACGGTCCGAGCGGTACGGTGTTTCTCAACTACAACCAGACCTGCGCCAAATTCGAGACCACTGACCGCGTCGCAGATGCCCCCACGTTCAGCGAGCCGAGCCGATTGGGCGGCTTTGGTGCCCTCCGCGAACCATTCTGAACGGTCCTACGCGACGCGAAATGAGAGACAGCGCAGGAGAGTAGCATGCGAAGAAGACGGACCAGCGGCAGCGGAAGACGACACCTTGCGATCAGTTGCGCCGGCGTCGCGACCGTCATCGCCGTGACAGCAGGTATCGCGGTACTGGTCGGCCTGCGAATGGTCGGGGAGGACACACGAGCGACGTTACCTGATGCGCGCGATGCGACGGAGACGAACCAATCAAACACAGAATCCCCAGTGGTATCTACAGATGGCGTGGTATCCCTGGCCACAATCGAGTCGAACGCGAAGGCGTGCGCGGCGGGCCACGGGCGAAGCGAGTGCATTGCAACCGCATGGAGCGCGATCGCAGGAAGCGACCCGCAAGCGGCGCTTGACGGCTATGCTCGATACGCCGAAGGGGACGGAGCGCTCTTGCAGCAATGCCACGGGGCGCACCACATCATCGGTGAAGCTGCCGGGGCGGAGAACGAAATAGTGCGCATCATCGAAACGAACCCGGGCACTTGCGGCCTTGGGTACATCCACGGCGCGGTCGGCGCCTACCTGGCACGACAAGCAGCGGACGGAAGCTTGCGTACCGACGGCGCGGCGGCGTGCGAGAAACTGCGCACGGATGAGGCGTTGTACGAGAACTGTCAACATGCGCTCGGGCACGAACATGTACGAAGCGGCGAGCGCGAGCTTGTCGCGGCATGCGGCGAGGGCAGGGGTTCTGATTCCTGTCTGAGCGGGGCGTACATGGAGCAAATAGCGCGTATTTCTACGGGAGCCGAGTTCGGTGCGTGGCTCGATCGGTGCCCCAAAACGGTGAAGGCGGCCGAGGCGTGCTGGTCAGTTTTGAGTTCGAACAGCGAAGCCATGCTCGCGTACGGAAGCGACATGGTCATACGACGGTGCGCGGCGTCTGGAGCAGAAACGACGTGCCTGCGCGCGGTGGGGGAAGCGGTCGCGCTCGAGACCATCGAACGTGGGACCGGATTGTACGACGAACTCACCAAGGCGTGCGTGCCAGCCGGTACAAAAAGCGGGATTTGTATCGCAGGTGGCGGCGTGATCATCCACGGGGCCGGAGTACAGGGCATCTTGGATCCGAGCGATATCGAGCGTTCATTCGACACCGACGTACCCGAGCAGTGGCGAGACGCGGTACGCGAAGCAATCGAGGCCGTCGAGTACCTTCCAGGAGGTGGGACATGAGCAGGAAACGACGACCAAAAAGCGAGACGTACACCTTGGTGCTCGGTGGTGGGGGGCACCTTGGTGCGGTACAGGCCGGACAACTCCTCGCCCTGTGCGAAGCCGGGGTACATATCGAACGTATCGTAGGATGCAGCGTCGGGGCCCTCAACGGCTCGTACATGGCGCGTGGAATGCAGCAACAGCATGCCGAGGATCTGATCTCCGTATGGCGAGAAGCATCGACACTCTCGCTGTTCGACCGGGGGTGGCGGCGAATGGTGAACATCATCGCCAACAAGCCAGGCATCAGCCGCAACGAACGCCTCTGGGAACTGGCGAGACGGGCGGCGCCGGCCGAGCGGCTCGAGACGTACCCGATCCCAACCGAAATCGTCACGTGCAACCTCTCTCGAGGTGAGGTCATCTACCACACGGAAGGACCGGCGGTAGACCTGATCGTCGCTTCGTGCTCGATGCCGGGCGTATACCCGCCGGTGCAACTCGACGGCGATGTACACGTCGATGGCGGGGTGCTCGACGTCCTCCCCTGGCGGCGCGCTGGGAAGGACAGGGCAATCGTCCTCGACTGCCGGGGTGGCAGTACCTGGCAGAGAGCACAAGGGGGCGGCGCGCTCGGCGTGCTTTTGTCGAGCTTCACCCTCGCGCGGCATTACCGGGTGTATGACGGCATGGCCGGAGCGGAGCACCTGCGGATTTGCCCGGGCCCAGAGATCCGCCCCGGACTCGGGTTGCGCGACGGCGAGACGCTCGCCGGAGAAGCGCACGAGATCGCGGTACGCTGGATCAAGAGCGGTGGGCTCGAGCCGCAGGAGACGAAACGAAACTTGTTGGCACGAATGCGGATACGGCGCGGACGGGAACAGTAAACGGCCGTGCACGAACGACGCCTACAAGACTCACTGAACGACCTGCTCGGACGATTCGGCGTTGAACGCGCCGGGGTCATCGATGCCATCATCGCTACGGCGGCGGAGACCTTACGAGCGCGGGGACATGCCGCGTCGGTCGTCGGCTTACGACACGGAGAACTACGTATCGAGGCGACGGGTGCGGCGGCGAAAATGCTGCAGTGGGACATTGACCAAATACTCGGCGAAATCACAAAACACCACCCGGGTCTCGTCAACACGATCATCGTGGTACGGCCACGCAAGCGGCAATGAATGCGAAGGTGTGGCTCGCGTTGAGCGGAGCCGTGCTGATGCTCGCCGGCGGATGCGGCGTGGGTAGAGAGACTGGAGATGCAGCACTCATCGAAGCGAATGCGACCTGCCCAAATCGAAGCGAATCATACGTCGAACACTACACCTGCCTCGGTAAAGTGCTCGCCGAAGTCATCGACGCCGATGGTCCCGAGGCAGGTTTTGCCGCGATGCGGGCCCTTGTTGCGTACGACCCCATCGCCACGACCGCTTGCCACCAGGCTGCACACTGGGCCGGCCGCCAGGTGCGTGAGAGCGGGGAAATCGCCGAGTTGATCGCCGTTGAGGATGGTACTTGCGATTTTGGCATCACCCACGGCGCCGTCGAGAACCTGCACAGAATCGTCGACGACAGCGCTTTTTATGAAGCAGCTAACCTCGTCTGTGGATCCATACCGACGGGGATCATCCGATACAACTGTGCACATGGACTCGGACACGCCCTCGCGATTAGGAGCCAAGGGAGCATCTTGGAATTAATGCGGTCGTGCGGCGCGCTCGAGGCGGCAGACCAGGCCGGGTGCGTCACTGCGGCGGCAATGGCGTATACGAGCGAACGGGCCAGCCTCGCTGACGACGTCGCCGTCGAAATCGCGCCCATACCGGACGAGCTACTCGGATCCCTCTGCGAAACGGTACATGGCGTCGCTGCCGACACGTGCTGGCAGCAGATTGGGGGGATGTTCCTCGGGGAAATCAAGCAGTACCCCGCATGGGGGGTCGCCACATGCACCCGGGCGATCATGATCGGATACGGGGCGCGGTGTGCGAACGGATACGGACAGGCTCTGTACTTCCAGCAAGCCAACGCCGGGGACCTCTCCGAAACGTCGATGATTGCCACATTCAACGCGGCGGCGGACGCTTGTCTCACCGGTCCCGTGAACATCGACTGCATCGTTGGCGTATCGGGGGCGGCGGCGAGTTATTGGAGTGCGGAACGTTCAGACTTCAGCGGCTATCCCGACCTATGCGGGCGATACCCAGAGCCCGTCCAAACCGCGTGCCGAGAACCAGAGCTGCAGTGGCGGGGGAACGAAGCTTTCCTACAACGCTGAACACCAGAGGGGAGTTGGCTGCCAAGGTAGGGCTCGAACCTACGACACGCGGATTAACAGTCCGCTGCTCTACCAACTGAGCTACTTGGCACTGCGTATTGCGCACCCACACGGTGCGGTTAGAGGATGAGGCGACCAAGAACCACCGGGAAACCGGACGCAAGGTATCGACCACGATCAATGGGTGGCGGAATTGGGGATAATTCAACTGCAGATCGAACGCAGCACCCAGTACGGGTTCTGTGGAGGACCAGCAAGCGGGTGCCACTGCAGGTGCACATGAGGTACGGAGAGGGATGCGTTGCCTGACGCGCCCAGAATTCCAATCCGTGCACCAGCGAGAAACCGGGCACCGGGAACGACTTCAGGGGCGATCGAAGCGAAATGCCCGTAGTAGAAGACATCACCCCAGGAGGAGAGCAACGTCACTGAGAGGCCGCCCGGGTCGGTGTCGGTAGCGGCAACAAATGAATCCACTCGATCGACGCGCAGCACCACCGAATCGGCGACCGCGAGCACCGGGGTACCGTACGGGGCGACCATGTCGGTACCCACGTGTACGCGGCCGTTAGGGCGGGGAGCGCCCCACGTGTCGGAGAAACGAGAGGCAGCGACCGGGCAGCGCAAGGCGCCGGCGGCGATCAAATCCTCGGTCAATTCCCGAGTTCCGGGGAGTGGTTTACCAAAAGAAGCCGGAAGCGATCCGGGTGTGGACGGATCGAAGTAGTCGTACTCGACATCGAAACCAGCGACGGCGAGGTCGGTTTCCCACGAAGACGCACCCACCGACGCAGCCAGCGAGCGCGGATCGAGTTCGGCGGCGGCACGGATCACGGTGGCGGCCTCCGGAGAGTCGAAAAACTGTATCACCTGGCGCACCCGTTCGGTTCGCGAGGACGGGGCCGAGGCGGAGGCCGGGAGGGCGAGCATGGAGAAAACCAGACCAACGAGCACGAAACGGCGCGGACCGCGGCGAAGTGAGCGGGGTGGGGGGAACAGCACGCACCAGACGGTACCCATGACCGCAGTGCGGTCCAGCAACTGATGTTTGACAGGTCGGAGCGGGATGCGACCGTATGGACCCATGACAGGCGAGAACCCGTTCGTCCTCGGTGTTGACCTGGACGGCGTATGCGCGGATTACACGAAAGCCTTCCGAGCCCATGCCGCGGCAGAACTGGGGCGGGACGAGTCGAGCATGGGCGAGCAGCGCAGCTGGCGGATTGAAGAGTGCGGCTGGGGGATCGTGGACCGGGCACACTTCCTGGAACTACACCGCAGCGCAGTCGTAGAACAGCGGATGTTCGCAACGATGCCAGAAATCGCAGGTGCGAGCGACGCCTTGTGGCATCTCTCGGACAAGGGCGTTTACATCAGGATCATCACCCACCGGTTGGTGTTCAACTGGGAACATGAAATCACCGTAAGCGACACGGTGCACTGGATGCAACAGAAGCGGGCCGACGGAAGACCACGGATCCCGTACCGGGACGTGTGCTTCTGCGCCAAGAAAGGGGACGTTGGTGCGGACTTGTACATCGATGATGCACCACACAACATCGCGAACCTCCGCAAAGAGCGGAACGAGGCGATCTGTTTTGACGCATCGTACAACCAGGACGTATCTGGATTGCGGGTACGCAACTGGGACGAGATCGTCACCATTGTTGAAGAGCGTCTCGTCGAGCGAGCCGCACTCGACGGCATCTGATCCGGGGTTGCGGAGGTCCGCCGCGGTGGGGTGGGAGGTCGCACTCAGGCGTTGCGCTCGAGCCAGACGACCGCATCGGGGGGCAGTGAGCCCCCAAGGCCGAGCAGATCACGCGAAGCGAGCACCAACGAATCGTCGAACGACCAGTCCCGGGAAACCTCGGCCAGCACGTGCAGGTACTGGATGTACCCGCCGTGGGCGAGGATGAAACGATCGAGCGCGAACAAGGCGGTGCCCAACCATGACGGCAATTTAAGACGTTGTGGGCGGGGTGCGGCGCGGCGGAGCGCGAGAAGACCGTCAAACGTCGACACGGGCGCGGAAGCAACCGAGAACACCGGCGGCGGGGAAGCTACGAGATCGAACGCGGCGACGGTGGCGTGCACCACGTCATTGACGAAGGAGACGGAGCGGCGGGGGGAGGGGTGGAAACTTGGGAACCACCCGCGTGCGGCGAGCCGGTCGAAGCGACGCTGACGCAACGGGGCGGCGGGGCCGGAGAACCAGGCAGCTCGACAGATCGCGGATGATCGGTCCGGTTGCGCGCGGAGCAACGCCTCACATTCCCTCTTTGAATGCGCGTAGCCGATATCGGCGTGCAGAGCGGCGACAGACGAGAGAAGCAACACAGGAACCCTCGGTCCGATATGGTCGAGCAAGAGCGCGAACATAGAGACATTCCCGGCGAAACCCGGGTGGATTCCGCGGCGGAGACGCGGCAAGCGTTGGTGCGGGTGGATGCAGGCGGCGGCGTGCAGCAGCCGGTCTGGACGAGGGAGCGAGGCGACAAACGCAGGATCCGTGAGATCACCGGCGTACACGTCAGCGTGTGCCGACCAACGAGCACGAAGCCTCGAGTCGGCGGAGAGGCCGAGCACCACCGAGAGGCGGGCAGGCGGACGGGATTGCGAGGATGGGAGCGTGAGACCGGGGGCGAACACGTCCTCCTCGAGCAGGCGCAGGGCGGCGGCGCCGAACCAACCTGAGGCACCGGTGAGCAGTGTGTGCATCATCGAGAGCCCCCACGCGCGGCGAGGAGTGATGCGACAAACCGGTCAGCGAGCACCGCAGCGAGCGCCATGACCACCGCTTGCGGATTAACCCCAGGCGAGGTGGGAAGCGCGGATGAATCGACGCAGCCGACCAGCGGATCGGAGGGGAACGACCCGTCCGCAGCGAGCGCGGTGCCGAGGGGGAGCGAGGCGGCAAGATGCACCATCGAGAGGCGCGGATTACGCAACAGATCTTGCTCCGCGAACGGGTACCACGGGGTGCCCGCGAAGGCGAAACGGTGCTCGGCGCCTGCGCGGAGCAGGGCCCAGTGTGCGGCGGCGGCCTCGCGCAACAAAGGATCGTCCTTTTCGAGCACCTGCACCACCCGCAAACGACGGGCAGTGCGCGAAAGCCTCAAGACGGCGGGGTGGGATACTTGGGTGTACCAGCCAAACGGATAGCGACGGTCGGCCCACAGGATACGCATTTGATCCACCGCTTCGGGGTGGTTAGCGGCAAGCGCCCACGGTCGTGAGAGGGCCGAGCCGGAACGAACAGTCTCACTGTGCACCACCTGCACCCGACCTGGAAGCGGCTCGAGCGGGAGCACCTGATCGGTCGGAAACAGCACCGAGCGCAGCATCGGGTGTCCGGCCACCGCCGCCGGGGACGAGGTGAGACCGCTGGCGGCGGCGAGCGAGTACGATCCGAACACGCCAGCGGCGAGCAGTACGGCGCGCGCGGGTAGACGTGATCCGTCGGCGAGACGTAGCGAGCGCAGCGACCCATCTCGTTCGATTGCGACCACCTCGGTGCCGGTGCGTACCTTCACACCTTGCGCGAGACATTCGGTGAGCAGCGGGTTATCTGACGGGACCGGCTCGCGGAGCCAGGTGAGCAGGTCCTCGGCCGGGAGCGCGAGCGAAGTGGCGGTGGCGCGCAACAACATCGAAGACGTCGAGGTGGGAGCGGGAACAAGCGGAAGCATCGACTCGACATAGGTGCGACCTGAATCGAGATCGGAGGACGAGAGCACTGGGGCCCAGGCACCCAACGTCGCGGCGGACGGCCAGCAGTAGAGACCGCCGTTGACGGCGAACCCGCCGCCGAGCACCTCGGGGAGACCGATCGCGAGACGCGACGGGGGAGTGGGAGCGCAGAGTCCGCGGTTACGTAAATTCGCGGCGGTTCGATCCATGTCGAACCACTGACCAAGGGGAACTTGGGAAGCCGAGCCGCCTTTCTCGAGCAACAACACCGAAAGGCCGGCGGCGCGGGCGCGCAGGGCGGCAACGAGTGCGGCAGGCCCTGCGCCGACGATCACGAGGTCATGTGAAACGCTCATTCGTGCGACCCCAGATCGGTGGCGGGCAGCGTGGAGAGCAGCAGGCCGTATATCTGCACCACCTTGGAACGATGCCGAGCACGGTAGAGCGCCCAAGCTGGCAGCAACGCGAGCAGACAGACGTAGAGGCGAACCACTGCGTACGGAGAAGCCGAGAGCAGCAGTCGTACACGCGTGTACGACTGCTGGCGGACCGGCAGACGAAACCCGCGCAGCAGACGGTACAGCGCCCAATCTGGGACGGTGTGAATCACCATACCCTCCCGATCAAGCGCAGTGCCGCGCGCAGCGGGGAGGCGGCGAGCGGGGAGACGTGGGGAGAATCGCCGCTTGTAGCGGCGAGTGGTTGGCGCGGGGCCATGATGGAGGCGAACACGGCAGCGTTGGATACCTTTGGAAGCAGGGCAGTGGGGAGTTCGCCGAGATCGACGACGTTAGAGACGCCGTACGTCTTGGTGTGCCAAGACGCGAGGGGGAGCAGTTTGAGGCGCACCGCGAGCGAGGCGGCAACCATCGCAGGGGCGGCGGGGAGCACGAGCACCTTGGATGAGGAACCCGCAAGACGGATGCACTCTTCCATGTGCGCGACGAGGGTGCGCGGATCGGGGGCTCCGAGATTGAAACTTTGGTGCATGCACGCTTGGTCGCCGGCAGCAGCGAAGACCGCGTCGACGCAATCTTGCACATGCAGCAACTGGATCGTCGTGGCGGCACCAAAGACCGGGACGGCCGCATCACACTCAATCAGATCGCGCAGCAACGAGAAGAGTCCGCCGCGTGACGGGTCGACGATCGTACGCGGGCGAATCATCACCCACGGCAGCGAACCGCGGGCCTCGACGAGGGCTCGTTCGGCGGCAAGTTTCGACCGACCATACGGCTCGCACGGATCAAGCGGCGAGCCTACACGAACCGGGAGCGCGGTGGGGATCCCGTACACCGCACTGGAGGAAATATGCACCAAGGACGCCGAGGGCGGGGTTGCGGCAGCGACGACTCGGGTCCCGGCCACATTGACATCGAACATGTCGCGAGCGTGCGCGAGCGGTACCGCGGCGGCGGCATGCACCACGAGATCGGCACCGGCGAGCACGGGAGCGACGAGTACTGGATCTCGGACGTCGGCGCGATGGAACTCGTCGGGGGTATCACCGGTTGAGGGGTGAAGGTCGAGGCCGACGGTGCACCACCCGCGCCGGCGAGCCGAGGCAACGAGGGCGCGGCCGAGAAAGCCGGAAGACCCGGTGATTACGATGCGGCGGCCCATGGTATCTACAGTGCATGAAACGGGGGTGGATGTCAGCGAAGAACTACGGCGACAAAGCACGTGAAAAGTGCACAGTCCCCCCCATGCAGAGGAGAAACCGAGCCCTGGGTGGAGGCCGTTTGGATGGAATGTTCACCGCCTTGGTGAGCGTCGCATTCTGGGCCTGGCGGTTGGGAGAGGTCGAAGTCGGGCGGGTATACCTGGCCGGAGCGGTGAGGAGCATGCGGCAGAGCTGGTGGCATTGGTTTTACACCGCGTACGACCCGAACGGATTTTTGAGCGTCGAGAAACCACCATTACCCCTCTGGATCCAGGCCGGAATGGTGCGCGTATTTGGTATGCACGGGTGGTCGATCATGCTGCCCAGTCTCGCGTGCGCGGCGGGTTCGGCGTGGTTGGTGACGGCGCTCGCGCGACGGTTCACCTGCCGGGCGGGCGGTGTCGCGGCAGGCGTGCTGTTCGCGATCACCCCAGGGATCGTGGGATTGAGTCGCTCAAACTACGCCGATATCTACGTCATCGCAGGTTCGTGCGCGGCGCTCTGGTGGGCGGTGCGAAGTCTCGAAGGTGCGCGACGGGCGCACCTTGTCGCCGGAGCCGCGCTGGGCTTGGCGTTCATGTCGAAAGGATTGTTCAGCCTCTTCTCCGCGGTGGGAATCTTGCTGATCATCGCCGGCAGGAAGACAGGTCGGCGGGGTCGGATACTCCAAACAATCGCCGTGTGGGCGGGTGTATCGTTTTGGTGGCCGAGCATCGTTGACACGATCGGACGCGGACGTCGACCGTACATCGCACACACACGCTGGAACAGTGCGTATGAACAACTCTTCATCTGGGGCTCAATTGGGGGACCAGAGCGGCCGGCCGGCAACCCGAGCGAATTTGGTGGCGTGCCCGGATGGGGCCGTGTACTTGAGTCGGGTGGCGACCAGGCATACTGGTTGATCGGACCGGCGATCTTGCTCGGGGTATGGGTGTGGTTCCATACGAAGATGCGAAACGAACGCTGGATCGTGGGCGGCCTGCTTGCTTGGATCGGGACGTTCACCGCCGTGTACTCATACACCGGTCGCGTCGTGCATGACTATTACGTGGCGAACGTCGCGGCACCGATCGTGCTGCTCGCAGTGCTCGGCGCGTGGCGCTGTGCGGAGAAAGGTGCCTTGCGGCTGCTCCACGGTGCGGCATGGTTGGGGCTGGGGACGAGCGTCGTGTACGTCTGGCGGCTCGAGGAGGTCAGCACGTGGCCAACCGTTGCGGTGGCGAGCGGGGCGGCCATCCTCGCTGCGGGGGTCATCCGCGGGGGCGCACGTCGACGGGCACTCGTCTTGGGCATTGCGCTGGCGATCGGGCCGCTGACTTGGAGCGTTGCGGGCGTGAACGGAAACGTATGGGAGTGGAGCCCGGTTTCGCGCCCAGGGAACATGGCGATAGACAACACGGACTTGATACCGGCATCTTTTCATAAGGTCGGTGAAGCGGGCGGTACGAAGTACAGTTTGGTACTCCCTTCGTACGGGTACTCTGAGTACGCGGTACTCGCCGGACGTGCCGTGCTCCCTGCGGGCGGCTTCAACGGGGGCGAGCAGCACTCGCTCACCGCGGCGCGCCTTGTGGCGATGCTCGAAGCCGGCGAGATCCGATACGTAGTGCGAGGTGGATGGCACCGATACCGAGACGACGTGGAGGAAATCCTCGACGAACGTTGCACGCTGGTCATGGGGGAACGAACAGGCGGGACCGTACTCGAACTCCACGACTGTCGGGGGGTGGAACCATGAGAGGGAAGCATACTGGACTAAACCGTGCCCTACGCGGGGCGGCGTTTCTGCTCGCCTTGGCGGTGCTTTGGGGCGGATGGGTACGCACAACCAACAGCGACGCGCTCGAAGAAATGCGCGAAGGCCGGGGTGGGGATGCGCAAGACGTCCGTGAGTACCTGTACCGGGTGGCGAACGGATCTATGAGCGGTGCGCGAGCAGGCGAGGGGGAGGGATACTTGCAACCGGACCTGGTATCTCCGAACCCCACAGCCGAGCGGCACCTACTCCTGGGCGACTCGTACACCTTCGGATGGGGATTGTCGAACATCGACGCCCGGTGGTCAACACAACTCGCGCTCACGCTCGGCGAAAGCCACGACATCGACGCATACGCCCTACCGGGGGCGTCGCTGTACACGTACGCAGCCTGGGCGCGGGCGGCGAAGAAGGGGGAAGTTTACGACACCGTCATCATCGGTTTCAGCGAGAACGACGCACACCCTGGCCCGTTCGAAGCAGGGAACCGCGACAAGGCATACACGTTCTATGACGACCTGCCAGAGACGATGCGGATCGAGATCGAACGAGGGGCCGAGGCGAACCCGAACCAACGAGCACTCGAAGCGGCGCTTGGCGACATTGAAACCGTCGGCGGACGACGCATCATCATCCCCTTGTACGGAGTGGATCAAGCGTACTGGCCGAGCATCGAACGCAGCGTCGAGGCGGCGCGCCGACGCGGATGGGAGATCGCGCCGATGCGCATCACCAAAACGGCGATCCAGGGACGAGACCCCCGCACGCTCACCGTCGCCCCGTTCGACACGCATCCAAATGAGCTTCTCCAATCTGCGTATGCCGCCGATGCGGCGAACATGTTCAAACCCCACGGGCGCGGAGCGGCCGTACGCATCGGACATGTCAGTCCGCCAGCGAGCAGCATCGAAACGAACGGCGAACGGGTAGAGATCTGGTACGGCGGGGAAGGGCGGACCTGCGTTCCAGTCTCGCACCCGCGGGGGCGGCACCACTGCGACGGGAAGCCGCACACCGAGATCGATGGCAAACAGTACGGGATGCAGTGGAGCGAGTGCATGAGATTCAACGGGGGAGCGGTGCTGATCTCCCTCCCCCGGGGGGCACGCACGGTGCGGATCCCCGACAACAGTCGCGGCATTCGCGTCTGGGCGGCAGGATGGGGGCAGACGTGGCGCGAACTCGAGATACGCAACGAACACTTCGACCTCGCACCGGGCGACCGCCAAGTCGCACTCAGCGCTGGTGGCGGATGCGGAGACGGGGAGATCGTACCGCCGGCCGGCCGTGTCGTGATCGAGTGACCTTCTGCACACCCACGGTACGGGAGGGCTGACACCACCGGGAATCGGAGGTCGCGGCGGGAGCGGCGCCGGGGCCCTGAGCGGGGACTGCACCGCCTGGGATGCTCCACCAAGTTGCCTCCCTTCGGTACTTACTGGGTAGTGCGCGTTTTTGCCTGTCGGTTGCCAGTACGGGAGATATGGGGAAACCCCTTATAAGCATGGGAAACGTCGCTATAGTATATAGCCGCGAAACATGACCAAATCAGTGCAAGACGACCCGAGCGAGCGGAAAAATACTCGGTGCGACAGGCGCGCAGATCGGTACCGTCACACGTACAGCACCAACACACCCACAGGAGACCGATCATGCACCCACCGACGCTGAACAATACGCAGCACGCGGAAGTCGCGAGCGGCGGCATGGAATTGGCGGGGCGACCCGCGAAGTCGGACTACGACTCGTTCCGTAGCGGGCGCGTATGACTCTCGACGTCGCCGCCGTTCGCCGGGAGTTCGCGCTGCTCAGCCGCATGGTGGCCGGCAAACCGATCCACTACCTCGATAGCGCAAACACATCACACAAGCCCGAGTGCGTCATCAACGCGATGTCTTCC
>Ga0194132_10000272_pt1 | contig 108183 bp, 79 predicted proteins | sample TA2KigOf80mmetaG_FD_148612 | JGI IMG/M metagenome (GOLD analysis project Ga0194132, IMG submission 148612) | Freshwater microbial communities from Lake Tanganyika, Tanzania - TA2015054 Kigoma Offshore 80m | ecosystem: Environmental > Aquatic > Freshwater > Lake | place: Tanzania: Lake... | reverse complement strand
GCGCCGCAGCGGGCAAGGTCACGGTCACGTTCAGCGGGGGCAACCTCGAGCAAGCGGTCAACGTCGAAGGCCCGTACACTCCGGTGCAAAACGCGAAAAGTCCGTACGAAACCACCGCAGACGGACCCGCCAAGTTCTTCCGCTCCAAACAATAGTTTGAAACGGATCCACTAGACTCAGATCCCCCAACAAAGCCGGGCCGCAAGGCCCGGCTTTGCTTTTTTCCAGGAACCAGCCAGAGCCTTAATCCCGGCCCCTGAATCCGCGCCGCCCCCCCCCAACTGACGATGAATCCCCGTTTCACCTCCCGACTAACTTGATGCTGAAGTTACTCACCATTCCGCACCTCGACCCGGCGGAGTTCTTTTGCTGAAAACGGCCGTTGCCCTTCATGAAACTTCGCAAGGTCCAGGCGATAAAGCCTTTCCGAATCACTCACCAGATCCATCAAAGATAGGCCTCATTCTTCGTCGTGTTTTTCTCAATGGGCCACAGAATGGGCACTGCCCACGGCGACGGAATCCCGCCCTCAATCCCAAAGGGATTGTGTCCTCCAGCCCAAGGTTGCGAGGAACGAGCTACCTTGGGTTGCCGTTTGGAAATCAATTCAACCGCAACGCGGTTGTGGCTTGACCCCGCCAAACGGAAATAGGATTTCGTCACAACCCCGTTGGGGTTGGCCCCCATGGGCGAACCGTGACCCAAGGTAGCTCGTTCCTCCCAAACATTCGCCAGCGGGTGCGCGGACGTTGAACCGGCGCGAAAGCCGCGCCTCCACCACCAAACACGGATGCCTCTCACCCTCCTCACCTCAAACTGCTCTCGATTTGACTCCCGCCTGGCCCTTATCCGATCCTTCCACTTTGGTCTCCTACTCCTCCAACTCGATCCGTGAGCCCAGGTCCACGGCCCTGCTCACCTCCATGATGAGCCGAGGCTTCAGATCACTCTGTCTGAGTCTCGCCCTTTTTCTAAGCTCACTCCAGGTTCCCGCATTGGACTGGAAACCCATCCCCGGAGGAAAAGCCGCCCCACTCCAACCCGGCACGCGTCCCCCAGGATTCTCCTTGCTCACACCGGACAGCACCGGCGTCAGCTTCACCAACATCGTCCCGGAATCGCGTCATCTCACCAACCAGATTCTGCTCAACGGCGCCGGACTCGCGGCGGGCGACGTCGATGGCGACGGGTGGACCGACCTCTATTTCACCAGCACCCACGGCAAGAACAGCCTCTATCGCAATCTCGGTCGCTGGAGGTTCGAGGAAATCACCCCACTCTCCTCCCCGGCTCTTGCATGTCCAAACCTCACCTCCACCGGATGCGCTTTCGCCGATCTCGATGGCGATCATGACCTCGACCTCGTGGTCAACACGCTCGGGAATGGAACGTTCGTCTTCTACAACGACTCGCGCGGCCGCTTCACCCCCGCGCCGTTTCTCCTCAACACGAATCGGGGCGCCATGTCCCTCGCCCTCGGCGATCTCGATGGCGACGGATTTCTCGATCTCTACATCGCCAACTACCGTCAATCCGGCCTGCTCGACATCCCCCATGCCCGCGCCACATTCAAACGTAGCGGGGGCAAAACAGTCATGGATACCTTCAACGGACGCTCGGTTCAAGAGCCGGACTTGCGCGACCGCTTCACCGTCGGTCCGGGCGGCACCATCGACGAAAACGGTGAACCCGACGCGGTCTATCTCAGCCAGCGCGGCACAAACTTCGTCCTCGCCCCCTTCACCCGCGGCCGCTTCCTTGATGCCCAAGGCAAGCCGCTCACGCATCCGCCGCTCGACTGGGGGCTCTCGGTGATGATCCGAGATGTCAATGGAGACCGGCTTCCCGATCTCTATGTCTGCAACGATTTTCAAACCGAGGACCGGTTTTGGATCAATCGTGGCGGCGGACGCTTCCAACTCGCTCCCGCCCACAGCCTCCGGCATGCGAGCCGCTTTTCCATGGGCGTCGATTTCGCGGATATCAACCGCGACGGCTTGGACGATTTTCTCGTCCTCGACATGGCCAGCCGCAGCCACGCGCAACGTCTTCGTGAAATTCCGGAAGCGATCCTCATGCCGGTGGCGGTGGGGGATCTCGAAACACGTCCACAATACGGTTTCAACACGCTCTTCCTCAATCGTGGTGACGGCACCTACACCGACATCGCGGCGTTCGCCGGCCTCGATGCCACCGAGTGGTCCTGGACCTGCCTCTTCCTCGATGTCGATCTCGACGGCTGGGAGGACGTGCTGGTCTCCAACGGCATGGAACGCGCCGCCCGCGACGCGGACGTGGCGGAACAAATCAAGCGATTGCGCGCCGGACGGACCTTGAGCGCTCACGAAATCTTCCAAGCCCGCAAAGCCTTCCCCCGCCTCGCCACCCCAAACCTCGCCTTCCGCAATCAGCACGGACTTCGCTTCCAGGATCGCTCCCAAGCATGGAATTTCAATCTGGCCGCTGTCTCCCAGGGCATGGCCCTTGCGGACCTCGACAATGACGGCGACGCGGACGTGGTCTTCAACAACTTCAATGAGGCCGCCGCACTTTACCGAAATGAGGGTGGAGGGGAACGCATCGCGATCCGCCTTCGCGGCCGCGCCCCCAATACCAAGGGCATCGGAGCCCGCATCACCGTCCGGTCACCCCCTCTCCCGGAACAGAGCCAGGAAATGATCGCGGGCGGACGCTATCTCTCCGGGGACGACAGCGTGCGCACTTTTGCGTGCGGTGATTCCCGGCAGGGCATTTCCATCAAAATCGCGTGGCGCGGCGGAAGCGAAACGTTCATCACGAACGCCGCCCCCAACCACCTCTACGAAATCGAGGAAACCCGCGCCGAGGCGGAAGCGAGCCCCCAGACCGCCTCCCCACCGCCGCTGTTCGAGGATTTATCCCAAATGCTCCAACATGTGCACGTCGAGAACACCTTCGACGATTGGTCGCGCCAACCGCTCCTCCCCCAGCGGCTCAGTCAACTTGGTCCCGCCGCGGCCTGGGGCGATATCAATCAGGATGGCTGGGATGACCTCGTTCTCGGTTCAGGCAAAAGTGGCACCCCCGCCGTCTTCCTCAATTCCGCAGGAAGACTTCAACGATCGGAAACGCCCTGGACTCGCTCGCCCGTGTCCAGGGATCTCGCAGGCTTGCTCATGACTCAGCGGGAAGACAAGCCGGCGGCAATTCTCAGCGCGTTGTCAAACTTCGAAGACGGCACCGCTCTCGGTCCTGGATTGCGCGAAATCTCCTCCCCTGGCTTCACCCCCCTCGACGTGGTCTCCGCCCAAACCAGCGCGTTCGGTCCATTGGCCATGGGCTCACTTTTTTCCAATTCGCCCCCAGTGCTTTTCGTCGGAGGACGCGCCCGTCCGGGCCAGTACCCCGCTCCCGCCTCCTCGCTGCTGCTCAAATTCCAGGAAGGCCGGTGGCAAATCGACTCCAACCTTACAGCTCAGTTCACCCAAGCCGGACTCGTCTCCGCGGCCCTGTGGACCGATCTCAGCGGGGACGGATGGCCTGAGCTCGTTCTGGCCGGAGAGTGGGGCCCGATCCAAGTTTTCCAAAGCCATCAGGGCCACCTGCAACCTTGGAATCCTCCAGTGCAATGGCGCGAGTCCTCGGAACACGAAGCGTCCCGTGCCGGGCTCAAGACCTTGTCCGATCTCGCCGGACATTGGATCAGCGTGGCCAGCGGCGACTTCGACGGGGATGGAAAGCTGGATCTTGTCGCCGGCAATTGGGGTCTCAATTCTCTCTACGCCTCGAGGCAAAAACACGGCATCCAGATTCGTTTTGCGGATGTTGATTCCGACGGCACGGTCGAATGCTTTGAGTCCTATTGGAATCCCGAAGCGGATCGCTTTGCTCCTTGGGCGAGTCTCACGAGCCTCTCCCGGCTCCTGCCGTCATTGCCAAGCCGATTCCCCAGTCATGCCTCTTTCGCCCGAGCCTCGACCGAAGAAGCACTTGGCGAACACGCGTCCCATTTCGCCACGCGTTCCTCCACCGTTTTCGAATCGATCGTCCTCCTGAATCGCGGAGACTACTTCGCGGCATCCCCTCTCCCGTCCGCGGCTCAGTTCGCTCCCATCTTCGGCATCGCGGTCATGGACTTCAACAATGACGGCTTCGAGGATTTGGCCCTGGCTCAAAACTTGTTTGGCCTTCCCGCGGACCGGCCCCGTCTTGACGGCGGACGGGGACTGCTCGCACTGGGAGATGGGACGGGAGGATTCGCAACCCTGAATTCGCGGCAAAGCGGACTGGCCGCTGACGGAGAGCAACGTGCGGCGGCGGCCGCCGATTTTGACCGGGACGGGCGCACGGACCTGGTCATTACCCAGAACGGTGCTGCCACCAAACTCTACCGCAATCGTGGAGCGCCACCGGGACTTCGAGTCACCTTGCGCGGAGATCAGACCAATCCCTCCGCCCTCGGCGCCCTGGTGCAAGTTCGTTCATCCAACGGGCGCACTCAATCTCGGGAGATTCAAGCCGGCTCGGGCTATTGGTCTCAGCACGGTGCCGTCCAGGTCTTCGCGCCGCCGTCCGAAAACTCGGCTGTGGTCGTGCGCTGGCCGGGAGGATTACTCACCACCAACGCCCTTGCTTCGTCAACCTCATCCATCGAAATCACCCACCCGCAGCGCCGGGCTACTTCAACTCCCCAATAAGTTTCACATATTGCCGGGCTTGATCATTCTTCGGGTCAAGCCTCAGCACTTCCTGAAATCGCGCGAGTGCCTCCCCCATTCTCTGCTGCTGCGCCAGAGCGACACCCAAATTCAAATGCGCCCGGGCAAAGTCCGGCTTGAGCAAAATGACCTCGGTGAACTCCGCTTCCGCCTCCTTCACTTTCTGCTGCATCGCCAGTTCGATCCCCAACAAATATCTCGCCTCCCAATGCTGCGGGTAAATTGCAATCAGTTCCCTCAGGACCGTGGTGGCTTCCTCACGTTGTCCTCCCTTGGCGAGCGCATCCGCCAGGTTGAGCCGCGCAGCGGCGTTGCCGGGCTGGGCGAGAGACACACGTCGATACCATTCCGCCGCCTCCCCGAAACGTCCCGAAAGGCTGAGGACTCGGGCGGCTTCCAAACTCGCTGACACTCGAGCCGATTCGCTTCCCCGCGAGGCCGCTTCCCGATAAGCCAGCATGGCCTCGTTCGTCCGTTGCGATCGCTCGCGAACCGCTCCCAACACCAGCCACGCCTCGGGAGACTCCGAAGCCTTCCCGACCCACTGCTCCGCCAGGCTCAAAGCCTCCGGCAGTTGACCGCCACCCGCCAATGCCCGGACCAACTCCAACCCCGCCTCCATCGCTTCCGGACGCCGCCGCATGACCTCTCTCAACGCATCCACGGATTCGTCGGGCTTTCCTTGCTTCAGCGCCAGCCGTCCAAGTTCATACAGACTCGTCAGGGCCTCGGGTAATAACGACCTCGCCCTCCGCCAGGTGGAAACCGCCTCTTCAATGTTTCCCTCCGCTTCCAACAACCGGGCCAACTGCGTGGCCAAATGCGGATCGGAGGGAGTCTTCTCGACGGCCTCACGCGCTGCATTCAGAGCATGACCCAATTCGGCAGCGTTCATGCCTGCGCGCAAATCCTCCAATTTGCTTCGGTAAGCGTCGGCGGTGGCTCGAAAGGTCGATTGATTCGTAAATGGAGGTCCCGAGATTCGCCTCGCCATCTGTTCCCATGAACTCAACTCGCTCCAGCGCGAATAAACCAAAACCCGGCGCGTCCACTCCACCTCGGCCCAACCTCCACGATCCCGGGCGCGAAGGGATGCCGGCAAACGGGGAAGAACCGCCTCCGCCACTGCGCGAGCAAGACCATAGTTTCCTTCAAACGTGAAGTGGACGTGCTCGAAAAAGTATTCCCCGCCCAACGCCCCACCATCGCCCGCCGCCATCCACTCCCCTTCCACATCCACCAAGGAAACGCCATCGCCAGTCCTGCCCAAGGTTCGAATCAATCCGTTGATTCTCGAATCGGCGCGGAGCGGAAGAGCATCGAGATCGCGAGCCTTTTGCAATGAAGAAAAGGCCAGGTTCGTCTGACCGGCGGCGAGCAACGCCCTCCCCTTCTGAAAATGCCATTCGGCATAAAGCGTTCGGTCGTTCCCACGCTTTTCCAGAAGCGACAAAGCCTCCCCAGCCCGACCTTGATCCACCCATCGAGCTGCTTCTTCCACCAAGCTCCGAATGGACGACTCCTCCTCACGACTTTTTCCCATTCCCAGACTGGAAAGGAAAGGCGAGTGATCCCGCAAATTCGAAGCCACCGTGGACAGCACCACGGGAACCTGCGCGGCGCGGGCAATCTTCAACAGATCCACCACATTCGCCTCGAAATTCCGATAAACTCTCTCCCGAGCTGGATCATCCGGTGGCACCGGATGTTCCACCAACCTCTTCATTCCCTGCCATCCCGCCGACCCCGCCGCTCCTTCCTTCATTCGGGCTGCCATGGATCGCCATGCTTGCCCGGCGCGCCAGGAGGAGGCCGCGAGCGCGGCGCGAACCACCGGAATGGGAGGCGCCCGGGGTCCCAACAGCGCCCCCGCCCCAAACGGTCCCTCCAATTCGTTGTTGCCCATGTAAACGATCCAAAGATCCCCCCCGTGGGCTGCGCACTCCCGAGCCATCGGCAGGATCGCGTGTGAATTGATGGCCGTGAAAGCCGTGTTCACAACCTCAAACGAGCTTCCAGGAAATCGGTCGCGCAACAACGCCTCCAACTGACGCCCGAAACTGAACGCCGGGTCCGGATCTCCCATGGCCGCCGATTCTCCAAACACGAAAATGCGATACGTCCCCTCCGGCTTGGGCACCGCCACCCTCATCGGCACGGGACGGCGCAAGAGTCCCGGTGGAAAAAAGGGCACGGCAAACTTCTCGTTCGGTGTCAAGTACCTGGCCCCCCGGTCCTCCTTCAGAAGGAAAAATGAGGTGGGATCGCCGTATCCCAATAGCCGCAGGCCCGCCTCGAGCAAGAAAAACAAGGCCAACGGCAATCCCAAGGCCGCTACACCACGGAACAGCCATTTTCGCCCCACCGAGAGACGCTGCGCATCCACAGGAGGATTGGAAGCTTCAGTCGTTTTTCGGCTCGAATTCAACCAAGCCATTCAACTCGAAAACAGAATCGCCCCGCAAGCGATCAAGCAGGCCCCTGGACCCACAGAGAAGGAAAAGATGACCGAATGCTCACATCGCGGGACAGCCACCCCATGGGTCAAAGTCCTGCCTATCCTAAAAATCCTGTCCAACTTGCTGAACGATTCGCTTCGTTTCCGAAGCATGATTCAGCAGGGCTCCAGACGCGCCGGGAAGGTCCGCTCGTGATAGACCGTCCGTCTGAAACCACACCTATGGGAAGAGTCCTGAGGTCACCTGTGAAATCGGTTAGGCGTGGATCTCGGGGGCCGTTCAATCAGGCGCGTGAGCATGGAACACCGCTTTTGTTGCATCCATGACGGGGCGCTGCAAACCACTGTCGATTTCCTGGCGAAGGCGGGCAAGGCGGGAATGCCCTACCGGGGAAGCCACGCGCCGCTCCATCAAGCCCATCTCAGTCAACGAATCGAGGGCGCTCCACACGGATGCTTCCGTGGCAGCGGGATCCAGCTGTCGCTTCACCCTTTCGAGCAAAGTTGGAACGGAATTCACCCCGTCGGACATCTCCCAAATCAACGCCAGCAGCGGGTCCAATTCGTGGGTCAATTGACGGCGCAAATCCACCACCAACAGGCCTTGGGATGTGCTCTCAGTTTCGAAGTAGGCAGTGCGGGCTCGAGGGAACATAGAATGGCAAAGTTGGGAGTTAAGTTCTCAGAGATTGAAAGAAACGTTCCGTATTCGACACTTTTGAGGCTGAAATCCGATATTCCGAGTCAAAGCAAGAACCAGACCAACTCACCCACCCACGGCGTATCGCGGCCCACTCAAAAACTCCGGAACAACCATTTCGAGCACTCAAACGCCCCTGACCCGCTGCTGACGACGAGGGATGCCGACGTGAAGGCGAAGGTGGAACAGTCCTTCAACCCGTCGCCACCGACGTCACGCAACTCAAAATCGTCCCGCCAAGAAGCCCAAGGTTGCGAGGAACGAGCTACCTTGGGTCACGGTTCGCCCATGGAATCCAACCCCGACGGGGTTGTGACGAAAACCTATTTCCGTTTGGCGGGATAAAGCCGCAACCGCGTTGCGGTTGAATTCATTTCCAAACGGACACCCGCGAGCAGAAACACACGGCGCTCATCGAGAGAGAAAGGGCGGTTCCATGCGGCCACCCGGAGCAAGTGCGGCTGGGGCTCCGCGAATTCCCCCTCCTCGTTGCAACGGGATCACCAAGCTGAACGTCGAGCCCTGCCCTTTGGAGGTTCGCACGTGCAGGCCTATGCCCAATCCTTTCGCCATCTCATAAACCATGCTCAGGCCAAGCCCGGTGCCCCGGCGCTTGGAAAACGCCTTGGTCGTAAAGAAAGGCTCGAAAATTCGAGGCAGCACGTCCGGATCCATGCCGGTCCCCGAATCGGTCACAGAGAGTTCCACCCACGGCCCCGGACCGTCGGGCGGGAGCAGGATGTGACTGTCGAACTGCGTGAGGGCACGCGCACGAATGCGGAGCACCCCCCCGCCGCCCATCGCATCCACACCGTTGGCGAAAAGGTTGTGGAGGACTTGTTGGACCAGGTTTCGCACGGTCACCACACGAGGCGTGCCGGAATCGATTTGAACGTCCAGGGTGGCGGCGCTGGCAACCGCTTCCCCCAGGGACTTGGCGGCACCTTCCACTAACTCACGAACGTCACATTCAACGGGAGCCTCGGACGCACCGCGGCCCATGCCCAGCATGGCCTTGACCAAAGTCGATCCTTGATCCACGACGGTGCGAATACGCTCCGCCCGGGCGAGCACCTTGTCCCGGTCCTCCAGGTTTTGTTCGATCACCTGGGTCGATCCTTTGATGACGGAAAGAATGTTGTTGAAGTCATGGGCAACCCCGGCGGCCAGCGTTCCCAACGCGCGCATTTTCTGGCTATGCAACAGTTCCTCGTTGGCCCGCTCCAGCTCCTGGGTTCGCTGCGCAACAATCTGCTCCACCTCGGCATAACTCCTCACGAGCCGGCGATGCCGGTTGACCGCCAATCCGGCGAAAAACATCACGACCAAACAACCCGCGATGGAAAGCCCGACCAAGCGCGGATCTCGATGCCACGGCAACACCACCGTGAACTCCATCACGGTCGGCGTGCGCTCACGGTTCCAAGCCCGATCCATGGCACGCACTTCGAGGCGGTGGGTCCCCGCCGCCAAACCGGCCAGCGTGACCGAAGATTCGTACTGAAACGGCGTCCAGGCGCCCCCATCCAAACTCCTCGAAAAGAGCAACCGTTCGCTCGGCGTCTCCTTCCAACGATCGAAACCACGAATCAAAAACCGGTGCGATTCCGCCCCTGCCAGCCCCCGATTCTCCCGCGCCGGCACCACCGTGGATCGGGGCGGATCCACGTCCGCCGACTCATCGGCCAACACCGGACCCCGCACGGTGGCGGCCCACCGGCGCCCGCGGGAATCTTCCCCCGCGTCATACACCGCCAAACTCGGCAACCCCTCGTCCAAACCGTCGGAAGACCAAGATCCATCGAAATAACGGTGCAACCCGGACGTGGAGGCCACCAAAACCCCGCCATCCCGCATCCGCCGCATCTGATGAACACGCTCAAAGCCGGAGCGAATCACCCGCCATCCCTTGCCGTCAAACTCTTGCACCAAATCCCCGCCCCCGCACCAAATGTGGCCTGGAGAATATTCGATCAGGCACTGCGCCCGCACTGGAATCAATCCGTGCGACCTTCCGAACGATTGAATTTCGCCCTGCCGCCAGCGCAAGACCAAGCCATTGCCCGCGATCCAGACATCCGAGGTTTCTGATTGCAGGAATGCGGAGACCTCCTCCCCGAGCCCCACCTCCGAATCGATTTGAAACCACATCTCCGCTCCCTCCTTGCCTTCGATCCACATCGCCAAGGATTTCCCCTGTTTTCCCTCCAAGACCACGCGCCCGTCCCGCAACTGCCCCAGGAGCTTGCGCCCCCCCAACTCGCGGGGCCGCCGCTCAAAACGCGACGACGCCAGGTCAAAACGCCATATCTGCTCAGAACGCCCAATCCAAATGGCATCCCCCGCATGGAAAGCCGCCAGTCGGACATTCTCCAACGCGGATTCGCTGGCCGCCGGAGATTTATACCGGTCCCAGCGCCCACCCTCGTGGCGCAAAATTTCATCCGGTCCGACAAACCAGGCCGCTCCTGCCGGATCCGCCAGAAAGACGTGGACCGTGGATTCGGGATGCTGCGTGCCGCGGGATCGAGTCCAGAATTTGGGACCTCGCCGCACCACGCCATCGGTGGTGGCAAGCCAAAACACACCGGACGGCTCAAGGGCAACGTCGTTGAATCCTGACACATCCAGGTCGCTCTGCTGGACCATCCTCCAGACCTGTCCGTTCCACTCCCACAGCCCGTCCCGGCTGCACGCCCAAAAATGGCCGGGCTCAATCTGCCAGGCGAATCGAACGCGCGTCGAGGGCGCTTCGATCACTTCCCAACGCTCAGCGCGAAAGGAAGTCACCACCCGTTCCCCACCGGTTCGCTCGGCGACCGTAACCACCCCTCCCGTGAAGGACTCCACCGGCCGTTGAAAAGCCTGATAGCCCGCCGGTCCCGGCCATGGCTGCCATCGAAGACCCGTTCGCACCTGCCGCAATGGCCCCTCAAGACGCCCAATGCCCCTCTGGCCCGTGATCCACAACCCTCCAGCCATGGATTCCGTCATTTCGTTGAAACGTTCCAACCCAGAGTCCGCGGCCAAAAGAACGGCCGTTGCCTGTCTCGTGTCAGCCTCATAACTCATCAACCGGTCGGGAAGTAAAATGAAAACATGGTCAACTTCCGCGGGCACAATCGGAATGGGCTTGATCATCCGGAGGGGTTCGGACGCGATCAACTGGCGGATCTCCGGAATGGGATGAGCCTCCCAACGGTCGCCTAAGTAAAGCATCACTCCTTCGCTATAGATCGACCATAACTGGCCACTGCGGCTCTCATGCACGGGGAAAGTGCCTTCTCCCGGCGCCGCATAGGTGCGAACCCCGTATCCATCCATCCGGGTAATGCGGTCAAAATCCGAACCGTGCCGAATCCAGACGTTGGTCTTGGAACTCACGGTAATCGAGGACGAAAACGTGTCCGCCATGCGGTCCGCGAGTCGATAGATTCTCCACCCGGTCGAGAAGTCCGACGCGTGCGGCCAGAGCAGCCCCATCCCCCCGGGAAGTCCGGTGAGGAACAGGAACACCGCCAGAATGCGGCGCATCGCCGGAAGCATCATGGAGAAACCAATCCCCGGAAAACGTTGAAAACGCAACCCTGCGGAGATCACGCGGACTTCACTCCGGCTTTCGGCAGTTAAACCTTAAGGTCGATTCTCAACGATCTGAACGGTTCTGAACGCACAATTCCTTGAACCCAGGATACCCTGCCGAAGGAGTTCAACCCTAAACCAGCAGTTGAACGAAGTGAAGATTTGCAAAGGCCTGGATGAGAAAGAAATGAAGATGCACGAGGCCAGTTCTTGATGGATCTGACGAGTGATTCGCAAAGGCTTTATCTTCAATACCTTGTGAGAGACCGATGCGATTCAATTGCCGTTCTAAGCCAGAAAACTCCGCCGGGCCGGGGCGCGGAATGGTGAGTAACTTCAGCATCAAGTTCGTCGGGAGGTTCACCCAAGCAAAGTCATCCCTCCCGGACCGGCAAAAGTATTGTCACCCTTCTCAGCGGCGGCATGATTGAAGCCTCCGCATGACCAATCTTCAACGCATCAAGCTTTCCCTGGGCACAGTCTTTACCTTGTTCGCCCTCGCCTCACTTCCAACTCACGCCGCCAAGCCCGGGCTCACTCACGAAGATCTGTGGCTGCTCAAGCAACCGGGCGCTCCCGCTCCGTCCCCCGACGGACGCTGGGTCGTCCTCCCGGTCTCCGAACCCAGCTACGACGAGAAGGAAGAACGAGCCAATCTCTGGATCCTTCCGGCCGACGGCTCACAACCACCCCGCAAGCTCACCACCGCCAAGGCAAAAGAATCCGCTCCCGCCTGGAATCCCAATGGCACTCAGATCGCCTTCGTCGCGAAACGCGAAGGAGACGATTCCGCCCAGATCTACGTGATCCCCGTCGCGGGAGGCGAAGCCCGGCGCTTGACCCAGATGACCCTGGGAGCACGTCGTCCCGTTTGGAGCCCGGACGGCCGGTTCATCGCCTTTCAAGGCACTAGTTTTCGCGGCGCCAAGGACGAGGGCCAGACGAAAAAGATTTTCGAAGAACGCAAGAAAGCGAAATCGAAGGTTCGCATCTATGACGGCTTCCCCATCCGGCGATGGGACAAATGGCTCGATGATTCGCAAACCCGCCTGTTCGTCGTCGATGCCGAGGGCACCACGACGCCGACGGACCTACTGGCGGAATCTTCGCTCGTCCAAGAACCGGGATTTCGTGGTCCCGGAGACGAAGGCTCCAGCGACCATTTGCAACCGGCCTGGACTCGGGACAGCCTTTCCCTCGTTTTCGTGGCCACCACGAATTTCCATCATGCCGCCCATGCACAACCAGTCTTCGATCTTTATCAAGTTCCCGCCACTGGAGCGACGATTCGCAAACTGACCACGGGCGCCTTCAATGCGGGAAGCCCGAAGTTTACCACCGACGGACAAAGGCTTTACTTCCTTTCCAGCGCCGATGTGGGAACGAATTACTATGCCCTCCAACGCCTGATGAGCGCCCCATGGCCGGAAATGACCCATCCCCAGGTGGTCTTGCCGCGCTTCGAACGGTCCATCGATCACTTCGCGATACTTGCTGGCGGCGCGCGTGTTGCTTTTACCGCCGAAGATTCGGGGCACGTGGGGCTCTGGACGAGTGCGCCGCCGGGCGCCGATCCCGTCCGGCACTTCGCGTCCAAGCGAGGCGCATGGTCGGGAATCGAAGTCGCCACGGCCCAGGGTGATCCGGTGGTCTTTGGCAATTGGGGGGCCGCGCACGTCCCCGTCGAAACCCATCGGGCCAACCTCACCTCGGGAGAACTGAAACGACTCAGCTCTTTCAACACCTCGAAAGCACAGGCTCTAGATTGGCCGGAACTCCGGGAGTTCTGGTTCACCAACAAAACCGGCCGCGCCATTCACAGTTTCCTCGCCCTCCCTCCTGGATTCGAGGAACAACAACAATATCCACTGTTGGTCCTGATCCATGGCGGACATGCCAACATGTGGCGGGACGCCATCACCACTCGTTGGAATTATCACTTGCTCGCCCAACCGGGCTACGTCGTGCTCCTCACCGACTACGTGGGCTCCACCGGCTACGGGGAATCATTCACCCGCGCCATCCTCGGTGATCCACTCCGCGGTCCGGCAGAGGACCTCAATGCCGCAGCCGATGAAGCGATACGCCGGTACGGCTTCATCGACGGACGCCGCCAAGCGGCGGCGGGCGCCAGCTATGGCGGCCACTTGGCCAATTGGCTCGAAGCCACCACCACGCGTTATCGCTGCTTGATCAGCCACGCCGGGCTGGCGAGCCTTTACGCTCAGTGGTCCACCAGCGATGCCATCTATCACCGCGAGTTGATGATGGGGGGGCCCTTTTGGGATAACCCCAAGGCGTGGCTGGACCAAAGCCCGGCCGCCTACGCCGCCTCTTTCAGAACTCCCATGCTGCTTTCGATCGGTGAATCCGATTATCGCGTGCCGCTCAACAACGTCGTGGAGATGTGGAACATTTTGCAGAGGCAGAAAGTACCCGGGCGGCTGCTGGTCTGGCCGGACGAAAACCACTGGATTCTCAAGGGCGAAAACAGCAAGCTATTCTACCAGGAAGTGCATGCATGGCTCGCCCGCTGGCTCAAGGCCGCAACTCTCGCGGAACCTTAAACCAGGTGTTCCTCATTTCTTACTCTTGAGGAAAATGAGCGGGGTCGCAGGGGAAAAGGACCTTCACACAAGTGCCGACCTCAGGCTTGCTGCGCACATGGATCAATCCGCCCGCCTCCAGGACCAGTCGCCGGACAATCATCAGGCCTAACCCGGTGCCGGTCCCAGGCGGTTTGGTGGTGAAGGAATCCTTGAAGAGCCGTTCCAAATTCTCCGCACTAATCCCGCCCCCATCGTCATGCACGGAGACCTCGGCGAAATGGGTGGCACCGTGGGGCACATGGTCCCCAAAAACCCAGCGCTCTCCGGACTCCTCCACCCAGGGGGAGGGCAGGCTGGAAGAGGGAATCACCGAAGCGGTCAACGCCACTCGATGCGGAGTTTCACATGCTTGAAAGGCGTTGATGGAAAGATTGAGCAGGATTTGCAACAAGTCCGTGCCGTGAATCCTCAAGGCCACATCGACTTCAAGAGGCTGCACCGTGAAATCATGACCGACAACGTGGGACGTTCCGGCCAGGAGATCTTTCAGATCGGACAGAGTCCGATTGAGACTCACACGGCACTCCTGGGAATGTTCATCGCGCAATAACCCCAGATACCTCCTGCTAATCCTGACGCAATTCGAGGCCTGCACATGGAGCCTTTGAAACTTCTCGCGAAAATCACGCCAGCTTCCGGTCTTGAGGTCCGGCATTTCGTCCAACTGCCGGTGAAGGAAATCGGCGAACGAAGCAATCACAGTCAAGGGCCCGTTCAAGTCGTGAATGACACTCGCGTAAATCTCCCCTCGCTCCTTCAACATCTGCTCCGTCAACCGGTGCAGACGCAGCAGTTCATGCAGTTCCTCGATCTGCCCCTCCACCCGGCCGCGCTGCCCTTCGAGATCCGCCCGTTCCATCGCCCGGGCAACCGCTTTGTGGATCACCTCGACAGAATAAGGCTTCGTCAGGTAGTCAAGTGCTCCCAATCTCAAAGCCTGCTTGGCCGTGTCCAGTGATTCATAGGCCGTCAGGATCAGCACCTGAATGGAAGGATGATGGCTGCGGATTCTCTCCAGGAGTTCGATGCCCGTCATTCGCGGCATGCGTAGGTCGACGATCGCCGTGTGAATCTCCCGGCGCGCCGCCGGAGCATGATGTTTTGCATCCCGTGGGCGGCGGGCTGGGACAGGCCCGCCCTACCAACAACATCGGGATACACGGGCCACCTCCGCGCCCCACGAAATGTCCCCTCTCCCAGTCCCATCGAGACGTAAGGCCGCCCGGTGGAGGACGAATTGCGGCGTTGATAAATCGGGGAGGCGGGGTAGATTGCCTTCGACCCCAAACCCTGACCTGTTTGCACTCCATGCACTGGAATATTCTCCTCCGGCGTCGCGACCCTGATCTGGTTCATCGGTCGCGGGGGTTCACCCTGATTGAATTGCTCGTCGTGATCGCGATCATCGCGATCCTGGCCGGGATGCTTCTGCCGGCGCTGGGCAAGTCGAAGACCAAGGCCCAGGGCATTTACTGCATGAATAACCTGAAGACCATGCAACTGGCCTGGACCATGTACACCCATGACTGGAACGACTGGATCCCGGGCAATCTGTGGTCCCAGAAGGGCTCGTTCAACTGGGTGTCGGGCTGGCTCGATTTCGCGGCCAATAACCCCGACAACACGAACACGCTGCTGATTCTGGACGAGCGTTACGCCCAACTCGGTCTCTATACGAAGACGGCTGGGGCCTACAAATGTCCGGCCGACCGGATCACGGTGCAGAATGGCGGGGTGTCGCGTCCGCGGGTGCGGAGCATCTCGATGAGCGGCTGGATGGGCCACAACGCGCCCCCGTGGAACGCAGGATACATCACGTTTGCCCGGGTCTCCCAGATCCAGAAGCCGTCGCCGTCGGAGGCCTTGGTCTTCATCGATGAACGCGAGGACAGCATCGACGACGGGTATTACGCGGTGAACATGGAGAAAGGGGGGGCGGCGCAGTTGGTCAATTTTCCGGGGAGTTTTCATAACAAGGCGGGCGGGTTGAGTTTCGCCGACGGCCATACGGAGATCCATCGTTGGGTGGATCCGCGCACGACCCCACCACTCAAGAAGGGCCAGAAGCGGGAGTTCACGAACATGCGGGACAACCGCGATTTGCAATGGTTGCAAGACCACGCCACGAGCTTGAAGAAGGATCCGTGACGGCATGGTAGCGACCGCTGTCGACGTGAGGCGGTCGGCTAGCCCGGAGGTCGAAAAACAAAAGCCCAACGATTCATCGCTGGGTTGGGGCAAGCCAAAGGTGGTGAAGTCCCGGAGGGACGACAGATTTTCCTTTGATCTGAGGTTGTCAGGAAGCACTACTTCTTCCGTAGTGGTTCTCATTTTGTCCTGGAGTGCGGCTGGGTGGTCCTTCGACCCGCCGCAGCACGTTGAAAAATCTGGAGTCTTCCGACCTGTCCGTAGGAGGAGCGAAGGTCTCGCTCTATTCCACCTAAAACAGCGAAGAACCCCTCGTTCGTCGTCATGTCTTTCTCATCCAGGCCTTTGCCAGTCTTCACCATGTGCAACCGCCGTCTTCAGCGTGATACCGCTTCAGGTTGTGCTGGCTTCATGTTCCTAGGCGCGCTGGCTTGTCGCAGAAGATCAACCGTTCCGAATCTTGCAAATTATTCGCAAAAGACTTGCATGATGGGCGGGTCCAGCTTCTATTTCTCCCCTGAAACGGAAGAACTCCATCCTGGCGCATTTGCATGGGAAGTTCTCCAACTTCGCCGCCACGGCCGTTCTGGCGTTGTTCCTCGGCATGCTCCTGCTCCAGATGTGGCTCTGGGCTCATGAGTGCATCCACGATGACGCCTCCAGCCAGGACCATCATTGCGCGGTCACCTTGTTGATGGATGGGCAATTGGACTCATCACCGATTTCCCTAGCACCCTCCCGCCCGATCGATTTCGTCCTCGTCAAAGCGAGGCTCTCCTTTCCATTCTTTTCTAGTTCTGCCTCGCGCCTTCACCTGGCTCGAGCCCCGCCTTCCCTCTCGTAGCTTTCTCCTGGAGCTGTTCTTCAGCCGTCCGGCTCCCACGCATCCTCCCCACCCCAGGGGCGGTTTGCGATCCCCTAATCCCAAGGCAGTTCGTATTGCCTCAATCCAAAATCCGCCGTCGCGCCAGGATCCTTGCTTAAGATCCATTCCGTACCGTGAAATCAGTCCGAAACTTCAACCGCAAGCCCGGCTTTACGCTGATCGAGCTCCTGGTGGTGATTGCCATTATTGCGATCCTCGCCGGACTGCTCCTGCCCGCCCTGGGGGCGGCGAAGAATAAGGCCCGCCGCACCGCCTGCAGCTCCAACCTCAGGCAGATCGGCATCGGGTTGTCGCTCTACGCGGACGATTATTCAGGTTGGTTCCCCGAGACCACCCACGGCATCGGAGACACCAATCGATCCTGGATTTTCACCCTTCGACCCTATATCGGAGCCGTCGATCGCCTCCGATTGTGCCCCGCTGATCCTCGATCCAACGAGAGATTGACCAACCACAGCTCCAGCTACGTCCTCAACGAATTTATCGCGGTGGACCGGCTCGATCCCTTCGGCAACGTCCTCGAGAGTTATCGCAATCTCTCCAAACTGAAGATGCCCTCCGGCACCATCACGGTGTTCACGGTCGCCGACACCGTCAGCCCCAGCATCTTTGCCGATCACACCCACTCGCGAAATTGGTTTCGTGGATGGGATGCAGTCCTGACCGACATCCAACCCGACCGGCACGGATCCAGACGCAACGACGCGCAACGACTCTCCGGTCCTGACAACTACCTTTATGCCGACGGGCACTTGGAAATTCACCACGCGGCCCGCCTCAAAAAGCGTATCGAACTCAACGACAATTTTGCCAAGCCACCCGAACCTTGAAACCCAATTTCCCATTTATGCATTACTCCAAGCCGATTCCCCTCGCCTCCGCACTGACTCTCCTCGTTTTTACCGCCACCCCCCTGCCCCTGCTGGCCCAGCCCGTCCGCATCGAACGGGGACACGTGGACATCGGATTCGCATATGAGGACAACTCATGGGACGCCCACATCCACGATGAAACGACGGACCAGGAACATTCCCCCAATGAAGCCGTCCTGGTGATCGGCTCTAAAGCCGCCTCCCGCGTCCCGACGGATGCGCGATTCAGTTTCCTGGGAGCACCCGGTCGTTCCATTCACGTCCTGCCGCAAATCGAGGACGAGAATCTTCCGTTCCTGGGCCTCGCCGCCGAAGAGATCGAACCGGGCGTTTTTGCCGAGAACAAACTTCGAGTGGACCTCCTCGGGATCAATGGGCCCGGTCACTTCTTCCTCTATCGCACCAGCGGCGTCACCGCCACCCCCACCATCAGCTATGATACCAGCAATGGAATCAGCCCGGAAGATACCGTGAACCTTCTGGCCGGCGGACATCAGGACTTTTCGTGGGCCTTCACCTCCCCGGGTGATTACACGCTGGTATTGCAGGCTTCAGGCACTCTGGTCGAAGGCGCACGCTTCGTCGCCTCGGCCCCGGTGGACGTTCGTTTCCACGTCGTTCCCGAACCCGCCCCGGTCCTGCTCCTCATGCTGGGCCTGGGCCTTGTGCTTGGACGCAAACTCACCCTTCCCCGGCAGTGACTTGAATGGTGTCATCCTTTAGGGTCTGATGCGGGTCGCCATGCATCGAACTCCGAGGAACAGAAATGAAGAGTGCGGGCCATCTCCGGGAAAGCCGGATCCAGAACGACCCACCCCCTCGAGCTGGCGCCTGACCGTTTCCTGGGTTTGCGCTTGGATCCTGAGCTCCGTTGGAGTTGCGGCTTTCACCCCAAAAACGGTTCTCTCCACGGAACACGTCGATTTCAAAATTCTTTTCGACCCCACTGAGAGGAAGCTCAGTGGCATCGTCCTTCGTGACGAGGATGCCCGCACGAACTACACATCCGACCAAGCACTCCTCTTGGTGAAGGAGGCAGCGCGCCTTCAACTTCCAGCCGGAACCCCCTTTGGACAAGAAGGCGACCCGCTTTGGGTCCTGCCGCAGTCGCAGGATCCCAACCTCATTCTCCTGGGGATCTCCGCCGAGGACATTCCCCCAAACGTTTTCGACGGTCGCTTGGAGTTGCGACTCGTGCGAGTCGAGGGTCCGGGCCATTTTTTCGCCTGGCAGGCAGAATCTCTGGGCTCGCTCGACGTTCGATTCAATTCATCCGACGGACTGACCCTGGAGGATCGCACGCGTCCCATTGCCGGCAGCCACGAACATCTGAATTGGGGGTTCACCAAGCCGGGCGTTTACCGGCTTCATTTCGAAGCCTTCGGAACACGGCTCCAGGACAGGCAGGAGTTACAGACCCTCCCCACCGCGTTCGAGGTTCATGTCCACCCTCTGCCCGCTCTTTCGCCATTCGCCTCGTGGCAGATCCGCCATTGGCCTCGAACGGCCCCGGAGTCCGGTCCGGACCAGGACCCTGACGGAGATGGCCTCCCGAATCTTCTCGAATACGCTTTCGGGACCGATCCGACCCGACCTTCCAAGCCGGAAAGCATCGAAATCCGACTCTCCTCTGGCGAACCGCGAGAAATCGAGTTAATGTGGACCCGGAATGCCGAGGCCACCGACCTCGAATGGAGTTTGGAGTCACGATCGGCCCTGGTGGAAAAACCGGAATCAGTTCCCGTTCAACCCAGGGTCGTGGCGCCTCATCCGACGCTGGAGCGGGTTGCCGTGAATCTTGCGCTCGGCATTCTGCCCATGCGACAACAGTTCTATCGACTCCGTGCACAACTGAAATCCTAATCCGACATGCAATCGCTCTACCTTCCCGCCCTTCGTTCGTTGCTCCTCACCTTGGTTCTTGCCCTGACCGCGTGCTCTGACCGCTCGCAATCCTCTTCCAGCCATGGGACGAGCGGGGGAGGACATCACCATGAACCGCCGCATGGCGGCATCGGGGTCGAACTTGGAGATCATCACGCGCAATTGGAGTTCCTCGTCAACACCACCAACGGCACGGTCTCCGCCTACGTGCTCGATGGTCACATGGAGAACTTCATTCGGCTCCCCGCTCCGTCCCTCGATCTAAGGATCACGGGGGCGGGCGACGAAAAGGAGCTCAAGCTGATGCCGAAGGCCAACTCCGCCACCGGGGAAACCGCCGGCAGCACCTCCCTCTTCGAAGGCCAGGCAGACTGGCTCAAGACGGCCACATCATTCAAAGCCACTCTCAAAGAAATCAAGGTCCGCGGAGCCACTTTCACCAACGTCGTCTTCTCGTTCCCCGCAGCCAAGTAATCGCGCCCTTTGAAAGGAAGCAACCAACGCGGCAGCACCAACGTTGGCCATAGATCCTTCCGGTTGTTCCTTTCGATCTTGGCGATCATCGCTCTCGCTGCGTGGTGGCTATCGCCGCCCTCACGGTCCAAATCCCAAACGGTTGCGAATCCAGGCCTCCGCGGCAAACCGATCCGTCAGGAGGGATTCGCCACGAATCTCCTTTCGTCAGAAACCAATACCACGGTCTCCACTTCGAATCGGCCGAAACGTCCGAAACCCGCCTCCTTTCAGAAGCGCGCTGTCGAGAGCCAGTTGCAGGCCTGGCACCGGGGTGATACGAACCCCATCACCGTCGAACCCATTGCCCCTCCGAAGTTCCGCGGTTCGAAATCGTTGCCTCCACCGCCCCCGGAACCCGAATCCTCGGAACTCGCCGGATTCCAACGACTGGGTTTCGAACGATTATCCGGATTTGAATTTCTACTCGATGCTCGCTGGATCGACGGTTCCACCAACCTGGCGCAGGCTTCAGCTGAAGCGCTCGCGCTCATTCCCGAGGACATTCGCGCCCTCGATCGAGCGAAGGTCGCCATTCGCGGATTCATTCTGCCTCTCAAAATGGACGAAGGATTGGCCGTCGAATTCCTGCTCGTTCGGGATCAAAACCTCTGCTGCTACGGAGTAGTTCCGAAAATCAACGAGTGGATCAATGTCACCTTTCCGCGCGGCATCAAACCCGTTTTGGACCAACCCGTGACGGTATGTGGCGAGCTTCAGGTTGGGGATTGGAGGGAAAACGGTTATCTCGTCAGCCTCTACCGGCTGCAGGCCGAAAAAGCCTTCGGCCCATAAAAAAACTCTCCGGCCTTTCGACCGGAGAGTTGGAGAGATTCGAAATCGGATTACTTATCAAGCTCGATCTTGGACGCAATCAGGATCTTCTTGCCGTCCTTTTCTTTCACTTCGCCTTTCGCGACCACCTTCGCTGTGCCGGAGCACAGATTCTTGTGGAACGCCTTGCTGACGTCGTTCTGCTCGAGGTAATAGACGATGGATTTGTCGCCGTCCTTGACCTTGATCGCATTCTGGCAGGACTTGGCTTCTTTGAGCTCGCACTTCGCGCAAAGGCCTTCGCCTTTGATGGTCTTTTCGTCCGCGGCAAAAGCCACAGCAGTGGCCAACGCAAACGCGGCAATGAGTTTGGAAACGTTTTTCATGATTGTGATGAGAGTTGGTTCTAAGGCGAACAACTTTGCCCTGGAAACAAGCTTAGCCTGGAAGCGAAGAAGCGCAAGTTGTTTCAGCAATGCAAAAATCGAGCGAATCGACGGGGTTTGGATTTGGCAAAATATCGCTCCTGCGGAATACTCCGTGTCTCCATGAACTCATCGCCCTTGTTCTCTGCTTTGGCTCGATCCGAGCAATCTCATTCCTCAAAAACGGCGGTGTTTTGGGATAGTTCCGAATGGACCTATCGCAACCTGCTGGATCAAGCAGGCGCTGTCGGCCAAATCCTCACGGACCGTCATGACGTTCAACCCGGTGATCGCGTCGCCCTTTGGGTTCGCAACCGGCCCGAATTCATCACCTCTCTTTTTGGCATCCTCCGCTGCGGCGCCGTCGCCGTCCCCATCAATAACTTTCTCAAACCGGACGAAGTCGAATTCATCCTCAACGACGGCGGCATCAGCGTCCTCATCACGGAAACGGATCAAAAGGACGCGGCCACTCTCCTTCAATCCAGGAGGCCTGGCCTGGGAGTCTTGGAAGTCGAAAGCCTTCCAGCCAAAGAAGTCCGGCCGTCCAACCTCCCCGCCCCCGTCCAACGGGAATCGCAGGATCTCGCTGTGGTGATTTATACGTCCGGAACTACCGGTCGTCCCAAAGGAGCCATGCTCACGCATGGCAATCTCTCCCATAACGTCGAGAGTTGCAGAGCGATGCTCGAAGCGGTGGACGGAGATCGATTCATCCTGCTCCTGCCCATGTTCCACAGCTTCATGCTTTGTGTATGCATCTTCCTGCCCCTCAGGGTGGGAGGATCCATTCTGCTCATCGGCGGTGTCCATCACCCGCGCCAAATCATGTCCGAAATTTGCGCCAAGCGCGGAACGATCCTCCCGGCGATCCCCCAACTTTTCCGCGCCCTGACACATCAGGCCGAGCTGCCCGCCGATTTTCCTCTGCGCCTTTGCGTCAGCGGTGCCGCACCACTTCCCGCTGAGATTTTGAGGGAATTCGATCGCAAATTCCCCATTCCACTCATCGAAGGTTACGGCCTCAGCGAAGCCAGCCCCGTTGTTTCCCTGAACCCCATTCGAGGTGTTCGCAAGCCGGGCTCCATCGGCATCCCCATCCCCCATGTCGAAGTCAGCATCCAAGATGACGACGGACGACATCTCGACATCGGTGCTGTCGGGGAAATTTGTGTCCGGGGCGGCAATGTGATGGCGGGCTACTGGAATCGCGCTGAAGAAACCGCCCAATGCATCCGACAAGGATGGCTCCTCACGGGGGATGTCGGTTACCGCGATGCTGACGGATACTACTTCATTACCGACCGCAAGAAGGACATGCTTCTGGTCAACGGGATCAACGTTTATCCTCGAGAGATTGAAGAAATCATTTATCAAATCCCCGGCATCAAGGAAGCCGCTGTCATTGGTGTGCCTGATGTCCGCAAAGGAGAGCAGCCTGTTGCCTATGTGGCGCTTACAGATGGAGTGACTGGGGATGAAAAGGCCATTCTGCACCACATCCGCGCCCACTTGGCGGATTACAAGATCCCCAAGAAAGTGGTTTTCAAAACCGCACTGCCTCGAAACGCCACCGGAAAGATCCTTAAAACAGCCTTGAGAGAAGAGTACAAGGTTGCCTCCCATCCGGCCTAGGCCCGCATTGGATCATGCCCAAATGGCCTTCAGGAGCTGAATCCGATGGAATTCTCCTGATCTAATATACTCATTATAAACAACTTAAATCTCGGGATTTCCACGTTGACGGTCCTCCAAAGCCCCCCGTAAGCTTTTCCGGCAGTTTCGAGGTCGATTCACGACTTTGCTCCTGTTCCGGTTATGCCAGAGGGATATTGCTTCAAGTGCAAAGCGAAGAAAGAGATCGCTGACGCGGTGGAAGAGCTCATGAAGAATGGGCGCAAAGCCATTAAGGGCAAGTGTCCAACCTGCGGAGTCGTTATGTTCAAAATCCTTGGCGGAAAGGCGGTAACACCTTCCACCCAGACTCCACCTCCTTCGGCTTCGGGACCGGTTTGAACTGATCCTATGTCTCAACTCGCTTACGTTCTCATCACCCCCCACTCCCTTGCCAAATCCCGGACCGGCGGAATCCTCGCTCGCCTGATCACACGAACCGGGCTTGAATTAGTTGCTGCCCGAATGTTCGGACCCAGCCAGGAATTGGTCCAGCAGTACGCCGAAAGCATCGTCTCTTCCAAGGACCCCCAAGATCGCAAGATTCAGGAACTCATCCGCGATTATGTCTTGAAGAATTTCGCGCCGGATTCAAAGTCCGGCCGGCGCCGCCGAGTCATGCTCCTCGTCTTCAAAGGAGAAGACGCGGTTCGAAAAATCCGGTCCGTCGTCGGTTCCTTTAGCCTCGACCGCCGCGGAGGCGAAACAATCCGCGATACGTATGGCGATCTGGTCACGGACGACAACGGACAAGTCCAATACTTCGAGCCCGCTGTCCTCGCCGCCCCATCCTTGGAAGAAGCCGAGCAGAAGCTGAAACTTTGGACACGCTTTTCAGACTCCGACGGCGGTCTCGTGGAGAATACCATCGTTTACCCGCCGGGCGTGACCCCGGAAAGAACGCTCGTCCTGATCAAGCCCGATAATTTTCGGTTCCCCACCGGACGTCCCGGCAATGTCATCGACTTCTTCTCGCGCACCGGTCTCTCCATCGTTGCGATCAAAGTCCACCGCATGAGCGTCGCCGAGGCCATGGAGTTCTACGGTCCCGTGCGGGATGTCCTTCGGAATAAACTCAAGGATGTGATGGCCGCCAAGACGAAAGCCATGGTTGAAAAGGAAATGGGCTTCGTCATACCGCCCGAAGACGCGAGGAAACTCGTAGAAATCCTCGGGCCGCTCTTCGGGGAACAACAATTCGACAACATCGTGGCCTTCATGGCAGGCCGCGCGGCTTCTCATTGCGCTCCCGGCGAATTGGCACAGCCCGGCACTGAAAAATGCGTTGCCTTGATCTATGAGGGTCCGGATGCGGTCAACAAAATCCGCGATGTGCTCGGCCCGACCGACCCCTCCAAGGCCCCACCGGGTTCCATTCGGAAGGAATTCGGCTCCACCATCATGGTCAATGCGGCCCACGCCAGCGATTCCAGTGAAAGCTTCAAACGGGAAAATGCCATCATAAAGGTCGAAGCCAATCAGCTCAAATCCGTCGTCGAGTCGGCTGCCTGATCAACATCGCGGTCGCCCCCGAACGCCCCCGAGCGAAAACTCGTTTCCAAAGCCCGTCTTCCTCACGGAAAAACGGGCTTTTTCTTTGCAACCCTCAAGTTCCACTCGCCCCAGCCCCAGCCTCTGCGCCATGCTCAAACCCATGCTCCCCTACGAAAAGTCTGGCCATGCTCGAGCAGACCTTGGGCTCCAAGCCCTTCCCCAACGGTCGTCGAAGTCCATGCTCGCGGGTTTCAAGGATCGCGTCCTCCACCCACTCGCCGTCACATTCATCTTCCTCGCGCAAGGGATGGGCTCGACCTTTGCCGCCGAACCGGATTCCACCACGCGTCCGCTCTGGACGACCTCCCGATTGCGCGGAACCCCGGAACCCCCTCCGCCCTACGTGGTAGAGAAAGTCTTCCCCCGGTTGGCGCTGCAAAATCCGATCTACATCGCTCCGGAGCCAGGAACGGACCGGTTGTTTGTCGTCGATCTTGGTTCAGAAGATCCCAAGCCGTGGCAAATCAGGCGTTTCCAGAATTCGCCGGACGTGAACTCGGCCGCCCTTCTCATGTCGGTAACCAATCGGCAGATCTATGGCCTGACGTTCCATCCAGGTTACGAGAGCAATCGGTTTCTCTACGTCTTCAACAACGGTCCCTGGAATCAAGCTTCGCGGTCGAATCGCATCTCCCGCTTCACCGTTCCTCGCGATGATTCGCAACGCATTGATCCCGCCTCGGAACAAATCATCATCGAATGGCTTTCTGCCGGCCATGACGGAGGGGATCTGTGGTTCGGGAAGGACGGGATGCTTTACATCACCAGCGGCGATGGCACAAGCGACTCCGACACGTGGGACAGCGGACAAGACATGACCCGGTTGCTGGCCAAACTGCTCCGGATCGACGTCAACCGCACAGAGGGAAACAGAGCTTATGCCGTCCCTGCCGACAATCCCTTCGTGAATACACCGGGCGTTCGTCCCGAGACGTGGGCTTACGGGTTTCGGAATCCCTGGCGCATGGGCATCGACCCTCGGAACGGAGACATCTGGGTTGGTCAAAACGGCCAAGACCTCTGGGAAAGCGCGGCTTTGGTCCAGAAAGGGGTGAACTATGGCTGGAGCATCTATGAAGGGAGCCATCCTTTCAATCCTCATCGGAAACGCGGTCCTACCCCCATCGTCGCCCCACTCATTGAACATTCCCACGCCGATTTTCGTTCGCTGACCGGGGGCGTGGTGTACTACGGGGACCCGTTGCCGGACCTCAACGGGGTTTATGTTTACGGCGACTATTCGACGGGCAAAATCTGGGGCGCCCGGCATCGCCATGGCAAACTGACCTGGAATCGCGAACTGGCCGACACCACGCTGCAAATCGCAGCGTTCAGAGTCGATCAATCCGGACGCCTGCTCATCGTCGATCACGCCGGAGCTTTGTACCAACTGAAGCCAAGGCCCGCGAGCGGCCCCCGCCCCAAGTTTCCCACCAAACTGAGCGAGACCGGATTGTTTTCTTCCATCGAAAAATTGAGCCCATCCCCTGGTGTGATCCCTTACGACGTGAACGCCCCGGCTTGGACCGATGGTGCACACGCCCAGCGATGGCTCGCCATTCCTGGCACCAACACGATCGCATTCGCCCCCAGCCGCGGATGGAACTTCGCTCACGGCTCGGTGATCGCCCAAACCCTCACGTTGGGATTTGTCTCCACCCAGCCTCCAATCCCGCGCCGCGTCGAAACCCGGGTTTTGCTCCGAGAGGATGGCGAATGGGTCGGCTATTCCTACCGGTGGAATGAAAAACAAACCGAAGCGCACCTGGTCGAAAAATCAGGCCAGGATCTCACTCTGAAATTCCGGGATGAATCCGGAGCCCTCCAGACTCAAGCATGGCGAATACCCAGCCGCGCCGAATGCATGGCCTGTCACGCCCGGGCAGTCAATTACACCCTCGGCCTGAGTCTGGTTCAGATGAACCGCACCAACTCCTTCCATCGCCCGGGAGAAAACCAGATCGCCGCCCTCGCCCGTCTCGGGATTCTCCAGGGCGCCCCGTCCAAGCCCGAACCTTCGACGAGCGCGCTCGTCAATCCTTACGACCACCGTGAGGACTTGAGTGCCCGCGCGCGTTCCTATCTGCACGCCAATTGCTCCGTGTGCCACGTCGAGGCGGGCGGCGGCAACGCCCGGATGGAACTCGAGTTCACCCGTGAGGAATCCAAAATGAATCTCATCGGCTCGCGCCCCCAACACGATACCTTCGGCATTCCGGACGCCGCAGTCGTTGCCGCGGGCGCTCCCGAGAAATCCATTCTACTCCACCGGCTCTCCCGGCGTGGCAAAGGCCAAATGCCGCCTCTCGTCAGCGCCCGCGTGGACACCCAGGCCGTCGCCTTGATGAAGGAATGGATTCAAAGTTTGACTCCGGAATTCCAATTCGTTCGCGAATGGAACCTGAAGGATTTCGAGTCGTCCCTCTCCGCCACGCCGCCTTATGGAAATGCATCACGCGGAAAGGTCCTCTTCGAAAAAATCGGTTGCGCCCAATGCCACCGTGTCAACGGCTCCGGCGGCGCTGTCGGCCCCGACCTCACCGGCCTGGGCAACCGCCAAAGCCCCATCCAAATCCTCGAGTCCATCCTGGACCCGTCGAAGTCCGTCGCGGACGATTTTGCTTCCTACGAGTTGGAATTACGGGACGGGGAAACCGTCACCGGACGCGTCGAGCGCGAGTCCTCCGATGCTTGGTTTCTTCGAACGGGATCCGCCATGGAGGAGCTGGTGCGCATTCCCAAATCCCACGTGAAACGAAAAGCGAAGTCCTCCCTGTCCAACATGCCCGCCGGCATCATCAACGTTTTCCAGCAGGATCAAGTCCTCGACCTCGTCTCGTTTCTGCTCGATCCTGGAAACGGGCATGGACTCGGGCGCGATCCAGGAAAGGATTGATCGATCCTGGATTTCCGATTCTCAGCCAAGGATCCTTTGGGAAAGGTCCAAAAGGCTCCAGATCCTGGGTCGGGAGGAAGCTGGTAGCCGGTGTCTCCAGAGGTTGTCGGTGACCGGGTTTTCGTGGTCACGCAGACAGCCCTGTCTGCTGTGGCGCAGGCTGCCCAGCCTGCCGGGCGACGAAGTGAACCCGGCGCGTGGAGAGCATGGAAAGGCCTCGTTCTTCACCCGCCGGGCCAACGGGCCGTCGGCGATACGTCAGGCTGGGCAGCCTGCACCACCCTACAGACAACCTCCTGATGCACGAGGTGGAAGCCGCTTCAACACAAGATTGTAGGCGGACTGGGCCAATCTTAGCCCGGATATTTCATGCTGAGCTTGAATCCGCGACAGTACGCCGCGTGAGGGCACGCGGCCTACCATCGCGACTGCCTCCGTGTTTGTAGGCCCGGTGTCCTCACCGGGCGTCCCGTGCATGAAATATGCGGGTTAGCGCCCCTTCATATTCTTCCGTCTGCGGCTTCTCGTCGCGGTGGGGCGCGAACGCTTACATCCCTACTGCGCCACGATTCGGAAGAACCGGCTTGGATTCGCCAAAGGCACGCAATAGGCCGTGCTGTTCCCAGCCGCCACGATGGAAGGCGAGACCGCCACCCAAGTTCCATCCAACAAATCCGCCTTTCCTTCCACCCGGTAGGTGATTCCGGGTGTGGAAGCCCAGCTCAGACAAAAACTTTCAGGCGTCACATTGACCGAGGGTGAGATCGCCAAGTTGGCGGGCGGAGGCGGGGGCGGTGCCGCCTTTCCATCCAAGATCCTGAACTCCACATAAGACGTGGGCTTCGCTAAACAAACGCTTTGCTCCGATCCCGTGCCCAGGATGGCGCCGGAGACTAGCGTCCAGACCGGATTCACTCGATTGGTGGTTCCTTGAACCACATACGCGGTTCCCGCCACGCCCGTCCAGCGCACGCAAAGAGAGTCCGCGCTTTCCCCAACGGTGAGCGCCACTCGATTGGTGAACAGGTCACCTTCGGCAAAGACCGTGTAAGAGAACCGGTAAGGCAGCGGCCCCGGTCCGATATTCTCCACCGCCACATACCATTCTCCCGCCGAAAGAGGCACCGGCAGCGATTGACGGTTCCATCCGATCCAGGCTTCACCGCTCTCATCTGAACGGTCGAAGAATTGGAAATCGGTCGGGCTGGGCACCGGCAGTCCTTTCTTCAAAAGCAAGCCGAGCTGTCCCGCGTTCGTGGAGCCCGATTCCACCTGAACCAATGCCAGCGCATGGCCGGCCTTGGCATGGAGGAGGAAGTAATCGTGGGGGCCTACCACCGCGTACTCGGTGGTGGTCGTGTTCGCCGCCACGCCCTTGACCCGGCCAGCGTCAGTCTCCGTCGCTCGAATCCAATAGGTGGCCGGAAAGTCTGAACGGTTCAAGGCGGCCACGTACCAAGGTCCTGATTCCAATGAAACCGGGGTCGAACCGCGCGCGACCCGGATGATTTCGTTTTGGGGCGCCGGAAGGGCGCTGGTGTAATCTGAACGGTTCGTGGCGGGCAACCCAGGCCCTCGCGTCAATAACAAGTCCACCTCGCCCGACAATACCCCCAGCTCAAAATCAACGAACTTCGCCCGGGGACTGACTTGGAAACGATAGAAATCAAGCGGCCCATCGACGCCCGAACCGAACAGGTAGTTCGTGCGAGCCACCGCGTTGGTCAAAACCAGGATCGAAGGCTCACCGTTGGTCAGCACCGTCGCCCGAATGGTGAAGTTCACATTGGGAGACGCGGGATTCGCCACCGCCAGGAACCATGTTCCTCCCGGGTTTTGCAACGGGCTCCCCGCAATCGTCAATGAAGTGGCGCCATTCGGAGCGGAGTTGGTGCGAAAATCGAATTGGTCGATCTCGAAAATGTCCCCCTTCTTCGCCATCAATTCCGCGCCTGTGCTCAAGTCGTAAAGATCGAACCGAACACTCAGGTTGGTCGCCGACGGAACGGCAACCGAGAAGTAATTCGTCAGCACCGCGGACCTCGCGGTGCTCGCCCGCAAAGGCACTCCATTCGTCAAGGGGGTGATCGTGTAAGGACTGAGCGCTTCCGTGACCCTGACCGTGTAGTTCACCCGGTTGCTGTCCACATTATACACCCCGAGATACCACGGACCCGGGGTCAAAGGCACGGGGACGGAGTTCGTCACCACAATGATCTCCTCGCGCGACGTGCCAGGCTCTCCACTCGCATAATCGTAAAGGAAGGGCGTCGGCAGTGGATTCGACACCGGCAAAGCCTTGCGAAGGACCAGGTCCACATTGCCATCCACGGGGATCAATTCGAAGGTCGCGTTGTAGGCGTTGGGAGAGACTCGAAACTCATAATAATCCAGCGCGTTTGTCGCCGCGAGACTGCCCGATCGCGCCACGCCGTTGGTCAGCAACATCGGACCGATCACACTGGAAGGGCCTCGTCCCAGCAGGACCCCGATATCGAAGGTGTTCGTTTCCCGGGGATTCAAATTGGCCACCCCAAGGTAGTACCGCTGTCCCGGTGTCAAAAGAGGCACATCATTGGTGTTGAGGATGAGGAACTCGACAGCGGGATCATTCACATCGCCTGCACCATTGAAGTCGATGGCAATGTCACCCGCCAGGGTTCCGTTCGGCAATCCTCTCGGATTGTAAAGCAGCACCAAGTCTCCCGCCGAAGCGAGCACGTTGGTCGCGGCAAAGGCCTCCCTCGGCACATCCAGCAAGAAATAACGGATCTCGTCACCCGCCACCTGTCCGCTCACAAACACGCCCTCTTGCAACGGCGTGACCGGAAAGCTCGGACGAGTCAGAATCAGCTGCAGTTGCCAACTGAAGAGCGTCGGCGCCAGAGTCGCCCCCGCCGGTCCCGCCCGCGTGTCCTCGACTTGCAAGGTCCATCTCCCGAACGCGGTCTCCCCCTCCAGGGGTTTCAGCGTTTCCTCGGGGAGATAATAAATCGTTCCACTCGATTCCACGAGCTGAAATTGATCCAGCAACATGCCCGGGCGATTGAACGCAGGACTGATGTCGATGCGTGTCAAACTCTGGGTCGCGATGAAATCGAGGTTCAGGCTTTGCCATTGCACGGGATCTCCGGTGAGAAAAGCCGCCAACCCGCCATCGATCGCCACTTGGGCGTTGACCGTGCCTCCAGTGTCAGTCCGATAAATGAAGCTGAATCGATACTGCTGTCCCGGGCGCGTGGGGATGGATCGCGTTATTCTCGCCCGGCCCAATTGCAAATAGTTCGTGCCTTCCTGTGCGAGCCCAAGTCGGTTCGCCACCCTTGGAAAGCTCTGGTTCAAGTCGTCCAGCGGCGAATTGGTCGAACGGAAAATACGATCCACCAGCCATCCGTCGATGCTCTCTCCCTCGTCATACACCCTCACCAGGGAGTTCTCGAAGTTGGATAAAACGTTGGTGTGGACGGTGAGGGTCGTGGTGTAGGGCGGGCGGGCGTACTTGATCGGTCCAGCCACGATATTGGTGTCCTCGGCAAAACCGCCAAAGACCATGTTGGTGCCGTCTCCCGATCCAAAACCCAGCGAGTCCAGCCCGCCCCGGTTCTCCGAGAGCAAGATTCGCGTCCCGCCTGGACTGACAAGCCTCAGCACCAAGTCGGCGGCGCGGGGATGGTCGATCCGCACCCCGACCCTCGCCCGCACGACCTGCCGATTGTCACCCACCTGCACATCTGAAAGCGTCAAGGCGTCGTCCAGAATCAGCTGGCCTTCCCCCTCCGGCGAGTAGGTCTGCACCAACTCCGCCCGCGGACTGCGTTCGATGTTCAAAATCACGCGGAAATTCACCGGCACCGCGTTCGGATTGTACAACCCGATGATGTAGCGGCCCGGGCGCAAGGGTGGCTGGTCTCCTTCACCGTAAAACAAGGAACCCGCAGGAGGACTCAGGAACGCCGCTTTGTCATAGTCAAGCAGGGTCGGGGCAAACCGATAGCGGGCGTACACATCAAGCGGCCCCGTCATTTGCGCCACATGAATCGTAAAATTCAGGGCATCCGACGGCACTTCGATGGAAAACAGGTTCCACTGGTTCGCCAGCACCGTGCCCCTGAACTCCGAACCGTTGCCAAGATCCGGCAGCGGATCCAGAAAGATGTTCATGGCGACATTCGTTCCGCCGTGGCTTGGACTGTTGTCCACCATGTTTAACAGCCATACGCCCCGGCCTTCCTCTCCCATGAAATCATTCAAGCTGCCAGGTCCATCTGTCGGCCTCGAACCGCTGCGAAAATCGCCCGCATTCGAATCGTCATAGAGGAAGTAATGATTCGTCACCGTCGGATCGGCGAAGGAATAATGATTGTTGAGCACGACAAATCTGTCTCCATGGCTCAAATTGCCCGTCAAGTCCCCGATCGATTCATGGATGATCCGGTTCTCCACGCGGGCGCGCAGGATCGTGATGGGAGTGGTGCCGATGCCGATCACCACCGCGGCGGCGGGACGTTCCGGAGAACCGTCCGGAATCGGCGCATTCAGGGGCAGTCCCAAAATCGTTTGCGATCCATCGGGGTTGACCCGGGTGAAAGGCTGGTCCGTGGAGAGCCCGTAAAGGCCGAATTCGCCTGCCTGCTGATCTTCGGATTTTACCGCCACGTAATACACCGCTCCCAAAGGGGCATTGGTAAAGAAAACCACCTGCGTCCCGCCTCGGTCGGTGGACTTGCTGGACGCGCTCACTGCCGCCGGATCCAAATTGGTCAGAGCGGAATTGGTGGAGACGTAAAGGTCCAGGTCGGATTCCGCTTGGCGGGGTTTGCCCAGATTGGGCGGGAAGAAGGTCACGAAGGCCACGTTGCTGCCGTTGGTCAGACCGGAGATGTTGTTCGACAGCACCAGATTGGTGAACACATAAAAGTTCCATTGACTGACCTGGCCCAGGGTGTTGTTGGTCAGCGGGAATTGGGCGCCGACTCGCTGATTGAACAAGGCCACACCATTGGTCACCGAGATGAGCGGAGGAGGAGGGGCCGTTTCCGCCACCAAAGGCACAGGGCGGGCGAATCGAAAAGCGTTGGTCACCTCGCCGTCACCGATGGACGCCACCAGGGCGTAGTCTTGAACAATCCCACTGCTGTTGGCCGTCACCGCGTTGACATTGACCCGCTTGGCCCGCACGGTGATGACATAGTGTTCGCCCAGGGGTGGCGGGAGAATCACGTTTTCAACGTTATTCACCAAGTCCGTGGCCGGAGGGCTGTTCGTGTCGCTCGGGGTGTTAAAATCGCTGCCGGGCTCAATATTGTTCCCATAGTACACCTGCCGGGTCACTGTATTCGAAACCACCAAGTCCAGGTCGTTGACGAGCTTCACCGCCGCCGCCGGATTTCCAGGCGGATCGGTCCAGACCAAGGTCAAGCGCATCGGCAACACCCGACCAGGCTCGGAGGGACGCAAATCGAACGCGTCACTTTCCCCGGTCGCCAGCGCGTGCGCTCTGAGAAGTCCGGCGTCGCGCGCTGAGGGGGAATGGGTCCCTTGGTCCAGGAAAACATGCGGAACCTCATTGACTTCCGGCGATCCCAGCACGCCCTCGGAACCGGGCTTGCCCGCGAAAGTCTGATAGAATGAGGGGATCGAGTTCGTGAGACTCGGCTGGCCCCACCCTTGGTAGGTGATCAATCCACGCGGGCTCAGATCGTATTTGCGTCCCAGCGACCGTGATCCGTTGATGAGCAGCGCCTTCATCAGCGCGGGGCTGTTCGTACGGCTCAATCGTTGCTCAAAAAACTCCTGCACGAGGGCCAGATATCCCGCCACCGCCGGAGCCGCCATGCTGGTACCCGACACCATCACGTAATGAGGCTCGAACGGACGGTTCATTTCATCATCCAGCCGCCCGGACGTGTTGTTCGTATCGATGGTCGATTGCCGGGACCGGGCCGACGCGATGTAACTTCCCGGCGCCACCACGTCCGGTTTCATCCGCCCGAACTCACCCTCGAGTTCCAAGCCTACGTTGCCGCGGCTGGAGAAGTTCGAGACCTCGTCGTTCGAGTCCGATTCGCGCAAAAAAACCTGATTGGTCCGAATCACGACGTTCGTGCCGGAGATATTGGTTGTGATGAGGGCGTTCGTGATGAATCGCGGGGATTCCACCGACCCCACGCTAATCACGTTCTTGGCCGTGGCCGGGGACATGATGGTCTGGGCCAAGCCGCCCAACCCTTGATCGTCCCCCTCGCCCTCGTTCGCGGCCGCAAAGACATAGGTCATCGGGCGGGAACCCGTCGAACCCGGCAGGGAATCGCGCACCGCGGCGTCGAAAGAAGCCGCGGCGGATTCGTAATCGTTCGCACCCACGTAAGCCCAGCTATTGTTGGAGATGAAAACGTTGGTTCTCGCGGCGGTCTCCTGAAGAAACGAATCGTTCACATCACGTGAGACAGACAACCCGCGCCGCCGGGCTCCGATATAAAGCGCAAAAATATCGGCCTCGGGCGCTTTGCCCCTGAAATTCGCGCCCAAGATTGATCCCGGCGCGTTCGACACGGTGCCGGATTGCTTCCCGCTCCCCGCGATGATCCCCGCCACATGGGTTCCATGGCCGTCCGGGTCTCTCAGCGTCAGGTTGTTCGTGCCGGTGGTCTTGATGCGTCCGTCCAAATCGGGGTGGCCGGCATCCACCCCGCTGTCATTCACCCCCACCAGGACCCCTTTGCCCGTCAACCCGAGGTAGTTCGCGCTGTTCGTGGTGTCGGGAGCGAGCCCAAGCCGCACCCTTGCCAGATCGTTCACCGGCACTCGCGCGCGGCTGATTTCGATCGCCTGCACTCCGGATAAATGAGCCAGGCGAACCCAATCGACACCAGTCGGCTCGACTTTCACCAACTCGCCGAACGGGGAACGCTCACGCGACTCTAATCTAACGCCCATCGCCCCCAACCGCTCCACGGTGGCCTCGGCCTCGTCGGCGAACAGCAGCAAATTCAACCGCGCTTGGTCCGGAAGCGACTGGGTGCCCAGTGCCAAATCAAGCAACGTTCGATCGAGCTTGAAGTAAGGCTCGAACGGAATGACGGCCTGGATCCGCGTATCCTGTTTCAATTTCGACGCCGTCCCGGCCGAGCCGCGGATCAAGAACGCGTTGTTCGGCACATAGGCCACAATGGTGGCTCCGGCAGTTCGCAGCGCTTCTCGAAAGGCTTCCCCGGCCACACCGCGCGATTGCGCCACGTAACTGCCAGGATCGCCCTCGGCGCGCAACGAATGGGGAGGTTCAATCGACACGCCGTTGGTGCTGTTGATCGCGGCGTTGCGCAACAGAATCGCCGCGTCGCTCCGCATCAGGTCCCGGTAGGGCTCGGCCGAATTGCGCAGCCGGTGCGGGTGCAAGGCAACCGACCGGTCGGAGCTCTTCGAAGGGGCTTTTGAACTCGTCGGCACGGCAGCCACCGGAGTCGCCGATGAAGCGACGCTGCGCAACTCAGGCAGGGCGGGTCTTGATTCCGCAGGAATTCTCACGGGCTCCCTGCCCTTCCTCTTTTTCTCTCCCAAGTGCCAGAGCACACCGCCTGCCACAAAGAGCAGCAGGCTGATCGCAAACCAGGCACGGCTGTTGAGTCGCATACCTATGATGTTTCGAATTCGCGCCTATTCCGCAGGCAGCACGTTGTGGGTCTCCACCACAATCCTCGGTTGCTGCACGGTCCCATCCACCCTAAACACCGTCTTGGTGACTACCTCCCCCGTCACCTGATAATTCGTGCACAACCCGTAAAACGGACCGCCGGCCACAATGGAGGGCGGGCTGAACGGGGGACCAGCCGGCTTCAGGGCCTGGCCGAAGGAGTACACCACCAGGCGCGGCTCGTCCGCCTTCAACAACGACATGATCTGTTGAGGGATGCGTTCGTAGGCCGCGTCATCGATGCCATGGCGCACCTGGTTCAAATTCGTGAAGTTGAGGAACGGGCTCCCCACCGTGAGCTCGGGCACGGACAACACCGCACCCAAGTACGGATAGACCCCACCGAACCAATTGGTGCGTCCACGCATGATCCCGCCCACGATCCTTTGCAATTGCGGACTCGCGGGTTCGGCCACCAGGGTGCCGAACTCGGCCTTCGTGAACCGGTTGATCTGAGCAGGGGCAACCGTGTTCGTGGTCAAATTCACCCCGCTCAACACAGCGGACCATGCCGCGATGTTGGTCTGGTTGACAGACAACAGCCCGCGCGCGGCGTTGTTGTTCGGCGCCACCGTGAAGAGGTCCATCAACTTCCAGTCGTTGGTTGGATGTGTGCCCAGGGTGCCGGCCCACTTCCACCACGAATTGGTGTCCAGGGGCCCCGAGGCCTTCAAATAAACGGTCTGCCAGGGCGTCCCGCGGTGAACGCGGCCCAGCCAGCCGATGGTCGGAAACTTGTTGGTCGGAAACGCCCAATCATCTGATTTGCGCACGAGCGGATCCTTGTGGCGGATGTCATAGTACGATGGCGAATCTGTCCGGTTGCTCGATCCACCCCAGGGTTCGTAACGCGGGTTCATCAGTCCCAGATTCGATTTGCTTTCCACCGTCAAAGGCGGCTTCAACGGAATGACCAGATCCGGGTTGCTGTAATCCTCATGCGTCAAATCCAGAATATGCGTGTGCACCAACGGATCGTTGGCCTGCCAACTCATGGTCTGGAGGAACTTGCGGGACGGTGAAAACGGCACTTGCACCACCAAGTTCGTGGAAGGCTGAAGGCGTCCGCTCGAGAACAACGGCGTCAAGCCAAGGAACATGCGAAAGCCGTCGATGGCCTTACGTTTGTCGGCACCCGACACGGGATTGAGTGAAAAACTGGCCCAATCGGTATCCGACAAAACATCGTTCGACGAGACATAGATCTGGTTCGTGTGACCCGCCGGAAGCTCGGCGTTACTCAGCCGGTTGCTGAGCCAAAAAGAGCTGTCGGAGTATTCACGGCTGCTCAGCACGTTTGGCTCCTTGAGCAGATTCGTCGTCACATTGAATCCGCTGGGCAATTGATCGAAGTTGACGAAATCCACCACTCGCCGGGTCGCCTCATCGATCGCGATCATGGTCAGTCGATTGGTGATGATCAGATCCCATTCCGGAGTGGGATGCTGCGGATTGGGATCGAAGGTGGGACGCGTGGAGAGCGGACGCAAGTCACCGCTCGGCAGCGAAAAGTAAGCAGAATCGGGAATGAACACCATGTTGGTGGCAAACGGAACGTAAATCTCGCCCGCCCGCCAGGTCCGAATCTCGTTCCGCGAGATGGTCCGGTTGAGGGTGCCCAACGCCCGGTTGGCTCGCCGGTCCCATAAGGCGCCCGCCACGGAGTTTGTGATCAGCAGGCGCGTGGGGCGCGTGTAATCGTTGGTGTAGGAATGAAATGTTTCAACGCCGAACGTGTTGGAAACCCCCACGATGTACATCTGATGCACATCGAACGGTCCCCGGTCCGTGAAGGACTTTTTGCGAAACTCAAGCTTCCGCGTGACCTGAGCCGCCGTTTGGAGCTGGTATTCGTTGAAATTGGGAAACCCTTTCTTGGCCCCGATGATCCACGGGACACCAAGGACGTTGGCGTGGGTGGTGTTCCCGATGCGCGAATTCTGGTTCGGCACGCGCACATCGAGCCAGGGAAGACTGCTCCATTCACCTCTTCCATCGCCGCCACCGCGACCCACTTCACGATAACCCGAGATAAAAATGTTCGTTCCGCTTCGAATGAACACCGGACGAAAAACGGAGGGGAAAACAAAGCCATTATCAACACGGTTGGTCGTGGCGTCGAAAATGTTCGCCGACAACTGCAACGCGCGATGAACCGCGGGGGAGTAAGCGTTGAAGGGAAAGATGGGGATCGAGAGATTGGTCAGGACGAGTTCATGGGTCACTGGGATTCCGGGCCGGAAAAGATACTCCCCGATGTAATAATCCTTGGTATTGCCATTGGTGACGGCCACCAACTCAGACCGCAAAATCCGGAGCGCCGCATTCGTGAAGAAGGCCACCGGCTCCCACGCGATCGAGTTGGTCGGACGTGCCGCGACCGTATCATAGTGAAGATGAATCTTGCCCCGGTTCACCGGGGCCGAATCGACCCCCAATTGCGCGAAAGCGCGGTACGTGGTGTATCGATCATAGGTGCTCCGGCGGAAACTAGGGGTCCGAAAACGGTTCGTGAACCCTCCGCGGGAATCGTCCCCGTCGAACAGTTCCATGATGTCAATAAAATCCCTCGGATTGTCGCTGCCCGCCCATCGAAAGTCCGGATTGTCGGGATCGCTGGCGCCCGGCGGGGTGTCCCCCTGAACCGCCCGGGCATAACCGTCGATTCGGTCGAATCGAAACGCATTGGCGCCGTTCTGGGTAAAGATGGCCCGCACACTGGCCAGGTTGTTCAGACTGTCCTGGTAACGATAGGCCAGCAAGGCATTGGCGTCATTGAAGGCAAACCCGCTGCTAGGAGATGCCAAATTCTGATAGGCATAGGCGTAGTCCCACATATTCGTGTTCAGATCCCTCAGGAAACCCGCCAGGTTCAATTCCCAGGACCCAAAACCCTGGTTTCGATGATACCCTTCGTTGGCCAGGATCCGGTCCGTCGTGAACTTGGACCGATTATGAATAAAATTAAGATCCAGCGACTTGCCGGCGGGCATCACGATATAAGCGTAGCGTCCAATAAAACGGTTCGTGGACGAATGGGGGCTGTCCGGATGCTGCAACACGCCGACCCATTCCGGATCCCCTACCATCGGGGTCCGGGACGGCCGCCCATCCTGGCCTTGAATCGCCACCCCGCGGTCATCGACCATCGTCACCAGCCCGTTTTCCTCAAACCTGCCGTTGCGGTTGAGGTCGAGATAGAATCGGAAATCGTTGGTGTTCGGCCCGTTGGTGGGCACGAAAACAGGGGCCCGAGGCGAATAGCGCAGATTCGACAGCATCCGCCGCAGGTCATCACCCCCCAACGCGCCTCCATTGTCCGCGTTGAGATAGGCCACGTTCAAAGGATTGGTGCCCAACGAACGGTCGAATCCGGCCGCGCGGATGAGGTTGGTGGACACCATCAAGTCGTACTTGAAGAAGTTGCTCTCCGCCATGATGCGGCCCGCCACTTCCGCCTGAGCGCGCGCCAGGCCGGTGTCCGCGGCAAGGCGAGCATCGGTTTGATCCTCCGTGACGCGGATGGAAGCGCGCTCCCGCCGGCTCATGCCGAGAAAGAGGACGGACATCAACGTGACCACGGCGAGGAGGACCAGGGTCAGAACGAGCGCGACTCCGCTTTGATTCTTATTCTTCATCGGTTGCCGGCGCGGATGGGGATTCGCTTGCGAAAGAGGTGAACCTTGCTGGCTTGTTTACGCAAAAATTCGCGTCCCTGGTTCAGATCGGGAATCGCATAATACTGCTCGACCACTTTCGGCTCGAGGATTCCCAGTTCGATGTCCACATAGCTGGGCAATGCGTCCATGACGAAGACCGTCGCGGTTTCAAAGTCGCGCGAGTCTCTGAGCACATAAACATTGCTCGCGTACAAGGGGTCGTTCACGAACAGGTTTGCCGGGAGCCCCAGGGGTGCCGGGGCGTTGGTCCGGCGCATCAGGTAATCGTACGGGCGGCCCTTGAAATCCAGGGCGGTGGCTCGAAAATGAACGACGCCGTCCGCGATCTTGAAAAAATTGGTGGGGTCGTTCTCCGGCAGGGGCGCCGCCCGGAGAAAACTCCAACCCGGATTGCGGGTGGACGTGGTCACGTCGAATTCACGAGCGCGCGTTTCGAATCGATACAGTGAGCGCACTTCCCGTTGCCGCCAGGAATCATCATTCGTCCGCGTATGGTCGGGCAGCACACGGAAGCCAATGCCTTTCCAACTCCGCTGCTGATGGGTCATGAAAAACAGGTCTTGCACGACATTGTTCCGGATCAGGGGCGGCGTCAGCAGATCCTGGATCAACGCGGGATAAGGCTCCTGGGGCTGGACTGCAGGGGGCGGGGGAAAGGGAATGCCCACGGGACTTCGCCTGTTCCGCGGGCTCAAATAACTCATGAAGTTGATTTGAAATGGAAAACTGTTGCGAAGCTCGCTTTCCGCCACCAGCGGCGCCGGCGTGGGGCTCATCTCATAAACCTCGCGAATGAGCAACTCCATGGCGGCGCGCCCCGATTCGAGCACATCGACCTGGGCGATGTTGCTTCGCAACGCCTTTTGCGTTTGGTTGAAAATGCTGAAGAGCACATAGACGATGATGGAGAGCACGGACACCGCCACCAGCAGCTCGATCACCGTAAAGCCGGCCACTCGTTTGGACGCGCGATGGGAAACAGGGGCGCTCATTTTCCAGATGCTTTGGGAGGCTCCAAACGCGTGAAGGTGTTCGGGACGATGAAGGAAAGTCCGTTCTGCGTCACAAGCTGGCCCGCGACGAAGGTGCGGAAAGTCTTCTGGTTCCGGCCCACCCGCCACTGGCCCTTTTCCTGATAAAGCGGCCATTGCAAGCTCAAGCGGATCTCCCAGGAATTGACGCTCATTTGCTCCGTCAGACGCCGGTTCGCCGCCCGCGATTCCCGCTCGAAGGCCGACAAGCCTCCCGCCTGGTCATCGAGCGCCTCTCGCGGCAACAGTTGGAAAGGCACGACCTCCACCGTCGCCTGATAGACAAACGCAAAATCCTTCAACGCCGGATCCCGGCTGATGGCGGAGCCGCTGATGGCGCGCACACGCGCGGTAACGCGGTTCTCCAGAAAGGTCCCGTCGGATCGAACGCTGTACTTGGGCGTGCTGAGCCGCCCGATCACCGCCGCTCCATTGGTGAGAAAGCGAGTCGCGAGAGGGTCGTTGGTGAATGTCGTGGAGCCGTCGACTCGATTGGACACGGTGATGGCCTCGACGAAATTCGTCAGTTCATTCGCCCCCCGGGAACCGCTGCGGATGGCTTCGAGCAGAAAGGTTCCATCCTCATTGATGATCGTGTCCTCGAGATTGTCCTTCTGCACGGTCAACCCCGTGGGAAGCACCCCGATCAGCGCCACCAAGGCAAAGGCCACCACGCCCAGGGCGAGCGCAATTTCGATCATGGTGAAGCCGCTGGCGCTTCGGATTCGGGATCGGTGCAGCGATGGAATCTTCATGGCAGCACGGGTTTGATCACGTTCGCGCGCCCCGTCAGCCAGCCGACGCGCAGCACGGAGTTCGTATTATCCTTCGGTGAAATGTCCACGTCCGCCTGCCCCACGGCGTTGCCCTCGGCATCGCGGCCGAAAAACACGGTCCCGCGGCTGAGAGGGATAATCTCATCCTGGGAACCCACGAGCTGGCCGGACGAATTGAACGCGAGATAGGGCAGCCTGAATTCCGGTGCATCGGCGGACGGAAACGGGAATGCATCAAACCAGAACGGCTTCTGATAGACGTTCATCCTGCCGGTAGCCGGTACGAACTTTCCCTGCTGAAAAACCATTCCTTCCGGCAATGCTTTCCACTCGGTAAGATAGCGCGGGCTCAACTGGCCTGGCTGTGAACCTACCCCCCGCTTGGTGAAGAGGGCATAGCCCGTCAGTTGCTTGCCTAACACATTGGTCATTTGCCGGAGCTGGCGCGGGGTGCGCAACTTGACGCGATGAGCCTGGGCGTCGGCCTGGCTCAACAACGGCACGAAGACCATGTAAACCGTGGTCCGCTCGTTGATGGCGGTGAGGCGGGCGAAAGCCAGTTCGTCCAGCAATTGTCGATTCGCGGAGGCGGAGACATTGCCCTGCCCCAATCCTTTGAACGCCGGCAGTGCGATCCTCGCCAGAATGCCGATGATCACCATCACCACGAGCAACTCGATCAAACTGAACGCGAGCCGGAGCCCGCGCCCGGACCGGGCGGAGAGTGGGAGGTGAAGATTCATGCTCAAATCAAAGCAGAGACAGGGCCAACCATGACAGGGATCACCAGCTTACGATGTTATCCTTATTCACGCCCAAGTCACCGGAGATCTTGTCGTCGGCTTTGCCGTCCGGCCCCAACGACCAGACCATGATGGGCGAACTGGATTCAAACGTGTCCACTCCGTTCAAACGCGACAATCCGTTGCGTCCTTTGTTGCCGGAAATCATCGAAACGGCTTGTTTGCGGTAGAATCCGTCCTGACATTTGCCATCGGCGTTCAGATCGATGGAAATGATGTAAGGAGCGCCCCAGGGATCGCGATAGACGCCGTCTTGTCCGATCCCACCGGGCAGAAATCCTTCGACGTCCTTGGCGTTGAGAAAGTCGGTCTTGTCCGGGTTCTGAGACGAGTTGCGATTGGCGGTGTTTTCGCGTCCATCTCGGAACTTGGTGAGGTTCCGCAGGATGCCGACCACCTCCGAGTTGCTATTCTGATACAGCCTTAGATCGTTATTGCCGATCGAGGCGAGGGGCCTGCCCTTTTTGTCGTTCAGAATGATGAAACTCCCGTCTCCTTCGGCGTCGTGCGCGGTGCCGTAGGTAAAGTCAGGGCTGGCGGCTCTGCGGGCGGCAGGAGACGACGGGTATCGGTGATAATGTGCCTCGTAGCTTGCGATGGAGGCCTCGATTCCCTTGATTTCGGTCTTGGCCCGCGCCACTTGTGCTTTGACCTTGGCTTTTGAAACGGCCGGGATGAGCAAACCCGCCAGCACCCCGATGATGCTGATCACCGTCAACAGCTCGATGAGCGTAAAGCCGCGGCGAAGCCCGGAAAGAGGTAGTGTTTTACAGTTCATGGTTCGAGGAATGATAGGTTCAAGTCTTCGGCGCCTCACCAGTTGCCCACGCGGTTGGTCTTGCCCGCGATGATCAAATCTACCCAAAGATCGTAGCGGGACGGATTGTTCGTCGGACTGGTTGAAACGTATTTCCATGGATTCAACCCCGGCTTGTTGGGGATGGGCTGGACAAGGGTTCGTCCCTGGATCGCCAAAGGCATCTTGACCGGGGCGACCAGCACTTCCACGTCGGGATTCACGCTGATTTCGGCGTACTGACTCGACCTGAAGTTGGCGTAAGATCGTGCATTTCGAGACTCCTTGGCCTGGTTCAGGATGCCTTCCACGCCGAAATAGTTTTTCAAGGCCGTCGAGGAGATTTTCTCCGAACTGTTCTTGGTCTGGAAAGTCAAACCATCGGTCGTAACCACCCCGCTCAATTCGTAAAACAGGGGATTGACCGCGGGATTCATCCGGTTGTCCGGGGGAAAGAAATTCAATTGAGATTGATAGGCGTCAATGGCGGTTTGGAGCTGATGAAGCTCTCCGCGGGTCCGGGAAATCCGTCCCGCCGAAGTCGCCCGCCCCGCGACCGAAGTGGTCAATCCTGCCAGAACCGCGATGATCGAAATCACCACCAGGAGCTCGATCAACGTGAACGCCTTCCCGAGGCGAGCTTCGATGGGGTGGCAAAGGGATCTCATGGGAGTTTGGGCCGGCGTAAGCAATTCACTTCAACTCCTCTTCCAACCGTTCGCTCAACCATTGCTTGATCATGCTCTGGTAGTTCAGGTAGCGCGACCGCGCGAGGCGCTTGATCTTGGACAGCATTCGCGGATCGATACGCAGACTCATGGTCACGGACTCCGTGTTTTCCGCACCGGCAGCCACGGACGTCTCCATCAAACGAAGATCGACCCGGGTTTCGGCCCAATAGGCGGCTTCCGACATTTCACTGTCGAACACCGGAACCTCTTCCCATTTGGTTAACACTTGCATGGCAATGCTTTGCGCTTTAAGCGGCCAGTGCGACGTTCAGCTTGCGTTGATAAAAAAAGTTCTCTTCGGCTTCCATGATCCGAGCGCAAATAACCCGGATCTGTTTGCCGTTGGTTCGGTAAACGCTAAAAATTCCCACCCCGCCCGAACTTCGTCCCAGATTGAAATACCGCGCCTGCACGGCAAACCGTGGCGAATCGGGCAGTAAACGGATGGCAAAGGGATCTTCAAACGACTCCTCGATGTCGCGCAACGTTAAAGAATTGCTCCACTCAATCGGCGGATTGTTCCAATCGAATTCCATATCGCAGACTTTCTGGATATTGAGATGACATTGAATACGCCATGTACTTGCTTTGTATATACAATGTCATGTCTTTGAAGTCAAATGAAAACCTCAACTCCCTGCTTTGATCTGCTCGAGTTCCTCCCAGCGCAGGTAAAGTTGGGCGAGCGTTTGGCGTTGTTTGTCCAGGGTTTCGGTCATCGTTTTCGCCTGGGTGGTGTGCGTGCGGTAGAAATCCGGCGAGGCGAAGAGGCCTTCAATCCGGGCAATCTCCGCTTCGACTTCCAGAATCCGACCCTCCATGCCCTCCAGTTCCCGGCCCTCTTGAAACGAGAGTTTTCCCGGTCTCCGGGGCTTCGCGGTCAGGTTCGAAGTCGGCGCGGATTGGGTTCCTGCTCTACGATCCGTTTCAATCTTCCTCGCGGAACCAGCCTCCATTCGGGCGCGTTTTTCCAGATAATAGTCGTAGTCCCCCACGCTGTGCGCAACCCGTCCCTCTCCTTCGAAAGCCAGCACGTCGGTGCAAACCCGGTTCAAAAAGTAGCGGTCATGGCTGACCACCAGCACGGCGCCCGGAAACGCAATCAACGCCTCTTCCAAAACACGCAGCGTGGAAAGATCCAGGTCATTGGTGGGTTCGTCGAGGATCAGGAAGTTGCCGCCGTTCTTGAGGATCCTCGCCAGGAGCAACCGGCTCCGCTCTCCCCCGCTGAGGTATTTGACGCGCGTGGTCATGCGGTCGTCATCGAATAAGAAACGCTTCAAGTAGGCCCGCAAGGACAGCCGGGCCTCGCCCCAAATCACAAATTCGGTGCCATCGCTGACTTCTTCCAAGGCGGTGAATTCCTCCCGAAGCTGCATCCGGCCCTGGTCCACATAATTGAATCTCGTCAGTGAACCGGGCTTCACCGTTCCTTCGATCGGCTCGATTTCCCCCAGAATGACTTTCAAAAACGTGGTTTTGCCGAGTCCGTTTCTTCCCACCACACCGACCCGCCGTCCATTCTCGAACGAGAAAGAAAAATTCCGGATCAGCCGTTTTCCACCCAACTCGACTCCGAGATTGGTGATATCGACCACGCGATTGCCAAGCGGTGGCGGCGGGGGGATCACCAACTCCATGTCCGCCTCCACCCGAACCCCCTCGTTCGCAGCGACCTCGTCGTAACGCTCGAAGCGAATCTTCGATTTGCGACGTTGAGCTCGGACTCCGGCCCGGACCCATTCGAGTTCCCGGCGCAGAAACGCCTGCCTCTTCCGTTCCACCGACGCGTCCGAGGATTCCCTTTCCGCCTTGGCCAGGAGATATTCGGAGTAATTCCCCTCGTGAGAGAAAAATTTCCCGTTCGCGAGCTCGACCATGCGGTGGACGACTCGATCCAGGAAATAGCGATCGTGGGTCACCACGAGAAAAGCACCGCGGAATTCCTCGAGGAATTCCGCGACCCATTCGATGGCATCCGGATCCAGGTGGTTGGTCGGTTCGTCGAGGATGAGACAATCAGGCCGCGCCACGAGGGCGCGGCAGAGGGCTACCCGCCGTTTTTCGCCTCCGGAAAGCGGCCCCACTCGCGCGTCGGGACGAGGACAATTCAGACGCGCCATGGCTGTGGCCAGGCGCTGGTCGAGGGTCCATCCCTCCAGCGCCTGAATACGATGCTCAAGGTCGGCGTGGCGGGGGGAGTCGTGAGGCAAGGCTTCGAATTCCCCGATCAGGTCGATCACGTGGCGGGCGCCGGCACGCACGTTCTCATGCACCGTGGCGGCGGGATCAAGGGCGAAGTCCTGCGGAAGGTAACCGACCACCAACTCACGGCGGCGGGTGATTTCGCCATCGTCGGGAATTCGCTCGCCGGCCAGCAACCGCAGAAAGGTGGTCTTGCCGCAACCGTTGCGTCCAACCAACCCCACCCGGTCGCCTTCGTGAATGGCCAGGGAGGCCCGGTCGAGAACGACCCGGTGGTCGAAGGCGACGGAGATCTCGTTCGCGGCGATCAAGGTTCCCATGAGCCGGTCAACATGGGACTCCTCAGTGGAAGAGGCGAGATTCTTCTCACCTGTTGCCGAGATGATGGTGCATCCAGAGGTTCTCGGTGACCGGGTTGTCATGTTGACACAGACAGCCCTGTCTGTTGTGGCGCAAGCTGCCGCAACCTGCGGGGCGACGAAGGGACCTGGCACGTGGAGAAAATGGCAGGGCCTCGTTCTTCACCCGCCGGGCCGACGGACCGTCGGCGATATAGCAGGCTGGGCACGGCACATCCCGATGTTGCCGGTGATGCAGGTAGGGCGCGTCCGTCCCGGCGCGCCGCCGGAGCATGATGTTTTGCATCCAGTAGGCGGCGGGCTGGGACAGGCCCGCCCTACCAACAACATCGGGATGCACGGGGCTGGGCAGCCTGTGCCACACGACAGACAACGGCTTCGGGAGGCACCGGATCGGGACTTGAAGAGCCGGGCATCCACAGGTTTTCGCTGATGCACGCGGCAGCGCCGGGGCGTGGCGTTCATCACGCCGCTTCAGGGCGTGTCTTCAAAGGGGCAAGGCAAGTTCAACGGGCAAGGGTGCTGCCAGGGGGCGCAGGCATCCACCCAGGGCGGGCCATGGAGCGGGAGGAGATCGCCGCGGCAGGTTGGCGCGGGCGGAAGCGCGAGAGTTCAACCCGAAACCGTGGCGCTCAAGACCGCAGGGTTACTCGTAGCGCAGGGCATCGATTGGATCGAGATTGGCGGCTTTGAGCGCGGGGAAAAAACCGAAGACCACGCCAATCACGGCGCTCACGCCAAAAGCCAGCGCCACGGAACCGCTCGAAATCAAGGTGGGAAACCCCGCGAACTTCGTGAGCAGAGGCGCCAGCCAGTAACCTGTGGCAATGCCCAGGGAACCACCCGCCACACTCAACACCACGGCCTCGATCAGGAATTGGCGCAATACGTCCCGCGCCCTGGCCCCCACCGCGAGCCGGATCCCGATCTCCCGTGTGCGCTCGGTCACGCTCACCAGCATGATGTTCATGATGCCGATGCCGCCCACCACGAGCGAGATTCCCGCGAAAGCCCCTATCAACACCGTCATGATGCGATTGTTCGCGTTCATGAACTCATTCATGTCCTGCTGGCTGCGAACGGTGAAATCGTCGTCCTTGTCCGACGTAATTTGGTGTAACTGGCGGAGCACGGTGGTAATTTCATTGGTGGCCTCGGTCATGGCTTGCGGACTTTCCAGTTGAACGCTGAAGGATCGATAGCGCGTGTCGCCGGTCAATCGCTTCATCGCACTAGTATAGGGAACAAGGACGACGTCATCCTGGTCGGATCCAAACGCGTTGGCCCCTTTCGGAGCCAGCCAACCCACCACGGTAAAGGGGGCATTCTTGATCCGGATGATTTGGCCCACCGGATCGATGCCCTCGCCGAAAAGTGTCGTCGCGGTGGTCTTTCCGATCAAGGCGACTTTGTTCGCGGACCGAACATCCACATCGGTGAAGTTCTCACCCGAAAGGAATTTCCAAGCGCGGATGTCGGCGTATTCCTCGCTGACCCCGGTCACGTTGACGCGCGTGTTTTGATTGCCGGCCATCACTTGGGCGGAATCCCGCACTTCCGGGCTGACCGCCGCCACCCCGGGAACATCGCGACGCAAGGCCTCGTAATCACGGTCCGTCAAAGAGGCTTGACCGCCAAAGCCGCCGCGAACGCCTCCCCGAGACATGTTCCCAGAAAAAATCATCAGTAGATTGTTCCCCATGCTGGCGATGGCTTTGTCCACCTCCGCCTTGGCGCCAGCCCCCATGCTGACGCCGACGATGACGGCGGAAATGCCGACAATGATGCCCAGCATCGTGAGAAATGAACGCAAGATGTTGCGCCGGATGGCGCGCAGTGAAGTTTTGAGGATCGCGAACATGGGTCAGTCCAGATGAACCGCTTTTTGCTCCGCCTCCAGTTTGCCCAGTTCCTCGGCCGCGAAGGAGCGATCGGCCACGGCTTCGTCCGTCTTGATGAGGCCGTCGCGCATGACGACCTTGCGCTTGGCGAACCGGGCAATATCGAGCTCGTGGGTCACCATCACGATGGTAATCCCTTGGTCATTGAGGGACTGAAAAACTCCCATGACCTCGATGCTGGTGCGGGTATCCAAGTTTCCGGTGGGTTCGTCGGCCAGCAATACCCGGGGACGGTTCACCAGGGCGCGAGCGATGGCCACGCGCTGCTGTTGTCCGCCGGACAACTGATTGGGATGATGATCCCCGCGATCGGCAAGCCCCACCATTTTCAACGCCTCCAAAGCCCGGATTCGTTGTTCTTGAGCCGGGATGGGAGGTCGGGTGTAAAGCATGGGGAGTTCGACGTTTTCGCTGGCGGAAGTGCGGGTCAGCAGATTGAACCCTTGAAAAACGAAGCCGAGCTTCTGGTTCCGCAAGTCCGCCAACTGATCGCGGTTCAGCGAGTTGATATCCACTCCGTCGAGCAAATATTTCCCGCCGGTGGGCCGGTCCAAGCACCCGATGGTATTCATCATGGTCGATTTGCCGGATCCACTGGCGCCCATGATCGCGACGAATTCGCCCGGGAAAATGCTCAAGTTCACCCCGCGCACGGCATGAACTTCCAAGCTGCCATTGCGATAGGTTCGCCGGTAATCCTCCAGCTTGATGATGGGATCCATACCCGCAGGGGCCGCCGGCATTAGCGGCGACGTTGTGGCCCGAACGGATTGGCCAGGGGACTGGCCGGTGCTGCCGCGGTCGCGGCGACCACGGTTCCGCTGGCGACCGTGTCTCCCTCGTTCAATCCCTCCAGCACTTCGATGTTTGTCCCGTCGCTGATCCCCAGTTTGACGGTCACCGGTTTGAGGATCTCCCGTTCGCCTCCCCCGGGCATCTTCTCTTGCTCAACCAGGTAGAGGGTTGCGGTTCGTGGACCCTCGGATTCCGTGCTCCTCCTTCGCTCGCCGCCGCCGCCTCCACCCCCGAACCCGCCTCCACCCCCAAAGCCCCCGCCGCCTTCACCGCCCCCACCGCCCCCACCGCCCCCACCGCCACCGCCGCGCTGGGCAAAGCGGGCGCGCATGTCGGTCATGATTTTCTCATACTTCGTTTTTTGGTCAGGCGTCAGGGAGGCCATGTAATCGGCGCGTTCCTGATCGGTTGGACGGCGCCGTTCCCCGCCGGTGGTCCAAGGCATGACGGGCAATCCCGCAAAGGGTCCGCTTTCGATCAACGTGACGGCACCGGTTCCGGCCGCCGCAGAAGGCGCTCCCGGAGCTGCGTTCGTGGCACCCGCAACGGCAAAGCCGGCGGGCGGCTTGAAACGCGCTGCCGCCATGGGGATCGTGAGTGCGTTTCTTCGCTCGGCAGTGATGAACTTCGCGTTGGCGGTCATGCCGGGTCGCAACTTCATGTCCTTGTTATCCACTTCGACCACCGTGATGTAAGTGACCACGTTTTGATTGGTGGTGGGGGCGAAGCGGACTTGCTGGACCTTGCCTTGGAAGTTGCGTCCGGGAAAGGCGTCGACCGTGAATTGCACGGCCTGTCCTTCTTCAAGTCCACCGACGTCGGCTTCCGATACGGCGGCTTCGATGCGCATTTTCGTCAAGTCGTTGGCCATGACAAAAAGGGTGGGAGCGTTCATGCTGGCGGCGACGGTCTGGCCTTCCTCGACTTTACGAGAGATCACGACACCGTCCATCGGCGCGTAAATGGTGGTGCGGCTGAGATCGACTTTGGCGCGTTCTACGTTGGCCTGGCGGGTTTTCACGTTCGCCTGGGCTTGGCTTAGACTGACCCGGAGCTGATCATACTCGGATTTTGAAATCAGGTTGCCGGTGAAGAGTTCCTTGCCCCGTTCGAAATTGAGCTGGGCGAGTTCCTGAGCCGCCTGGGAGTTCGCCAGTTCCGCCTCGGACTGCCCCAGAGCTCTCTCGTAAGTGGCAGGATCGATCTGGGCAATGACGTCACCGGATTTGACTTTGTCGTTGAAGTCCACCTTCAGCTTGGTGATGACTCCCGAGATCTGGCTCCCGACCTCGACCAATCGCACGGGAGTGATCGAGCCATTTGCGGTCACGGATTGGGTTACGTTCCCGCGGGCCACTTTCGATTTCTTCAACTCGGGGACGTCGGTTTTTGGCTTCTGCCAATACAGATACCCCCCCCAACCCGCGCCGCCCAGCAAGGCCAAGACGACCAGCCATTTCACCATGCCGCCACCACGTTCACTCGACATCATAAGCATAACCCTCAGGGATCCAAAATCAGGTTCCAAACGCCTCTTTCATGCGAAGCGCACTTTCGATGAGACCACTGGACCGGGAGGAGGTTACAGCAATTCGGCCTTGGCGCAACCGGCGAAATCCGGAAATGCTGGAAGCAACCGCGGGCTGATTGACCCGGGGGGATCCGGACGGTCAAAGGTCAAGGCACGGACATGGGGATGGTTCCCGGTCCCGAGCGGACGGGCCTTCCCCGCAGAGGCTCGTAACGAGCCACAATCGTGATCGTGCCCTTGGTGGGTCGCTGAGCACCCCAGGAAAGAATGAAGCGATAGCTGGTCCCGATTTCCGTCTTTTGGGCGCGAGCCTTCAGTTCTTGGGCGGCAAACCGCCACGTCTTGAGCGGGGTCGCCGCCTCAAGCTCACCACCGGCCAATCGCCCGTCGAACATCATCAACTCCAGCGTGCCGGATTCGATCGGAGTGGCTTCCTTGGCCCGGCGATGACTGGCGTAAAGCCGCACCCCGAAACCATCCGGGCCGGGACGCCCGTCCACATCCACCGCCATTGAAGTCAACAGCAGGTGGAGTTGCTCCACCGGTTGAGAAGGGCCGCCGGAAGTCACGCGCGACAACCCGCCCCCGTCCGTGGCGCATCCCGCGACCCATCCCGCCAGTCCGCAGGCCAAGATTAACTGCCAGAACCGATTCCTGATCACAGCACGCCGCCTTTGGACCGCTTCTTCTTCGGGGCCTCGGGAGCGGGAGGACCGATCAATTCTTCGCGGGGAAAGACAGGATCCAGGATTTGGTTTTGCACCTCGTCGCGCTGGATTTCGTCTTTGATTCTCGAATTACGCAATTGGTCGTCTGTCATGACTCGCGGATCCATGCGCAAAGCCTCGACTTCCGATTTGTTCAGAACCTGGGGCGTGAGCAGGATCAGCAGTTCCTTGCGTTCCTTGCGGTTGCGGGCCGAACGGAAGAATGTTCCCAGCCCCGGGATGTCGCCCAGGAACGGGACCTTGCGGATTCGTTTGTCGTCGAGCGTGCCGATCAATCCGCCGATGAGTATGGACTGTCCGCTCTGCACGGTCACGGTGGTGCTGGCTACACGCTCATTGACGATGGGGACCTCGGCTTCGTTGTTGATGCGCACCGTCGAACTGCTCACGGTGCTGTTCGTCGTCCCGACTTCCAATTTCACGAAGCCATCCGGGGCAATGCGCGGCGTGACTCTCAAATTGATGCCCACGTTCTCGTAGCGGAATGAGTTGATGGTGTCCCCTCGCTCCGTCACGCGGCTGTCCGTGATCAGCGGGATCGTTTGCCCGACCTTGATCACCGCGGGCTTGTTGTCCGCAGTGACGATTTGCGGTCGGCTCAACACTTCCAGGCGGCCTTTGTCTTCCAGGGTGCGGAAAAGAAAGCTGTAGTCCCCGCCGGTCACGGCGGAAGAAAACCCTCCGGAGATCCAGGAGGCTTCATTGACCTCAATGCCCGCCGCATAAGGAACTCCATTGTAGTTCCACTCCAATCCCAAATCCAGTCCACTATCCAGGGAAACTTCGGCGATGAGCACTTGGACGAGCACCTGGGATTGCGCCTGATCCAGTTCCTCGATCAGGCTCTTGACTTGGTCGAAATAGCGTGGGCTGGCCGATATCAGCAGAGCGTTGCTGGTCTGTTCCGCCACCACCGCAATTTCGCGCTCCAGTAACCGCTGCGAAGTCCCCACGGCGTCCGCTCCCAACACCTGGGTGACGCGCTGCTTCTCCTGGTCCAGGAACGTGCGCACGGCCAGGGCAACCTCCTGGGCTTGGGCGTTGCGCAAGCGATAGACTTCCGTCTTCCGCTCCATGGCCGGCGAGCTGTCCAGGGTTTCAATGATTTGGGTGACGAGCGCCACGTAATCCTCGGTCCCTCCGACCAGCAGGGTGTTGGTGCGGGGATCAATCGACATGGTCAGGGCGGACTGTTCTTCACTTCCGAGGACGGCAGAAGCGATTTCTTCGTCGTTCCCCGGCGATTTGTTGGGGTCCAGCTCGCCCACATGCGGCTTCAGCAGCGAATATTGGATCGAACGGGCGCCCGACGCGGTCCCCGCAGCGGTCGGCTGGAGCCGGAACATGGAGGAAAGCAGCTCCGAGGTTTGGCGGGCATCCGCATTGGTCAAGCTGAACACCTTGATTTTCGCCTTGCGATGCGAGGCGTCGTCGAGCCGGGTGATGATCTGATCGAGCAGCCCCATGTAATCGACCGGGGCGGAGACGATGAGCGAATTGACGCGTGGATCGGGAGTGATCAAGACCGATTCCTTCAGTGCCGAGGAGACCAGCTCCTGTCCCTTCTCGGTGCGTGTGATGAATTGGAGGACCGATTGCGCGTTCGGGCTCTGTTCCGTCAGAGGGGCCGGCTTGGTGTTCAGGGCCGTGGTCAGGATGGACGAAAGATTCTCCGCCCGGGCGTGGCGCAACGGAAACACCCTGATTTCACTCACGCGCGCCACTTGGTCGGTGTCGAGTTTGGACACCAACTCCCCGATGCGTTTAACGTCGTTTTCACCGGCGCTGACCACGATGGCGTTGATCCGCTCGTCGGCTGAGACGGCAATGGGCAGGACGGAACCGGGCAGGCCCTCCCGATAGATGCTTTGCACGGTCGCCGCCACTTTGCGGGCATCGGCCTTGGCCAGCGGGAAAAGGTGCACCGCCAAGCCGGGATCCGTCTGCTCGGTGTCAAGCCGCTGGATCAGTGCTTCGACCGTGCTCAAATCCTCCACGTTGGCCCCGACGAGCAGGGCGTTGACCCACGCGTCGGCCACGATGGTGATGGGGTCCAGCGGTTCTCCGCGAACGCGCGGCGGCCGGTTGGCGAAGATGGGCTGCAACGTCGCCTGCAGCTTCAGGGCGGTGGCTTTCTTCAGCGGGAACACGCGGAAATTGAGCCGCGAAAAAACACTGTCACCATCCAGTTGCTGGATCACCCGGTCGGCTGTGTCAAAGGCTTCCTTCCCGCCGATGACGAGCAGCGTATTGACCCGGTCGTCGCCGATCACGGCCACCGGCACGAGCCGTTCCCCCGCATTCACAGCCACGGTGTCGGCGGCCCTCTTGGCCTGGAAGAATTGAGTCAGGGTCGTGGCCAGCGTGCTCGCCCTCGCGTTCTTCAACACGTAGAGCTTCACATCCCCCGTGGCGGCGGAGTCGCGGGTGTCCAGCTTCCTCACAATTTCCCTGACGATCGTGAGATTCTCGGGGCTGGCCGAAACGATCAAGGTGTTGCTCCGGGCGTCCACACTGAGGGCGAGGGCATCGCGTGACGTGCCTCTTCCAGCCGTTCCCGCGGCCATCCCTGGCCGGTAAAGTCCTTGCTCGACGAGGCTGCGCAGGACCGTGCTCACTCTTTGAGCGTCCGCAAATTGCAGCGTGAACATTTCCAGGACGCCGCCGGGAATGGCGGGCTCCGCGTCGATCTTGGAAACCAAGCCCTGGATCAATTCCACGTTCTCCTTGCTGGCCGAGATGATGAGCGCGTTGTTCAAGGGGTCCGGCTCGACCTTGATCTGCTCCGAGGGCAGCGGGTTCTGCCCGGGCAGCGTCTGCGCCCTCAAGCGCGCGGCGAACAAACTTTCGAGCAGGACAGCCACGCGGGCCGAATCATTGTGCTTCAACGGCATCACCGTGAGGGTCAGGGACGGGTTTTCGAGTTTGACGTCCAGCTTCTTGAGCAACTCGTCTAGGGACCGGTGATCCTCCTGATTGGCCGTGACAAGAAGATTGTTCCCACGCGGATCCGCCAGAATCACCGGGCGCTGGCGATTGACGTCCGCACTGCGCGCGGCGGCGTAGCGCTGCTGGAACAGGCTGGCCAGGGTGGAGGACAATACTCTGGCGTCCGCATGCTGCAGGGGAATCACCCGCATCTGGCCGCTCAACGCCGCGGAAGGTTTGTCGAGCTGCCGGGCCAGGGTCTCGACGAGTTCGTAACTGTCGCGCGATCCGCCGACGAGCAGGCTGTTGCTGCGCGGGTCGGCCAGGATCGTCACCTTCAGTGCATCAGCCGCCGTCTGATTCGCCGCCGCGCGCTGGGTGATCCGGGCATCGACCAGGCGCTGCAGCGTGGACGCCAACTCGGAGGCGTCGGCGTGTTCGAGGGGCAGGATCCGGATATCGCGAAGGCTGAAGGGCAGAGGCTGGTCGAGCCTTTGCAACATGCTTTCAATAATGGCAAAGGACTTGGGGTTGCCCGCCACAATGAGTGAGCTGGTGCGATCGTCCACACTGATGATCGGCTTGTCCTCCGTCCGCATTTGTCCGGCGCGAGGATTCGTGTAGAGATCGTTCAAGACCCGCTGCATCACCAGGGGATCGGCATGGTTGAGCGGGTAAATCCGCACCGTCTCGAGGCCGGAGGCGGCGGGAATATCAAGCTGTTCGATGACCTCGGTGATCAACGGCAGCGTATCGCTGCGCGCGGCCACGACGAGGGTGTTGGACAGATCGTCCGCTTGAATGGTGAGCGCCGCCCGCGCTTTGGCCGTCTCCGTGGTTCGAGGAGAGCGGTCCCGCACCACCCGCAATCGCGACACTTGGGTGCTGAGTCCTTCCGAACCAGGAACCGGCGAGCCTTCGGCGAAAACCGCCTGAAGCAAGGGCGCCACCCGGGTCGCCGTCGCGTGCTTCAGCCTGAAAAGCCTGACTTCGGTGACAAAACGTTCCATCGGCTTGTCCACGTCATCCACCACTCGAAGCGCCAGCCGGATCGATTCCTCATGTCCGCTCAAGATGAGGGTGTTCGATCGGGTGTCGAGGGCGACATTCAGAGGGCTGGTCAAGGCTTTGCCCGTGTCGCCCTCGGGTTGAGCGCCGGGGCCTGCCGGACCCGTCCGCAGCCGCTGGCCTTGCTGAAAAATCAGATTCAAAGTTTGCGCCACCGTGGCCGCGTCAGCGTGTTGCAAGGGGACGAACCGCACCATCACCCCCTCCGCCACCGCCTCCCGGTCCATCATGGCAATCAGTTGAGTAAGGGCCTGCAAATTCGACGGCGTGGAAGTGACGACGATGCGATTGCCTCCGCCTTGTCCCGCGCCTCCGTCCGCCGAGAGCCGGATCGGCTGGGAAAGGTCCAGCACCACGGGTTCGCCGCGCGGATCTCGAATCCGCAGGCGCCGGATCTGCTCCTGCAACTCGCGGCCTTGGGCGGTGGTTTCGCCGGTCGGACCGGGCCGCAGCATGCTTTGGAGCACGGTCACGAGTTGGGCTGCGTTCGCGTGCTTGAGCGGCACGACGGTCATCTCGGCCTCGGCGAAGGAGGACGGCGTGTCGAGCGAACGAATCATGTTCTCCACTTGCTGGATCAGGGTGTCCCGGCCAATGACCAGGATGCCGTTGGAGCGTCCATCGATGGACACCGACAGCGGCTCGCCCGGGCGGGAGGCGTTCAACTGCGTGACCATTTGCTGCACCGCGGCCAGCACTTTCTGGGGCGGAGCGTTGGTGAGGGGCACGACGCGATACTGCAATTGCGCCGTTTGGCCGGCGGTGTCCAACTGGCGGATGAGGGACTCGAGCAGTTGGAAATCCGTGGGCCGTGCGCGGACGATGACGCTCCGGGTTCTCGGTTCCGCCACCACGGTGATGCGCGGCTGGCTGCTCCGCACGATCTGCGTTTGCCCCGGTTGGGGAGGGGGCGGCGGATCCTGCCGCAAGAGGTCGCTCAAGGCCCGCGCCACGATGACCGGATCGGCATCGCGGAGCGGGAACATGCGAAACTCGGACTCGTTGCCATAGAATGAAAAGGTCAGCTCGCTGATAATCGTGTCGATATGATCGAGTTCCTGAACCGGACCGGACAAGATGAGCGCGTTCGCGTCCTTGTCGATCGAGACGACCACTTCGGGAATCTCGCCCGGGACGGCCTGGGTGGTGGAGGATGGAGCCGGCGGAGCGGTGCCCGAGGTGGCCGGGGGAACCGCATTGGTGGCGGCGCCCGGACCGGGGATCCGGTCGGCGATGCGCAATCTTCCCGAGGAGACCTGCGGATAAATATTGCGCAACATGCGCGCCATTTGTTCGGCGGCAACGCGATCCATCGAGCGCAACCGAACCTGCACACTCGCATCACGCGACGTGTCATCCAGGCGCGAGATCAAATCTTGAATCTGGGCCAGATCGGCCTTCCGGGCGATGACGGTGATCGAATTGTTATTGGAGTCCGATTCCAGAATGGGGCGTTCCTCACTCGGCCGATTTTCATACAGGGTTTGGATTTTGGACACGACGTCGAAGGCCTTGGCCTTCTTGAGCCAGACGAAGTGAACGTCGCGGTCGGAACGTTCGGGGGCCTTGTCCAGGGTGGGCAAAACTTGCTCGACCACTTTGAAATGCGCATCAGTGGCCGTGACAATCAACTGGCTGCCGCGCTCGTCGATGGCCACCGTAGCCTCGACGTTCCGCCCGTCCGATCGCCGCCGCTCCAGGGAATCGCTGACATTGCGCAGCAATTGCCTGAGCACCCCCTGCACTTCGCGCACGTTGCCATTCTCGAGCTTGAAGATTCTGACCTGAATTTCGTCACCGGCGCTTTCCTGATCGAGTTCCTTCACGATGCGCAGCACCTCGCTCACCTGATTGGTGGGTCCGTTGAGCAGCAGGCTGTTGGCCCCGCTGACCGGCGTCACGCCCAGGCTGAGGGAACGCCTTCCGGGGTAACGCGCGGCCATGGCCTGATTGACGGCCTCCGCAAGCGTCGTGGCATCCCCTTTCTTGAGCTGCACCGCCTGAATGACATGGCTCGAATCGGCGTCCGACTGATCGAGCTTGGCGACCAAAGCCTGAATCTGATCCAGATTTCTGCCCGCGGCGTCGAGCACGATCGTGCGGTCGTCAGGACCTGCACTGATCATCACCCGCTCGGCGGGATCCTGGCTGGCCACCTGCCTGGAAAACAAGCGGCTGATGATGGCCACGAGTGACGGAGCCGAATGATGTTCCAGCTTGATGATCCGCGCTTCCCGACCCGCTCCCGCGCCGCCGTCCTGCAACTGGGCCACGATCTCCTCAATCAATCGAAGGCGGGTCTCGCTGCCCGTCACCACCAGACGGGAGGAAGCGTCATCCGGAAGAATGAGAGCATCCGCGCCGCCGTCCTTGGCCAGGCCGCGCGATTGGTCCTGATACAATTGCCTCACGCGGGCGGCAACTTGCGAAGCGACACCGGATTTCAACGGCAAAATCCTCATCCGTCTCGGCTCCTGGGATCCCGCGGTGTCCATCTGCTCCACGATGAGCGCGGCGGCTTGGAGATCCTTGGACTCTCCGGAAACCACGAGCATGGATTGCCGGGAATCGGCGCCCACACTGACGCGTGGAACCCGGCGTCCGTTCTCCACAATGCGCACGAGCGATTCGGACAGCACGGAGGCCACCTGCTGAGGATCCGCGTGCTTCAGGGAAAAAACCCGGGCGGTGGCGCTCTGCGAGCTGGCCTTGTCGAGCTTGCGCACGATCCCCTCGAGAATCTCCAATTCCGGAGCGGACGCGGTGACGATCAAACGGTTGGCCGCGGCGTCAGGCAAGATCATCGCGTCGGCGCTCCGCACGCCGGGCTTGTCTCTGCTTTGCTCCGCGTAAAGCGTTTTCACCGTCACGGCGAGATCCACCGCCGAAGCGGAGGTCAGATCGAACACCTTGGTTTCCCTCGGGGCGGGGGTGTCCTTGGCCTTGAGCTGGGTCAAGATGGACTCGATTTCGGCGATGTGATTCGTCCGGGCTGTGACGATGAATCGTCCGTTCCGGGCATCAGGCAGGATCTGCGCGTCGGGAGCCTCCGCGGGCGAACGGTCGCGGAAACGTTCCTGATAGAGCTGGCGGACGAGGGGCAAGAGACGGCCGACTTCTTCCGAAGGGCCGACTTCGACCATCTTCGTTTCTCGCGCGGGTCGATTGACCGCGGATTGCTGCAGTTCACCTAGGATCTGCTCGAGCAATTCAAGTTGTCCCGTCGCCGCGGTCAGAATCAATTGGTTGCTCAGCTCATCCTCGAGAATCAGCGCGTCCGCGGTGCCCAATCCAGGCTTGTTCCGCATCTGGTCGGCGTAAAGCTGGCGCAATCGAGGAGCCCAATCGGACACCTTGCCGGACTTGACCGGCAGCACTTTCATTTTCCGATCAAACTGCCCGCCCAGGCTGGAATCGAGTTGTTCAAGGATCACCGCCGCCGCCTGCAATTCTTTGGGATCTCCCGTGGCGATCAACGTGCGGGAGCCAGGATCCACGCTGATGGAGACGCGGCGTTGCGGGCGGCCATACGCATCGTAGCGCACGAGGGCGGTGGACAGGATTTCCATCACCTTTTCCGGCTCGGCGTGCTTGAGGCGGAAGACCCGGGCGGAAGCGCTCTGGGCCCCGGCTCGATCCAGTTTCTTCACCAACTCATCCACGGCGGCCAATTCCATCTGCGAGCCGGTGGCAATGATCCGGTTCACGGCGGCGTCGGGCAAAATCAGGGTGTCGGGCGGAATGTTCCCCAAGCGGGACTTGGCTTCCTCCAGATAAAGCGTGCGCAGCGTGGAAGCGAGTTCGGAGGCGTTGGCGGTGGTCAAGTCGAAAACGCGTGTCTCCCGACCTCCTGCTTCGGCGCGCGGCTTGGTTCCTCCGAGTTGTTGAAGGATTTGTTCGATTTGCTTCAGGTGGGCGGGTTTGCCGCTGGCGACAATGCGTCCCGCCAGGGCATCTCCCACCAACTGGGCGTCCGCCGGATCCGTGTCCTGTTTCTCCTTCCATTGGTCTTTGTAGAGCTGTTGGACCAGCGGAAGCAGGCGCTGCACCTCGGCGGCGTTGCCCACCTCGAAGGATTTCGTCTCGCGCTCGACGGCGGGCTCGCCATGATCCTTCCGCAGGGCGGCAAAAATCCCGTCAATCATCGGCATTTGATCCTGGCGGGCCGAGATCACGACGCGTCCGGTGCGTCCGTCCGTGATGAATTGGGCATCCGGCGCTCCGGCGCCCGGGCGGCTCATCAGCTGGTCTTTGTAGAGCTGCCGGGCCAGGGGGAGCAGGCGTTCCGCCTCGGCTTGACGGCCCAACTCGACAATTTTCGTTTCCCGGGCTGCCCGGCTTTCACCCTCCAGGGTGGCCACGATTTGGCGGATCGTCTCGGCCTGGTCCTTGGTGCCCCAAACCGTCAGGCGAGTGCCGGTGGCATCGGGATACAAAGTCGCCGGGCGGACCGTTTTCCCTTTGGATTGATCCTCGTAGATTTTGGACACGGTCGGAAACACCGCGCTCGCGTTGCCTTGCTTGAGCTCGACGCTGTGAAGCTCGCGGGCGGCCTGGTCGGCCGGCTGGTCGAGCGCCAGGATGACCGTCTCGACTTGAGCCATCATGGAGGGGGGTGCCAGCACGATCATGCGCTTGCCGGCGGGCTCGGGAGTGATGGAAAGCCAGTTGGTGACGGAACGACCGGCGTTCTGGGCGGCGAAGACGCGCATGGCCAGAGTGGCCAGGCCATCGGCGTCGCTGGTGTTCACGGGCACGATGCGCAAATCACGACTGCGCTCGCGCGATCCCCCGGTGTCAAAATCGCCTTCACCTTCGAGCCGCTCGATGATCAGCGCCGCGTCCTGCAAATCGGAGCGGGCGCCGGTGATGATCAGGCTGTTCGACCGTTCATCCGGAGCCACCACCACTTTGCGCACGGGAGACCCTCGCGCGTCGAAACGCACCATGGCGTTGGAAACGATCGGGGCCATCGCCAGCGCCTGCGACGCTTGCAGCTTGAACACCCGGGCGCTGGAGGATTGTTCCGGGGTTTGATCCACCTGGTTCACGAGCCTCGCCACCATCGCGATTTCCTCGCGCGGACCCGTGACGATCAACCGCTGTCCCGCGGGATCGGGAATGATTTTGGTCTCCGAGACCGCCCCGGCTCCCCGCTGATCGCGGATCATGTCCTGAAAGAGACTCGTGATGGTGGGGGCGATCGCACTGGCGTCGCCCGACCTCAAGTCGAGAATGCGCATTTCCTTCAGCGCGGTCTCGGGACGGACATCGAGTTCCTGGATGAGTTGCGCGGCGGACGTCACCTCGGCCGGGTCGCCGTTCAAGACGAGACTGTTGCTGCGGGCATCCACCAGCACCCTCACCTTTTGATTGCGGGCGTTGATGCTCTTCTCGACCAGTCCGGAAATCTCGGCGGATTGCGCCGTTTTCAACCGCACGACCCGCGTTTCCTCCTTCGCCGGCTTGGCTTCCGCCGGATCGAGTTGCCGCACGATGGCTTCCAAGCGTGCGATCTCCTTTTCCTCCCCGCTGACCATGAGACGGTTCGAACGACCTTCAACCATCACGGTGGCCGCGGCACCGGAGGGGAGCGAAATCCCGCGAATCTGCTCCTGGTAGAGCTGGGTCGCCAGGGGCGCGAGCTCCGACGCAGTGCGACCAAAAAGTTCGAGCGCCTTGAACTGGCGGGCGGGTTTCTCGGAAGCCACGTCGAGCAAAGCGACGATGCTTTTGATTTCCGCAATCTGCGCTTCGGTGGCGGTGACGAGGAGCCGGTTATTGACGACATCGGAGAGGAGGGAAGGCTTGGGAATATCAGCGAAGGTCGGGTCGGCCATTTTGTCCTGGACGATGTTCTGAAGGCTGGCGAAGGCCGATTCGATCCGGGCGTGCTGCAAAGGAACAATCTCGAGCCGCCGGGCCAGGCTGAGAGGACGTTCGGGCCGCAATTGACGGACCAGCGCCTCGATGCGATTCGCGTGTTCTTCGCTGGCGGTCACGATCAAGCGGCCCGCATTGGGATCGGCCACCATCTTCGCGTGCGCCCCAGCCCCCAACCCGCCGTCGGCGGCTTGATTGCGATACAACTGCTCCACCAGCGGCAAAATCTTGCGCGCCTCAGCCGGGCTGCCCACCTCGATGAAGCGCGTTTGCATGGGCATCGGGTGGGTCGTGCCGGTTTCCAACTGGGACATGATGTCCATCGAAATCTGCAAATCGCGCGGCGATCCGCTCACGATCACCGACTGGCTGCCCGCGTCGAAGGTGACGCTGGCGGAGGTCACCGGCTGGCCGGTGGGTCCTCGTCGGGTCAGGGCCTGCGTCAAAATATGCGATACGTTGGTCGCTTCGGAGGCACGCGGACGGAAGACCCTGGTGAGCTGGACCGCCTCGGAGCGAACGGGCGCCTGAGCCCCCGGCGGCTGGCCATGAACCGGTTTGTCCACGCGATTGATCAATTGCTCGATTTGCTCCAACTGGCCCAAAATGGGCGCCGCCACAATCAACCGGTTCTGGTTGGTGTCGGTGATCAACCGCGCCTTGGTCGCCGCGGTCGTCGCGATTTCATTGGCAGCCGCCACGCCGGGAATCGCCTGGCGTAGCATGGCCGCAAGCTCATCCGCCCGCAGGGTTTGCGGATAGTAGATGCGAACGTCGCCTGCCGGACCGTCTTTTTGCTCGAACCGGTTGATCAATTCCTCGGCGAGTTCCAGGCGCTCGGTCGGCCCGAACATGACCAGCGTGCGGGAGGCATCGTCGTACACCGCGGTGATGTAATCATTGGGATCGGGCGGCAGGACCTCCATCGCCTTGGTATTGGCGTTGTAGGTCGTCCGCTTCGGCGCCGTCGCCACCCCGAAGGTGCGGTTGAGCAAGTCCGCCACAATGGCGCCCGAAGCGTTCAGCAGTGTGTAGGTTTTCATCTGCCGGTTCACGGTGGACTTGGTGTCGACCGCGGACAAAAGCAGGCGCATGCGCTGAATATTCTCGATGCGGTCGGTGACGATCAGCCCGCGGCCGCGAGGCAGCACGGCCAACGAGCCAGCCTTGGAGAGCATGGCGGTCACCGCATCGGCAACCTCCTTGCTGTCCACGTTTTCCACGTCAAGAACCACCGTCACCACTTCGCCCGGGCGCACGTCGCCCGTGGGATCCGCGCTGCGCAGGATGCGGAGGGGCATTGAAGGAAGTTCCTTCAAGGGAACCAGCCGAAGGTAATGGCCGGACTCGACCAGCATGAATCCCTTCATGGAAAGGATCAGATTCAGGGTGTCGAGGGCTTCCGGAAACGTGTAAGGGTTTGGGTCATTGTAGCTGAGCGTGCCGAGAACGTTGGTTTCAGCCAGCAACGGCTTGCCCGACATTTGGGCGAAGCGCTCGATCACGTCGCGGTATGGGATGCCCTCGAACTGGAAGCGAATATTGCGCGGGGCCGCGGCGGGCGCTGATGCGGCGGCGGGAGGCGCCACCGTCCGGGAATCGTTGGCCGCGGGTCCTGCGGGATTGGATTGAGCGGCCAGCGTGGCGGTCGCCAGGCCCGCCATCAGCCCAAAAGCTTGGATCATGCGTCGCGGGAGTTTCATAACATGGGCAGTGTGGTAGGGTGAGTGGAGGATGGCGAGTCGCGATGAAGTGCTTCAAGGCTCAGGGGCCGGCTCGGCCGAGGCAAGTTTAGAAAGCTCCGGCGGCCATTGGTCGGGCTTGAGCGGACGTTTGTCCGCCAGCGTCTGCCCCCGATCAATGGCCCAATACTCCTTGCCAAAGCGAAGAATGACGCGGCTCTCGGACTGGATGATCTCTCGTCCGGGCATCGGCATGCTCCGGTAATCGACCATGACGACCGTCCCGCCGGCGAGATAATCGCCGGGCCGGTAGCGAAAGGTTTTGTGCTGGTTCACGTCGAGCACGTGAACTTCGGGTTCGCCCTGCCACTCCGAGAGTGAAACGATGCGAAAACCTTCGGGACCGCCCACCGGCTTCGGGGTCCGTGGATTCTCGATTCCGGCCAGCGCCGGCTGCTCCTGTCTCTTGACGTAGGGTCGGAACAAATCACGCTCCACGCTCGCGTCATAGGCCCGCCGCTCCGGAACATCCAAAGCCACTTGGGCCACCATCGAGAGGGGCTCCACAGCCGGCGTTGGATCCATCACCAGGGTCAAGTAAGTGAACCCGACGCGGAGGAGCCCCGGCTTGTCGCCCGGCGCAAGGGTCAAACCGTCCAGGCGGCTGAGCTGGGGCGCGGACTTGAGTTTGTAAATCAGATCCACCACGTCGGCATGAGGGCCATCCCCTTGCACCCGCCATCCTACCTGCACGGCGCCGCGCAGTTTGCGTGGACCCGCGGGGAGCCGCGTAAACTCCGATTCCTTCAGCCCGCACTGGAGAATGTAACGGGTGATCATTTCCCCGCTGATGGCGGCCGTGTTCTCCACGCGATCCGAGAACATTTTTTGGGCCGCTTCCTTCACTTTCTCCTCGTCCGCAAAATAAGCGCGCCGTTCCTGATTCAATTGATCCAAGCGCGCCCGCGCTCCCGCGATCTTCTTGTCCACGGCCTTGGCCGGGGCGACGACCATGGCCCGAACGCCGAAGCCGGCCAGAATCGTGGCCAAAATGCCCCCGACGATGCCGGCCAGGATTTTCTCGCGGCGGTTCATGGCCGAACCCCCTTGATCGCTCCGGGCTCCAAGGAAGCGTCATCCGCCAGCCGAGGCGGCGGTTTCTGCTTGTTCCAGTCGAGCTTCAATTGATCCGGCACGATGAGTTCCACCGTCGTGCGAAAGTCGTAGCCAAACCGGTCGGAACCCGGCTGGATGGCCATCGGCTTCACTTCGTAGCCCGCCGCGCGAAGCTGCTTTTCCAACCGCGAGAGAACTTCCCCTCCGCGCGCCTGCACGGAAAGCCGGATGCTGGAGGAGCCGCTCACGGCAAGAGACGTGAGATAAACGTCCTCGCTCGAGGGCATCACGGTGGTGAGATGCGAGTAGAAATCGAGCCAGTCGCGTCGGCCGCGGTTCCATTCCTGCAGCGTCGCCGCCTGCTGTTTCATGGCCCGGTAAATCGGGCGCTTTTTCTCCCCTTCCGCAATTTCCAGCTCGATTTGCTTCAGGATCGCCGTGCGCGATTTCACCATGTTGGTTCGCAGGGCGACCAGCAACAACAAGGCGCCCGCCGCCAGGGCCAGACCGGCCAGCAGACGCAGCCTCCCCAGGTCCCTGGGCTGGGCTGGTTTCTTGGGATTCAACAGATCGATTCGAAGCCCGTCTGCATCAGCCGCCGCCAACGCGAGCCCCAAGGCGCCCGCCCCGCCTCTCGCCGCGTCCGCCATTTCCCCGGTTAAGCCCAACAAAACGCCAGGATCCAGCTCCTCGCACGGGAGGGACAAACGATCTTTCAACAACGCGGCCACCCTCGATTCCAACCCGGTCGCTCCCCCCACCCAAACGCACTCGATGCCTCGCGACAGCGAAGCACCCGAAAAGCCGCTCAAAGCTCGGACGCACTCGATCGATACCGCCTTGGCTGCCCCTTCGTCATTTGCAACCACCGGAAGCTTGGTGCTGCGGGTGAATAGCAAATCCTTTCCACGCACCACATCGGTATGCACGAATTCGGCTCCCAGGGTAATCAGGGCCACCGCCGTTTTCGACCCTCGACCAGGCCAGCAAGCATGGCAGAAGGCGGCAGCGCCCACGGCGCGCAATCCCAAGCCCTTCAACTTAAACCCAGCGGCCTGAGCCAGCGCGATCGACGCCGCCACACTCTCCTTTTTCAATGCGGCGGCAAAAATATTGGGCGCCGAGCCTGGACCGATCGCCGCCGCCTCCGTGCGCACCAGGAAATCAACCGCCACCTCCTCCGCGGGAAAAGGCAAGTCCTTGGCCGCTTGAAACCGGACCATGGCCGCCGTTTCGCCCAGATTCGGCGACGGCGGCACCGAAAGGTTTCTCAGAATTTGCTTCGAACTGGGCACCGCCATCACGGCCGCGCCAGGCCGGAACTTGAGATTCCTCAGGGCCTCGCCCACCGCCCGACCCAGCTCTTCGGGACCGTCGTCCTTTTCCTCCTGGATCTCCGGCAATTCAGCGCAAGCAACGCGAACGATCGTCGGTCTTCCCCCGCGGACCGCAGCCTCCGCGATCCACAGCCGCCGCCCTTCGATCTCCACCGCGATCGCCGGGCCCCGAGACATCGCGTTCGACCCGCGGCCGAAACCGAACCGGCTTCGTGCCGCCCCTTTCCGGGGTTCCAGGGTCATGGATCCTGGATCAGCCATGGGCCGGCCTCCCGGGGCGGTGGCGGCTGAAGCGGGGGGCGGGCGCTTCAGACTCCATCGAGTTCGAAATCGGAAAGGGCATTCCCATCCTGGTCAGGTCGCGAACGCTGACCACTCCGGGGCGGGCGAGAGCCAAATCGATGCGAACCTCCGCAACCTTGAACCTTCCCGAGGGAACCCCGTAGCCCACGACGCGGAACTCAAATTGATAACTCCGCGCCGTCAACCGGGGAGCGAGCTCTTTGAATCGGGCGGCATCCACCAAGCCTTCTTGAACCAGCCACGCAATCGTCTTCCGCTTTTCAGGAGGCAGACTCTTCCGAGCGGAAAGGATCGTCTCCGCGAGTGAAACGTCCATCCCGGGAATTGTTTTGAGCACCAGTAGCGAGGCCGTATTGATATTGACCAACCCTTCCAGCTTGACCCAGTCGGTCGTGGAAAGCCGGTCGAGCACCAACGGCAACTCCGCCATTCCAACCCCCGAGTCCATTTCAACTCCGGCGCCGGATTCGTCGGCCAACGTCATGCGCGCTTCCAACAGATCAGCCGGATGCCTCAGCTTCACCTGGCCGCGCCTCAGAGCCGCAACGAAGTTCGTCAAGGCCCGCGGCCATTCGGGTCCCGTCAAAACCGGCGCCGGCTGATTCACATTGATTCGCAATCGGCCTTGATCATCGCGATCCGGCTCGTAACTCGAAAGGGTCAAGACGTGCCGGAACCCCGCGTCCAATCGCCCGTCCTTGTTATCGAAAGGCCACTGCTCCGGTCCGTCGTCCTCATGGGGCTCCAGTCGCCCGTTCCCGTTCATGTCTTCTCCGTAAAGCCATCCCGGAGTCACCCCCCGGACGAGGAGAAGTTCGTCGAGAGTCGTGAACGGATGATTGTGAATCAAGAATGGCCTGGGCAGTGCGTCGTAAAACTCCTGCTCGGCACCCTCCGGCCTGGGAAAAGAATCAGCGTCGGAAAAATCCAGAATCCCCTGCGCCAAGGATGGGGTCATCCCCGGAAGGGCCATTAGCGCAGCCTCGTCGGCCCGGTTCAAATCAAGCTTGGAGGCGGTGTCCGATAAACCAAACCGCGGGAGCACCTCGTCGCCCTCGACCCCCTCTGAATAGACCGTGAAAAACCACCGCTCCGACGCGTCATCGAACACCAAGCGATGACGGAAAGCGGCGGGATTGTTCATCCAACGATCCTCGTCGCCTCCGGTCGCAGCGGCCAGCCTGATGGCCTCCTGCACGCCGCTCATGGCGGCCGCCCAAGCCTGGTCTCCCCCCATGCTTCCCGCCGCGGCCGTTCTCTCGGCTTTGATCCGAAACACCAGGCTCAAGGTCACCATCGAAGCCAGCATGACAATGATGAGGACGACCATCAGCACGAACCCATGGTTCGATTTCCCCCGGGTCGAAGGATTGGACACCCGGACGCTCATCACAGGAAACCTCCCCCGGGTGCGGCCCCCGCCCGTCCCGCCGGCAAATAGACCACACGCCGAAACACCTGATCCGACTCCTCCATTTCTGCAGGCGCCGCGGCATTCCTTCTCGCCTCCGGGGACAGAGTGACCTCCACCCCGGCAGGCGCAGTGGCCCTATTCCATTCCTCCACCCAACTCGCCCCATTCCAATATCTCAACTTGAGATAGCGAATCGAAGCATTCAAACCTTCTCCCCAGGCTTGGTTCGTGCTCAGCGAAAGCGCGTTCGTGTCCGCCACTCTCGAACGCACGGTCTGCCCCGGTGAGTTGCTTTCAGAGAGCGAAACCTCCCGCGGTGCTTGACGGGATCCGATCAACAGGGGTTCCTCGAAACGTTCCATGCCCTGCACGACCATGTTGGTTCCTTCGGTCGTGGACAAAAGCCGGTAGGAGACCAGTCGCAAATCGCTGGCAGGAACATGAGAGCGTCCTGAACGAGCTTCGCCCAGTGATTTCAAGTCCAGAGCCGCGCTCCGGGCGAATTGCACCGTCTCGGCTGTCCCGACAAATCCCTGCTCGGCGGAGACCACCACCGTCCGCAAATCTTGAGTGATGCGATCTATCGCCAGGCGGATGGCGGCCAGTCGCTCGGTTTCCCCTAACAATTGATTCCGCAACTGGGCGGACTGCTGGTAAAATACGAGCGCGACGACGAGGATTCCCACGGAAATACCGATGGCCAGCACCACCTCGATCAAGGTGAAGCCCGCGCCCGCTCTTGGATGGGTCTGCTTCAAGGTAAATCCAAAACGGTCTCCCCTCGGGGGATCTCGGATAATTTCATGACTTGAGCCAGCCGATGTGTCACCGGCGGATCAGGGTGCCTCACCACCACTTCAACCAGGGTCAATCCGCTGGTTTCACCCAGTTCGGTTTCCATGGGCGTGGCGAGAACTTCCACGGTCCAATGTTGAAAGGGCGGTTCCAGCACGGCGGACGATTCGGATCCGCTCCCAATCCCTCGCAGGCCAAGTTGAACTTCGGAAAGAGCGGTCGCCGCAAGATTCGCCGCATGCGTATCCAACCGCTGCCTTTCCACGCCATCCAACGCCGCACTCAGCGCCCCGCCGAGCAACGCGGCTGCCCCAACGAAGAGACCCAACGCCAACACAACTTCGAGCAGGATCGCCCCCCGGCAAAGATTCCTGGCCTGTCGTCCCACCCTCTCCCAACCCCGCGGCACCCGTCCGCAAGCTTCATTCGCCGGGCTTTGCTTACTTCGAAGGCCCGTTGGAAAACCGATTCGCATGGCCAAGCAGCCCGCTCATGGTTCTCCCAAGCCGGTGTCGTCGAAATCCGCAGCCCCCGAGAGGAACCTTACCAAATCTTGCCCCTCAGGCATCGAGACACGCCTCAACTCGCCGGTGTCGCCATTCAAACGGATGGCGGTCCGCCGTTGGTCATCCAAATCCAGGGAAGCCAGCGTAATCTGGGCCGTATCACTGGATCCGTCGGGAAAAAATTCGATCGTGGGCATGGGGATGGCCCCGGATTCTTCCACCCGATTCTCCTCCCCTCGCGCTTCGTCCTGCTTTCTCGCCGGACTCGCAGCAGAGGCAAGTTCCGTCGCATTCGCGGGGCTTGCCGAGGGTCCGCCGGCCCGTTCCGTCATCTCACCGGATGAAATCGATCGGACCGCCTTGATCTGGACCAGTTCCGCCGCCGATTCCACGAATCCCTGGCTCTCCGGCAGCTTCTCGAACCGGCCGGGCTCCCCGAGGGGATCCGGCTCCCACATCAATTCCATCTTCACGGCGGCAGGAGTGGCGGCATGGGTGCTGGCCGGCTCCTCGAGGAAACGAACCTGCACTTTCTTGCCGGAACTCGAGGCCTTCGCCTTGGCGAACCGGAGCGTCGCCTCCACCCTCATGGCCCCCTCGTCAAGCTGGGCACCCTGTTGAAAAGTGGAAAAGTTGAAAACGACCGCCCCCAACAACAACATCAGCAGGACCACCGACAACAAGAGCTCCACGAGGCTGAAGCCCCCTCGAATCCGCGATGGGTGCGGGGTCGTCATGCGTAGGACCATGCGGTTCATTCCCGGGTTTATTTTGCGGCAGGCGCGGCGGCATCTTTCTCGCCTTCGCCAGTCTGAAATTTCACGTCATCTTCCGTGTCCTGTTGTCCATCCGGGCCGACCGAATACAACTTGTAAGGCAAGGTGGTCTTCCCCGCGTCCGCGGTCCGATCCACCACTTCGTAACGTAGCTTATGTCCCCATGGATCGTCCAATGCCGTCCCGGGCTTGAGGTACGGACCCTGCCACTTTTCTCCCATCCGCTCGTTTTCAAACGTCGGCTTCTTGGTCAAAGCGTCGAGGCCGCCCTCCTGCTCGGTCGGGTAATGCCCCAGATTCAAACGATAGGTGTCGAGCGCGCTCGAAATCTGACTCAACATCAGTTTGGTCGTGTTCTTCTCCGCACCCTCCTGTTGCGGCAGCACGAAGACCACCAGCGCGCCCGCCAGGAGCAAAATAATCACGATCACCAAAAGGATCTCGATCAGCGTAAACCCGCGCGCGCCGCTCCGCGGCCGCTTCATCCAACTCTGGTTCTGCAAGGTCATAGTCTATTCAAAATCAGCTCCGTCCAAGCTCAATAATTAACCTGAATTTTCAACGAGTCGCAAGACTCAATTGCGATGGCCGCGAAAAATTTTCAGCCCTCGCCCCCCCGCTTCCATGGAGGCCCGCCGAAAAACTCTGACGCATTTCCGCGGCGAGGTATTCACAAAATTCCGGATTATTTCGAGCCGAGCGAACTGGCCATCGTGAAGATCGGCAAAAGCAAACCCAGCGCCATGAAACCAATGCCCGCCGCCACCAAACACAAAATGACCGGCTCGATCAGCCTCACCGCCTGGTCCACTTGCCGGTTGGTTCGGCGCTCCACCGTGTCCGCGATCTGCACCAAGACTTTGTCCAGCTTGTTCGATTCCTCCGCCACCGCGATCATCGCCAGAATCTGTTCCGGAAAAAAACCGCCCGTGCCCAGCGGCTCGGAAAGCCGCTTGCCGTCCCGCACCGATTCCGTGGCTTCCTCGATGCGCTCGGCCAGCACCGAAGAACCGGTCGCATCCTTGCTGATTCTCAAAGCCTGCAACAACGGAACGCCGTTCGTCAGCATCGTGCCCAGGATCCGGCAAAACCTCGTGATCGCCAGCAGGCGAAATGCGTCCCCGACCACCGGCACCTTCAAGCGCCACCGCTCGAGCGTCCTCCGCGAACGCTCGCTCCTCAACTGCGTCCAGGCCACAGCTCCCGCCGCCCCCCCCAAGATCACCAGCACATAACCATAACCCCTGACCATTTTGCTCGCGGCAAAAAGAATCTCCGTGGGCAGGGGCTTCTTGGCGTTCTCCAGCAAAGGCTGAAACTTGGGCACAAAGAAGACCAGCGCCCCCAGCATCACCGTGGTCCCCAGCAAGGTCAGCAGCACGGGATAAATCATCGCCCCCATCACCTTGCTGCGAAGCTCGTCGAGCCGCTCCAGGAACTCCGACAAACTCCGCAAAACCTGCTCCAAAAACGCCGCGCGCTCCCCGGCCTGCACCATCGCCGTGTGCAAAGGCGGAAAAACCTCCGGATACTCACGCATCGAGTCGGTCAGCGATTTCCCTTCCGACACCCCCTGCCGGATTTCCCGAATCATCTCTCGCAGGGACACGGATACCGTGGACCTCGCCAGTGAATCCAAGGCGCGCAGCATCGGCACCCCCGATCCGATCAAGTCCGCCAACTGCCCGTACATGATGCCCACGTCGCGCGACCGCACTTTGCGTTTGGGCTTCTCCCCCGATTTCCCGACGCCCTCCGCCCTGAGCATCATCGGGAAAAGCCGGCGCTCCTCCAGGACGCGGGCCGCCGCTCCCTCCGTTTCCGCTTCCAAATAACCCTCGAGCTTGTTGCCGGATTCGTCGCGAACAATGTAACGAAACTTGGTCATGCCCTGGGTCGCTGAACGGTTGGGGTAATCAGACGGCCGTGCATTTCAGCACCTCCTCCACCGTGGTCACGCCGCGACGAACCTTCAGCCACCCATCCTCGCGCAATAATCTCAAACCCGTCTTCCGCCCCGCCACGATCAAGTCAGGCAAGGGAGCCCGCTCCATGATCATCCGACCGAGTTCTTCGTCCATCAACAGCAGTTCGTACAGGCCGCACCGCCCCCGATAGCCCTGGTTGCGGCAGGCCACGCAACCCGTCCCGGCATAAAGCGAGTCCTCCGGGGTCCACCCGAAATCCTTCGGCAGTTGAATCGTGCCGGGCGCCAGCGTCGCCCGGCACTTGCCGCAAATCTTTCTCACCAACCGCTGGGCCATGCTGCCGGCCAGCGTGCTCGCCACCAAATAGGGCTCCACCCCCATGTCGATCAACCGCAACGGAGCCGACGCGGCATCATTGGTGTGCAGGGTCGAGAGCACCAGATGGCCCGTCAAAGACGCCTGGGTGGCAGCTCGCGCCGTCTCCAAATCGCGAATTTCCCCAATCATGACCACATCCGGATCATGCCGCAGAATCGCGCGCAACCCGCGCTCGAACGTCATGCCCACCGGGGCGTCCACCGGAATCTGATTCACGCCCTTGAGATGATATTCCACCGGATCTTCCACCGTCAGCACTTTCAAATCCGGACCCACGATCGCGTTCAGCGCCGAATACAATGTCGTCGTCTTGCCACTGCCCGTCGGACCCGTGACCAGGATGATGCCGTGCGGACGATCCACCAGTCCTTTGAACCTCGAGTGGGTTTCCTCGTCCATGCCGATCTCTTGCAGCGTGAAAAGCACGTTGGCCTTGTCCAACAACCGCATGACCACGCCTTCCCCAAAGAGCATGGGAATGACGCTGACGCGCACGTCGATCTGCCGACCCCCGACCTGAAACTTGATGCGTCCATCCTGGGGAACCCGCCGTTCCGCGATGTTCATATTGGCCATGATCTTCACACGGCTGATGATCGCGGCTTGAAACCGGTGGATCTGGGGCGGCACCGACGCCTCCTGCAACACCCCGTCGATGCGGTAGCGGATGGAGAGCTCGGTCTCGTAAGGTTCGATGTGAATGTCGCTGGCCCGCTCGTTGACCGCTTCCACGATGATCTCGTTGACGAGCCGGATGACACTGGCTTCCTGCGCCATGTCGAGCAAATCGTCCGTCGCCTCGGCGCCGGGGGCCGGGCCGCGATCCTCGCCCACCAATTCGTCGAGGGTATCGCCCCCAAGGCCATAATGGGCTTTGATGGCTTTTTCGATCGCTTCCCGCGGCGCCAGGGCGGGTTCGATGGTCAGGCCCGTCATCAACCTCACGTCATCCAGCGCCGAGAGGTCGAGAGCGTCGGACGTCACCACGCGGAGGGTGCTGTTCACGCGCGAAACGGGCACAATGCGTTTGCGAAAAACGATTTTGGAGGAAACCGCGCGGATCACTTCGGGGTCGATCACCACGCCTTCAAGTTCCACCAGGGGCAAATGGAACTGTTCCGCCAGCAATTCGAGCAACTGAAGCTCGGTGACATGGCCCAGCTGGAGCAAAGCAAGGTCGAGGCGCAGCCCCTCCGCGGTGTGGAGCGCCGTGGCATCCGCCATTTTCTCAGGGGACACCATCCCGCGTTGCACGAGTAATTCAGCCAGGTTCATGCGCGTCGCCTCAACATCCTGCCCTACGCATAAGCCACGTTCCGTCGATTGGGCAAGGCCGCGGTTGGTGAAATCTTGGATTCATCCGCGGTTCAGCGCCGCTTCGGCTGGCGGAAACGACCTTTCCCATCACCGCCATCCGCCTCGTCCACCGCCCCAGAACTGATCCTCGTTCCACCCCGGGCATGGCGTTCTGAGGCTCCGTTCAGGTTCACTCAGGGTTGCGGTGTTCCTTGAGTTCCGTTTTGGAACAGGTTAGACCAGGGGGCCTGATGTTTGGCGGACGTGAATTTCCCAAGCAATTGATGGCGATCACCCTGGGGGAGCGCAACACCGTTGCCGTACTCTTTGAAAAAAAACAGAGTCCTCCATCGCGCTGCTCGATTACGCCTCAGAACTATCGCCGATCCCCGAAAAAGGCTTCACCCAGGAGGTGTTGACCGCTCATTTTCGCTCGATCCTTTCGCGGCTCTCCGCCCAGCTTAAGGAGGTCGCTGTCGCCCTCAACATGGGAGAGTGTGTGCTGCGGAACGTGGGCATTCCCAAGGCGCCCCTCAGCGAACAGCGAATCCTGCTTCGCCGCAACCCCAAGGCGTTCTTCCAAATGGAGCTCGCCGATTATGATTTCGATTGCTGCCCCGTCAGTCCGCCGGTTGCGGACAGACCCGTCCCCTCCCCCGCGGAATCCGGGCAGAGCTTCGAGGCGGCGGGAGATACCGCCACCATCACCCTGGCCAAAACATCCCGCGGATCGAATCGGGAAATCGTCTTCGCCATGGGGGCTCCCGCGCAGCATATCGCGATTCTCAAGTCCACGCTGAAAGCGCTCCGTCTCAAGGCCCGTGTCATCACCTGCACCCAAGGGGCTCTGGTGAATGCCGCCGCCACCACCCTCTCGGGCGTGCTTCCTGGATAGACCGCCGCGGTGGTGGATATCGGATTCAAGCACACTTCGTTGAGCATCTTGATCGGCGGCGTCCCCGTCTTGACCCGGGTGGCTCACAGTGGTGGCGACACGATCACCGCCAACCTGGCGGAAGCCATGAACGTGGAATATGCCGCGGCGGAGGCGGTCAAGTTAACCATGCCCGAAAAAGTGGAGAAGAAGCTCCACAGCGTGATCGAATCGCTCGCCAAGGAGCTCCGAAGCGCCCTCGATTTCTTCGAAGAAACCCACGGTTCCGCCGTTTCGAAAATCTACTTCGCGGGTGGCACCTCCAAATCCAGGTTCCTCGTCGGCATGCTCGAAGCTGGGCTCGGCGTTCCTTGCGAAGTGTGGAATGCCACCCAATCGCTGCAGCATGCCCTGACCGGGGCGAAGGCCTCGGAACTCAAAGTCGATTTCCCCCAACTCACGATGGCCGTGGGGATCGGTTTGCAGGGTTTTGAAGAAGGGGGTTTTGAACTCGATTTCCTCGCCGAAGCAAGGCAACTCAAGGCTCAAAAACGGCGCGATCCCATCCGTTGGCTCTCCAAAGCGGCCACCATGATCGTCGTCGCCACGGCCGCCTGGGCCGGAGTTCTGCTCGTGAAGCAGGGTGCCTTGCGCGTCCAATTGAGCGGCGCCCGCGCCCAACTCGAAGCGCTCCAAAAAAGGAGGTCGAATCCCGGACGCTTTACAACGCGTTCACGAGCCAAAACCGCATGGTCGGCCAACTGCATCGCCAAATGACCGAACGATTCCTCTGGGCAGACCCCCTCGACGCGTTGCGCTTTTGCATGGTGGACGATATCCACGTCACCAAGATCAAGATGGATGAATACACCCATCTGATCCCGGGAGTGCTCACTCGCACCAACAAGCTGGGAAACGTCGTCCCCGGCATCGCGGCGATCGCCACGCTCACCACCACGTTGACGATTTCCGCCAAGGATTATACCACCCCGCCCGCCGCGGAGACGTTTGTGCAAACCATCGCCACCAATGCCTACTTCAGAGAAAAGCTCAAACGGGCGGGCGGCATCCGGCTGAAGGATCGCTTGCCGCCCCGCGTCGATCCTTTTGATCCGGACCGCGTTTTCATCCCGTTCACCATCGAATGCTCGTTCCAGGAGAAAGTGGTCCGGGATGATTAATAAACCACAGTCCCGTCTGCAACAGCTTCGGCTGATCCTATTGGCGACCGGCATTGTTGTAGCCGCCATTTACTACGGAGCCATCAAGCCTCAGCAAGCCACCATCCGCCAACTGGAGTCCACGTTCTCCGACGTACTCGCCAAGCGCGAATCCATCCGCACCATGGCGATGAGCATGGAAACCAACCGAATGCTCCTGGAACAGATCACCACGGACAATTACACCAACGAATCCCACATGGCCACCGGCGACGTCTATTTCTGGATGGTCCGTGAAGTGGAAAAATACCGCGATTCCCACGGGATCGAATTCAGTCAAATCGATCCCCCGCGGATGGAACCTTCCTCCGTCCTTCCCAAAGTTCCCTACGAATCCGCCACCCTCTCCGTCACCGGCCGAGCCGATTATGCCCAATTCGGCCATTTTCTCGCCGCCTTCGAAAATGACCATCCGTTGTTGAGGCTCCGCCACCTCGAAATCGAACCTGCCGCCTACGGAATCCCCAGCCCCGACGAGGAGGGCCTCGTGCAGTTCCGCGTCGAATTAAGCATCCTCGTCAAGCCGGCCGAACCGACACTGTAGCCTCCGTGAGGACTCGGTCACGAATTCCTTAACCGGCTCCCGGGCTGCCTCCCGTCTCGTAGGAAATGATCGACAGGCAATAGGCCGCCGCCGTCTCACTCCTCAATACGAGCGGCCCCAGAGTGATCGGCGTGAATCCCGCCGAACCAATGTCCGCGAGCTCCGCCGGCGTGAAATCCCCCTCCGGCCCCACCCAAACCGCCACCGAAATCGGACCTCGTCCCCGTTCACGCCGAAAAGCGTCGAAAACCGTCCGCGGATGCCGCGCTTCCGGCGCCAGCGAGGCCACGAGCGCACACTCGAAACGTTCACGGTGCTGCAAGATCGCTTGCACGCTCCGGGGCGGCTCAATCGTGGGCAGCCAGGGCGAACCGCATTGCTTGATGGACTCGATGGCGATTTGCATCCACTTCTCAACCTTGTCCTCTGCGGCCTCATCATCCAGCGACGGAACCGAGCGGTCGGACAGCACCGGCACGATTCTTGACACGCCCAGCTCGGTCGCCTTCTGGACGATCCAATCCATCGATTTCCCCTTCGTGATCGCCTGCACCAGCGTGACCCTGGCCGGCAGAGGCTTGTGCCGGGTCTGAGCGCCCGGCTTCAGTCGAACATGCTTGCGTCCGCACTCGATCACTTCACACCGCCACTCCCCGCCGGCGCCATCCAGAATCACCACCGGCTCGCCGGCCGTTGTCCGCAGCACCTGCACGGCATGCCGGGCATCGGATTCCGACAAATTCCACACCGGGCCCGTACATTGCGAGGGCGGCAGGTAAAAACGTCTCATGAGGAATGGGATCCGCTAAGGGGTGTCGCCCCGAAAAAACCGCTTTGCCTTCTCGAAGAATGAGCGGCTCAAGGGATTGACGCTGGAATCGCAGCTGTCGGCGAACTCTTTCAGTTTCTGCCTTTGCGTGGCGTTCAGGGTACTCGGCACTTCCACGGATATCTTGATGTGCAGATCACCGACCCCGTAGCCCTGAACGTTGCGCGCCCCGCGTCCTTTCAGCCGGAACACCGTGCCCACCTGCGTGCCGGCTGGAATCTTGATCATCGCGTGGCCCGACATCGTGGGCACCTCGACTTCCGCCCCCAGCGCGGCTTGCACGAAGCTGATCGGGACCTCGCAAATCAAATCGTCCCCGTCCCGCTGGAAGATTTCATGGGGCCGAACATGCAAGACAACATAGAGATCGCCCGAAGGACCGCCCTGGGTGCCCCCTTCCCCATTGCCGGAGGACCGCAGCCGCGCGCCCGTATCCACTCCAGCCGGAATCTTCAGTTTGATCTTGGTGGTCCGCTCGCGCCGACCCGCCCCGTTGCACTTCCGGCAGAGTTTTTCGGCGCGCCGCCCCGCCCCTTCGCAGCGCGGACACGTCTGCGCAATGCTGAAAATGCCTCGCGAACTGATGACCTGTCCCCGCCCGCCGCAATGAGTACATGTCTTGAGTCCTGACCCGGACTCCGCGCCCGAACCCTGGCATTCGTCACACGCATCCGGTTTGGTCACCGAAATCTCTTTCTCGCAGCCCAGGATGGCCTCCTCGAAGGAAATCTCGAGATCGTAGCGCAAATCCGAGCCCCGATGTGAACCGCCGGCCTCCTGCCGATCACCAAAGAAACTATCGAAAATACTGCCGCCTCCCGACCCGAACACCTCGCGAAACACCTCAAAAGGATCGTGAAAGCCGCCGCCGGCACGCCCCGCCCCAGCCCCGGCTCGCGTCCTGGCGTCAAACGCCGCGTGCCCGTGCCGGTCATAGGCGGCCCGCTTCTGAGCGTCGCTTAACACTTCATAGGCCTCGCCCAGTTCCTTGAACTTCTCCTCGGCCTCCTTGTTCCCGGGATTCTTGTCGGGATGGAATTTGAGGGCCTGCTTTCGATAAGCCTTTTTGATCTCCTCTTCGTTGGCGCCCTTCTCGACTCCGAGGATCTCGTAATAATCTCGTTTGGCCATGGGATCAGGAGGCCGGTTTGCGCGCCACCACCACCGTCGCCGGTCTCAACAAACGATCCTTGAGCTTGTAACCTCGCCGGATCGCCGCGAGTATACGGCCTTCGTCCACCTCGTCGGAATCCTGCTGCGAAACCGCCTCATGCAGGTTCGGATCAAACGCCCCCCCCACCACGGCCGGAACCTCCTCCAGTCCGCTTTCCGTCATGACGCCCTTGAGTTGACTTAGAATCATGCTGATGCCGGACCGGAGCGAGTCCACGGAGTCCGATGGCGCTTGATTCGCGGCCGACACGGCCATCTCAAAGTTGTCCAGCACCGGGATCAGCTTCTCCAGTAACGCCTCATTCGCATAGCGAAGGGCGTCCAGTCGCTCCCGGGCGGCGCGTTTCTTGTAATTGTCGAGCTCGGCTACCTGCCGCAAGTAACGGTCCCAGTTTTCCTGGGCCTTGGCTTTGAGCGCCTCAATCTCCTCACGGGCAGCCGCGGCAGGATCCGCGGACGGTGCCGTGCCCGCTGCGGTGGTGGAAAGGTTTCCGGGCTCATTCTCCGCCGCATCGGAATTCGCGCCCTCATCCAGCTGTGTCATTTCAGAACTCATCGTCAATTCAATGTTGCTTCCCCGCAATGATCGGGAACCGGAAGATACACGACCGCCTTGCCGAGAGCAACCGCGACGCCGTTTCAAGCAATCATTCTGCCCATGAACCTCAAATCGCCACCCTTGATAATCACGCAGTGCCACGTGCTGAGCTTCATCGGCGCAACCCGCATGAAAAAGTTCGGGGAAGTCTCATTTTGGGGAGCGCGGCTGTGTCGGAAACCAGCCCCAGCACGCGGACAGGTCGGAGGAATCCAGGTTTTTCAACGGGCTGCGGCCGGTCGAAGGAAGACGCCAAAGACGCGCGCTCCTTGAACGAGCTCCCTCAGGCTCACCCTGACAAACTCCCAGCCTCGCAACCGGACGACAGCGCCACTCGTCAGATAACCCAAGATCTCTGTCCCTAAATAACGTCTCCGAAAACCGCCGAGCGCCGAATCTCCGCGCTCGATGCAAGCCTTCGCAGGAGCATGCATCGCGGTCGGCTGGGTTGTCTCGAATCCCAACGGGATTCCGTCCTTCAGCCCGGGGTTGGGCCGCGTCCCCGCGGACCTACCCCGGGCCACCTGCGTGTGTGAAATCCAACCCCAACGGGGTTGCAGCATGCGAATCGGAGGCCCCGAGGCAACTTTCCAAGCTTAGCGAAACCCCGTTGGGGTTGGCACTGGTGGGGGCCTTGTTCCCCGGGGTAGCCCCGCATGCGCGGGCCAACTCCGGGCTGAAGGACAGAACGCCGTTGGTGTTCCCGCTCGACCCCGAACTTCGCAGCTCAGTGACGAGTCGTACAGCACGCCCGCCACGAAGAATCGAACCTGAGATCTGAGAACTCTGCCCCCTGTCACTAGCGAACTTCCCCCCTGCTCCAGTCTCCTCGGCCCAACCACGTCGTCAAGCTGTCCACGATGAGGCGCCGTGAACGGCGCGCTCCGAAGGTCACGGCTTCATGCCGGCTTCAAACCATCGACGGAATCATCGAAGTTCATGAAGACAGCGAAGAGGGAGTTGGGGCAAGATTGGGATCTTCCTCGAGATCGCTGTCCCCAAAGGATTGTCCCCTCGACGTTCTCTTTGCGTCCTTCGCGGCCTTTGCGTGAGGAAAAGCAAGATCCTCGCACCCAACCCGTAACGCGGCGCGATGGGCACCATCGTGATCTCGGGATAGGATTCGAGATCTCGGTCCCCAAAGAACTTCTTCCTCTCCCTGCGAAGCATGAGCGGGGAGAGGACCGAGGAGAAGGGTTGGCTGAGAATTCCCCTCTCTCCCCACTCGTGCCTCGCGGGGCGAGAGGAAAAACGGTGTGATGACCGTGTTGCGCGAACGGCCTGCCCATGAATGACACTCTGCCGGGTCACACCGGGAGGTCGGATGGCTCTGACGGAGGCACGGAGAAAGGGTGTCCGAAGCCCGTCTCACTCACGCGGTTACCGGTTCAAGCGGGCTTCCCCATCTCCGTGCCTTTGTGGCTCCGTGAGAAGCCATTCAATTGCCGTTTTTAGCGATAAATCTCCGCCGGGTCGGGGTGCGGAATGGTGAGTAACTTCACCATCCAGTTGGTCGTGAGGATTAAGGAGTGTTCAGACCTTGGGAGCTTTCTCGTCGCCTCAGTCCCGATGAAACAAGAGCCGCAGACTGTTCAAAACCACCAACACCGTGCTGCCTTCGTGACCCACCACTCCCAAAGTCAGCGGAATCGAGCCCGCCACCGCGAATCCTGCCAGCACCAAGACGGTTCCCATTGAAACCACCACATTCTGCCGGATAATCCGCCGCGCCCGTTTACTCAATGCATGCGCTTCGACAAAGGCCTCCAACCGATCGTGCATCAACACAAGGTCCGCCTGCTCCAAAGCCGCGTCCGAGCCTCGCGCCCCCATCGCCACACCCACGTGCGCGGAGGCCAGACTCGGAGCATCGTTGACTCCATCTCCCACCATCGCAACCTTGATGCCCTTCTCCCGCCACTGGCGAATGGACTCGACCTTCTGCTCAGGCGAAAGCGCCGCCCGCACTTCATCCACCGCCACTTGGCTGCGCAACATCTCCGCCGCCTCCGCCCGATCTCCCGTCAAAACCACGGTGCGCAATCCTCGGTTTCGCAAGGACTCCACCACTCCCTTCGATGAACCGCGCACTTCGTCCCGAAGTTCCAACCGCCCCAGGAAGCCGGGCCCCGCCACCCACACCTCCGTCCGGCCCCACGGACTCGGCGCCGCCCACCGCTCCCCCGCCCGCTTCGTTTCCCGCAGCACCCAGGATTTCGACCCCGTCCAATACCACTCGCTCCCCCGCCGGGCACGCATCCCGCAGCCCGGCACAGATTCGGACTCTTCAAACGCGACGGGTTCCCAGCCTTGACGCCTGCCATGTCTGACGATCGCCCTCGCCAGCGGATGGCTCGACGTCGTGTCCACGTCAAAGGCCGTCCTCAGAATGCGTTCCGAGGTCACATCTCCCTCCATCAACTCCACCTTCTCCACCGACAACTCTCCGGTCGTCAAGGTGCCTGTCTTGTCCAGCGCCACGAGTTGAATTTCCGCAAGTTTCTCCACGGCCGCCCCCCCCCTGAAGAGAATGCCCCGTCGAGCCGCACCCGCAATCGCGGCCAGCACGGCGGAGGGAATGGAGAGAACCAGCGCGCACGGGGACGCCACCACCAACAAGGCCATGGTCCGGTAAAAAGCGCTCTGTTCCCCCCCCGCAAAGGCGGGTTTTCCCATCCCCAGCCACCACACGAAGAACATGCCGCCCGCCAATCCCAAGGCCACCCACGTGTAAACGCCGCTGAAGGCCTCTGCGAACCGCTGGGTCGGCGCTTTTCGTTTTTGGGCCTCCTGAATCAATCGAATGATTCGCTCAAGAGCGCTTTCACTCGGACCCCGTTCCAACGCCACATCGACCATCCCCATCAGATTCAAGGTCCCCGCAAAAACAAGGTCGCCCCGATTCTTGCTCACCGGCACGGATTCTCCCGTCAGCGTCGACTCGTCAACCGAAGTGACTCCCGCCACCACTCTCCCGTCCGCCGGAAAAAGTCCCCCCGCCCTCACCCGCACGGTCATGCCAGGACGAAGGCCGGAGACAAGATGCTCGCTTTCCGAACCGCTCGAATCCACCACGACAGCCCTTTTCGGCGCCGCTCGAAACAAAGATCGAATCTCCCTCCGGGTCCGGCCCATCGCATAATGCTCCAAAGCCCCCGAAAGGCTGAACAAAAAGAGCAACGTCGCTCCCTCCCCCCACGCCCCAATGGCGGCGCTGCCCAAGGCCACCGCCAGCATCAAGAAATGGACATCAATCGACCGTTCCCGCCAGCGCTCCAAAGCCTCACCCACTGCAGACCATCCACCGGCCACATAAGCCACACCATAAGCCAGGACTCCAACGGAGCTGCCCGTTCCCAAGGCTCCCAACAAACCCGCCCCCCCACAAACCGCCGCCGCCCAAAGTTGTTTCCTCCACTCCTCCTCCTCCATCCCCTCCTCTTCCACGTCCCGAAAGGGCTCGAAAAGGCGCTGCTTGAAACGGGGCCACGGCAGCCGGTGCCATTTCCAAAAACGCGGCGCCGTCGGGCATGTTTTCCGCGACACCGTGGTCGAGCACCCATCATGCCGCACTTCGATCCGATTCAAAATCGCGGGCGTGGGCCGGACCGCGCAGTCCTCGCAACCCCGGCTCGAATCCAACAACCCGCACGCCTCCGAGTGCTCCCCCAGTTCGCTCAATTTCTCCTGGATCTTCCTCTTGAGGGCCTCGTCATCGACCTGGCCCAGGGTTGCGATGGAAACCGCCTCGTGCCTGCGATCCACGCTCACCGCTTCCAATGCAGGCTCCTCTTCCAGCACATCGGCAACCACCCTCACAAGGCAGCGATCCTGCGATTTCCCGTCATCCGCTTGGCCCTGTTCATGCATGCCATCTCATTCTAGTTCCATCCACCGTCCCTGCCAAGGCTCTCAAAAAAAGGCTTCAACCGCGCCCAACTTCCAGGAAAATCCCCCCATGCCCCTTCCTCCTGACTCCCGCATGAAGCCCGGCGTTCGCCCTCCTGCCAACCCCATGTCCCAAACGTTCCTGAACGCAAGCGGTCCCTCGCTGCTCCCGTTCGAACCACAACGTCCTTCGCTGGGTTTCGCCCGGCTTGCGCTCGGACTCGCCCTCGCCGCGCTAGGCTCCTTGCAAGCCGCCGAAATCCCATTCGAACTGCAATCTCGCGACCCCGTATCCGGCGCCCTCCTCCACCGCACCGAACGAATCGATCCGCAACGAGTCGGCGTCATCGCCGTCGATGTCTGGAATTTCCACTGGTGCAAAACCGCCACCATGAGAGTGGACGCCTTCGTCCCTCGCATCAACCACGCCCTTCAGGAAGCGCGGGCACTCGGCATGACGGTGATGTTGTGTCCCAGCGACGTGGTGGAAAACTACGCCGGATACCCGCAGCGGGAGGCCGTGTTCGCATTGCCGCGCGTCCGCGTGCCCAAAGTGGTGGAGATTTCCTGCCCGCCCGCGCCCGACGCCGGCGGGTGCGCCTGCGGCACCGAACGTTGCGGCGGCAATTACGGCTGGGACGGCATGCATCCGGGACTGAGCATCGCCGACACGGACTGGATGCCCGACACGCAGGCGGAGGTTTACGCCCTTTGCCAGCAAAGAGGATTAACCCACCTGATCTACGTGGGCTTCCACACGCAGGTGTGTCTGCTCGGCAAACCGATGGGGCTGCGAGCCATGAAATCTGCCGGACTTCAATGCATCCTCGCCCGCGACATGACCGACGCGCATCCCGGATACAATCCTGCGCGCCAGTTCACGCCGGACCTCAACACCGAGCAGGTGGTTGAGCATTTCGAAAAGCACCTCGCCTCCACCATTGACCTCCAGGCGGAGCTCACCCGGCTCGGGAGATGGAACCCAGCAACACCTCTCGATCCCGTTCGTGTCACTCCATGGGGAACGCATGCGCGTCCCCATCTCTTTGAAAAGGAGGTTGTGGTCACCTTGACGACCCCATTCCAGGCAGGGGCCGAGATTCGTTACACCCTCGATGGCACTGAACCCAACCCCGGTTCCCTGCTCTATCGGCAGCCCATCCTCATCACGAACACGGCTTCTTTTCGCGCCGCGGCCTTTCGGAAAGACCTCCTCGTCGCCCGCGAATCGCAAGGCGTTTTCTACAAACTCCCGCCCACGCCCCCACGCCCCGAAGCCCCGCTCACGGACCTGACCCCGGTCCGCAACGTCGGTTTCGGCCACACTTACGGCGGCACCGTCCGTTACTCGGGCCATTTCCAAGCGCCCCAAAAAAACAAATCCAACATCGGACTTCCTCTCAAACTCAACCGGCGCACCTACGAGCAAGGCTTGGGGGTTCACGCCCCCTGCGCCATGACGTTCGAACTCAAGCCCGGTTACAAGCAGTTCGTCGCGGTGGCCGGTGTGGACGAGAACCTTGTTCAGCAAAGCCATGGCTCGAACCTGGCCCGTTACCCGAGTGTCATCTTCAAGGTTTTCATCGATCACGTGGAACGGGCCGCCAGTCCAGTAATGCGCATGCAATCGCTCGCATGGCGGTTTCAAGTGGACATCCCCGAGCACTCGAAGACGATCACCCTCGTGGCTATGGACGCGGGAGACGGCCATCATCAAGACCTGGCCAATTGGGCCGACGCCGGATTCCTCCTGAGTCCGCATTGACTCGGAGCACCTCGCATCCCAGGCGTCACCGTCTCATTTCCACAAGGCGAGAGACAGCCGCGGGGCTGGACCAGTGGCGAGAGGATTCGACGCCGATGCTCCGGCGCTTGCTTGCAAGATCCACGCCTGAATCTGTCTCTCGATCGAGTGATGGTCGAACCCGTGGTGCGGACTCGGATACCGGACGAAATTGCCGACAGCCAGTTTCAAAAGTGCCACGCCCGGACCGAGCCGACCCTTCTGAAAATGCACGAAGGCCCCTGCCAGTTGGATAAGTCCTTTGTAGAAGAAGTCATCAGCCTGTCCGCGGCACGGGAGCCAGAGTTCCTCGAGCACATCGTGCGCTTCGTAATACAAGCCGGCGTTGAAGCAATCGAAATAGCCCAAATAGTGCGGATCGTAACCGCTGGGGTGGGCTCGAAATCGCTCAATACGTTCGGCGATGCGCGGAGTCTTCTTGCTCATGCTCGTTGGGGGTCCATCCGCGCTCATGCCGGCCCGCTTCTTTCGCACACGTTTGGACTGACCGAGGATCATGATGGAGTGGTCGCCGTGCGGGCTAGAGAAAACCGCGCGCGGAGGAGCGGAGAAGAGGGGAGGTGGGTCCACAGATGAACGTAGATTCACACAGACCGTTCAGGAAAGGAGAAGGTGGTGGTGGCTCCGCCAGGTTTTGGAGTGCGCCAGCCCTCTGGCGCTTTCAGACGCGATCCTATTCACCCCGCGCTCCAAAGCGGCAGAGGGCTGCCGCACTCCAAGCCGCTCGCGCGATTCACAAAGCATCAGTCGGATTTCCGTCCTCTGCGTCTCCACGACGGAATCCGGTTGGGATCCTTGGCGGGATGAGTTTGAGTTGCTTGATGTCGGTTGCAACAGGTTGAACCTCCCGACTAACTTGATGGTGAAGTTGCTCACCATCCCGCACCCCGGCGCGGCCTGAAATAGCAAGACGACGAAAGGAGCGGCTTTCGTGGCCGCCCGCGCCGCTCCAACGCTGAATCCACGATGCGCTGAACAACCATGCCCACCTTGAAATTCGACCTTCTCCAAACCGTTTCAGAACATTCCGTCAAGGCATCACCAAGCGCATGAAACGGGAGGTCGCCGCATCGATCGACACCTCCCAATGCGCCTCTCCCATCACATCGAACCGCGTCTCTCCCAAAGGCTCCCAATGCCGCAAATCGACACTCGCTTCCACTCGGACTGTTCGTTCAGGCACCCCCGCCAATTCCAATCTCAATCGGCCTGATCCGGAACGCACCCAGTTCCGGATGCTCGGCGGTTTCGGCCCGAACACCGCTTTGAACGTGGCATTCTCCTGCGGATCCCATTGGAACTTCGAGGCCTCCGACTGGGCGGCGCCAGAAATCCCCATTTTTTCCCATCGAACCAACATCCAGCCTGGGGCCGGAAGGGCTTCCAACTCGACGGGAACGCCTTTGAAATACCAGCCACGCCATGGGTAAGGAGCCCCCACCACCCCGGGCAAACTCGGGTCGATGATCAACCGGTTGACCCTCACTCTGCCCGCCGCCGGATCCGAAATCTCGACCGTCAAGGTCTGGTAGCCGCCCAATTTGAATTGCCTGACAAAGTGTTGGCGCAAGATCACCGGCCGCTGAGTCGCGAACTGGCGCAGTCCCCGAACCTGATTGAACCATTCGTTGGTGGAGCCCGCCGTCTGCCAGCGGTCCAAGTGCTCGCGCATGTTCGGTGCCAGCACCGCCGCCATCTCATCAACCATCGCCGCCGCCCGGTTCTCTTTGAACCACGAGTTCAGGAGATCGGCCGAAGTGTTGATGAACACCCGCTCGAAATCCTTGTTCTTGAGCAAGCCCCTGAACAACGTCGTGGACCAGCCCGCGTCAAATCCCAAACCAGACCTTCCCGAAGGTGAAAGCGCCGCCGCAAGGGTCTCGTCAGTGGCGCCTCCGCTCCACGGATGCGCGAACGCCAAATCGCAATCGAACAACAACCATCTCCAACGTCCATCCCCCCTGATTGCCGCCCTGAACCAAGGCGCTCGTTCCCAAGGGCCTTCTCCCCAGCCTCCGCCACGACAGGCCAACTGACGGCACTGTCGCGCCAAACGCGAACGTTGTTGTGCGGCCAGTCCGCGTTCCCCAGATAGATGGAGCCGGCCTGATAGAGCAGGAAATTTTCAACGTCCATCATCCCCCGCAGGCGCTGCAACCGGTCCTCCCGCGAAAGATCCGCCGTCCTCGCAAAGTCCAACAGCGCGCGATACGCAGATTCCGCACCGGCCGGCCCCTCTTCGAGCCCGCCCGCCCCATGACAAATCACGATCCGGCGAGGATCCAGCCCGTAGTGCAAAGCCAGCGAGTCCGCATCGTGCTGCTCCCGCCAATTATGGATGCCCCAATACTCGCCGTTGAGGAAGACCACGGCCGGACGATATCCCTGTCCGTCGATCGGCAACCCCTCCATCATGCGATGGCAAAGGGCGTCGCGAAACATCGAGTAAGCCCAATCGTTTCCGGAGTTCCGCAATCGAAAGCTTCGAAAAGAAGCAAGCGGATGTCCGGATCCCCGCCGAACGAGCCCCGGCACGAACGCGTAATCCATCGTTCCTGACCTCGCTTTGACTCCCAAGGACTTTTGCCTGAATGACCTCGAGGACTGGCCTTGAATATCGATCTCGACGCGGGCCTCGAACGCAGGCCGGCCTCCCGGCTCGAACCATTCCAGCAGGGCGGCGCGCTGCCACGCCAACCCGCGTTGCGTGTAGTTCGCCGGCGTGTGGCCCGTCAGCGGTTCGACCGGATGCGACCGGCGCCAGTCCGAGAAAACCCTGCCCAAAACATAAATCCCCCGATCAAAGTCATACAAATCCGCGGCCGGGATTTGAAGGCTCGCGATCGGCAAGCGAGTCGAAGGCAACGCCCCGACCACAAAGGTTCCATACCAGTCCGGACTGGGCAAAGCGCCCTCGCGAAATACCCGGGCGCGGATCACGGTGGCCTTCCGCACCAGTCCACGCGGCGGCTTCCAACCGTCGGTGTGCTGATTGTTGGTGGAGGTGCCCGAGATCCGCGCCAGCACATCCGGGTCCCCTGTCCGGTCGCGCACGCCAATAGCCCCCCGGTAATCCAAAGAGTCTTCACTCGGATCCGATCCATCCAGGGTGTAACGGATGACGGAGCCCGGTTCCGCCGCGAAGAGCTGTAGATCGAAGGGCCGGTCATAGCGGCCGGTCCGGTGCGACGCCGAGGGCGGATCGAGCAGCGACTCTGCAAATCGACTCGTGTTGCTCGCGCCTGGGGTGGGCGGATCGAAGAAGACCCAACGCCCACTCTGCGGATGCCGACCGTAGGACCGGTTCGCCTGAAGCGCGGAAAGCTCAATGCGATCGAGGATGCTCCCGTCCCGGTGTGTGAGCAGCAGGGCTTCGCCGTCAGCGCCGAGACGAAAGTTTGTGTGCAGCATTCGCCCGGACAAACGATCCTTTCCCGACGCAAAGACCACCAGGAATCTTCCCGGTCCCAACAAAACGGATGGGAATTTCCACCGGAAAACCGCCTCCGGTTTGTCGCTCAATCCGTATCCCTTCAGCTCAATGGACTCCGATGTCGGATTGTGAATCTCGACCCAGTCCGGACGATCGCCGTCCTCGTCCTCCAGCCCCGAACTGTTCGAGGAGACGACCTCGTTCAAAACCAGCGTCTGTGCGGTCAACCCCAGCGCGAAGAACATCCCGAGAAACGCCGCCAGCACATGGGCTCCATGATGGCCTGATGAACGTTCAGGGCACACAACACTCAGTGCCGACGCTCAATGGAATCCCCGAAAGAATTCGTGAGCTGCCAGACAGGTTCGTCGTGCAACGTCCTCCGCTGCTTCGCCTCGAAGTTCCGCGATGCGCTGGCCCGTGAGCGCGGCGTAGGCAGGTTCGCACCGTTTTCCGCGATACGGCACAGGTGAAAGGAAAGGTGCGTCCGTTTCCACCATGAAACGCTCCCGCGGCGCCGCCTTGACCGCCTCCGCCACCGTGGCGGCGTTCTTGAACGTCACAATGCCCGTGAAACTGACCAGCGATCCGAGGTCCATGATCGCCTTCAGTTCTTCCACCGAGCCGACGAAGCAGTGGAACACGGCACGCACACGCGAAGCATAGGCTCGAAAGATCTCAAGCGTCGCCTCCATCGAGTCGCGGGTGTGGATGACACAATTCAATCCGGTTTCCGCCGCGACCTCGAGATGCTGTTCGAAGAGCCGGGCCTGTCTGGCCTTGTAAAGCGCGTCGTCCTCGACCGTCCCCCCCCGGCCCGAGGGCAGGCGATAAAAGTCCATCCCGGTCTCACCCAAAGCGCACACGCCGGGCTGCTTGGCGAGCGTGCGCAACGTTTCCCGGATATCATCAGGAGCCTCCTCGACATGTCCCGGATGCCACCCGGCCGCCGCGAACAATCCCGCGTAACGGCCGGTCAGTCCAATCGCTCGTTCACTGCTGGCCAAGTCGGTGCCGATGGTCACGATCCGGCTCACCCCGGCAGCCCGCGCGCGTTGCAAAACAGCCTCCAAATCCCCCGAGAAATCCGGAAAATCCAGATGCGCGTGGGTATCGTACCACCAGGATTCCATGAGGAAGAGAGCAGCCAGGCCCGATCGGCCCCGGTTCAATGCATTTCGACTTCACACGCACCAATGCCGCCCCGGTAAAAATGGAAGCGCACGTTCGGGTGATCCGCCAGCAGAGACATGGGCACCGCGCTATCGACCACGCGCTTGGCGATCATCAACGTGGTCAAGCGCTGTCCGAAGGGATTGTCATGCTTGCCGGCGTGCCAGATTGAAACGCGCTCGGCTTTCCAGGTTTCGACCGGCCCCACGCTGATCGCTTGAGTGGGCACGAGGGAAATGTTTCCTCCTCCCGAAGTGCGCGCGTTTTGGGCGATCGTGAGCGGGTGCAGATCGACCACGCGCGTGGCCAGTTTCCGATACTCGGCGGGCGAAGGAGGCGCGTGGCGGTATTTTCCCCGGCGCGGCAGCGGATCATTGAAAGCCCAGTGCTTCACGTCGCCCTGCCCTCCCTGCATCACGGCGCACCGGACCCCCTCCCAACTCGCCCGATAGGCGCGGGTGTCGGCTTTCGGAAAATGCAGGTGAGCGTCCGGCATGCGAAGTTCCCTTCGAATTCGGTTAAAGCACATTTCCCGGTCTGCTCGCTCAAAGGAAAGCGGATGATCGACGCCCACTTCCCGCCCTCCCACACACCACTCGTCCATGCCCCAGAAATGCGCGGACCCCAGGTTCAAACCCAGGGCATTGACGATCCGGGCCACCAAAGGCAATTGCTCGGTCGGCCCGATCGGCCCGCAAAGGCCCACGGGGTTGTCCTCGGTGGATTGCCGCCACGCCTCCACATACTCCAAGGCCTCGGCCAGGTAGAATTCTTCCAGCGTGTCAAAAAAGACCACTTGGAATCCCGGCCGTGAAAGCCGCAGCATTTTTTCAGGCGTCAACGCCGCCGCGTCGCGAATCAACGCGTCGTCCAGGGTCGTGTAATCCCACCAGTCAGGGGCGATGGAGCTCAGTTTTCGAGGCATAGTTTCACGTCGTTTCGATCGGGTTTTTAGGGGAGCAGGAGCCGGTAAAATCGGAGGCGCACCGGTCCCGCCGAATCGTCAGCGAGTTCGATTTCGCCACCGTTGCCCCCCCCTCGGGAGGCTTCACTCCAAGTCAACAAGTCTTCCGAGCGTTGCAAGATCACCGTCGAACCCGCGGCCGGACCTGCTGCGCGGACACGAATGCGCCCGTCGGTGGATCGCACGATGGAGCGAATCTCAATGCGCGAAGACGTCCTCACCATCAATCGGTGCGGCGGCCCCCATTCGCCGGGAAATCCTCCAAACAAAAATCCCCTCGCCTGCAACAGCCGCTCACCGGCTTCCGAAAAACTCGCCTGAAATGTCCCTCCGGCCGCGGCCGGAAAAACCTGGAGTCCCGACAACGCCAATCCTTGCACCACTTGCAGATCGTCCAGGGACCAGCCCAGGTTGGAGTCGGTGTCAAAATAAGCGTTCCCCTCCTCGAAAAAGTAAGAAAATCGAAACTGAACCACCATCCCCACCCAGGGTGTCAAATCGATCTCCCGCAACACAAAACTGCGCTCGCCGGGAATGTCCGCGCCCGCCTGTCGATAGATCACGCTCCAGGACGCCCCCGCGTCCGAGGAAACTTCCACCCGCGCGGATTGATCCGGCGTGGCGATGCCCAGGCGGCTTTGCAGGCGAAGCTTCGCTCCAGGAAGCAACAGAAACTCCTTTTTCCACGTCAGGAACTGGCTCGCAAAATCGGGCATCACCAGATGAAATCCGGCCGATCCCGTCCGCCGCGAACCGGAGTCGATCACCGCGTATCCCGGGGAGGTCCGCGTTTGAAATTCGCCCAACCCTTTCTCGGCCCCTTCAAGCTCGGCCGGATGCAGAGAGCCACTGCGCCACTCGTAGCCGGTAGCCTGCACCAGCGTCTGAATCTGAAAATTCCCGCGCATTTGTGGCGACATTTCCTGCGGTCCCGTGATGGAAGCCTCCGGCGCTCCCGGCGTCTTCATGGCGGGATCCATGGGCGTCACGAAGTATTCGAATCGCCGGACCTGGCCGTTCAAGCGAACGTTCGCCACCACCACGCGAATCGGTTCCTCTTTTGCGGGCTTGGGCCATGCAGAACTGAGAAAGGTATCGGTGGGCTGATTATCGGCAATCCACACGATCGCGTTGTCCCCAAACCCATCCTGCACCGCCTCCAATCGGACCGGTATGTTCGTTCCAGACCGGGTCATGGTCACCGTGGCGCCCCTGAATGCCGCGTCGCGCAACCCGAATGACCATCGCGGATAGATCACGGGATACGGAACGAAACCCGGAGGAGGCCAGGCCACAAACTCGTCCCGCACACTTACCGGTTGGAGAGAGGTATCCGAATCGGGAAAAACCCAGGTCACATTCGCGGGAGGGTGGGCGTCCACCCGAGGCACATCACCCGTCCCCATGATCTGGGTTTCCGGAAAAAGAAACCAGCGGCGATGCCCGGCGGCCGTGTTGTTTCCACCATTGTCCCGCATCAGTCCCACGATCGCGTCCGGACCCGCGGATCCCAAAGCCAGGTTTCCATTTCGGGCTGCTTCCGATCCCTCCTCAGTCCAAAAGCGCCATTGCGGCGGCGAAGTATGGCTCAGATCGTTATTCGCGCTCATCATCAGCGCGCTCTGCTGGCACTTGCGATTGAAAGTGTCGGAAAAACGGATTCCCGCAGGCACACCCGCCATCGCACGGAAAAAATTAATCCGCCGCCGCACCGCCTCCTTGAAATCCGGGTTGGTCATGCCCGGATCACCGGTGGAATGAAAACCGGTCCAACCCATGTCGACACCTTCCGAGGCTGAGAAAACCGCGGCAAAGAAAACTCTGACTTGCTCTCGATCCATCGTCGAAAGCGAGAATCCTTCCGCGGGAAGCGCTCGTCCGCCTCGGGAATGGAATGAAGGCCCCGTTCCCACGGGCCAGCGGGGGGCGGGTCCCCATGAAGGCCTAAAAGCCGCCGGCTGGGAAAGCGATGCCGCTGGAAGATTCCCGGAAGCCACTTTCCAGGCGGAATCCGCCTGCAACGGTCCGGCCATGCAGGCTGCCACCCAAAACCACACAGGCCAAAGGCACGGTCGCATCGCCACCCTTTCCACCACGACGCGATGAAGGCGAGGGGCAGCGAGGCGCATGCCGGTATCCTAAATCCCGACGTGGAAATAGCAAGAAACGCGGTGTTCGCGAAATCAGCAGTTCTCATTTTGATGCGTAGGGCGCGCACTCCGCTGCACGCCGCTCTTGAAAACAGCCGGTCTCGGCGCGCAGCGGAGTGCGCGCCCTACCTTGTTCCAGGCAAAATCAGAATGGCTGGGTGACATTGACTCGCCGCGACGATTCGATTACCAAATCTCCACTCGCGGCGCTTTATCGGCCGCGTTTTTCTACCTCCAATTCGGGTTCATCATCATATGCGCATCGTGTCATTAGCCCTGGTCGCCGGCCTTCTCGCCGGAATCTTCGGAAGGATGGACCGCGTCCACGCCGCGGATACCACACCACCGTCCCTGATCTTCTCCCAACCTGAGGATGGCGCAACAGGAGTGCTCTCGCTCTTCCCTTTGATCCTCGCTTTTGACGAACCCATGGGGACGACCGCCTCCATTGGCTGGAGCTCGAATGTCAATGCGGCCCTCGTCTCATTTTCCTGGGTGGATGATACCACGCTCATGGTCACGTACCCTCCAGGATGGCCGGCCGACGCGACCATTACTTGGGTGCTCAACCCCACCGCAGGCCAAGCCAACGCTTTCAAAGATGCCTCGGGCAATCCACTCCCCGCAGCAACTTTCCGTGGAAGTTTCTCGCTGGGCACCGGAGGAGGCGGTGGAGGCCCCACCACGCCCTGTCCCGCCGCCGAACAAGAAAAGAAGAACGGATCAGTCGGAGTGTTCAAAGCTTCGAATTGGGTGCAAGCGAACTCCGGTCCACCGACACCTCAAACGGAAACTCCGGCGGCGTTCCTCGCCTCCGTCGAACCTCCCGCCAACGGCCTCGTCTCAGCCGCCACCCTCCAAACCCCGACCGGCACGACGCGGACGCTCACCAATTTCTTCGGAAGCGGATTTTTCTTTTTCCAACCCTTCGCCAGCGAAGCGGCCTTGGATGTCGGCTACCCCGCGGGGACCTACCTCCTTTCGGTGGTTGGAGGAAATCCGGTTCCCTCAACCATCGCCCTTCCTGCCAACGGATATCCTCCCGTTCCTCATATCGCCAATTACAACGCCGCCCAGGCGATCAATCCGGACGCCGACTTCGCCCTGCAATGGGATCCCATCCCGGGAGTCGGTCCGAATGACAGCATTGCATTGAGCATTTCCGATGAGCGAGGAGAGGTTTTTTCTGCGCCGGATATTTGTGTGCCACGCGAATTGCCCGCCTCGGCATCCTCCATCGTGATCCCGCGCGGCACCCTGAAGTCCGGCAAGAATTACTCAGGCAGCCTCAGTTTCTTCAGATATTCCTTGCGCGCCAACAACGTGTTTCCTCAAGCCACGGGGGGAGGCGGATTGAGCCGGGCGACAGAATTCGGCCTTAAGACGACGGGGGGCACCGGACTTCTGGGCGCTCCGAAATTCCTCAGCATCGTGCGCAAGGACAACGGCTCCGTCGAAATGGTGGTTCAAGCCCAACCCGGCTCGACCGTCATCATCGATCGCAGTGCCGATCTCACCGGTTGGGCTCAGATTCAGTCCGTCCCCATGACCGCCGCGGGAATCGCAACGGTCACGGACACTTCCACCACGGCCGCGGTGAAGAATTTCTACCGCGCCAAGCACAACTGAACCGCGGCCGCCGGTCAGGAGTTCAAGAGTTCAAGACCCGCCGGCACGCGGTGTCCAGTTGCTTGAGCCCGGCGGCGGATCGCGCCTCCAGGTAGCAACGAATCAGCGGCTCAGTGCCGCTCGCCCGGAAGGCCACCCATTCTCCGTCGGGCAAAAGAAACTTGAAGCCGTCCGTGGTAATGAACTTTTGCACCGGCAGCTTCCCGATCTTGTCCAATCCCAGCGCCAGCCGCTTCAACAAAGCCTCCTTGCGATCCGGCGGAATCTTCACATTGATACGATCAGTATGAAATTCGCCGGCCGTTTTCGAAATCCATTTCAGAATGGCGCCAAGTGGCTTCTTCTCCGTCGCCACAAGCTCGGCCATCAAAAGGCAGGCCAGCACGCCGTCCTTCTCCGGCACATGCCCCTTGACCGATAACCCGCCTGATTCCTCGCCCCCCACGATGATGGGCTCGCTCTCCATCAAAGCGCCAATGTATTTGAATCCCACCGGCGTTTCGTGGAGTTTGACTCCCAGCATGGAAGCCACCGCATCGACTTGATGGCTCGTCGGCACCGTTCGCACCACCGCGCCCGTCCATCCCCGATTCTTCTTCAGGTGATACAAGGCCAGGGCCAGAATCTGATTCGGGGTCAGCCAAGTCCCATCCCTGTCCACGATGCCAAATCGGTCGGCGTCGCCGTCCAACCCCAAGCCAATCACCGCCTTGCCCGAACGCACAAATCTGCGAACCTCCTCCATGCCCTCGGAGTTGGGTTCAGGGTGATGCCCCCCGAACAGGGGATTCAGCTCGTTATGGAAAGTCGTGACTTGGGCTCCCGCCTCCTCCAGCAACCGATCCAAATAGCCGCGACCCGTCCCGTACATCAACTCCACCGCGATCTTCATGCGAGCGCGTCGAATCGCCTCGAAATCCACTAGCTTGCGAATCTGGTGAAAATAGCGCGGCAAAGGATCAATCGTCTTGCACGTGAAGGTGCCAATCACCGCGGCGTCCAGGGACCAACCCTCCCCCGCGCGCTTTTCAATCAAAGCCTCGATGCGGCGCGTCGCCTCGGGATTGGCCGGTGCCCCGTTCGACGTGCTGAACTTCAGCCCTTGATACTCCGCCGGATTGTGGCTGGCAGTCATGTTGATGCCGCCGATGGCCCGCCGATCCCGAATGGTGTGCGCGATGACCGGAGTGGGCGCGTCACGCTCGCACAGCCAGGGAATCAAGCCGCTTTTCGCCAGCACTTCCGCCGCCGCCAGCGTGAAATCACGGCCCAGGAACCGCGTGTCATGCCCGAGGATGACGACGGGTTTTCTCCCGAAGATTTCGGAACCCTCCCGCCGTAACTCCTCACACAAATAGTCCGCCACGCCCTGTGCCGCCAGGCGCAGGTTCGAAAATGTAAAATCGCGCGCGATAAGGCCGCGCCAACCCGAGGTGCCGAACTTGATGGGAGAGGACATGGGAATGAAAGGCTTGCGCAAAATCGAAACAACCAACCGACCCAACCCCACCCGGTTTCCAGGCCCGGGCGAGAGGGCCACGCTCTCGGACTAGCTCTTCCAGTCGAGGGCGTTCTTCTTCACCGCATAGAGATAGCCGATGAACAAGATCCCCAAAAAAGAAATCATGGACCCGAAAATCAAGCCGGCATGAGTCGCCAGGAGGCTCTTGTAAACGACCGCCCATGGATAGAGAAAAACCACCTCGATATCGAATAGAATGAACAACATCGCCACGAGATAAAACTTCACCGACAGCCGCGAACTCCCCTCGCCGATGGGCGCCATGCCGCACTCATACGCCACATCCTTCGTGCGATAACGCCGGCCCAGTTTTCCGAAGACCACCGAAACCAGGAGAGTGCCAAAGGCAAACACCACCGCCAGCGCCCCCAGCATCAGAACCGGGACATATTGTTCGAACTGCGAACTCATAAAGAGTCGAATGTGATTTTTGGCTCGGAGGTTGGCAAGACCTATTGAGAATGCTACAAGATCTTCGGTGCATCCCGATGTTGCCGGTGATGCAGGTAGGGCGCGTCCGTCCCGGCGCGCCGCCGGAGCATGATGTTTTGCATCCAGTGGGCGGCGGGCTGGGACAGGCCCGCCCTACCAACAACATCGGGATACACAGCAAGATCTTCATCGTCATGAACCTCCCTTTTCTCAAATCTTCCCTCCCTTCCCTCTTCCTGGCGCTGTTCGGACTTTCTCTCGAAGCAGCCCAAGCTCCCGCGCCACGTTCCCGGGCCGCCGTCGACGCCATCCTGAAATCGCCCGCCCCAGACTCCCCCGCCCCGCGTCCCCTCCACATCCTGCTCGTCGCCGGTCCCAAGGACCACGGTCCCGGGGAACATGACTACCCGAAATGGCAAAAGGACTGGGCGCCCCTCCTCGCCAAAGCCCCCGGCGTCAAAGTCTCCACCGCCTTTCCTTGGCCGGAAAACCATCAGTGGGACGGCGTCGATCTCGTCGTCTTCTACCTGAAAACGAAATGGGACTCCAACCAAGTCGCGCAAATCCGCCGCCACCAAGGGAAAGGCGGAGGTGTGGCCACCATCCATTGGGCCATCGGATGCGACCAGGATTGGCCAAACCACGCCCATTGCTTCGGCCTTTCCTATAAAGCCGCTTCCTACCGCCACGGCCCCGTCAAACTCAAACTAACCGTTCCCGACCACCCCATCACTCGTGGCCTGCCTCCCCTCATGGACTTCGTGGACGAACCTTATTGGCCTTTCATCGGGGACACCAATCGCATCGAGATTCTCGCGACCTCGGACGAAATGATTTATCGCGGGGACGACCGGGCCAGAAATCCCGGGGATGACACGGTGCAATCCGTGCCGGTTTTCTGGGCCTATCAACCGCCGGGAACTTCAGCGCGCGTCTTCGTTTCCATCTTCGGTCATTATTCCTGGACCTTCGACGATCCCTACTTTCGTCTGCTCATGCTCAGGGGCATGGCGTGGGCCGCGAAGGAATCACCCCGCCGATTCGACGCGCTGGCGATCGAGGGTGTCCCGCTCGTTCCCTAGCCCGGGACGCCCGGTGAGGACACTTCAAACACACAGGACATCGGGCCTGCAAACACAGAGGCAGGCACGATTGTAGGCCGCGTGCCCTCACGCGGCACACGGTCGCGGATTCAAGCTCAGCGTGAAACATCCGAGTTAGCCCCTTCCCCTGATCCGTGGTGACAGCACTTCACACGCGACCGGAATGGAACAGCATCATGTTTGAGTTTTCGTGAGCGCAGGCTCGACAAAAACACGCCAGAGTTCTCGAAACTGAAAATCGCTTGGTTCTCGAGCACGAAGGCTCCCCGTCGTGGACCCCTGCGAAACTTCCAGGCTGGCCGATTCCTGCCTCATCCGGTCTCAAGTCAACTTCGCGCGGCGCAAAGGCAGCTCGCGCACCCGCTTGCCGGTGGCCTGAAACACCGCGTTGCACAAGGCCGGTGGAATCGGCGGCACTCCGGGCTCGCCCACGCCCGCCGGCGCCTTGTCGCTAGCCACCAAATGCACCCGCGTTTCCATCGGCGCTTCCTGCATCCGGGCAATACCGTAATTGTGAAAGTTGGACTGCTGAATCCGGCCCTGCGCGGCCGTGATTTCCCCCATCAACGCAATGCTCGCGCCGAAGACCGCCGAGCCCTCGAACTGGGCGGTCACCCGGTCCGGATGAATCACCGCGCCCACGTCCGCCGCAATGTCCATGCGGGGAATCCGGATCCGTCCGGCTCGATCCACTTCCACCCTCGCCACCACCGCCACGTAGGAAAGGAAGCTGCGGTGCGCGGCGAAGCCCCAACCCTGCCCGCCGCCGTTTTTCCGGTTCTTCCAGCCCGATTCCTCCGCCACCAACTCGACCACCCGACGCAATCGGGCGGTGTCGATGGGGAATTCTTCCGGCGGCTTTCCGTTGTTCCAATGCCCCATGCCTTCGGGCTTGGGCAGCACCACCCGATCCGCACCCAGCACATCGAGAAAATACTCCACTGGATCGCGCCGCGCCGCCTGGGCCAATTCGTCCAGGAAGGAATGAATCGCGAAGGCGTGGTAGACATTCGCCACCGATCGCAACCACCCGATGCGCACATGATTTTCGGCCGGGCCGTTCTCCGCGCGATGATTCGCAATATCGAACGGCAGATCGGTCCAGCCCATGCCCATCTCGAATTCCTCGCCGTAACGGGCCGCCGCGTTGAAAGTGGATCCAATGGTCGGAAACACGCTGCGTTGGAGCCACGCCGTCGGACGTCCCTTGGCGTCCACCGCCGCCTTCATGTGCATCGCGGCCGGTGCGTGGTAATAATCGAATCCGATGTCATCCTCACGGCTCCAAGCCACCTTCACGGGCTTGCCAAGCTGTTTGGAGAGCAACGCCGCCTCGCACACATAATCCGGTTTCGATTTGCGCCCGAACCCGCCGCCCAACAGCGTGACGTGGCAGGTCACCTTGCTCTTGTCGATGCCCAGTGCGCCCGCCACCGCGCTTTGGACAGCCTGCGGATCCTGGGTCGCCGCCCAAAGGGTGGCCTGACCCTCCCGCACATCCGCCACCGCCACCGGGGGCTCCATCGGCGCATGCGCCAGCATCGGCGTGTAATAATCCGCCTCGAACGTCTTTGCGCCGGGGCCGAATGCTCGGTTCACATCGCCCACATTGCGAACCAACTTCTGCGGCTTCTTCGCGGCCTCAACGAGTTCTTTGCGATAGGCGTCGGAGGCGAAATTGTCATGCGGACTGGATTTCCAGCTCACCTTCAACTTCTTGCGCCCCTGCAAGGCGGCCCAAGTGTGGTCCGCAATGACCGCCACCCCGCCCAGCGCTTGAAACGCGTGAGGGGCTTTGAACGGAGGGATCACCGCCGTGCCCCGAACTCCGTTCACTTTCTTCGCTTCGCCGTCGTGGTAATCCTCCAATTCACCCCCGAAAACCGGTGAGCGCGCGATTGAGGCATAGACCATGCCCGGAACCTGGACATCGTAACCAAACGTTCCCTTGCCCTGACAAAGATCCTCGACGTCCTTCGTTGGCATGGTCTTGCCGATGTAACGGTAACGATCCGGCGTTTTGAATTTTAAATCCTCCTTCTTCGGAACAGGCTGCTTGGAGGCTTCCGAAGCCAACTCACCGAACCCGGCTTTCTTGCCGGTCGGTCGATGGACAACCTCGTGCCGTTCCGCCATGCATTCTGAAGCGGGCACATTCCACCGTGCCGCCGCCGCGCGCTCCAGCATCAGTCTCGCGGTCGCGCCCGCCTCGCGCATGGTCCCGATGAAATCGCGAATAGAACAGGAACCGTCGGTATTCTGGGAACCTAATCGCCCGTCCCCCACGGCCTGCTCCAACTTCACTCGGTCCCACTCCGCGTCGAGCTCCTCTGCCACAATCATCGGCAATGTGCTGCGCACCCCCGTGCCCATCTCCGACCGGTGAGTGATAATGATGACCGTGCCATCGGTCTCAATGCCCAGCCAAAGCCCCGATCGCCAAGCCGACTTGGCCGCTCTCCCGCTCGCGGCGAAGGCACCCGCCGCTGCCTGCCCGGACGAAGTCAGCAACGGAGCCGAGAGGATCAACGCGCCGGCGGAAAACAAGGTCTCCAGGAAATCCCGGCGATCCATGATGCGAATCGTGCTCATGACATCACCTCCGCCGCGCTCTTGATGGCTTGCCGAATGCGCTGGTAAGTCCCGCACCGGCAAAGATTGCCCTGCATCGCGGTCTCGATCTCCACATCGGTCGGCTTGTTCTTCCCCTTCGATTGGAGAAAGGACGCCGCCTGCATGATCTGGCCGCACTGGCAATAACCGCACTGCGGAACGCCCAGTTTCTTCCAGGCTTCCTGCACCGGGTGATTGCCGTTGGGGCTGAGGCCCTCAATGGTGGTGATCTTCTTGCCAGCCACCGCGCGCATCGTCGTCATGCAACTGCGTACGGCAATGCCATTCACATGCACCGTGCAGGAACCGCACAATCCCATGCCACAGCCCAGTTTGGTTCCCGTGAGTTTCAGTTGGTCGCGCAAATACCACACCAGGGGCATGTCGGGCTCCCCGGCATGTTCTTGCGCCACCTCGTTCACTTGCAATTTGATCATAAACGAAAAGGCCGGTTGTTGACTCGAGAGGGTGCCCTCACTCAATCCCATCCCTCCGCCAAAATCAACGTGAACCTGACTTCTTCCGACCCATACCGTGTATCCCGATGTTGTTGGTAGGTGGGCCTGTCCCAGCCCGCCGCCCACTGGATGCAAAACATCATGCTCCGGCGGCGCGCCGGGACGGACGCGCCCTACCTGCATCTCCGGCAACATCGGGATGCACCGCGACCCATGCAGTGTATCCAGAGGTGGTCGGGGCGCGCCGTTCACGGCGCTTCCGCTCGCGCCAACCTGCCGCGGCGATATCATCCCGCTCCATGGCCCGCCCTGAGTGAATGCCTGGGCCATGGCCGCACCCTTGCCCCTTGAACCTGCCCTGTCCCGTTGAAGACACACCTTGAAGCGCCGTGAACGGCGCGGTCCGGTCTCAAGGCACGATCACGCTTTTGGCGGCAGCCCAACTGGCGGTCGTCTCCAGCGCCTCGTTGACTTGCTCCAAACGAAATCGATGCGTCACCATCTCGGCGAAAGGAAACAAACCGGAGGTTGAGTTTAGAAAATCGAGTGCCGCCTTCAGGTGCCGCGGTTCACTGGACCACGATCCGAACACCTGCAGTTGTTTTCGCGTCACCACATGCGGATTCCACGAGACCGGACCCGCGTCGCAATAGTGGCCCAAGATCAGGTATTTGCCTCCGTCCCGGCACATTTCCATGCCCTCGCCAATCGCGCTCGGATGTCCCACGCACTCCAGCACCGCATCCGCGCCATAACCCCCGCTCCACTCACGCACCCAAGCTACCCGGTCCTCCGGCGAATTCACCTCGGCGATATCCACCACCGCGTCAGCTCCGAAACGCTTCGCCATCTCCAGTCGATGGCGCGGTGCTCCCATCACACAAACCCTGCCCGCTCCGGCGCTTTTCGCCACCGCCAGGGCGGCAATCCCGACGGGACCGCTCCCCTGCACCACCACCGTGTCCCGCCATTCGATGCCGGTCCGCTCAACCCCGTGGATGGCGGTGATCAAGGCGCATCCCGCCCCCACCACCGACTCCGTCCGCAGCGTTTCGGGAATGCGAAAAATGTTGGCTCGTGGCTTCAGGTAATGGAACTCGGCATACCCTCCCAAAAAGTGCGGTGATTCATCGCAGCGATAACCGATGCCGTAGGCCCGCCGGCGAGGACACCGCGTCGGCTGCTTCTTCTCCGTGCAATAATAGCACGCGCCGCAGGAAGAGGTGGACGTCCAGGTCACTCGATCTCCCAGGCGCAGGGGCTGGCCGTTCCAGTCCGTTTCAAGCCCTTCACCCAGCGCGACGATCTCACCCACCGTTTCGTGGCCCAGAATGACCGGGAGCTGGATGGGCAGCTCGCCTTTCCACAGATGCACATCCGTGCCGCAAATTCCGGCCATCAAGGTTCGCACCAGTGCCGCCCCCGGTTCGGGGTGTTCCGGCAACGGATAACTCGTGAGATTCAGGGGCGCCTTGAATGCATCCAGGACAGCCGCTCGTGCCAAGGGAGATTTCATGTGAACTCGACGGTCAACCAAGGATCAAAAAACCGGCGCGACGATGCCCCGCCCCCCATCCGAGTCAATCTTCAATGACGACTGCCCACTCACGGCGGTGCATGCGCAAGCTGTCGGAGCGCGCCGTTCACGGCGCCGCCGCGCGCATCACCGACAACCTGTGAATGCCCTGAACACAGCACAACTTTGACCTGAATGCTTGGCGCTCACGACCCTTTGACATACTCTCCGCCCCATGAGTTCCGGACCGCATGGCCATCCGGCGGCTTTCGCCACCACGCACTGGAGCGTCATCCTGCGAGCAGGCGCCGGGGCCGAACCGGTGGCGGCCGAAGCGTTGGCCCGGCTTTGCGAAACCTATCGTTCCCCGGTGCTGGCTCACATTCGTCACCTGGGCTCGGGTCCATCCGAAGCCGAAGACTTGACCCAGGGATTCTTCGCTCATTTCCTCAAGGCCAGCTTGGCCTCGAGGGTCAAACCCCGAACCGGCGTCAAATTCCGTTCCTACCTGCTTCGCTGCCTCAAACATTTTCTCGCGGATCAACACGACCGCAACCAGGCCCTCAAACGTGGCGGCGGCATCGAATGGGTTCCCCTCGACGAACCCGTGCCGGAATCCAACTCCCCTTTTCCGCCAGAACCCGCCGCCCCTGACAACCCTGTCCTCCTGTTCGACCGCGCTTGGGCCGCGGCCCTGTTGGACCATGTCCTTGACCGCCTCGAAGGAGAGTATCGGGCGCGCGGGCGCGGCGGTGTCTTCGCCCGGCTCGAACCCTGGCTGCTCGATCGCAAACCCGACGAACCCCAAGCGACATTGGCGCTCCAACTCGGCATGTCGGAGGACGCTGTCAAAAAGGAAATCTCGCGCCTGCGCGCCCGCTACCGCGACCTCTTCCGCGAGGAAGTGGCCCAAACCGTGTCCAGTCCGCCCGAGGTCCAGGAGGAAATCGATTATCTTTTCGCGATCCTGAGCCGATGACCGGCGTGCCGAGTCCACCCCGTGCTTCCTCGGATTTCGGGTCCCGTCAACCGGCCCTCCGCCGGGGTCCGGTTCGTTGTCACCTTTTCGCGCGTTCTCCGTTGTAACGGATGGAATGAACGATCGCGATGCCATCCCCAATCTTGTTATGGATCCTCGTTCCCTCTGTCCCCAATGCGGCGCCCCACTCGATGCGTTTGCTCCCCGCGGCCGGTGCCTGCGCTGCCTGTTCTCGCTCGCGCTCGAATTCGAGCCTGCTCCGGACACCGCCTCCTCGCCGATGGACGACGCAGGGACTCCCTTCGGCAATTTCGTGCTGCACGAGGAAATCGGGCGCGGCGGCATGGGCGTGGTTTACAAAGCCTGGCAGCACAGCCTCCACCGCTGGGTGGCCGTGAAGGTCCTGAGCCTGGGCGCCATGTCGTCCCCGGAGGCCATTCGCCGATTCCGCACCGAAGCGGCGGCCTCCGGCGCACTGCATCATCCCCACATCGTCGCGGTGCATGAAGTCGGTTTGCATCAGGGTCAGCATTTCATCGCCATGGAGTGGGTGGACGGACCGAACCTGGCCGCCCTGGACCGCGCCATACCCTCTCGGCGTCACTGATCAGGCACCTTCAACTACGAGACGCATCCTTTTCGAAATTACGGCACAACCTTGAAACGATTTTCCTGTAGAAACGCAGTATGAAGACTTCGCAATCCTATGCCCGCTCCTGCAGTCCCCACCCCCTCGCCACCGCCTTCACCCTCATCGAACTGCTCGTCGTCATCGCCATCATCGCCATTCTGGCGGGGATGCTCCTGCCCGCGCTGGGCAAGGCGAAGCAGAAGGCGCAGGGGATCTTCTGCATGAACAATCACAATCAATTGGCGCTCGCCTGGCGGATGTACGCCGATGACAGTCGGGATCGGTTGATCCACTCGGGCTGGATAGTCGACAGCTCCCCTTTCCGTTGGGTGACCGGGGACATGGACGGCGCTCCGGGCAATCCCTCCAACCGGGACATCGCCTGGATACACGAAAGGTCCTCCCGCCCATCGCCTTAGGAATGCTCACGGACAACCATCTCTGCCGTTCAGATCCGCACGCTCATGACACCCCGCCCCTCGCACGCCGCCTCGTTCCCTCGAACGTGAACCAGGAACGAACAGCCCACTCGCCCAACCTCCGCAGCCACCAATCCCAACGTTCCCATGAAGCGCTTCCCCGCATCTCTCGCCCTGCTATCCATGGCAGTCGCGACGCTCGCCCAAACCCCGCCCAAGCTCGACCTGCAACGCACACCCAACGGCGTCGAACTGCGCTGGCGCAACCCGGCGGGCGGGCCGCAGAACCGTCTCCCAACCTACCAGCTCGAAACCAGCGACGACCTCCGGCAGTGGTCCCCGATCGGGTCCCCGGTCCGTTCCGCGTCGAGTGATGAACTGCACTTGCGCTCGTTCGCCACCGATCGTGCCCGCGCGTTCTACCGCCTGCTCGCGCGTTACGACACCAGGGCCAAGGCGAGCCTCGCCTCGGGTGGAGCGGAGGTCTTTGGCTACGGCGCAGCCTTCGTGACGGAGCTCACCAAACTCGGCCAGATCAGTCCGGAACAGTTCGCGGCGAAGTTCTTCACCGACTTCGATGCCGATCCTGCCAAGGTCAACGCCAAAGGCCTGCCCGAAACCGAGCCGCAGCGTCTCACCGATTTCCGCCTGAACGCGGACGAACTCGCGGTGTTCAAGAAGAACGGCTTTGTCGTCAGCGAACGCCAGGCCATGCCAAGTTTCGCTGACCAATTCTACCGCATCTGGAAGGACGACATGCCGGTGTATGTCTCGACCGATGCGATCCTCCACGCCTGGCATCGCACCTACGATGCGATGCTGGAGGAACTTGAGGAAACCTTCCTCTACGAAAACCTCGAGCGCCTGCTCGACGGCATGGCGGGCAAACTCGCCGCCGCCGCGGCGCAAGCCGGCCAGGGCGTGCTCAAGGACAGTGTGCTCGACGCGGATTACTTCATCGCCGTGGCACGCACGCTGCTCAAGGGCAAGCCCGTTCCCAGCGCGCTCGGCCAGGACGCGCGCGTGGCCAAATCGCTGAAGGCCATTCAAGATCCCGAGCCCAAGCTCGACACCTATTTCGATCTGTTCGGCGCGCCGCGCGCAGTCGATTTCTCGCAGTTCAAGGTGCGCGGGCATTACGAGAACTCGCCCCGGCTCGGACGCTACTTCCAATCCGTCATGTGGCTGGGACGAACCGATCTGCGCCTGGCGGGCGGGCCGTTGATCGACTCGGATTGCACCGAACCGCATCCCGCGCCGCCACGGGAACTCGGCACGGCCGTGGTGTTGAACTGGCTGCTGGAACAATCCGGCCAATTCGAGCGCTGGCGGCAGTTCGATCAGATCATCCAGGTGTTCGTTGGCTGAACCGACTCGGCGACCTTTGCGCAGCTCGGCGATCTGCTGCGCGCCGCGAAGATCACTTCGCTCGCCGATTTGCCGGACATGGCGGCGCTGCTGCGGTTGCAGGACCAGATCGCGCAAGGCCAGATCGGCGTGCAGAACATCCGCTCGGATTACTTCGTCTCGCCACTCGGGCGCGAGCAGATCAGCCTGCCGCAATCGTTCACTGTCTTCGGACAGAAGTTCGTGCCGGACAGTTGGGCGCTGGCTCAGTGCGTCTTCGACAGCATCATTTGGGATGAGCAGAAGGTCAGTCGCCGTGTGCCGAGCGCTTTGGATGTGGCCTTCAGCACGCTGGGCAACAACCAAACCGTGCCGGAGTTGCTGGCGCGTCTGCGCGATCGATCTCCGGCGCGCCACCCGTTCCGCGACGGCTTCAACTACCAGCACAACCTTGCCGCTGTGCGCGGCGTGATGGATGCCCAAGGTGCCAATGCCTGGACGCGCAACCTCTACATGGACTGGCTCGGCACGCTGCGCGAACTCTCCCAGCCGCTCACCGATACGAAGTTTCCGCAAGCGTTGCGCACGAAAGCGTGGGCCATGAAGTCGCTCAACACCCAACTCGCCTCGTGGTCGCAACTGCGGCACGACACGATTCTCTATGCAAAGCAGAGCTATACGGGCGGTGGCAATTGTGAGTTTCCAGCGTTCTTGGTCGAGCCCCATCCGGCATTCTGGACGCGGATGCGCGAGATGGTGAAACGGACCCGCGATGCCATCGGAGGGTTGAGTTATGAAGGCAGAACTCGCTTCGCCTACCGGCCAATCTGGAGTTCTGAGACCCTGGCGGAGTGGGAAACCCTGACCACGCAAGATCCGGCCACACTCGACGAAGAACAGCGCAACATTCTGGCCAGGATATTTGGCTCGGTGGAGTTGGGTGTGGTCAAGGCGCGGCAAGTCGAACATCTGGACACGTTCGTCGAGTCCATCGCCAACCTGGAAGCCATCGCACGCATTCAGGAACAAGGCGGCGATCTGGCACATTCGCCCACGCTGGAGAAGTTTGCGTGTGATTTGATCGAGCAATCATGGACTCCTGATGGGTCCGGTTCACTGCGAAAGTATGACGGATGGTACCCGCGCCTTTTCTACCGAAGCATTTTGAACGACAAGAGCAACTCCTTCCACGAAGACACCGGCGTTGGCAAGTTCGACGCCATCGTCGCCGACGTTCACACCGATGTCACCGCGCCCGGCGACCCTGGCAGCGTGCTGCATGAGGGCATCGGCGCGGTCAACATGGCGTTCATCGTGGTGGAACGGAGCGGCAAGCCGGTGATGTTCGCCGGCCCCGTGCTGAGTCACTTCGAGTTCGAACTCATCGGACCGCCGCGGCGGCTGTCCGACTCGCAATGGCAGGATGCGCTCTGGGGTCAGCCACTGGAAAAGCCGCTTCGCCCCGAATGGCGCACAGTGAAAGACGAATTCGGCAACACACGCCAGGTTCCCCCGCCGCCTCCGTGGACGCGCGACTACCTCGTGCCGGCGCCATGATCATACATCCCCACGCGCTTCTAGCGGGCGGTGATGCCATGAAGCCTAGATGTCGCTCAATTGGAAGCTACAAGGCCAAGCTTTTTTCAGATACCGCGGGCCAAACTGTCCTTCAGTTCGGTATGACGAGGGACGGGCACGGATCGGCCGGTGGCGGGGTTGTGGTAGAGGTCATGCCGCCCGCCATGCCGTTTGAGGTAACAACCCTCATCAATGAGTTCACGAATGAGCTCCCGCCGTTTCACAACTCCACCAAGACTCGCTGTCGCTGCGGAGGAAGATCAGCGTCACTCGCTGCATCGGCGGAAACCAATTCATAGGCGTCTCGAATGTTCTCCTTCAACTCCGCCAGCGTCTCTCCTTGGCTCATCACCGCGGGAATCTCTGTCAGGCGTCCCACGTACCAGCCATCGTCCATCCATTACTCCAAAGTGAATTGCTTCATAACACGGCAATGCTACCCGCGGGCGGCATCAGAGAGAAGCGGGAAAACAATGATCGCAAATCGTAAAACTCAACCTGTGGCCGGACTCTGTACCGCTAGCCCGAACACCTCTGAATTCATCGTACATCACCCCGTTCTTGTGCTCGGGGTTAGGGATGCGTTTGCGGTCCTGGCAGTCCACCACCAAGTCCAAGTCTTCCTGCGGAATCTGCCCGACGAGGTTGGGCAACGGATCGGGGATTTCGATCACATCAAACCGCCCCGAGCGTCCCGGCAAGAGTTACGGGGTTCAACGCAAGGACACCCTCGACGCACCGTGGCGCACCGACGCCGTTGTCACCGCGACCACCACCCAAAAACGGTTGGTTTTCAGCAAACCAATCGAGCCGATCGGCCAGACCTTTTGCTGGGTCATTCTAGCCCTGTGAGACCGGCCCGATGCGATGACGTCTGATATTTCGACATGGGCTTCCTCGTAGCGCCGCCGGCCGAAAGCTTGTCTTGAACAATGACTACTCAGGTCACCCACGAATGAACACGAATCGACACGAATGGCCAGACGCCGAGTCGACTACAATCGTCGCGGACTCTAAATTCGTGTGAATTGGTGTGGATTCGTGGGCCCAGGACCTGAGCAGTTACCCGCAAGTGGGGTGACCGGCAAGAGTGAAGCATGCCGTGAAGTTGCGGACGAAGACGACGATGACGTTGAAGTGGATTCCCGCCCGGTTGCAGATGGAGCCGGGAGCGAGTTTGCCGAATCTGCTGTCGGCGCAGCGGCGGGGACAAGTGTCAATCCTATTCGTGGCGGAGCCTCAATTCCGCGATGCATGGGTCAGCTTGCAGTCTCAAGACAACAACGTGGTGGTTGAACCCGATGGAAGAATGTTGCTGGTGTTGACGTTCTATCAACCATCGTTTCGCCGCCAACTCGTGCGGCTCTTGTCGAATGGAGCCCGGGATCCGAGCTTCAAGGAGCTTCTTTCCACTAACGACGATTTCTCAATTCTACGACCTGGCATCGTCATTCAGCCGGATGGTCGGTATCTGGCGGCGGGGCGGCTGGCTAATCTGAACGGAGCCACCAATAGAACCATCGTCCGACTGCACCTTGATGGGACCGTGGACGTAAGTTTCCTGCCGAAATGGCCGCAACTGTCCGCGCCGCATCGTAAGCTCAACGTAACGGCTTTGGCCGTTCAGCCGGATGGAAAAATTCTCGCGGGCTGGAACTCATACACCACGACGAACAACCCGCCCCGGTTCGACCGGGCGGGCTTGGTCCGGCTGCACATCGACGGCAGCCAGGACATAACGTTCGACGCCGGCAGTGGACCCCTCACACCATGGCCGTCGGAGGGAGTGCGTTCCCCCGCATTCGTGAATCGGATCGTGGTCCAGCCGGACGGCCAAATCCTCGTTGCGGGAGAATTCACCGATTTCGGCGGATTTCCTCGCCCGCACCTTGTCCGATTGAACGGCGATGGCCGGGCCTTGCGGCTTGGGACTCCAACAGTGGCGGCCGATGGCACGGTCATGCTTCCCCTTTCGCCCGGCGTTTACGCCACCTCACCGATCGTCATCGAAATCGCCACTCGTCTTTCGCCCGCGGACTGGCAACCGGCCTTCACGAACGCACCGGGGGCCGCTCCGATGAAACTGACCATGCCCGCCGGTGGCAACAGTTCCCAGCGCTTTTACCGTGCTCTTGCGAGATGACCTGGCATCCATGAATCATGGGTCGCTCATGCTCATGAGCGAGCAGGCACCGAAACACTGCTCAAGTGGACGATCCTCGGCGAAGGCCCAGCTCCGCGCCTCGACCGCGTCAAACGCCTGCGCGACGGCCGCGTGCTGCTTGGCGGCGCCGGCCCGCCGGACACCACCCGGCTGGAATCCTCCACCGACCTGCAAATCTGGCACCCGCTCACCAACCCGCTCGGCGGGTTCAATGGCTCGTCCACCGTCTGCCCCCCCACCGCCACCCACGCCCCCAAGCGCTTCAACCGGGCGGTCGCCCCATGAGCACGTTGATGTCATATTCCACTGTGCCGCAGCTTGAGACGACCTGGGCGGCGCACACGGAGAAGCTCAATTGCCTTGAGTTCTTTTCCCGCGATCATTCTCTGCGGTCGCACGTGCAGTTGGGAGGACAATTCTTACCAGAGCACCTTGGCTCCATAAGCCGGGAAATGAGGATCGCAAGATACGAGCGTCATCTCTTCGACGAAAGCTTGGGCAATCAAAAGCCGGTCAAATGGATCCCGATGGTGGAACGGCAACGTCAGAAGCTCGCGGAGGTGGCGGAAATCAAGAGGCAGAACCAGAAATCCGTTCGCGGCGACGGCGTTGGGGTACACGTCTTCGTAGGGCACGGCCAGCTTGAGTTTGCCCAAGCTCACTTTGATCGCGATTTCCCAGGCGGTTGCGTGACTGACGTGCTTCTCGTTCGCTGGATCCTCGATGGCGGCGCGAGCCGGGAGGCTCAAGGACGGGCTGCCCTCGTAGAACCACAGCAGAGTGTGCGCATCCAGCAGCAACTTCATTGCATGTGTTCGCCCAAGTCTGCAAGGGGCTCGTCGAAGTCAGGGGCCAATTGGATTTTGCCCGCCAAGCAGCCGAAGCGAGGCTTCGCCACGGGATCGACCGCCGCGGCTGCTGGCCGCCATCGGCATCGATCCTCAACGCTACGGCAGCCACAACGTGCTGCAATGTTTGGCGGGCACCGCCCCCCTGAGCTACCAGTCCGGACAGATCGACAAAGTGAGGATCCG